>Ga0247608_10000019_pt1 | contig 348752 bp, 346 predicted proteins | sample 176DNAGHGlowgp2_FD_193490 | JGI IMG/M metagenome (GOLD analysis project Ga0247608, IMG submission 193490) | Sheep rumen microbial communities from Palmerston North, Manawatu-Wanganui, New Zealand - 1766 DNA GHGlow gp2 | ecosystem: Host-associated > Mammals > Digestive system > Stomach > Rumen...
TATCCTTGAAAATATTGTTGTAATGCTTTATTTTAACCTTATAGCTTGTAGTGATCTTCATAAGAAGATTATATCATGTAGAACGTATGTTTGCAAACATATATTCGATATTTATCATATGAATTTCGATATCTGGGCGGCTAACTCATGACGAAAGTCACGAGAGTGCGCCACCTAATTATTCAATATTTATAAAATCGAGAAAATAATTCTCTTTGAAAGCCTTCGTAGCTTTTATAGCATACTGGGTGTCAGGAAGGACTCTGTCAAAGTTGTTCGGCAGTGTTTCACTGTTCTTGTATAGATTAGCCTTAATATAATCTCGTAGCGTAAGTTTATCCCATGCATGAACAAAGCATTCATGGATATAGAATTTTCTTTCAGCTAATGATTTTGTTTTTGTGATAATTTCAATGTGGTGTGAAAAGCTTAAAGAAATGAACTCACTCCAATTCAGTTCGTCAGCTGACGGCTGGCGTATTTGCGTTAATAGCATCTTTTCATCTAATTCTAAATCGTCAGCCACCGGCTGACGATTTACATAGTTTTGCCAGTTCTCATAGAATAACCGCATATATTTGATATTTGTTTCGGAATACCCTCTTAATCCGGGTAATTCCTTTTGGAGTTGTTTAGATATCTGCCTTATTGCATCTGTCCCCCATACACCCTTTCTTGTATTCTCCGAAACAAATCGTCCTATACCGTAATAAAGAGACAACAGTTCCGCATTAGCCGACTTTGATGCTCGATATCTGCTCTGTTCTATAGCATTTTTAATTAACTCAACCGCATGAGAGTATTGTAATATATCATTCATAGTGATTCTCCCGATCGAGGTACTTATCATAACCAATACGGGGATTGGCATTTCTTTCAATAAGTCATTTTTCCTTCATTTTTGTGTCAGATTGATTTATGACACTATTTTAGAATCAGCATTCTATTATGTCAATAATTTTTTTGACACTTTTATACATTTAAATTGAATTAATTATTTATACAAAAAAGACCGATGAAAAAATCTTTCATCAGCCTTTAGTTAGATACGTTATTTACTTTGTAGAACTTACCAGGTTCCTGGCAATAGCTTCATCCGTATCATCTGGATTAAACACATGCTTTCCGGTCGTTATCTTCCTGTCATATCCCTGGCTTATCAGATACTTATCAAATGAAGCTGCATCATCGATGATACCGATCTGCTCAAGCTTTCTTGAGACCGTATCGGAGCCGTCTCCGGAATTTACTTCAATATAGACAGTATCAGAGCTGATCTCAGCTGCCTTTGTCGGTTCGGGAGTCGGCTCAGGTGTAGGCTCGGGTGTGGGTTCCGGTGTCGGCTCAGGTGTAGGTTCAGGTGTAGGTTCAGGTGTTACCTCAGCAGCCACTTCCTTAGCAGGTTCATCCTCAGTCTTAGTATCCGCTTCAGCTGTCGCAGCCTTGGTAACTTCACTTTCAGGCTCTTTCTTTTCTATGACTTCAACTGTAGGTTTTACCTTATTATCATTCTCTGTGCTGTTCACATCAGCAACAGTAGTAGAAACCTCTACCATACCGAGCTCTTTTGCTCTTTGCTTTATCATTTCATCGGTCATGGTACCTTTCTTGTCGCTTGCTCCCGATATGATGAACACGGCAGCCGTTACCAGTATTCCGATTCCTATTCCTCTCAGATAGCTTTTAAGATTCATGATTTATATACCTTCGAACAGATCTATTACAAGTTTTACTTCGCCGATCCCGAGTCCCAGTTCCTTGGCGATCGCCATATTTGACTTTCCTGCCTTGTGCAGTTCGAGTATACGGTCATTGCTGTTAGCCGTATTGTTGTCGGATGCAAACATAAGATCAACATTTCCGTCAGAGACAGGAGTCTTTTCTGTCTTCTCAGTCTTTGTCCTGGTCTTTTTCTTGCTGACAGGCTTGATATCCTGTCCTACTTCTATGACTTCAAGATCCACTTTCTGTGCGGGAAGCTCTTCAAATATAGCCTGTGAATCAGGCTCTTTTTCTTCGGCTGTTTTGATCTCCTCAGCTTTCGGTGCATTGTCAGTATATCCGAATACCTTATCCTGCTGATGAGAACTCTTTGTAGGGCTCACATATCCGAAGCCTTTTTCATACTTGTTCTCTGGAACAGTCTCATTTGATGTATTCTTTGCAGGCGCCTGTTCTGCAACAGATTCTGCGGCAACCTTCGCTGATTTTGTCAGCTGATTGAGTTCAGCAGCCGTATTCTTGACCTGTGTATGCTTGTTGTTTAGCATGTCATACAAAAACATGACTTCGTCATGGTTTTTGTGGATCTGATCAAGAACGGTATTTGAATACTCATCCACCGCACTCATCTTTTCATTTGTTATACGATCCATGGCCCGCTCCATCCTGTCCTTGTTTTCACTGACAGCTTCCTGAGCAGCCTCGTCTATGCGAAATCTCGCGCCTTCGACCTCTTTATCCAAAAGCTCTCTTATGAGTTTTCTTTCTTCCTCTTCATCGAGTACGGCTGTTCCTTTAGACCTGTCAGACATAAAAAAACTGACGGTAAAAAGTATCGCCCCTGCAATTAATACTATTATCTCTGCTGCATGCATCGTAATTCTCCTCAGATCTTCAGATCGAAACTGCCTCCCAGATATGGAGCCTTGATCTGCTTCTGCTTCTCCTCTTTATTATTCTGTCGATGTTTTCCGCCGTCTCCGTCATAGGAATTGTTGCCTTTTTCCTTGGCGTCAAACTTCTGGTTTCTAAACTCGCCTTTATCCTTCTCCTGGACCTGATTGAGCTTTTCGTCCACATTTTGATCTATCTGCTTCTGAAAATTCGTATGATCCATCATAGCTCGCATATCCTCATGCTGGCGCATGGAATTGTAATCCTGGATCCCAGTCATGGCTCCGTTTAAATGAACCGCATCAATACCCATACAATTTTCCCCTTTACAGTCCGATCATCTTGACATTGCCTTCACTCTTGATGAACTTGCAATGCTGTACGCTCTCCTTTATCAGCTTGGATACATCCGAGATCACTATCTGTGTTCCGGGATAAACAGTATCCGAAACCTTGATAGATGCACCCTTGTCTATCTCCATAGCCTTTGACAGATCACTCTGTTCTGCCTTTAATTCATCCTGTTCCCTTTTCTTTATCTTTGACAGGTTATATATATTTCTGACATTCTCAAGCTGTTCATCGCTCAGCTGCTGTCCATCCTCGAGTCTGTCTCTTGCAGCCTCCATTATGGGGATGGCACGTAAAAGCACCTTGTCTATCTCTTCTATCTGCTCGCTGACTTCCTTGTAGCGCTTCTTTGCCATTGCACTCAAACCTATCTCAAGTACGGTATTTGTTCCCATTTCCGAACCGAGTATCTTTGCTTCTATAAGGCTTGTTGCATTTACCTTTCCGCCGGAAATGAAGCCTTTCTTTCCTTCGACATGTATCTCTGTTCCGGCAACGACATTGCTGTGCATGATCGATCCGCTCTCGACATATCCTTCGGCTTCAACGGTGGAGTTTTCGATAAACTTGGCAACGATGTTTCCGCCAGCCTTGAGATTGCCCTTGCCCATGCCGTTCATGCCTCTGGCTATGGTTATGTTTCCGCCTGCTTCTATATCTGCGCCTTCAACAACACCTCTGACTTCAACATTTCCCTTTGCTTTTACGGAAAAGTTTGAGCATACATTGCCGTTTACCTGAACATTTCCTTCATATACGATGTTTCCGGTAGCAACATCAACATTTTCAACTTCCATGACGTTGCCGACAAATACACGTCCGCCGGTGAGCATGACATGACCGTTGCACTGAGAATATATCTCGGTGCCGTCTTCATTCACAGATATGTTCTTTCCGTATTTGAGGATCTTTCGATTGACCTTTGCAGGCTGTATGGGATTGCCCATTATGTCCTTGCCGGGCGTACCCTTTACTTCCTTTGTGAGCCTGGCAAGAAGCTGTCCCTCTTCCACATGATTGATGATATTCAGATTAAAGAAGTCGACGGAACCGTCTTCCTTAAGTGTAGGTCTTACCTGCAGATCTGTATTAAAGAAATACTCTATCTCGGCATTCCTTCCCTGCACAGGCGGCTGTCCGCTTGCAAGGATTATCTCCTGATTGTACATCCTGCTCATGAGATAGAAATCTATAGCTGCTTCATCTATACCGAACTTTACGCCCTTAAACTTAAGATCGGAAAGTATCTCATCCTTTGTTATCTCCTGACCTTTGTCGGAAGCACAAGTAAAACGACCACGGGCACACATCCTGTCGTCGTCTATTTCTATGAACAGCTCCTCGTTTACGGGGATAAGTTCATCGTTATTGAGAAGTACTACCTGCTCGCTCTCGAGATTAGAAACGGCCGCATTCAAAGAAGGCAGATCGAACATTATCTTATTAAAATTAAGATAATCGATTATATCTGCCGACTCAAGATTCTGCCCGTCCTCGGTAGGAGGAACAAGTCTTAGAAAAGTCTTATGGTCCTCTCCTAATAGCTGAAAATACGCATTCACACTTTATGCTCCCGCCAAAAATCCCATATATTTTCCCATTTTGTCCTTCATCCTGGTCAAAGCCTTGGTATGAAGCTGCGATACTCTTGACTCTGAAACCTCGAGTATCACACTGATCTCCTTTAATGTAAGATCCTCATAATAATACAGTTCAATAACTCTTCTTTCCTTTTCGGTAAGAAGGTTTAATGAATCCCTGAGCACTTCCTTAAGCTCGTTCTCCTCGTATCTCTCCTCAGGATTTGCAAAATGCGAGCTGCTGTTTCTGGCGTTTGGTACATCGCTTCCGCTCTCCATAAACTCGTTTAGAGATACGACATTTGTTATCTTTAGCTGTGACTGCCAGTCACAGTATTCATCCTGACTGATACCGAGCTTTTGAGCGATCTCTTCATCACTCGCATTCCTGCCGGTTAACGATTCTATCTCCCTTATCGCAGTATCTATCTGCTTCTGTCTCTGACGCACAGTCCTGGGGATCCAGTCCATCTTTCTTATCTGATCGAGTATCTCTCCCCTGATCCTAAGTGACGCATATGTCTCAAATTTGTTCTGTTTGTTCAGATCATATTTGTCTATGGCATCTATAAGCCCAAAGATCCCGTAACTTACCAGATCATCATACTCGACGTTGTAGCCCAGATACATACTTAATCTGCCTGCAACGATCTTGACAAGCGGAGCATATTCCAGTATTAACTTTTCTCTCAGTTCTGAAGACTTTGTCCTGGCGTAGTCACTCCAGAGTCTTTCCCTGCCCTTCTCGTCCATCTGCATAACCCCGTTAAATCAGACTATCTCTCTACAGGCGGTCTGTTTCCCAGATCCATGGCATTGCTGCCAGATTCTGTGTTTATCTCGCTCTCATCCTTCTCTACCACCGTTCCTTCAAGCGGCGGCTTCTCTTCTTCCTTTTCTTCATCCTTGGGCTTGTTGGCTTCTTCAAACTTTACTATGAGTTTTTGAAGCACGAGGCCAAGGATATAAAACATCACAAGGACAAATAAAAGTATGATCAGAGCACTCTTTAATGTGTAGCCTATCACAAACGTTATGATACTTGTAAAAGCTCCGGCTAATAGCATCACAAATGCCGGAAGAAGTTTAAGCTTTGTGCTCATATCTTATTACTAGATGATCTTTCCTTCTCTGCCGATAGCCCTTATATGATATTCACCCGTTGCGGGAAAGAATTCTACGGTTCGACCGTATTTGTCTCCCGTATCCTCTGCTACCAGCTTTATATTAAGCTCTTTTAGCTTAGCCTTTGCCGCTTCCGCGTTTCTCTCACCGATCCTTAATGTCGGTGAATTTGTATTAACACTGAACATCTGCGCTCCGCCGGCAATCTTTGCTACCAGCCTTGATCTTGTTGCTCCTGACAGCAATACCTTTTCGAGCAGTTCCTCGATCCCCGTATCGGCAAACTTTGCCCTGTTGGTATTCTGGCTTATAGCTGTCGAATCCGGGAGCATGATGTGTACCATTCCGCACACCTTGCTCACAGGATCCCACAGGATCACACCGATGCATGATCCCAGTCCCATGGTGATTATGCTGTCGGGAGAGGCACAGACATTCAAGTCAGCCATGCCCACCTTAACTACCATCTTTATTCCTCTAATCTATCTACTGTATCAATCCCAAAGCCTTTAAGATCTTCTCATACGATTCCACGTCGGGAACCATGATGAAGAATCCGTCGATCTCAATCTCATCAGATATCTGTGACTGTATAAGCAATACATTGTCACCATATATGCCAAACTGGATCGCCGGAACACTTAGGATAGCGCCTGCCATATCAATGGCAAGATCCGGCACCGTAGGATATATACACATATTCGTCATAGTGGAAAGCGCATTTAAATACGCTCCCGTTATGATGTTGGATATCTCTTTGAATGCGGACTGTTCCATCTCTCCGAACTCTCCGCTCGCATATCCCATCATCATCTTTGTGACAAGATGCATGGCAACATCTTTTTTAACAAGAAACAGTATGCTTCCGGTGATATCACCTTCAACACCGAGGTAGGCGCCTACCATTTCCTGTTCTTCACCACCGACAATCGCACCGACGTCTTTGAATTCCAGCAGCTTTACCTGCGGGACTTTCATGTCTACCTTGGCCTGCAGCAAGGATGCCAAAGCCGTAGTAGCATTGCCGGCACCGATGTTTCCAAGCTCAGCCAAAACATCGAGATACTGTTCGGTAATGCTCTCAATAGACATATCTGACATCTACGATTCCTCCTTGCTCTGCTTGTCGTATAAGACAACACCAAGATCCAGTACGGAAACCAAAGTGTTATCAACCTTTCCGACTGCGCTGACGAAATGATTCTCTTCCGTATTATCATACGGGAGCTTTTCAAGCTGATCTTCCTCGAGAGCGACAACTTCCTTTACCGCATCAACGATAAGACCTATCTTTCCGTAGTTTTCAGTCTTGATGATTATTATCCTTGTATCCTTTGTATATTCGATCTCTTCGAGTCCGATCTTTAATCTGAGATTCATGATAGGAACGATCTCGCCGCGAAGATTGATCACACCTTTGATATAAGCGGCAACATTGGGAACCCTGGTTATCCTCTGCATGCGTACGATATTCTCGATAACGCTGATATCAACACCGTAGAATTCCTCTCCGACCGCGATCTTTATATACTGTGTAGCCTCAGAAAAAACTTTTACCTCGTTCATGTTCAGTCCTCTCTTTCATCATATCAGGGCATTGGGGTCGATGATCAGTGCAACTTCGCCGTCACCTAAGATGGTAGCACCGCTTATGACCTTGCTCTTGTTAATGTATTTGCCCAAGGACTTGATAACGATCTCCTGCTGTCCCGTAAGTTCATCTATGACGAGACCTGCCTGTACATCGCCCTTCTTTACAACGACAACGATAAAGTCCTCATCAGGTTTTCTTGTAGACTCGCAACCTAAAACCTCATTGAGTCTTATTATCGGTATAACGCTTCCGCGTAAGTTAATAACTTCCTTATGCTGAACAGTCTTGATCTCTTCGGGAACAACGCTTTCGATCGTCTGGATATTTCCAAGCGGTATAGCATATTTCTCTCCGCCGATGACAACCATGAGTGACTGTATGATAGCGAGCGTAAGAGGAAGACGTATCGTCCATTTGCTGCCTTCTCCGTATACGGATTTGACATCAACCTCGCCGCTTAGTGATTCTATCTTGCTCTTAACAACGTCAAGTCCGACACCTCTTCCTGAAATATCGGAAACCTGCTTTGCTGTTGAGAAGCTGGGAAGGAAGAGAAGATTTGTTATCTCGGCATCAGACATGCTCGCTGCCTGTTCCTCGGTTATCGTTCCTCTCTCTATAGCCTTGTTCCTTACTGCGGCAACATCGATACCGTTACCATCGTCTCTTACTTCGATCACAACGTTGTTGCCGTCCTGATATGCATCAAGCCAGATGCTTCCTGTCTCAGGCTTTCCTCTTTCTTTTCTTAGAGCAACATCATTCTCTATTCCGTGATCGGCAGAATTACGAAGAAGATGCATCAGAGGATCACCGATCTCGTCAACAACGGTACGGTCAAGTTCTGTCTCCTCACCTGACATGTACAGTTCCATCTTCTTGTTAAGCTTCTTTTGAAGATCCCTGATCATACGAGGGAACTTGTTTACTACGCTCTCGATAGGTACCATCCTTACCTTCATGACAGATTCATGAAGATTTGTGGTAACGCTCTCAAGATACTCTATCTGCTCATTTACGTTATTTGTGCTAGCTCCCTTAGTCGTAGCCGCACTTACAAGCGAATTCTTTGCGATTATCAGCTCGCTGACAAGATTCATAAGATCATCGAGCTTTTCTATATCGACACGTACCGTTCTGTTTACAACAGGCTTTTTCTTGTCAGCAGCCTTGGCAGGCGCATTTCCTGTTCCTTCGCTTGCTGCAGGCTTGTTGTTATCTGAAACAGCGGGCTTGTTTGAATCCTCTGTCTGCTCGCTTGCCTTTTCGCCCTCAGAAGAAGCAGCATCAAGCTCTACATATCCTCCGACAGCCTTTTCTATCTCTGATACATTTGTTGCAGCCGCGATGAGCTTGTCGGTATCGGAATCCGAAATTACGATAAGAGAGAACTCAAGATCGAACTTCTCATCTTCTATGTCCTGTGCAGAAGGGTTGGATACTATGATCTCTCCAAGCTCCTCTATAGCCTTGTAAACAAGGAATGCTCTTGCAGCCTTTAGGATACAGTTCTCCTGAACCGTAACGGTAAGGCCTATCACGTGCTTTCCTTCCTTTACGGCTTCATTCATTACAACAAGCTGCGACTCGGCAAACTTGATCTTCTTCCAGCTTGCATCATCATCTTTTTCAGCCTTGTCCGTAGCTTCCTGCTTGTCTGCAGTCTCATCCTTGCTCGTAGCTTCTGCTTTAGGTGCATCCTTATTCGCATCAGGCTCGTTTCCTGCAAGAAAATCATTGAAAGCCTTTATAAGGTTTTCGTTATCGTTATCTCCCTCATCTCCCGTGGTCTGGATATTGGTTACATACTCATCCAAAGCATCAAGGCACTGGAATAAAACATCAACAACGTTTGCATTGACTTTAGCCGCACCGTTTCTTACCTCGGAGAAAACATTCTCCATGTTGTGCGTAAGATTCTGCATCCTCTTGTATCCCATGGTTCCTGCCATACCCTTTAGAGTATGAGCGGCACGGAATATCTCGTTGATGGTATCCATATTGCCCGGTTCCTGCTCCAGGTCCAATATCTGTGTGTTAAGGTTTTGTAAATGTTCTTTGGATTCGTCGATAAAGACGTCCAGGTACTGACTAACATCCATCTGCTTTTACCCCCACGCGTAAAATAATCTCTTGTGCTATCTGGTTTAATGTGACCGTTGCGTCTGACAGGCCTGCCTTGACACAAGCTCTGGGCATGCCGTTTACAACACAACTGTCACCCTCCTGGGTAATTACATACGTGGGCTTTCCCGAACCTTTTAAGTTCTTTATGCCCTCGGTTCCGTCCGCGCCCATTCCTGTCATGATGACTCCCACTACCTCGTCATAGATCGAGTTTGAAAGAGATTCGTACATGTAGTTTGCGCACGGTCTTACGCCTTCTCTGTATGCTTCCTGCGTATAATGAATCTTCGTGGCGTTTCTGTCTTTTACAAGGTTTAGATGCAGTCCTGCCCTGGCGATGTAGACACATCCCTTCTGAAGGACTTCTCCCTCCTTGCCTTCGACAACCTTGATCTCGCTAATCTTGTTTAATCTGTCGGCAAAGGATTCGGTAAACCCTTCAGGCATGTGCTGTACCAGTACGACCGGTGCATCAAGCCCTGCAGGCAAGAACGGGATCACACTCTGAAGAGCCTTGGGACCGCCTGTTGAAACGGCGATGGCAACTATCCTGTTGCCCACAACCTTCTGAGTGCTCTTTTTTACTATGTCAACGATCTTTACGGTGTTGACCTTTACCTTCTTTTCCTGGATATTTGAATTGCAGACTGCTTCAAGTGTTGACAGGAATCCCTGCTGGAAGGATTCATCCTTGCACTTATATGACCAGTCCGGCTTGTGAACAAAATCCAGTGCTCCGAGTTCGAGACAGTCGAGAGTTATCTGACTGCCTTCCTGAGTCGCGGTGCTGGCCATCATGACCCTTGCCTTGATACCCTGAACCTTCAATTCCTTCAAAAGTTCTATGCCGTTCATCTTCGGCATATTCACATCAAGGACCACAGCATCATAGTTCTTGGTCTGCAAAAGCACCAGCGCCTCAGCGCCGTTTGTAGCTTCATCTTCTACAGAAAATCTACCGTCTGAATTGATTATATCATGCAACACCCTTCTCATGAGTGCAGAGTCATCAACCAGTAGTATTTTTTTCATCTGAACCCTCTCTCTTTTCTGCGGTTTTTCCGCTCTTCCTCGAAGATATACTGAATGATCTCTTCGCGTTCGTCATTATCCAGATTCACGAACTGGATACGATACTCATATTCTCCGTTCCTGTTGGGGATATCCCTTACGTCAAGTATCTTGCAGATTATCTCGTATTCCTTTGCCCCTCCGTGTATGAGCAGTTTGTACTTGCAAAAGATCAGTCCGTCCTTTTCATAGACAGCTTTTGAAGTAAATCTCATTCCTCCGCCGGATATATCGACTATTACAGCTTTTGTGGACGGCAGTCCGGGAGGTGCCTGATATATCTCTCCCTTTCTGTATGCGACCGCCTCGTCGCTGGTAAGCTCCCTTGTCTCCATATCAAGAGCACAGCTGTATCTGTAGAAATCCCTTCTCTGATATTTTCTTAAGTTTGTCTGCAACTCGACAAGGAGTATGTAGACATTATTGCTCTTGTATCTGTCTGTGATGCGTATAGTGCTCTCATAAAGACCGTTGTCCGTATAGAAGAATATCTCGTATTCTCCGTCAACGGGAAGCAGTATCAGTTTTGTCTGCTCCATCGGCATAACAAGCTCTATCGTATCCTCGCTCACGATATCGTATATCTTGGTGGAATACACCTTTTCCCTTGTCTCTTCTCCTGAAACTTTGACCCTTCTGACAGCCTTAAGATCAACTCTCTGTCCGGGCTTGATAAAATTCTCCAACATAACTCTTCCCTAACCCTGTCTTTTTCCTGATACTATATGCGAGAAAAACGCAGCCATCCCACGTTTCTTTATATCCGTAGCGCTCTCTTTGTTCATAAGCCTTGCAGCGATCGTCTCATATGCCTTTGAAGATCTTGCGTTTTCATGCGCAAGAGATACCGGCATCTGCTGCATGACAGCCTGACTTAGCTTCTCATCCTCCGGTACAGCTCCCAGATACTCAAGCGGAAGCTTTAGGTATCTTTGAACGACCACATTCAGCTTGTTAAAAAGCGCTGTTCCTTCTTCTTCCCTGTCAACCTTGTTTGCGATGACCTTTATCTTTGATGTCTCTGTCGAGAATCTCGGATGTCTGTTTAAAGCCTTAAGCAGTGAATATGAATCCGTGATTGATGTAGGCTCCGGTGTCGTAACAAGAAGTATCTCTCCGCTTGCTACCAAGAATTCCAGGACCGCATCGCTTATCCCGGCTCCCGTATCTATTATGATAACGTCCGCCATAACATCAAGCTGAGCCAGATTGTTGATTATATATCCCAGGTATTCCTTGCTTAGGTTTGACAGGCCGACTATGCCTGAACCGCCCGATATGAAGCCTATCTCACCCGGTCCCCATGTGATTATATCCGTGATGCTCTTTCCCTGATATAAAAGATCGCACAGATTGTGTCTGGGTACCGTGCCAAACATTATCTCAATATTTGCCAGACCGAAATCCGCATCAAGGATTATGACACGCTGCCCCATTCTCTTAAACCAGATGGCCAGATTTATAGAGGTATTCGACTTTCCGACGCCGCCTTTTCCGCTGGTCACGGTTATTACCCTGGCAGTGGGTCTTATCACCGTATTATTAGCTTTTATTATATTTCTTAACTGTTCTGCCTGATCCAAGGTGCTTCCTTTCTATTTTACCATACAATTCGCAATTATGTAAACTGTGTTTTAGACTATTCTAGCCCCCGAGTATCTGTTTTACGGTAGATTGAGGATCGAATCTGTCAATGTCCTCAGGAACGTTCTGACCGTATGTGACATATGAAAGATCAGCTCCTGTATAGAGCTTTAGATTTAACAGATTTCCAAGGGATGTCGTCTCATCGAGTTTTGTAAATATGATCTTGAAATCCGTCATCTCCTTATATGTATCCGCAATGCTTATAAGATCCTTGTACTTTGTCGTAGCACTCAGTACTAGATAAACCTCAGGCTGAGTCTTTTCATCGAGTGCATGGATAACAACATTTGTATTGTTCTTCTGCTCCTCATTGTGATGAGAATGACCTGCGGTATCTACGAGTATGTAGTCAAAATCCATGAACCTGTCATATGCTTCCTCTATCTCTGCGGGAGAATAGATTATAAGACAGGGGATCTCCAGGATATTTGCATAAGTCCTTAACTGTTCGGCCGCGGCGATCCTGTATGTATCGCTTGTCAAAAGCGCTACCTTCTTCTTTTCCTCAAGACAGAACTTGCTGGCTATCTTTGCTATGGTAGTTGTCTTTCCGACTCCTGTAGGCCCGACAAAGTATACGACCTTGGGTCCCTTGGGCGCAGGTGTTATAACTGAAGTCTGCCCGAATTTTAATATCATCTTCTGATATATGTTTGTTAAAAAATAATCAACAGGCATGTTGGGCTTGTTTGCTTTTTCTGCCTCTTCTATGATCTGATTTGCGTATTTTTCATGTACCTCGTTATCGATCATCATGTTATAGAGAAGCTTTGTGAGCTTCATCTGATCGTTCTCCTCGGTATGAGGCTCGCTCTTTACTTCATCGCTTACCTTTGAATCCTCGTTTTCAAGACGCTTCTTTATTAGAGTCTCGATGGAATCGAGTTTTTCCTCAAGCGCATTGTTCGACTTGCTGTCAACATCATCATAAGGAGTAGACGAAGCATTTACAGGTTCAGAAACCTTTATGCTCTCAGCCTTCTTTTGCTCTATTTCTTTTTGCTTTGCGGCAAGCTGTTCGAGCGCTGTCATCGCAGGAGCCTTCGGAGGTTGCTTTTCTCCCTCTTCTTCCAGCGCGACTGTCACTTCCACCTGAGGAGATGAAAAGAATGAGAATATTCCTTTTTTCTTTATCGTGCGGACATTCATTATAACGACATCAGGACCAAGTTCCTTTCTTGCGATGTCGATAGCATCCGCCTCGGTTTTACTTGAGAATTTTTTGATTATCATGCTGTTACCATCCCGACAGACTGTAATTCAACGTTTGATTCCACTTCATTATATGATACTACGGCTATATCCTTGTAGTAGTCTTCTATAAGTCTCTTGAAATATATCCTTACTATAGGCGAGGTTATAATAATCGGTGCCTTGCCCAGGTTTTCAAGTTTCTTAGCTTCCGCTTCAACCGACTTGAGTATCTCTTTCGTAAGATCAGGATCTAGGTTTAGATAAGTGCCGTTTTCCGTCTGCTTGACTCCCGACATGATCTTCTGTTCAAGCTGAGGATCGAGTGTGACAACACTCGATGTCTCGTTCGGAGGGAAGAACTTGTTCGATATGGCTCTCTTTAGCGCCTGTCTCACATACTCAGTCAGAATATCCGTATCCCTGCTCGTCGTTGCATAATCGGCAAGTGTCTCAAAAATAGTGAGCAGATCTCTTATCGAGATGCCTTCCTTAAGAAGATTCTGCAAAACCTTCTGGATCTCGCCTATGCCAAGTAACTTCGGTGTAAGTTCATCAACAAGTGTAGGATTAGAATCCTTAAGGTTGTTGATGAGATTCTGTACATCCTGACGGGTGAGCAGCTCATCGATATGCTGTCTGATTATCTCAGTCAGATGAGTAGCAATGATGCTGGGCGGATCTACGACTGTATAGCCGAGTGATTCCGCACGCTCTCTCTGTGATTCCGTTATCCATATGGCAGGCAGATGGAATGAGGGTTCATATGTGGGGATACCCGTTATCTCCTCTTCAACATAGCCCGGGTTCATCGCCATGTAATGGTCAAAGAGTATCTCTCCTTCAGATATCTGTATGCCCTTGATCTTGATGATGTACTGATTGGGATTTAACTGGATGTTATCCCTGAGTCTGATTATCGGAACAACGGTACCGAGTTCAAGAGCTATCTGACGTCTGATCATTACGACTCTGTCTAGCAGATCACCGCCCTGGTTGACATCGGCAAGAGGTATGATGCCGTAACCGAATTCGAGCTCGATAGGATCGACCTGCAAAAGTGAATTGACGTTTTCAGGCTGTCTTATCTCTTCTGCGGCTGTTTCTTCCGCGCTCACTTCAGTCTCGATCTTTGATGTCTCGATCGTACCCTCTATCATTCGTGCGCAGAGAATGAACACAGCTCCCATGCTGACAAATATGATGGGATTAAGAGGTGTGACAAGGCCAAGGAAGGCTATTACGGCACCTACAAGGTAAAGTACCTTCGGTATGCCGAAAAGCTGCTTAATGAGCGTATTTCCAAAGTCTGCCTCTTTCGATCCCTTTGTAACAAGGATACCTGTTGAAAGAGATATGAGCAGTGAAGGGATCTGGCTGACAAGTCCGTCACCGATGGTAAGTATCGTATATTTGCTTAAGGCATCGGAGATCTCCATTCCCTGTCTGGTAACACCTAAAGCGATACCGCCTATAACGTTTACCGCTGTTATGATAAGACCTGCAACAGCATCTCCCTTAACGTACTTAACAGCACCATCCATGCTTCCAAAGAAGCTTGACTCCTGCTGTATCTTGTCTCTTCTGATCTTTGCCTCGGCATCTGTTATAGCACCCGTATTAAGATCGGCATCTATTGCCATCTGCTTACCGGGCATCGCATCAAGGGTAAATCTTGCAGTTACTTCCGCAACTCTTTCGGAACCTTTGTTGATTACCATGAACTGGATCAGTATCAGTATGATAAATACTATGGTTCCTATGATAAGATCGCCTCCGCCGACATATTCACCGAAGGTCGATACAACGTTTCCTGGATTACCGGTCCTTAAGATAAGCTTTGTCGACGAAACGTTAAGTGCTATCCTAAAGATGGTCGTGAAAAGAAGTATGGTCGGGAAGTAGGATATATCCAGCACTTCCTTTATGAACATACATGTAAAGAGGATCGTAAACGCGATAGATATGTTAAGTGCTAACAGAATATCAAGCAGCCATGCAGGTACTGAGATGATGAACATAACAAATGCGGCAAGCACATATAAAGCTATGCCGACATCGGCCTTTGGCATCTTCACGTCCACTCCTCCTTTCTGTTGCTTTTATTCTATATTCTGCCCTGTATGTGGTATACATAGGCTAAAACGTCCGCTACGGCACTGTAGAGCTCCGGAGGGACCTGATCGTCAATATTTACATTGGCATAGAGCATTCGTGCGAGAGGCTTGTTCTCAACGATCTCGATGTTATACTCTTTTGCCACTTCCTTTATCTTTAAAGCCAGATAATCCTCACCCTTTGCGATCACAAAAGGCGCAGGAGCTATATCCTGATCATACTTAAGTGCTACGGCATAGTGAGTCGGGTTTGTGATAACGACATCCGCCTGAGGGAGAGCCTGCATCATACGTCTCTGGCTCGCTTCACGCATCTTCTGTCTGATACGTCCCTTGATCTCGGGATTACCTTCCTGGTTCTTAAACTCCTCCTTGACCTCCTGCTTGGTCATACGCATGTCTTTTGCAAACTTGAATTTCTGATATGCAAAATCGGCAAAAGCCACGATCATGAAAAGTAGCGAGATCCTGAGTCCTAAGTTTATTACCGTCTCTCCTATGAAGGCAACCGCCTGTATAAGAGAAATATCATATAAAAGCAGTATATCGTTCTGTCTGTCTGAAAGATAGGAATATGCGACATATCCTATCAGAAGTATCTTTACTATCGATTTTATGAGTTCAACGAGCGAATTTACTGAAAATATCCGCTTGAACCCGTTTAAGGGATTAAGCTTGCTTAGCTTTGGCATTAAAGGCTTTGCCGTAGGCTTCCACTGCACCTGGATATAATCGCTTAAGAATGCGACTAAATATCCTATGATGAAAATGGGCAGCAATATGATCAGTGTCCGTAAAGCCGCAAACCTGAATATCTGCGTAGCTGCCGTTGAAGGTCCGGTCCCTCCCGTAAGATCTGTCATCTCGGGGATTCGGGTATAAACAGCATGGAACAGTTCAAGAAACTGTTTTCCCATGGTAGAAGCCCAGAACTTTAAGATGAGGAAAAGAGCTACAAGTCCAAGTCCGCTGGCTATCTCCTTGCTCTTTGCGACCTGGCCTTCCTTTCTTGCATCATCCAGCTTTTTCTGAGTAGCGGGCTCTGTCTTTTCACCGCCCTGACCGTCATCGGCAAAGAACTGCAGGTCTAAGGCGATGATATACTGTTGTTGATAATCCTCTCTTATATCCATAGATCAGGTCATGGCATTTACAAAAACCACCATCATTTTTCTTATCTCGCCGGATATCATATCTCCAACGATCGGCAGCATCCCGACCGTGATAAAAAGTGTGCTAAGTCCGACAAGTACCTTTAGCTGCATGCCGACAGAGAACATGTTCATCTGAGGCGCAAGCTTTGTCATTATGCCAAGGATCGCATTTAACAAGAGCATTACGGCAAATACCGGCAGGCATATCCGAAATCCCAGCATTATATAGTCATTTAAGAATGTTACTATGCTGTCTAAGAGCTTTGTGCTGTCAAAAACAGCCTTGTTTATCGGTATAAGTATGAAAGTCTGAGCAAGAGCCGTTATCAGATATCTGTGAAGTCCTGTGATTATCAGTATCAGAGTTATTACGTACTGATATAAAACGCCTGATATCGATTCCTGCTGATGAGTCGTGGGATCTACCAGGTTGGCCATAGACATACCTGTTTCCATGTCTATGATCCTTCCCGCAAAAGCAACTATAGTGGTCGCCATGTTTGCGGCAAATCCGATCAGCAGCCCGGTCATGCCCTCTCTTAAAACGATCGCTGCATATCCCCAGACCGTGTTGTAGTCAAGAGGAGTCTTGTCAGGTATCGTACCGTATATCAGAACAGCGACAAAGAATGAAAAGCCTATCTTGACTCTGTTTGGTATCCCTCTCTGTCCGTAAAGGGGCGCAACGCTTATGAACATGCTTATGCGTGTCAGGACCAGCAAAAAATACTCAAGGTCGCTGACATTAATCGTATAATTGATCACTTATGACCCCTCATCTTATATATACACTGAAATCAGCCCACAGCTGCTCCATATATCCGACCATGTTGTTTAGCATCCAGTGTCCCAAAAGGATGAGTGTCGCAAAAATGGAAAGGACTTTGGGCACGAACGTAAGAGTCTGTTCCTGAATGGATGTGATGGTCTGAAAGATACTGACTATCAGACCTACAATCAGTGAAACCAATAGTACCGGTGCCGCGGTTATGCAGATAGTATACAATGCCTCTCTGGTGATCATGGTGACATCATCTATGCTCATATATACCTCACCTTAGTAGAATGTTCTTACAACATTGCCTATAACAAGATTCCAGCCGTCCGCGAGTACAAACAAGAGTATCTTAAACGGCATGCTTATGGTCGTTGGCGGCAGCATCATCATACCCATGCTCATTAAGGCTGATGCAACTACCATATCTATTACAATGAACGGGACATATATCAAAAATCCTATGATAAATGCCGTTCGAAGTTCGCTCACGATAAAGCTCGGTATGAGTACTGAGCTGGGGATAGCATCAACACCGTCGGCTTCGTTCCATTCGATGTTTGCTATATCAAGAAACATCCTCACATCCTTCATCTGAGTCTGAGGATACATGAAATCCCTCATGGGTTTCATCGCTCGATCAAGCGCCTCCGCCTGATCGATCTGACCTGCATCAAACGGAGCGATAGCTTCCGTTCTGATGGTGTTGATAGTTGGTGACATGATGAAAAATGTCAAAAACAGCGTAAGACCGATAAGCACCTGGTTAGGTGGTGCCGTCTGGGTATTAAGCGCGTTTCTTGTAAAGTGCATTACGATGATTATCCTTGTGAAGCTCGTCATAAGGATAATGAGAATAGGAGCCATTGCGATAAGCGTGAGCGTTATCAGTATCCTGAGCGCTCCGTTTAATTCGCCGTTTCCGTTATCATAGGTTACGGTAACGGTATTCGCGATATTTAACTCCTTAAGCTCATCGGTATCATCCGATGCCCCCGGTTCATTTATATTTGTTCTGTCCTCTGTGGTATCCGTAAGCTGACTTCCTATGCCTTCCTGTCTGACTTCCACGGCATATGCATCAATTTCGGGATATATACACAATATGCCCACCATAAACAGTAGGCATATTTGAACAATGATTCTATTTATTCTTCTATTTTTCTTCATCTTTATCTTGTACATCATCGGTGCTGTCTTCACTGCCTTTTACAAAGGATCTTTTAAAGCGGTCAAATACCTTCGAGAAGTCTGTTTCATAATTCTCATCCTCGGTATCTGTAAGCTCATCCTCTTCAAGTTTTGCAAGCAAAGTAACCTGCTCTTTGCTGACAGCAATCGCAAGATATTGCTTTCCGACCTTTACAATCTGCACAAACTGAGTGGGTGTCAGCCTCATGGTCTCGATAACCTTCATGTTCTTTCCGATCATCTGATGCTTCTGAAACCCTGCTACCCATTTGGTAACATACAGAGTGATAAACAGCACAGCCACAAATATGATCAGAACAGTTATCAGCTGAACAGCCGAATCAACCCCTCCGGCTTTACTTAAAAGCATATCAGCCCACTACTTTCTTAACAGCTTCCAATACTCTGTCTGCCTGGAAAGGCTTAACGATAAAGTCCTTTGCTCCAGCCTGGATAGACTCGATAACCATAGCCTGCTGGCCCATAGCCGAGCACATGATAACCTTTGCGTTCGAATCTGCAGACTTTATAGCCTTAAGAGCCTCGATACCATCCATCTCCGGCATTGTGATATCCATGAGAACGAGATCGGGCTTAAGCTCGTTGTATTTCTCAACGCCCTTTGCTCCATTCTCTGCTTCGCCTGCAACATTATATCCGTTCTTTGTAAGGATATCCTTGATCATCATTCGCATAAATGCTGCATCATCACAAATAAGAATACTCTTTGCCATAGTTTCCATCTCCTGTTTCTTTATTTTATAATCTCAGTTACACGAATACCGAAACTTTCTTCGATAACGACAACTTCACCTTTTGCTACAAATTTTCCGTTGACCAAGACATCTATCGGTTCACCTGCTAGTCTGTCCAGTTCAATGATAGTACCCGGTGCGAAATCCAGAATATCCGAAATGTTCTTCTTTGTCCTTCCGAGTTCTACGGTGACCTCAAGCGGTACATCCATGATTAGGCCGATATTCTCGTTGGCCTGCATTGGGGTCACATTGCCAGAAAACTGTTCAAATTGTGCAGGTTGATAATTCATGTTCATTGGAGGCATCTGATACATCGGCGGCATCTGATATCCCTGCATCATATTGGGATCATAATAAGGCTGTGCCGGTGTAGGATACGGTGGCGGCGCTGCCTGTGTAGGCGGTACTGCCTGTGTAGGCTGAGGCTCTGGTGCAGGTGCACTGGCTTCTACCTTCGGCGGCTCATAACTTGCCGGCTCTGGCTTCTTCTCTTCAGGCTGCTGTATGCCTCCTCCAAGGAATGTAGATACTATATTTCTTGCAAACTCTACAGGATACAGCTGAAGTATCGTAGAATCCACAAGATCTCCGATCTGCATTCTGAAAGCGATCTTTACGAATACTCCCGAGAGGAAATCCCCTGCGTCTCCGCCTGGAAGTACTCCGTTTTCCATGTCGATCCTCTCAGCCTGCGGAGGTGATATGTCTATCATATTTCCCAACATCTGAGAAAGCGATGTTGCAGATGATCCCATCATCTGGTTCATTGCCTCAGATATAGCGGACAGATGAAGTTCTCCGATCTCGCCGTCTATGTTGGTTCCGTCACCGCCCATCATAAGATCGGTGATAATCTTTACATCGTCTTCCTTTAGAATAAGGATGTTGGAACCATCAAGACCCTTGGTGTATCTGATCTGTATAAGGATCGAAGGATCCTGTCTCTCCTTTGACAACTCCTCCCAGTTGCTCAGCGAAACAACCGGTGTCGTTATATTCACCTTAGTGTTAACAAGGGAATAGAGAGTAGTTGCGGATGTTCCCATGCTTATATTGGCAACTTCACCAATGGCGTCCTTTTCAACATCCGATAAAGTGTCTCCGTCTGCCGCAGTCGTTGTGTCAAGCGGTTCTGCAGCAGGAGCATCATCGGCCGGCTGATCAGCTGACATTCCACTAAGCAAAGCATTTATCTCTTCCTGAGATAAGATACCATCCATGCTCCTATTCCTCCTCTCTTATGACTGATGTCACCCTGCAGGCATATTTATCGCCGCTCTTTCCGGGTGCAGCCATGAATTTTTTAATATTCCCAACGTATACCGGAAGCGGTTCATCGGCTTTCGTATCAAGCCTTATGATGTCTCCGCACTGAAGTCCCGCAAAGTCGTTTACGGTTATGACACTCTTTCCAAGATATGCCGTGACCGGAACCTCAGCTCGCCTGATGAGCGATTCCACATATACAGAAAAATCTTCCTCGTCGTTATCCTTCATTCTTGAATACCAGAACTTGGTATTCAGCTTTTCAATGACCTCCTCTATAGTAAAGAACGGAAGACATATATTCATGATGCCGTCTACGTCACCGATGGTGATGTTTAATGTTACAATGGCTATCATGTCATTCGGTGCTATGATCTGTGCAAACTGCGGATTGGTCTCAAGCCTCTCAAGTACGGGATTTATGTCCACCACGTTCTTCCACGGGTCTTTCATCAGCTGCATGCAAAGCACCATGATCTTTTCGATTATGACCAGCTCGATCTCTGAAAACTCCCTGGTCTTGTCTATAGGCATGCCCTTTCCGCCTAGCATCCTGTCAATGATTGCAAATCCAAGGTTTGGTGAAAGCTCGATCATCATGGATCCCTTTAGCGGTTTAAAATCGACTATTCCAAGTATTACCGGATTGGATAATGCATTGGAAAACTCTGAGAACACGACCGTCTCGGAACTTGCCGTTGTCACGGATACGTTCTTTCTTAGGTAGAGCGGAAGGTTTGTCGAAAGCAGTCTTCCGTAGTGCTCATATATGATCTCGAGTGTTCTCAAGTGTTCTTTTGAAAACTTAGAAGGACGGGCAAAATCATAATTGCGAACCTGTGCTTCGTCCTTGGTCTTTATATCTTCGGCATCAAGCTCACCACTGCTCAACGCATTTAACAGGCTGTCTATCTCGCTTTGAGATAATACCTCTCCCAAGCCGGCTCACCTCCCGTCGTTTTATGGTCTCATTTCTAGCTAAACATGATGTCTCTGAAAACTATATTGTAAACAAACTTTGAACCGTACATCTGCTGTATGGCTTCAAGGATCTCTTCCCTTAATCCGTCGGTGTTGCTCTCAGCCTCTTCTATCGTGTGGCTTCCGACTACCTGGAAGATCTTGTCCTTGATCATATCCACGTTATCGTCGAGTGTCGCATTGTATTTTTCATAATCAGGATCCTTGGTGTTTAGAGAAAGCGATATGCTCACTACACAGTAATGAGCTTTTCCGTCAGCACCCTTTGCAAGACCAATGGTCAGCTGATCGGGAATCTGATATACTTTGATATCCTCCATCGCAACTTCAGCTTCAGCCTCTGCCCCTTCCTCCGAGGGATCGGTTATCTCAAGCGAAAGAGCTGTTGAGATCCCGTCGATAAGCTTTGCTGTCTTCTTGTTGGTACCCATCATAGTGAACATCATGATCGATGTCAGCGCCACATTAACGATAAGAAGCGCAAGTATCAGTACCGATAACATGTTTTTCTTCATAGATTTTAGTTCCTTTTATTCCTTACCTTACTAAGCTGTTTAAGCTGTTGTAGACCTTTATCTCAATACGTCTGTTCTTGCTCCTGCCTTCAGGTGTAGAGTTGTCGGCTATGGGAGCATATTCGCCTCGTCCGCTGTGCTTGATAGAGGCAGGATCGATACTTGTATTCTGAGTCAGATAATTGAACAGAGACAGAGCTCTGTAGCTGCTTAGGACATCATTGTTCTCATACTTTCCGCCGTTCATCGGAACGTTGTCGGTATGACCTTCTATCTCTATCCCGAATAGACCGTATCTTTCAAGGATCACTCCGATCTGAGCTATGGTAGGCATCGCCTCCTGCTTAAGATCAGCTTTTCCCGAATCAAAGAGTACTGAGCCTTTGAGTGTTAAAAGGACATACTGTGAAGTGAATGAGACATCCACTTCCCTTTCCTTGCCTACTTCGGCAAGCGCCTCCTCGATCCTTTCAGCCATCTGCTCGGATTCCTTTAGACCTTCTTCTTCCATCTTGGCTGCAAGGCTTTCCTCTTCATCGACCTCTTCCTCAAACTCATTGTCTATGGTCTCTGTGTTGGCCGCAGCTCCTACATTTGTTATGTAGTTATCCAGCTGATTTAACTGACTCATACCATTGCTGATGAGAAGTCCGTCATCAAACGAGCTTCCGCCGCCTGAAAATATTGAAAATGTATTTGAAAACGAAGCTGCAAGTGCTTCAAACTTCTCGGCATCCATGTTTGACATGGAGAAGAGCAGGACAAAGAAGCAGAGCAGCAAATTCATCAGATCCGCAAAGGTACTTTGCCAGGCCGGGGCACCGGCCGGCGGCGGATCTTCTTTGCGCTTAGCCATCCGCTTCACCTCCTGCAGCCGCATCCATAGCTGCCTTTTCTTTAGGCTCAAGGAAAGACTTGAGCTTTTCTTCTATTACTCTGGGGTTTTCACCTGCCTGTATAGACAAAAGCCCCTCTATGACTATCTGCTTGCCCATCATCTCCTGTTCGTTCTGAACCTTGAGCTTGGCGCTCGTAGGAGTACATATCCAGTTTGCAAGCAGAGAACCGTACAATGTAGTGATAAGGGCGACAGCCATAGCAGGTCCGATAGCACCCGGATCATCCATGGCCTGAAGCATGTTAACAAGTCCTACAAGGGTACCGATCATACCCCATGCAGGTCCCATAGCTCCAAGATCGCTCCAGAAATTGATCTTTTTCTTGTGACGCTCGTCAACAGATATCATCTCTGTTTCCATGATACCTCTTACCAGTTCGGGATCTGTACCGTCAACGATTAGCAGAATTCCCTTTTTAAGAAAAGCATCATCCAGATCTCCGGCTGCTTCCTCAAGCGAGAGAAGTCCTTCTTTTCTGGCAACATTGGAAAGATCGATGATCTTTTTGATAACTTCGGGCGTGTCTGCAGACTGAGCCTTGAATATCAGTCCGATAGACTTGATACCGGCCACGAAATCAGGCATTGTATTACTCGCCATGACACTACAAAAAGCCCCGCCGAATGTTATCAGGGCTGAATTGAGGTCCAAAAAGTTAACTATTACGCCGAAGCCATTTCCGGCAACGATACCGAATATGACTAGCGCCAGGCAAATAACAATACCTAGTAATGATGCTAAATCCACGATGTCACACCTTTCCAGGAAACATATTACAATCTGTCAAAAATCGGCAGATTGGCATAAATTTCCTTTCTATACGATTTTACTAAATTATCTATCTCTTGTCTACTTTCTTTTGTAATTATTTTTCTTCCCGTGGTCAATGTAACGACCGTATCGGGAGTGGATTCGACAGTCTCAATGAGGTCCTGATTTATAAGGGTCTTGGTACCGTCCATCTTGGTGATCTCGATCATATTTGCGGTTTCCTTTTCTTAACTGCAAAAACAAACAGAAGTGCATCTGCTTATTCTAGCAAATGCACCGTCTGTTCTATCAAAAAGCACAATCTTTTGTAACTACTCTATGTTATTATCTCTTAAGATTTACCAGTTCCTCAAGAAGTGTATCGGAAACTGTGATTATTCTTGAGTTAGCCTGGAATCCACGCTGTGTCGTGATCATGTCTGTAAACTCTGCTGACAGATCAACGTTACTCATTTCAAGTACACCGGTTGTCATATATCCGCCGCCTGCCTTAACGTCTGTACCGATGCCGTCGAAGTCTCCTGAGTTCTGTGTTGATTTATAGAGGTTGTCGCCTTCTTTTTCAAGACCTGATGCATTTGCAAATTCCGCAACTGCGATCTGACCAAGAAGCTTACTCATACCATTGTCGTATGAAGCATAGATACGCCCGTCATCCTGAATGGAAACGCCGCTCATCTCACCGAGCTTACGTCCGCAGCCGATCTTGTTAACATCACCGCTTGCTGCAGCGATCGTAGATGTTCCTGCGTTGTTGTACATTGTTGTCTTTGAAAAGTCGATATCGATGTCTTCAAATCTTCCTGCAGGGTCAAGAGAAGAAAGCGAAAGAGTAACACCAGTCTGGCCTCCTATGCTCTTGAATGCACCTGTTGTTGTATCATAAACAAGTACAGAGCTTCCTGTAGGAGTCACTTTGCTTGCTGTAAGACTGTTGATGTCAAATACTCCTGCATCCTGAAGATTTCCGCTGAGAGAACCGACAGAATATGTCTCATTCTTGAGGATCTGCTCAAGTGTATAATCACCTGTTGTCGCAGGATCCGTAGAATCATCTGTAATAGTGAACTTCATGGTCTGCAGTTCTGTGGAATCATCATAGTTGTATGCATCAGCAAGAAGGTCCCAGTCAACTACATTTGTACCGTCAAATGCGATCTTTGTAGGATCTGCTTTGTTTACGATCTGTCCTCCCGATATCTCCCATTTGTCTGAAAGAGCCAGGTTTGTTTCCTTGTTGACTTCTGCTCCGCCGCCGAGAGTAAGATTTCCGATAGGATAATTTGTGTTTGTCTGATCCTTTATCGAATCAAGCTGAACAGTATACTCTCCTTCTGTATCTGTGCTCTTTACAACAAGCTTAGCTGTGTAGCTGTATCCGAGGTTATCGTAGAACATAAGGTTCATCGTCTTACCTGATGAAGCAAGTACGTTTGAATCGTTCTTATCAAGGATACCACTTACTGTTGCGATAGTTGTTGCCTCCGGAGGATATGTCATGTTCTCGGGGCTCATGATACGAAGTGCTGAAACCGTATCTCTCTTGATATCCTTTGTCTCGGGATCGACCTGCCATCCCATTACATTGTATCCGTTTGATGTCATGGCAAGATTACCGACACCGTCTACGTAGAAAGAACCGTCTCTTGTAAAGAGATTGTCTGTTCCGTTGCTTACTATGAAGAATGCATCACCGGTTATCCTTATATCGAAAGGATTGTTTGTCGTCTGAGAAGCACCCTGTGATGTAATTGCTGTATTGATGGCACCTGTCTTAACACCAAGACCTATCTGACGAGCATTGATACCTGCAGTACCTGTTACGGCATTGGCGCCGCTGGCTGCCTGCGAAGTCTGATACATGAGCTCGGAAAATGTTACAGACTGTGACTTGTAGGCTACAGTATTGACGTTCGCAATATTGTTACCTATAACGTCCATCTTTGTCTGGTGTGTCTTAAGTCCGGCAACGCCGGAGTACATAGATCTCATCATAATGTTTGCCCTCCAAAATATTAAAATTCATGGGCGGTTTTGATCTTATCTGTCATTCAAAGATCAGAGGCCTCCTTGTGAGGTCCGGCCCTAAACTATAACCGCTCCGTCTATGTTTGTAAATACCTGCTCTTTGCTATTGCTTGAGTCAAGTGCAGTGACCACAGTGTTGCTTGGAACATTTACTATGAATGCAAGCTTGTCCATGATCATGAGTGATTCTTTGATTCCTTTCATCTCAGCCCTTGCTATGCCGTCGTTCAGTCTGTCTATCTGAGTATCGTCAAGCACGATATCTCTTGTCGCCAGCCTGTCCGATGCATGTTTGGAAAACTTGACGCTTCCCTGCGCTGTCTGTTCACTTGTCTTATTCAGGATATCCTTAAACGATGTCTGTTCGCTGTCAGTTCTGTTTGTATCAGTTCTTTTATCTGACAAGAACTTATCCTGAATCTGTATGGCGGAAAGGAATCTGTCATTTGTGATATTCATACGCTTTCCTCCGTTTATCTTTATTCAGTTGTCCTTACGCCTGTTCGATCGCCTCTTCGGTCGAATCTGCATCATCCGCTTCGGTTGTCTGATTCATGTACCACTGAGCATATGCGTTATATACTGCTGAAGCCTCGTCAGACATGAATGATCTCTGATAGTTGCTCATGTTGCTGTAAGCATTTACTATATTTCCTACAGATGCGAGATTGTCCTTTGTAAGATTGTTCAGTGCAGGAAGCTTGTTCATCTCTGAAACGAGTGTATCAGCAAGCTTTACTGCAAGTGTGTATTCCGAATCGGATACTGTCTTAAGATCGTCATAGTTGTAAAGTGTTCCCTCGATGGAAAGATATGTCTTTCCTCCCGAGAATGTCACATAATCAACTGTTCCTTCTGCTGTCTTTGAATTTCCTGTCGAATCCGTCTCTTCAATGTATACGTACTGTCCTATGAGTGAAGAAGCACTCTGTCTTCCCATTGAGGAATTAAGATTCTGCATCTCCTCAAGTTCTGAGAAGGTAGCTAGCTGAGATACGTATTCAGTATTATCTGTAGGCTCGAGCGGATCCTGGTATTTCATCTGTGTTACGAGCAGCTTAAGAAATGCATCTTTATCAAGTGCGCCTCCCGCCTGCTTGTTAGCAGCTTCAGCTGCTTTTGTAGCTGCGGATGTGGCAGATGCATTGTTATTTGTGATCTGTCCGTTAACCACGTTCGCTATTGAACTCATATTTCCTCCTTATCAGGTCCTGTAATCTACGGTCGCTCCGCTTTGCATCATCATCTCTCTTGCGATCCTGATCTCATCGTCCTCATCAATATCTATATCGTCAGTATCGTCGATTTCATTTAGATTGATGCTTCGTCTTTTTCTTGAACCTTTTGCTTCGTAATCAGAAGAATTGTCGCCTTCCTTGCTTAAGTTCTCTTCAAATGCATGTGCTGCGACATTTACTTCGATGGCCTCGACCTTGATGCCCTGTTCGTTCATGCTCTCTTTAAGCTCGACTATCTGGGCTTCAAGCACTGCCTTTACCTGTTCGTTCTGAGTAGTGAAGTTAGCTGTGACAACTCCGTCTCTTGATGCTATCTGTATACGAACGTTTCCAAGACTTGCAGGATGAAGGCTCATCTCCATCTCGGTCATGTCCTCGCTCATGTTGAGCTTGAGACTTTCACTTACCTGCTCGTATATACGCTCCATATCGGCTGAATATACCGGTTCGTTTTCTCCTGCACTCTCAGCAGCGGCTGCCTTGATGTTATCAACAACCGACTGAGTCCAGTTCATCTGAGCGTTTGCATCATTGCCTTCCGCAAAAGATGCCTCTTTCCTGTCGATCTTTATTTCAGGAGTCTCTTTAGCATCCTGTGTGCCTGTCACTTCGTTTGTCAGTGACTGGATCACATCCGCTTTCTTTTCCTCAGCAGTCGGCTCTGTAACCGTGTTGTTTGCAACTTCCTTTATGGCTTCTTTGACTTCCTCTGAGGAAATATCAAATTTGCTTGTAAGGCTGTTAACAAGCTCATCAGCGCTTGCGCTGATCTCTTTAACATCGTTAAACAGCTGCTCGTCTGTCATGATCGCCAGGCTGTCCTGTGCATCTGTTGCCTCAACCACTATCTGAGGAATGTTTGCGCTGTCAAGAAGTGCTGTTTCATCAAGTCCGAGTGTTTCAAGCGCGTTTTCTACTACTTCAGGTTCAACATTTAGGACCTGAGCTGTTATCTGGACCATCTGAGAAGCCTGCATAAGGATCTCCTCATCTATCTCAGAATCCTTGATAACGTCTTTTTCATCGATAACGTTTTCTTTGCCGGTATCGTTCTTAACAGCTTTGTCAGTGTTCACATCCTTGTCGGTCTTAACCATATCGTTCGCATCCTTGTCGGTCTTAACCGTATCGTTCGCATCCTTGCTGTCTTTTACATCCTTTTTTGCTTCAGTCTTCTTGTTATCAGGAGTTGAAGCATCGGATGCATCAGTCCTTTGGCTGCTGTTCTTTAAAACATCCGAGAAGTTCCCGGTTTTAGCGGCCCTGTTTTGCGCATTCACCACATTGGTAAGCTCGCTTATGGGACTGATCTTAGAAACTGATCCCGTCGTCATATATCGACCTCCTCTCTTTAATTGTTACAATATGTATTTCGGTCGATCGGTATGATTTCTTAACACAATTTGTTTATATCTTTAGTCCGGATCCATGATCTTTGTCAGTTTCGCTGCCACTTCCTCATCCATAACGCCAAGTATCTTTCCTCTTGCATCAGGATCCATCTGCCAGAGTATCTTGGCCACGAGTTCGAGATTGTCCGTCATCTTTTCAAAGATCTCCGCAGCTTCTTTGGGCTTCATCTCGGAATATGCCTGAGCATAATTCTTTATGAGTTCATCCTCCTGCTGTCGGATTATGACCTGCTTGTATAAAGCTTCAGCCGTTGCCGGATCCATGCTCTCATAATATTTCACATACTCCTCGGCTCCCGGACCTTTTTCGGCATATACGACTTCGTTGTAAAACTCGGTCTTTATGCGTTCGAATTCAACCTGCTTGTCTTCAAACGTCTTTAATCTGTTTATCTCTTCGGTCTGAACAGCTATCTGTTCGTCTTTTCTTGTATTGTCCTCGCTGAGCCTGCTCACCTGAGCCTTAAGATCATCTATCTCGCGAACAGCATCCTTTAATGAGGAGTATCCGGATACATCCACATATTCCTCATCATCTTCAAATACGCTGTCGGGAAGTATCCTGTTAACGACAGGTACGTTCTTTAAAACCGGAGCAAGAACTCCCGAACCAAAACCGCCTACATCGAGCTTTACAAGGGCGCAAAGGATCGCAACCCATACTAAGATGATGATTACCGTTGTGATGAACACCGGTATTCCACTTCCCTCATCATCCATTATGCGGGCTTCTTCGTCAGCAAGCTCCTTTGCCCTTTTCTTGGCTTCCTTTTTGCGGGCTTTCTGTTCCTTCTTTTCTCTTTTCTGTTCTTCCTTGAATTGCTTTTGGCTCTCCTTCAGTTTTGCAACTTCGGGATCCATCGGTTCTTTAGCCATCCTGTATGTTGTCCTTTACCTGATTGTTTGCTTTTATACGTTCTCCGTATGTGTAGCTGACCAGTTCGTCCACTTCCTTGCTCTCTGCAGCATTTACTTCGTGTTTGAACTCTTCAAAGCTGTTCTCTTTAAGCTTCTCGTGTATCTTTCTTTCCTGCATCGCATCCGTAAGCCTTATCCTGGCCTGTTCAACGGCTTTGCGAGCACTCTCTACATGTTTTTCCTGTTCCGTGATCTGTTCCTTGATGTTTTCGATGGCTCTGTCATTATCACGCATATCGGCAAGGTTAAGTATCTCTTCTCTTAACTCTCTGCCCTTTTTTTCATACTCAAGCCTTCGATTTATCAGATGATCTCTTTTTTCTTCCTCTTCATCAAGTCTGGCCTGGGCAGAAGCAAATACCGCCTTGGCCTGATCTTCCATTCGATACTTGATATCAAGGACGTTTTGTAACTTGTATTTAAACTTTGCCATAATCTATCCTTATGATGCATCGTCAAAGATCTCTTCCATGAGTTTTAAGCTCTCCTCATAATCGAATTTCTGATCCGTATCCTGTAAAAGAAACTCGTTTACTGCATCAATCTTATCTATGGCATAATCGATGTTCTTGTTGTTTCCGCGCTTGTAAGCCCCGATGTTTATGAGATCTTCGCTGTCATTGTATGTGGCAAGAACGTTTTTAAGCTTGCCCGCAACCTTCTTGTGTTCCTTATCGACTATCTGGCTCATGCAACGGCTTATAGACTGTAAAACATCTATAGCAGGGTAATGATTCTTATGAGCTAGTTTTCTGTTTAGCATTATATGCCCGTCAAGGATCGATCTTGCTGTATCTGTTATAGGTTCATTGAAATCATCACCGTCTACAAGGACAGTATAAAGACCCGTTATGGAACCTTTTGCATCGCATCCTGCTCTTTCCAAAAGCTTTGGCATCTCCGAATATACACTCGGTGGATATCCTCTTGAAACAGGCGGTTCTCCTCCCGCAAGACCTATCTCACGCTGAGCCATTGAAAAACGTGTCAGTGAATCCATCATAAGAAGGACATCTCTTCCCTGATCCCTGAAATACTCAGCAATGGCTGTCGCAGTCTTTGCAGCCTTGTTTCTTTCAAGAGCAGGCCTGTCACTAGTTGCGACAACAACGACCGATCTTTTCATGCCTTCAGGGCCAAGATCTCTTTCTATGAATTCTCTTACCTCTCTGCCTCGTTCTCCTATAAGAGCGATAACATTTATATCCGCATTGGTATTTCTCGCAAACATGCCCATAAGGGTCGATTTGCCGACACCGGAGCCTGCAAATATACCGATACGCTGGCCTTTTCCTATGGTGAGCAGTCCGTCAACAGCCTTTACCCCAAGGCTAAGCACCTCATCGATTATCTTTCTTGACATGGGATCCGGAGGCGGTGCCTCAACAGAATATGCTCTTCCGTCTATTATCTGTGATCCGTCTGTCGGTCTTCCGAGTCCGTCAAGCGTCTTTCCAAGAAGCGCATCGCTTACCTGTACGGTAAGAGGTCTTTCGGTATTTACCACTATATTTCCGATGCCTATGCCTTCGGTAGATCCATACGGCATCAGCTGAGTCTTTCCTTCCTTGAATCCGACCACTTCCGTCATGATCGGCTGTGCAAGAGTATCATCCGGATATACGAAACACACATCGCCCAGTCTCGCATCAGGTCCCATGGACTCTATGGTGAGTCCAACGACATTGACTATCTTGCCTTTTCTTGCAAAAAAAGACTCTTCTGCAACCTTAATATATTTTTCAAAATTTATCTTGACTGCATCCAAGTCCGTTTTCTCCTTTTATTCGCCGTTGTACGCCAAAAGCATGAGCTTCTTTTTGATGGCTGTCAGCTGTGTCTCCACACCGCAATCGAAAATGCCGTTCGCTGTCTCTATAAGAGCATCGCCGCTCTTCATGGTCAGATCCTCGACAACATCGATTATGACATCTTCCGCCATCGCCGCATCGGCAAGCTCTTTTTTGCGTTCATAAACGAATTTGTAATCTTCCTTGCTTACATGTACTATATAGTTTTTAGAGCCTTCAACCTTCTGCATCGCATTGCGCAAAAGATTTACAACGATATTCTTTTCTTCAGAAAGGTCAACCTGAAAGACCTTTTCATATATGTTTGTTATATATCTTACAAACTTGGGCTCGAGTTCAAATAAAAGCTCGGAATACTCTTCTTCATGCTTTCTTTTATCTTCCTCGAGGCGCCTTCTTTCTTCCTCAAGTTCCATGTAGCCGGTGTTTCGGCCTTCCTGATAGCCTTCGCTCTTTGCTGCTTCAAGTGCTATGGCTTTGTCTCTGGCAACTTCTTCGGCTGCCTGATTCTTCATTACGGCAATGTCCGCCAAAGCCTCCTCGACAAGCCTGTGCTTTAATTCCTCGACTTCTGCCCTTACCTGTGCTTCACTCGGAATTTCTTCTTTTACCGGGTTTGCCTTTATCACGTTGGATTGAGTTGCTTCACTATCCGCTTCTTTATCAGGCTCATTATCATCAACAATCCCCTTTACCATCTCTGCATCAAGCTCGCTGAATGCAGCAGGTTCTGCATCTGCCTCAGTATCCTCATCCAATCCCTGATTTTCATTCTGAGCAGGAACACCGTCAGGAAATATATATTTGATCCTCTCAAGAGACTGTTCAACGGTGATATTTCCGTCAATGACTCTCGGAGTGGAACTTTCTTTTGTTGCAAAATAGGATTTAACCAGATTCTTAGACAATGATCTCGTCTCCTCCGCCACGTGATATAACTATCTCTGCACTGTCTTCGAGCTTACGTATTATATTAACTATCTTTTGCTGTGCTTCTTCAACATCCTTCATACGTACAGGTCCCATGAATTCCATGTCTTCCTTGATCATGGTCGCAAGACGCTTTGAAAGGTTATTGAATATCGCATTCTGAACCTGTTCGTTCGAGCCTTTAAGGGCAAGCGCGAGGTCATTGTTGTCAACATCACGCAGCACTCTCTGGATAGCTCTGTCGTCCAAAAGCAGGATATCCTCGAACACGAACATCTTCTTTCTGATATCGTCTGCAAGCTCGGGCTCTTCGATCTCGAGTATCTCCATGATGTGCTTTTCTGTACCACGGTCAACGGAGTTGAGTATCTCAACAACCTGATCGACACCGCCGATGATGGTGTAATCCTGGTTGACAAGGCTTGCAAGCTTGCTTTCGAGCATCTTTTCAACCTCCTTGATGACATCGGGGCTTGTTCTGTCCATCATAGCCACACGCTTTGCAACATCAGGCTGTCTATCAGCCGGCAGAGCGGAAATTACAGCACCAGCCTGGGACGGTGCAAGATATGACAGAATGAGCGCGATAGTCTGAGGATGTTCATCCTGGATGAAGTTAAGCAGCTGTCCAGGATCTGTCTTTCTGACAAATTCGAAAGGCTTGACCTGTAAACTTGCGGTAAGCTTTGAGATAACACTGACAGCTTCTTCGGATCCGAGTGCTTTTTCGAGCAGTTCCTTGGCATAGCTGATACCGCCTTCTGCGATATACTGCTGTGAAAGACATACCTGATAGAACTCGTCTATAACCTGTTCCTTGACACTGGGAATGATGCTTCTCGTGTTCGCGATCTCAAGTGTGAGTTCCTCTATCTCTTCTTCTTTCAGATGTTTAAAAATTGTTGCGGACTTTTCAGGACCTAGCGCGATAAGCAAGATCGCAGCCTTCTGTATTCCCGTCAATCCGTCTTCAACCTGGTTTCTTGGCATGATGCTTTACCTTAGTTCCAATCCTCGTTTAGCCAGTTTCTAAGTAGCGCTGCAGCTGCTTCAGGATTTTCATCAACAAATTTATCTACAACTTTACGTGTTTCTGACTTTTCTTCAACTTCAATAGAATCGATCTCAGCAGGAGCAGGTCCTGACTGAAGCAGACTCTCCACCGAAAGCTCCTCTTCCACTTCTTCCACCTTCTCGGTCTTCATTCCGCGAAGTATTACAAACGCAAGCAGTCCGAGTATAACGATTATCAGGATGATCTGGACTATGTCGCTGAGCTCGACACTTGTACCTTCTCTGTCAATAAAGAGAGGTTCTTCATATGCAACGATAGTTATTGACTCTTTTGGTATGCCGGATGCATTTGCTACAAGGTCTATCATGCTCTCATCAACATCGATACGTGTTCTCTGCTGATTTGCGAGCTTATACTCTTCCCATGTGATGCCGTCAAGAAGCCCTTGCGTTCTGGCATCCTCTTCTTTTAGTGCTCTGTACTTTATAGCCGCAACAGAAACCGATGAACTTGCATATTTGATGAGTCCCGCAGGGATCGTCTCTTCAACTATCATCTCGTTGGGAAGATATTTTCTTGACTCTTCTGTAACGGTCGAGCTCGAGTTCTGGTTGTCCTGTATCACGTATGTAGTGTTATCCTCGCCGTTTGAATCGGTACCGGGTACTCCGGCAACTCTTCCTGTCGCTTCCGAATTATATATATCTTCAGAGCTTAGCACGCCCTGACTCTGTCCGTCTGCCGGGGTGTATGAATGCGAGGTTCTCTTTACTACAGAGAAGTCAAGATCAAGCTTGCTGGATACCTCTATCATGTCATATTCATTGGTCCCTATTAAAACCTTCTTGATATTGCTCTGTATAATGTTCTCGGCATTCTGCTTGACAGCCTGCTGACCCGTAGCAGCGCCGGTAACCGTATAGTCTTCATCACCAGAGAATAAGAGCTTGCCTTCGTTATCGATGATCGTTATATTCGCGATAGTCGTATTGCCGAGCGCAGTCTTAACAAACTTTGCAACGTTTTCGGCATTCTCTCCCGTAAACTCGCCTTCGGGTTCGATCATTATGGCCGCACTTGCTTCTTCCTTTGTTGCAATAAGTGTTCCGTTATCTGTCGGTATATCGAGCTGCACTGTTGCATTCTTGACATTTGAAAGTCCTTCTATATGCTCTTCCATCTGTTTTTCAAGATAGAGCTTGTAGCTTCTTTGCTTGTCAGATTCAGTCGTCGACAGGCCACCCGCAGTCACGTTGCTAAGATCATAGCTTGCGGTCGGGATGTTGTTTGCGCCAAGCAAAAGATTTGCCTGTGAGACCTGGCTCTTCAAGACACTTATCTGATATCCATCCTCGCTGGTCTTGTATGTGATGCCATCACCTTCAAGAAGGTCTATTATCTGAGAGGCCTCCTTTGTAGATTCGCACACAACAAGAGTCTCGTAGACCGGCCTTGTGAGCAGAGTTACGAGTATGACAAGAGCGACCAGCACGCCCAATGCCGCGGACACGATGATCGTCTTTTGCTTTGATTCAAATTTGTTCCACCACTCCAAAAACTTCTGTGGCAGCTGTCTCAGTCTTTCAACCATGACCTACTTCCTAGATCTGCATCTGCATAAGTTCCTTGTATGCTTCGAGGAGCCTGTCTCTTACAGCAACTGTATACTGAAGGGCAGTTGAAGCCTTTTCGAGCGAGATTGTCAGATCATGTGTGTTCTGAGTCAGTCCCATCGCAAACTTCAGTTCCTCGTTTTCCGCATCCGACAGATACGAATTCGTCTGATTTATGTTATCGAGAGCTGTCTGAAAGATAGCCCCAAAAGTATCCTCTGATTCATTGCTCGTTGTCTTTACGCCTGCAGTTGCATTTTTAGCAGCCGTCTGGATCGCGCCTGATGAAATGTTATATAAAGCGGTTATATCCATCTTAAACCTCCGTCAAGTATCAGCCCTGTCCCATTGTAAGCCCCTGCTTTGCTATAGCCTTGCTGGCTTCAAACGCAGTAGCATTCGCTTCATAGCTTCTTGAAGCATCGATAAGGTTTGTCATCTCTGTGATGATGTTGACATTTGGATATGTGACATATCCGTTCTCATCAGCATCGGGGTGAGCCGGATCATATACCATGTTTCCTTCAGACTTGTCTTCGTAAGTACCGCTCACGGCAACACCGTGTCCCTTAAACCTTCTGCTGGCACGTCCAAAGATCGTATCAAAGTTCTCATAAGAGCCGTTCTTCTCCTCAAAAGCAACAACTTTTCTCTTGTAGGGAGAGCCGTCTTCTGTTCTGGTCGTATTGGCATTTGCAACGTTTTCTGCGATCACATCCATACGATAGCGCTGTGCCGTAAGACCGCTCGCATTTATATTAAAAGAATCAAACATTCCCATATTATATCCTCGCTATATCACTACTTCAAAACCGACTTGATATTGGCAAATTCCTTGGTCATTGCCTGTATCAGTCCCTGATACTTTAGCTGGTTTGACGCAAGTTCAACCTGTTCCTGTTCGGGATCGACGTTGTTTCCGTCCACCCTGTATGAGAAATCGCCGTAGTCTGTGTAGATCCTGCCTTTAAGTCTTGACAGCTCGACATTTTTAACTTTGGCATCGATTGAAGTATACTTCTGGTTCTTTAAAGCCTGTGAGAGCTGGCTCTCAAAATCAATGTCCTGACGCTTGTACCCTGGTGTATCCTGGTTTGCAATGTTGTTTGAAATGAGTTCATTTCTCTCCCATGAAGCGTCTGCAGCCTTATTGAGTACATTGATGTAGCTGTAGATTCCGGAATTGTACATATTTTACCTTTCCGCCCGTTGGCAAGTTATGTTAACCGCAGGTTGACATTTCTCCCTACTGTCATACATACCCTTCTTAATTATATAGAATTATGCAAAAAAAACAAGGGGTTAACACATTATCTTGTATGTTTTTTACAAAAAATCTATATATATTGAGTTTTTTAGTTACCTGAAACACAAAAGAGACCTATACAATGTATAAGTCCCTTTATATATATATGAAATCCGTTTTCCTATATTGTTTGTGATTCTTATAAACAATATCGTCAAGATCCCGCAAATTCTTTATTGTTTTACTGCTCTTTCTTTCGTAGCTTGTCTATCTCGTCAAATACAACATCATTTAAGACTTTGATGTATGTGCCTTTCATCCCGGATGATCTTGACTCAATTACTCCGGCAGATTCAAACTTTCTTAAGGCATTAACGATAACGCTTCTTGTGATACCTACTCTGTCAGCTATCTTGCTGGCAACAAGAATCCCTTCCATTCCGTTAAGCTCATCAAATATGTGAACGATTGCTTCCATCTCTGAAAAGCTAAGCGTACTGATAGCAGATTTAACAACTGCGACCTTTCTTGACTCTTCGGCATTTTCCTCGTTTACAGCTCGAAGCATCTCAAGACCAACAACAGTAGAACCATATTCGCAAAGTATGATGTCATCTATATCATACATCTGTCCTGATTTATAGATAAACAGTGTTCCAAGTCTCTCTCCCGCTATCTCTATTGGAGCTATTATAGCCGTAAACTTGCTGACATCCGTATCTTCAAATCCAAGTGTCTCAAGATTTACATTTTCCTTGGTAGAAAGCACAGCGAGCATTCTCTCATTGAGCATGCCGTCTATAAAGCCGCCGACCTTATCCTTTATAAGTTCATGAATGACCTCTACGTGGTCAGTGTTGTCTATACCGAGCACCTTGCCCTTCTTGCTGATGACAAGAACGTTGCTGTCAAGGATCTCCTGCATGACAGCACATATATCATTGAACACAACTTTGCTCGAATTGTTGTTGTGTAAAAGCTTTCCGATCTTTCTGGTCTTATCCAATAACTGAACACTGCTCATAGATAAATACCTCCCAAAATAGTATAATATTCCTCCAATGGCACTTCCTTGGATATAATTTTATCACAATTGGTGTGATAGTTCAAATATTTTTAGACAATTCTGGCTGTTTGTCTTATTATTGATTTTTCTAAAAAAATAACCTCGAACTTACTCGAGGTTATCCTATAAAGTATTAATCCTATATAATTATGAAAATATGTTGACTAATTCACATCATCAGTAAGTCGATGAAGATAGTCGTTGCAAGTTTCGATTATATCAAGTGGAGCTTTTTCAATAAGTATTGCACCTCTTACTTTCAAATCAAGAGTCCTAATTTGAAAGCACAAAACAACTCCTTGTGTTTTTGTTCTACTATCCAATTCTACTTCAAGCGGATAAGTTTTTTTGTGGGAAGTAATAGGGAGCACTATATTAACCCCTCCACGTAACGGGACAGAATTCATAACAAGCACCGGTCTGAAATTCCCGTGTTCATGTCCTTGCGTAGGGTTAAGATTAACTTTACTATATCCCTTTGCTAAACATCAGAATATCTCTCCTCCTACATCTTCGCCCCAATCAATATCATCTGCCACTCCCAGATCATCTTGAGTGAGTTCCGAAAAAGCCTTTCCATAAAACTGCTCAAACATCTGTGATGTGCTCTGTTCTTTTTTCATAAACATACCACCATCTTTTAATTCAAACGTGATCTGATCACCGGCCTGCAATCCCATAGATTCAGCTATCATTACAGGGGCCCTTATTCCGAGGCTGTTGTCCCACTTAGATACGGCTACATTCGTGGTTACACCTCCTTTTGATATACATAGTATATCATTTCAGGTGCTTTTGCGAGTATCTAGAGATCGCCCTGCATGTTTATTCCTGTTTCGCATTCTCAGAATAGTTGCACTCTTCAGACATGCATACAAGTTTTGCACCTCTGTGAAGAAGCATCTGTCCGCATTTAGGGCAAAGCTTTCCAGACGGCTTCTGCCATGTCATAAAATCACATTCAGGATTGTCGATACATCCGTAATATTTTCTTCCCTTTCTCGTAGCCTTTATAACTATATCCTTGCCACACTTTGGACATGTTACTCCGATCTTTTCATAGTAAGGCTTTGTAACTCTACATTCCGGGAAACCGGAACAAGCCTGGAATTTTCCGTGAGGTCCGTACTTGATAAGCATGGGACGACCACACTCTTCGCAGAGCTCACCCGATTCCTCGTCTCTTATCTCAACATTTTCCAGCTCCTTTTCCGCAGCAATGACAGCTGCGTCAAGATCAGGATAGAAATTTTCAATGATAGTCTTCCACTTTACGCTGCCTTCTTCAACTGCATCAAGCAATGCTTCCATGTTGGCTGTAAATGTAACATCAACGATACTGGGGAATGCATCCTTCATAAGGTTGTTTACGATCTCACCCAGTTCCGTTACATATATATTTCTGCCTTCCTTAACAATATATCTTCTTGCAAGGATAGTGCTTATCGTAGGAGCATAGGTACTTGGTCTTCCTATTCCCAGTTCTTCGAGAGCTCGTACAAGGCTTGCTTCAGTATAATGAGCAGGAGGCTGAGTGAAATGCTGCTTGGGATCATAACCAGATACCTTTAGGGTATCTCCCTTTTCAAGGTTGCACAGAAGAGTATTCTTCTCCTCTTTTTCTTCATCAGCTTCTGTATATACGTTTCTGAATCCTTCAAATACTATCTTGCTTGAACCCGCAGAGAATACATATCCGGCAGCTTCAAATTTAACGCTTGTTGTCTCATACTGAGCCGCAGACATTCGTGATGCTGTAAATCTCTTCCATATGAGCTGATAGAGCCTTAACTGATCTCTGCTCAGTGAATCCTTGATAAGCTGTGGCGTACGTGCTATATCTGTCGGTCTTATAGCCTCATGGGCATCCTGGATCTTCTTTCCTGACTTCTTGTCTTCGACCTGTTCACCGACATATTTATCGCCATACATTGATGCGATATATTCTCTTGCTGACTTTTGAGCCTCATCGGATACTCTTGTAGAGTCAGTACGAAGATAGGTTATGATACCAACGGTACCCTGGCCTTTTATCTCAACACCTTCATAGAGCTGTTGAGCGATACGCATAGTCTTGGATGTAGAGAAGTTTAAAGCCTTGCTGGCTTCCTGCTGAAGAGTTGATGTCGTAAACGGAAGCGGAGCCTTCTTGGTACGTGTTCCCTTCTTAACGTCCTCAACAACAAACTTCTTGCCTTCTATATCCTTTATTATCTTATCTATTTCTTCCTTATTCTTAATCTCGCCGGAATATGCAGCCGTAAAGTTCTTGCCAGCCTTGTCGCATATAAGACCCGCATCCAATGACCAGTATTCCTCAGGGTTAAAGGCATTTATCTCATCTTCTCTGTCACAGATGATTCTAAGGGCAACAGACTGAACTCGTCCTGCACTTAAGCCCCGCTTTACCTTTGCCCAAAGAAGCGGTGAAATACGATATCCCACACATCTATCTAGGCAGCGTCTTGCCTGCTGTGCATCAACAAGGTCCATATCGATCGATCTTGCATTCTTTAGAGACTCCTTGACAGCATTCTTTGTGATCTCGTTAAAAGTGATACGATACACTTTTTTACCGTCAAGTTTTAAAGCTGCCATTAGATGCCAGCTGATTGCCTCTCCCTCACGGTCAGGGTCAGTTGCAAGATATATCTTATCTGCCTTCTTGACTTCCTTACGCAGGTTTGCAAGTATGTCGCCTTTTCCTCTTATTGTAATGTATTTGGGTTCGTAATCGTGTTCAACATCAATACCGAGAGCTGACTTTGGCAGATCCCTTACATGACCGTTACTGGCCGCAACACAGTAATTATTCCCCAAAAACTTTCCTATAGTCTTCACCTTTGCAGGTGACTCAACTATTACAAGATTCTTTGCCATAATGTTTCATTCCTTAACAACGTTTTTCGTGCAACACTATACAATAAAAAACTTACGATGTCAAAAGAAAAATACATTAAATAAGAAAAAAGAGCCGAAGCTCTTTTTCTATTTTTTCTCTTTCTTAAGTTCATCATACTTTTTCTTGTAGACCATCAGACGTTCAACTTGCTTCTTTAAGTCTGCATTTTCCTTTATGAGTTCCTTCATGCTCATATTTTCTGCAGAGGGTGCTTTCTCCTTCTTAACAGGGCCTTCAAATGCCTCTTTAAGGTAACGGTACATTGTAGCCTGGCTTACATCATACTTCTCCATAAGTTCCTGTACGCTCATCTCATGAGCTTCTTTACGTAATGTACTCATCTTGGGCTTATTCTTGCACGGTCTTCCGCCTTTTGCTATCCATATCATATCTTTTGCCATAGTCTGATTCCTCCTTATCTAAATCTACTATATAACCTTCATTCATCTGTCTATATCATACCGCATAACCCTTGTGATAATCAAGGATAAAATAGCATACACAACTATTCATTTAGTTTTTGTCATTTCTTCATTATATATTTGTAGAAAAAACTATCTTTATACTGATCATCAAGTGACATATACTGATTCAGATTAATCATAATCTGATTTTCATTTTCTGTATACATCGTACCAAAGGAATACACATCTCTGTAAATATAATCCCGTTGAGGTAGCATTAATGTCATATTCATATTACGCTGAATTTCAGTACATGATACTAGGTATCCGATACATAAGCATATTGCAGTAGTTTTATATTGTTTTATATGACCTTCAGTCTTTGAATCTAACAGAAATCTCAAGCAGAGAAACATTAGTATGAACAAAGCAGGTATGGAAGTTCGCATAGTGAAATCATTATTCATTCCCGCCCTAAAAAGAGGGATTACTATTAATTCTATAAGTGTAACCCAATAAAACTCGTAAGTTATACCTTTCTTTCCCATGACAAGAAAATAAATAAAGAATTCTACAACAATGAACGCAATATAAAGCGTAAATGTTCTAAATTCAGGGTACACCGAAAATATAAATCCCCCCCTCGAGGTACCTGCATTCAGTTTTAAGGCAAAAAATGACACATAAGTAAAAGCTAATAGTAAAGGTACAACTGTATTCTCAATAGAAACTGCATTTTTAACTCTATTTAGATGATATATACTTCGTAAGGACGAATCGTTTAGATTAACTTTGCTTTTAAGCGTTGCATATATTGCTATCGGTATTATTCCTATAGTAGCATATGGTGAGTAAGCTATACTCAAAGACGCCCATCCTAGCTTTTGCTTGGGGTTCTCAGCAACCAATAATACTGCCACTACCAACCATATCGGTACGGACTGATTGAATACCCAGTAAAGCTGCGTTGTATTGGCACTGTATTGAAAATACATGCATGGTCCACCTGCCCACCATTCTATATGTTCATTTAGCGGCATTCGCATATTAGATATTAGATATACAACAAAATCAAACCCTCCAAAAAGTATAAGCGATGATAAAATCCAGTACGAATACCTCTTTAGATATCTCACCATAAAGTAAAATGTCAAAAACAGCCCAATAACTGTCCACATGTATAGAGCAATATTTGTGTACACCTCAATTCTTGTGACCGATGTACCAAGAAAATTAAGGATTCTAGCGAATAGGCTTGCAGGCAACCACCATGTAAAATAATACACATATAATGCATTCTGTGCATTACCAGTAAACTTTTTCACTAATTGAGGCTCTTTTGAAAGGTCATAAATTACCGGCCACCTATAATACTTTAAATCATGAAACATGGGATTTCTTATTATGAAATCTCCAGTCTGGAATGAGAAATCACCTATTCCAGAAAACAACACCCAAAGAGCTATTACACCCAACGCCACAAGCCAAAATTTCCTATTAACCGTTATCGATATTTCGGTTTCACACGTCATCTCCCGCCCTAGTCGATATCCAAGGTATAGAAGAACCATACTAATCAATATAGCAATAACCGGTCTTGTCCATCCAAATAAGAATATCATGATAGGAAACACAATATATGCAATAGCTGTGTATGAAATTATCTTATCAGCTTTTTCCATTACTCTTAAATCCTCAATATATCAATTTCAGTAGAATTGCAATAACTCGCAAGCGCTTTTCTCACCTGCTCAAGCTCGTCATCAGAAAGCGTCCTAAATTCTTTATACCCCAAACCAAGCTTCTCATACTTTGATTTAGCTAGATTATGAACACTGAACATTTCACAATGTGCTGGTTTGTATTCTCTAAACTTCTCTCCTATTAACCTAATATTCTTTGCTGTATAGGTCATATTATCAACTAAAGGTATACGTATATAAATCTTTTCACTTGGCATGATGCTGAATACCTTATTAAGATTTGAGTCATATATTGAAGCTGATGCGTTAAGCAGTCGAGAAGAATCTGCCTCATCAATGATCTTCATATCTACATAAATCCGGTCCAAAAAACTAACAATCTCTTCCAAATACTCTGTTGACACAAAAAGAGAAGTCTCCATACAACAATTAATGCCTTTATTACACAGCTCGTATAACAACTTCTTTAGCTCGCATGCCTGAGCCAAAGGTTCTCCGCCCGATACAGTCACACCACCATCATTATCATAATACGCCTTGTCCTTTAGGCAAATATCAACGACCTCATCAATATCAAAATCCCGACCATAACCATATGATAAATCTGTATTTATATTCTCAGGGTTGGCACACCAAGGACATCTAGCAGAACATCCTTTCATAAATATAGTTGTCCTTATTCCGGGGCCATCATGCAAGCTGAATCTCTGAATTCCTGTTAAGCGCAAACTCACTAATTCTAGTCCTTTCTATCAGATAATCTTTATATTCATCCGGAAGTTCATTGAAATATGAATTAAATCCCCACACTCTGACAATCAAATCAGGGAATGCACTCGGATTCTCCTTAGCAGCTATCAGAGTCCTTGAATCCAACATGTTCACTTGCAGTTGGCAAACGCCTTCGGAAAAAGCGGTTCTAAACATCCTGGCAAATACTTTTTTATGTTGCCGCATAAATGAAGGAGATATTATTATATCCGCTACATCTCCATTGAAACGTCCTAAAGAATAATCCAGTTTTGCTGCAAGATTAAAAAGTTCCGTATACGCTGAACCTCTTCCTGCTGATATGTGTATGCAAAAAGGATCTCCCCTCCTTCTTCCATCAAATGACGCAGGGTAATCTTTGCTATCCATAATATAATGCGGTGAGCTAAATCCCATTTTGATACTGCCGCCAAAAGGCATCTTATAATCTGTAAGTACTCTTATCACACGACCTGTTAACTCATTTGCAAGTTTAATAACATATGGATCATCATGCCCCCACGAATCTGCGACACTCAGAAGTTCTGTTCTTACATCATCATACCCCTTATAATTCTTTCTCCTAATTTTATCGAGTTGTCCATACGTATACTTTTCTTCGTCAAAAACCAACCTTTTTATATTTATTATTGCATTAATTGCATTTCCAAGAGCAACTGATAATATTCCAATATTATTATATTTCGAGCCGCCTTCACCAATATAACTGTGATTCAATCTTGCTTGTTCATCAAACATAGAATATAAAGGATCCGCTGTCCACTTTAATTTTCTTAGTTCTTTTGCTATATCTGAAGCATAGTCCTCAAGGCATAGAAGGTAAGCGTTAATGAAATCTTCATATGTAACCAATGATTTATAACCGTGTCTGAACTTCTTTGAGATCTTTTCAAATGGTTCTAAAAAATTCAATGACAATATGTTATTCTGCTCAAAACATCCAGCCGAAATCGGTTCCCAACATGCAGATGTTATATAATCTCTTGCATCTTCTATATCATACCCGAATTCAGTCATGTTTTTGATAACAATATCATCATTCGATATCAACATGCTCCCCGAATTCATAAGCATCTGATCAGATATCCTATCCCATTCGAAAATACTATTCTCCGTTACTCTTATTAAAATCTTAGGATCCGGTAATCTAAGTTCAGCGACTATATTAGCTATCATATCAGTATATCTACCCTGAAAGCATTTTCCTTCCCTGTCACAGCCTCCAAGAATAATAATCTGACCAGTATCTCCCATCAGAGCATTGCTTTTTATAGAATAATACTTATGAAGGAGTAAAAAGAATTCTCTAAAAAGTGCATAAGCTCTCTCATCATCTTCATCAAACCTGTTTAGAATATAATCAAGCCTGCCAAGTCCGACCAAAACATGGCCTGTTTGCCACTGCAATTGGTTAATTAACAGAATACGCTGAAGCGCTTCTTCTAAACTAATAGCGGGTTTATCTTTAAACCTAGACAAATAGGCGCATATACTTTCTTTATTCAAAATATCAGACTTATCAACTTCATCTTCTAGTCTCGAAAGATAAATATACATCCCATCTAAAATAGAGTTGCAAGTCAATGCGAATTCATCGTTCCCTTTGATCCTAAGACATTCAAGTCCATTCTCAAGTATTTTGGAATAATCTATGGTACAATTTCCAAAAGCTCTTCCATTTAGTTTAATGCTCTTATATATGTCCCAGGAATATATTAGATTCTCACAATCTAATGTATCTATCTGTACTTCACATGCCATTTGTTTAAATGCAGAAGCATACTTTCCTTTATACACCTTTATATCTTTTAAATGTTTACATACTTGTTTAAATGATTTGGCAAAAGAATTAGTTGCTCTCATTTCCTTATACGTAAGTACAACGAGACTAAAGAGTGTCCCTTGGAACATATAACCGTATTTCTTATATATATCTATTAATATATCTATTGTCTTTTTCATACTTTACATATTCCTCTATGACAATCTCTCTAAACTATAATACTTCAGAGATTAAATAGTTTTCAAGAACAAAAAATACGGAAGATTTCTCTCCCGTATTTTGAAATACTTATAAAATTTCCTTGTTTCTATCTCAGATCATATAACTGAGTAAAGTTGACATTCAATGGTTTCATGCTATCATTTGCGGGAAGCGCTGTAATCGTTCCGGTCGCATCCATATCAGCCTTATCATCATCAGTTGTTTTTCCTTTTGTCACAGATCTCATACGTGTATATATAACAGCATGATATCTTGTATTTATTAAGCTCTGATCACTGCTGTTCAAAAGCTGTGCTACACTGAATTCCATCTTATATGTCCTACCGTTAGTAAGTACACGCGGATCAGAAACATCTGTATAAGTTACAGTACCATCAAGCTTAGCAACACACTCCTTAACACTATTTGCTACAGGTGTAATGACTTTATAATGCTTAGTACCTACAACCAAGTCTCCTCCACTAGGAACTTCTACATAATACTGAGCTACAAGTGGATCTAAGTTATCCTGAAGGTTGTTGTTTACGGTCTTAAAGTATACAGTAACAGTATCCTGTAACCAACCATTTTCAGAATAAGGTGTTTCTGTTCCATCATCTTCTTCAGCAGAGGATAAAGAAATGTCATAAGGAATATATGTACTGGTAATATCCTTATTGTTTCTCATTTCATTATTCTTGTATGAAGCATATGGAGCATGTGTTCCGGCATTATACGACGCAACCAATGTATTGACAAACAATTTTTTCTCAACTTCGCCATCAATTTTGGAATGACCTGCACCAGTGTAAGTTATATTACCCTTATTATATATATAGTAATTGTTTCTTACATCATTGTAATCTAACTTATGATAATTAGCCTTTGCAGTACCTGGCAAACTTATCGTATACCATACAACAATATCATCATCATTATTTTTATCCCTGTAATCTGTTTCAAGATTCAACTGGAAATACTGATGGTGAGTTGTGGCAACAGTTATCTGTTCACTAGCATAATAATTATTATCACCATTAGCTGCATTACTTTGAACTAAGGAACCAATTCTAAATGGGTATTCAGTAATCTGTCCTCTGTTTACTCTTGTTACACTTTGTAACTCACGTTCATTCTGTCCATTATTACTGTTTGATATATTTCTTGTATTATTTGCTGCAATTGCACCCCATTGCCAGCTGTTATGTCTCAATATAGCAGAATCGCAAAATCCAATACTTTCACGATTGCCTGAAAATCTAGTATCATATTCTGATTCATATTTCGAGAGAGGTGTTCCATCGGCAAATGTCAGGTCCTCAACATATGATGAAACATAACCGTATCTGTCCATGCCCTGAATATCACGAAGATACTTATCCGCCAAACTACCCCAAGCAGCACCATCTACCATTCCATTAACAGATGTTGAGGTTAAGTCATGTGTGAACAGCACACTTCTACCAGTAAGCATATATTCCCTGATACATAATATTGCTTCTCTAGAAGCAGTCACATCACCATTAGACAGATTATACATATCCAAGAAACCTAGAACAAGCATATCATATTCGTACAATTTATCCATACGAGAAGTACCCGTTCCAAATATATCACCGGATTCCTCTACAAATTGCTTTGCAGTACAATGATCTATACTCAAATTGAAATCAATTACCTGTGTATACAATTCAGCCAGCTTAGTATCATCCCACAACTTCAGATTTGAATTATTACTATCTCCTGAAGTTATCTGTAATACCTTAATTGTAGGTTTGTTAGTTAAATCACTTATTGCAGAGTAATCTTGCACTGCTACCTTTATCAATGAATCAGCTGCTGCTGTACCTCTATTCTCTATGAAGACAAGTTTCCAAGGTATTAATCCAACATACCCTTCTGGCACTCTTCGTGAAACAGTGTATTCAGCTCCAGTGGTAAGGTGATAACGTCCCTCACTATCGACATCTTCATATTCACCCTTATCCACATTATAAATCTCTAGAGAATCCAGTTTTTCAACATTTTCAAACCTACCGTCTGCATCATGATCTATATACAGTTCACAGTCATAACTTGTGTTAGTGGTGTCTACAGCGGCATCATTCGTAAGTTTTACTCTATAATCTAATGTATACAATCCTGACGAATTCATGCCTATGTAGTGATGTACATTACTGTCATTAGTATCATACGGATTATATAACGGCGGCTGTTCGATAACTTCTACCTGAAGCTTGGATATATTCAAATATCTTACAAAATTCTCTTTATGTGTTACAACAGCCACTCCATCAGTAGTACGTGTAGCACTTTCAAAGTTTCTGGTAATCTCTACATTTTTATATAAATACTTATAACTACCATTTTCTTTTTCATCTATACACCAATGAACAAAATCATACAAATACGTTGTTTCATCGACTCTGTTTGTATCTATGCCAGTGAGTCTTCCCTCGTTATCGTATGTAAAGAATTCATCTGACAATATAACAGCATATCCAGCCTTAACAAAGTTCTGTAACTCTCTTAATTTGTCAGGTGTAATATCATTGCCGCTCAAGTTCCATGTTCCATCGCCGCCAGTTAACCCACTGGTACCTATACTATCTCCGACATGTCTGTAAACATAAGCCTTGTTATCATTTGCAGCAATATTCTTAGTCTTATCTCCTATCTTGTTTGTGGTATCAGTATTCTCAAGCCAGGTATTCATGTACGCAGTGTCCATACCAATATAGATAAGATCATAAGACTCATTCAAATCTTCAATCTTACCAATAAATTCCTTGGTACCCATACCTGTTACTACTACATTTTTTGTAGTATTTGACACATTATCCTTGAACCAGTTTATTGCAAAAATATCTCTGATCTGAGCAATATTTCTTACCGTCCAGTTGTTCTGTTTTGCATTGTTTGTCGGATTGTAGTCAATTTTTTTGAGAGCTGCAACATCAGAATACTCGTTCACTATACCTTCCACATCTCTGGCATAGTATGGCTCAAGATCTAATACTCTGATTGCCGTCTTACCAACTATACGTCTTCCACCATAATTAAGGATGTACCTTATACTTGTTGCTTTACTTATTTTGGAATTAAATGAATTTTCATCTTTGCCGGCTACTCTAAGATAGAATAGTTCTTCATCAATATCTTTCTTTACTTCAGTAAAGCCATCGAAATGCGGTCCACCTGTAGCAAGATCAAATCCATTGACCTTGCCGTCTGAATATGCGGTCATTCCATCAGTATAAATTGCATCATTGCATGCTTTATCATCATTTATGAATACTGATCCAAGAACATGACTTAAATCTTTACCAGCCGTTCTTGCATCACTATACTGTGTACCAAGTGCCAGTAAATCCTGCTCTTGCACAGCTGTAAGGTTAAATAACCCATTATCCCCAACATAATCCGTGATGCTACCATAATCATCTTTCATTAAGATCAAAAACAGTGTTCTAAGCTGAGGATATGTATCTCCCGTATTGTCTAAGTAGCAACTTAAATTAAGTATAACGGGCTTATTATTATTTGCAACAGCCAATACAAGGGCTCCCGCAGCTTCAGGTTTCATATCAGCGGTATATTGCGAACCAGTGAAATATATCAGATTCGCACCAGCTATATCTTCAGGCGTAACATCTGAAGACTTTTTCGTTATAACATCTATGCATACATTAGCACAGTCATTGCTATCAACATCTAAAACTTCCTTCTTAAACAGCTCTTTATTACCATATCCGCCTTTATAATATGCATCATCTACTTTCTCCTGAGAATAATCATGTACAAAATCATACTTTGCATTTGGCGGATTATAAGTATACGGACTTGTAATCTGAGACTTATAATACCAAATATGATACCAGCGTTCATCAGTATCATCTGGATTTAACTTCTTGTCAGATTCATTTACAATTCCTTGTGTTGAAGGCTCAAAATCAGGATCATTTACAGGTTGGAACCTAGAACTTGTTATTACAAAACATCCATAATCACTCTGTACAAGCTTTGTATTATCAACATAAAATTTTCTAACTGCCGCGCCATCAGCGCTAGAAGCTCTTCTTACTGAGCAGTAATCGTTTCCGGAATTATCGTAAATGATATACGCTAGTGATTCAATCGGCTCATAAATATCGTTTCCTTCACCATCTACTCCAGTTTTTTGCATTCCTGCTTGAAGTGGAATTTCTGTGTATGTACCAGGGCCATCATACTTAAAGAACACCGTCTCGCCACTGCTCTCTCCTACATAGCCATAATACTCAAGGTAAGCAGGATATTCATCGAAATATAAATAAATAGCTGTACCTAATACGGGAGTTTCACCATCAAATTCATAGATATCATCAGAAACGACGTCGTCAGTATCATTATCATTTAACTTTGCAGTGAATATAACATCATTTGTATATCTATTTTTGTCATAATAACTATATGAAACTGGATTGCTATCGTTATCTAGAATATTATTGCCATTATCATCCTTAGCCGGAGATTCCGTATATAGCAAGAAAGGATACTTCCAATTATTATCATTTGTAATTTCATCAAATTTTAATACATCATATCTTTCAGCTGCGGGTTCGGTAGAAGCATTTTTTACACTTGCATAGTGCATATAAAAATATCCAGTTTGATCACTTCCCGGAATTCTAGCATGCACTTCATCAATGGTGAGATTACCATTAGTATATGTAGATCCATCATTAACAGGAAGATAATCGCCTGATGTATCAGAAGCATCATATCTCCCTTGATGTGTAGCATTCTCCTCAAAAGTACCATTTATTGAAGTATACTTTATATCCTCAGTGCTGCTATTGTAAGCATTATCGGGATCTGTCGCAGGATTTGGACCTTTGTCAAACGCTTCAAAAGTAAACGCAAAATCGTTGGCACTCATCTCTGTAAATGCCTGAGTTTTACCGGTATTTGATGAAGGGTCATTCGCAGAACCATTTAAATATCTGTCAGCTCGTTCCGCATATGATGCCATGTCAGATATTGCAGCTACTTCTTCTGAATCATAATATCCCGGCTCTTCGTTAGCTACAGTATAGCCAATTCTCGCACTGTCATAATCATCTACTATCTCAAGGATTTTAAATGGCTGATTAGTGCTATTTCCATTGATTATCTCTTCAATTCCTGGAAGTGAAGGTCTAGCATAAGCCATCGAAGAATCCTCATATAGCGCAGTTGTAATAATAGCTGCAGATAGAATTCCTACAACAGGTATAGTTATCCACTTATTCTTTTTTCCTGCAATTGTATGCTGCATATTGCATTCCTCCGACAATTACAAACTGATTACTTTATTATCTCAATATAATTCGGATCGCCGAATTTATTTACATCATATACAATATTAAATCTGTGATCTCTTGAGTTCTCAATATCGCTATCGTTATAGTAGTTCTCTCCTACCTGATAATATGTATCTACCAAATTTCCGTGAGCATCCCAGGCATTATAAATTACCGAAACTTTGGTTGGTTTACTATCTTCGGCAAGAGCATTTCCTGCAAAGCCCTCATAGTATGTTTTAAAACCTGTTCTTTGCATTTGGGCTTCAAATCCTATTGCCCATTCTGAATTTGTATAATTACAAACTTTAAAGTAATCTTTAATTGTTTTATTCGATACTAAACTTCCATCTTCACTGTAAAAAGCAAACTTTGCATTGTACTGATGGTTGACATTGCTACTGCTGTTAACTATAACATTGCTCGTATGAGTCGAATCATAGTATACACCTCTAGCATTGATCTCAAAAGTTCTTACAGTGTTACCACCATATGGATCATATATACGAACATAATTACCAGATGAGTCCTTTTTACCATTAGATGATCTCTTTAAGTCGTCACTTACGACAAACTTTTTATCATTGCTCGAATTGTTGTTTTGATGGAATACACTAACTGGCGTAAGTATTATTTTAACCGGTTCGTAAGTTACCAACATTGATACTGGACCAGTGTAGTTTCTATCAACTTCATTACCTATACCATATTTCTTACCATTATCATCTGTTGCATAACATTCAACCTTAACCTGATATTCTCTCGACCAATCAAGCCAAGCTTCAGTATTAAGGTAAATATAACTATAACCTTTTCCAGCAGAATAAAATCCTTCATCATCAGACGTAAAATCCACGTTTCTTCCACCATCAAAGGAAACTGTTTTATCAAACTTCCTTCTTTGAGGATCATCATCATTTCCCCATGACTCACCATATGGAGATATTCTCCAGTGGTATATAAAGTCAGTCGATGAAGAATTTGTCCATGAAGCAAGAACTGTTGAACTCTTGCCTCTGCAGTTATACATAGAGTCGACACCAGAAAGATTCAGCATCTGATTCGGAATATATTCTCCTACTCCTTCAATTGGCAACTGAAGTGTCGCATATATATAATCACCGTTAGATTTGGGAGCTTTAAGCGTTGCAGCAAAAACTACCGTCATACCATTCGCAGTTGGCAAAGCAGTGAATGTATTTGATCCTGCATCAAACAAACAGCCTTCCGGTAATACTGGAGCAATTTCCCATCTGCATAGAGTGCTATCCGTAGCTTCTGTACCGTCCGAATATCTAACTACTGGATGAATATTATACTCTCTATATCCAACATAATCGATATATCCATCATTTTTCAAAATCATGCTTACAGGGTATGTTCCCGTATCTGTTACTGTAATCTGGCATGTTGTATATTTGCTCGTGTCGTCAATACTCTCAACTCTAAGGATATTGGTTGTACCCGCAGGCACAGAAGGTCCTACCGTAACAATTCCGGTTGAGGAATCAACAGTAAATTCAGGATTGCTCGTGTCAAGAAGTGACCATCTACCAACATATGGGTATTCAGAATATTCACTTGCCTTGATTTCATAAGTAAACGGAACCGCAACAGTCTCTGAACCGTTCTTCACAATATCAGTATTTCCACCTGCCGGAATATAAGCATCGTTACGCTTGATACTGATGCTTTGTATAAAACTTGGGACGATGCTCATGTTGTTAACAAATATCTCGTCCGGATCATCACTATTCAATACTCTGTTTCTTAGTGATACAATCTGATCAGAAGTGATAAGCTTTCCATTTGATTCAAAACTAATAGTAAATCCTATCTTTCCTTCATCAATCTTTGATAAATCAAAAGAAATATCCTGAACTTCTTCACCGAATATTCCTACATTGGGATCTGAAGTGTCAGAAACATACAAACCTGATGCAGTAACATCAGCCACATCATCATATAGTTGCGTTACATATCTTAAAATTGTCCCGTCCAGATAAATCTTTGTAACTCTATATTTATAATCGTGCGTCAAAGCACCTGGCGCAGTAGGCCCCATATCTTCCTGGCTATATACTACGAGTTCCTTTGTTGAATCATCATAACTTAAAGCATCGCTAGATTCTAACAAGACATCTCTCAGTCTGTTAACAACTACCTGTTGTTCATACTGTAATCCAACATCATTTCCTGTTCTTGTAAAATGATTGGTTCCAGCACTCATTAATCCAAAAACTGCCAATCCCGCTATTGCAGTAATAGCAAAAGCTACTATTAATTCAACTAATGAAAAACCTTTGTTATTCCTCATAATCACTTACCCACTAATTCCAACAGCCTACGTTCATTTATTTTTCTATCGAATGCTTTCCAGTATCCTTGACAAAATTTATTTTGTAGGATTTGAGACCACTTTTCATTTCCAAGCAAGAAGGGCTTGTGTTATAGGTGTTAGAAGAAGCAACCGTTCCACTACCCGTTACACTACATCCTGTTCTAACATTTTTATATAATCCTGTGGCTCTATCAAAATCAAATCCAATTCCATCTGTTGAAACAGGATTGACATCATAAGTACTGCCGCCATCTATAGTAAGAACCATGCTCACTCTATTATTGCAAAGATACCTATGTTCTACAGTTAAGGGCACTTCGGTTGGCATTTTGTAACTAGCACCAGAAGTAGTATTTATCCCAAGTGTAGTCATTTGCTTTACTGCATAATACCCTTCTTTGTCAGCCCAGTCATATAATGAAGGATCATCTACATAAACTATATTAAGGTCTTCGTCATATCTACTCATTGATCCAGTTTTGGCTTCATTAAGTTGTGCATTGATCTTTTCACAAGCTTGTTTTGCTTCAGATCCAGTAAGGAGAGACATTCCTAAGCTCCCCATACCTATAGCGACAACCATCATAGCCATTATCACTATAAGTTCAATAAGTGAAAAACCTCTATCGTCGGACATATGGGCATGTATTCTCATAGATTATTCCTTCTTCCAGTTTTCATAAGTAACTAATCCGGTTAGTGCGGTATCACTTGTTCCACCGGAACCATAAGTTGCATATATGTAATCATTACCATCAGCAAGGCAACTTGCAATAGCATATGTAAGACCGCTGTCATCATATCCGAATTGCAGACACTTTCTTACTAAATCGGCATCTTTACTCATAGATAGTACAGAACCAGTAATATCAAGTTCTCCGTTGCACAAAATAACTCCCTTAAAATTCGGAGCAGTCAACCTGACATCACCTGATGAAATAACAAGATGAGTATCTTCATTAGAAACTGTAATACTGCTATCAGTCGAAATCAAAGCAACTGATCCGTCAGATGAATCGTCAAATCTCATTGTTTTACCAGAAGCCTGTATTGAAACCGTAACTGTTCCAATCGTTTGACCATTGCAACCGGCGGCTGCAGCTCTATCTATATACGCTTGAATTAAATCTTCAGTTGTTGCTACATTTTCAAACACTACCTGGCTGTTAGGGTCATCCATATCATTTGAAAGGCAACCTCGAAGTTCAGAGTAATTCGGAATAAGCTTTGTGGTATAAGCCTTAAACTTCTGAAGATTATCAGTTGCATCCTGTTGCATTATGAGATTAGCAGTTGGCTGTGTAGGAGCCCATATTCTAACTCCGTCGACTTCCGCGTCAGTAGCATCAGTAACATAAGAAGCACCTGCAAAAATACTATCTGTAAGATTAGGGAATTTAACATCCTTTATATACGTCTTTGTATATTTTGCCAAAGCCCTTTCACTGCTTTCATAATACTTGCTAAAATATGTTGCTGCGGTATCCTGATCAGGGAATAACATATAAAAATATACTAAATAATCAGTTGCCGCATCATTAACTCTGACCTTGTGAGTATATACCATCGGTTGTGCAGATGCACCATATTTTATAAACGGAGCTAACGTTCCACCTAATGCAGTAACATTAGCTGTGTCTGATACCATCACATACTTCGTCGCGCTATCTGCATGTGTATTATCATATGCTATAAGCTGTTCCAGTTTTTCATACTGCTGTTTCGTTAATGGATTCTCATTATAAAATGTTCTTCCCGTTTTTTCATCTACGCCTATAGCTTCCGCAGGTACTAGATACATAAGCTGATCAGATTTCGCAGCAACTGACTCTCCTGTATATATATCGGTATAAGTTGCAGTAGTATAACTATGATCTGCTACTGTGCTAGCCTTACTTGTGCCTAAAAATGCTTGACCCGAAATCTTAAGCTTAGTGACTCCACTGAAATCAACTGTTGTTTCTTTACCATTAATAAGTATTGCTGAACTATCATCAGCATCGACTATAGAGCAACCATATCCATTATACTCACCCACTAGTTTAGCCGATGGCGAATTACCAGCAAGATTTAAATCGTTTGATAGATTTAATGCCCCATCAACTTCTATATTGGCTGATTTTGCTTTTAAACTATCAGCCCATATTGCACACCCTTCACCTGTTTTTAAGCTTTCTTGATCTATATTTATATCATGCTTAACAAGTATAAGATTTTTATCAGTAAAAGTAGTCTTTACTCCTTTTGTAGAAAAACTATTTGCATAGATGTTACCATCTATATTTAAGGTTCCTGTATTTGTTCTCTTAGCGCCACCATCAGCGATAAAGCAGTAATCCGATACATCTGCCACTGCAGAATTTCTTGCAAAATCAAATTCTGGATAACCTAATCTTATATCCGTCTGAATAACCGAAACGAATCCATTAACATCCCTGTAATAAACCTTCAAATTCTTAAGAACAATTCCGGTATCTGAGAACGATAGCATGTCACCATACTTAGTTTCAATTTTATCTCCGCTAGATGGATCATTGGTAACAGCTACAAGTATTGCTCCATAGCCATCTTCATCTGTACCATCTCCGTCCAAATCAACCGTATGATATTTTGTACTGTCTTTTAGAAAAGCCTCTAGCTTTTCTACATCGTATTTTTGATGATCACTTGGTGACAAAGCCAGAGCTTCCCAAACTTTTTCATAGTACTTAACCTGGATCATCTCTTTTTTTCGTGTATTATCTAAAGTTGAATCACCATAATTCTCAAGTATGTATGTGTATGAAGAGCTTATGGAATCAGAGACAATTCTCTGTAAACCGATTGTAATCTCGTCTATAACCTGCTCAGCTGAATAAAAAGTATCTGCTCCTTTTTCGTTGACAACTTTCATTTTAAAGTTAACTAATGTTGTCATAAGCAATATGCTTACCAATGCAGCGACAAATCCAATGGCAACTATTACTGTAACTAGTGCCATTCCACGATTGTTATCCGCTTTTCTCTTCAGATTTTTCCAAAAATGCTTTCTCACTTTTTCATCCCCTAAAAAACAATCACTAGTTCTGCTTAAGTTTTGTACCTTCCAGGCTCGAAATAATATTTCCTTCAGGATCAATAACTTTTACTCTTAATCTATATATTCTTACATTATCTTCATCTTTACAAAGATTTTTGCCATCAATATCCGATACACTGAGAGCTTTTATTGCCTGATTTGTCAATGCATTATTGGGATCTGTTGTTGGAGTAGCATTGTAAGTTACTCTAGCCCCCACAGGACCAGCTGTATATTTTAGATCAAAGCCAAGTCCATATCCCGCATTATTATCAAATGTACTGTATGGCGTCTTTATATTCGTAGTAGAATTTACTTTTAAAAGATTTGTTCTTAATTCTAGAGAACCTTTTCCTTCAGCAGATATTTCTTTATTTTCTGAAATATCAAGTTTTAGTCCTCCGCCACTTGACAAATATTTGTCTTCAGTCGGATCACCCTGTCCTTCTGCACCGTTCATGGCAACTATATAAAGGTCTGTTGCAATTTCAGTATTATTCTTTATGCTAATTATGTCTTTATTTGACTGAGCAGCTAAATATCTGGGATAGTAAAAAAGATATATACCATTTAAATCCTTGTGTGAAGCAGTGTTATCAAACAGGAATACATCGGTTGCAGTATAGTTTGTATCACCACTGCTTAAATCATTATGAGGTGTTATTGCATACTTTATTGTTAATTGAACTTTTGCAAGTTTATGACTTTCGCCCTCAGCGTCAACGTAATCAGGTCCGCCGTTCTTTACCGTCAGTGTAATCTCTCTTTTAAGATTCTTTCGAAAATAATCCCTATCCCTGACTACACCTGTTGCTGGATTTGCAGCTTTATAAGCAGCATTTCTCGAAAGGTACTCATTATATACATCATCATCATATGCATCTGCCATTGTATATATAGCGCAATCCCTTACAGATATTGGATTAAAATCAGAAAGATTGAGGCTGTTTGCATTAGGATACGCATAATCACCTGCAACACCATCAGCTTCTAATTCAACCGTTGCATAATATCCTGTCGGGAGATCCGCACTCATTTCAGCATTATCATTAATTTCAAAATATATAGTTTTATCAGAATATGATCCACTGTAAGTAGTTGTAATATCCTTTAACTCGTCGGTGGACATATTCTTAACTTTTTCCATTACATTTTCAGCTGCAGTAGTTGATTTCATCTGCAACTTCGCTTTTGCATTTGTCTGCGCACTAGTAGCAAAGGAACGTAGAAGCGGTACGCAGACTACTGTCAGTATGACCATGGCGACCAATACTTCAAGCAAAGTAAAACCTTTATTATTCGTTTTTAGTTTTTTCAGATTGTTTTCCACGCTTCTACTCCTAGATAATCCAAACAAAAATATTTGCTTAAGAGAGGCAATGCCTCTCTTAAGCTATTCAATATTACTCTCTTTCAGCCTCGACTTGAGCTCCTGTTGCAAGCTCACTCTCGGTAACAACTTTAGTATTATTAGAATGGAATACGTTTGATACTCCAGTAGGTACGCTAGGTATAGTAGCAGGAGTATGATCTTTTCCGGTACCTATCATATAATACATATTAATGTCAATTGAACCTTCCAGATTGCCTGTTTCTTCATTGTATGCCACAGATAATCCTTCAATGCTCTTCTTATCATTCTGTGCAAATACGTAATCTGTCATACCTTTAACGCCTGTATATGTAGATTTAAACGTATAATTCACAGGCGCTTTATAGAGATGAAGCTGTGTTGCCCCCTCTTCATCTGAGGGTGCTTGTCCATCAACAAACACTTCCTGTAGACCAGACATCCCTATGTTCTCTAGAGCAAGCTGGCCAGTATTGGCTCTTTCCATGTTTGCCCAATACATAATTTCGTCCTCGCGAAGCATTCCAGCAGGATAAGCCTCGAGAAGCTCCTCTCTCTCTTCCTTAAGAGCAGTCATGCCTTCTTCATATTTAGCCTTCTGAGCATTTACAGCTTCATATTCTTCTTTTTTAACCTTGAGTTCTGCATTTTCAGCTGCTAGCGCTTCTTTCTTATCCTTTATAGGACTTGCAACAAACATCCAGACCAATACAGCAAGCACAACACCGATTAACCCTTTAATAAGGTTTTTCTCTTTATTACCTAATTTCATGATAGCACCCCCTACTCCTGAGCCGGTTCTTCTTCCGGCTGTTCATAAGCTACATCCTCAGTAACTTCTTCTTCCATAGGAGAGTATGTTAAATCAGCTACAAACGAGTATTTTACTTCTCCAGTTTCTTCCTGAACCATCTCGGATACAGAAGCAAGGTCAGCTGTTATGCACCCTTCTGTCATCTTAAGTTTGCTTAGAGCATATGCCACCTCTTCTTTTGTCGCAACAGTCGCATCAAGCGTTACGCCTGCGGGGGTTGCAACAAGAGAATTCAACATAAATGTAGAAGGCATATTGTTCTCAAGCGATCCTAAGAGCTTATTAATACTTTCGTTTCTGTTCACAGTTGCAGAGTCAAGTGCCTCGACATATTTTACATCATTTTCCAGTTCCAAATAATCTAGATACATGTCATATACAGGTTGAAGCTCTTCGATAGTTTTTTTGTAACTTTCGTTTGTCTCCTGCTCTTGCATATAAGGGACCATCGTAACCGCTATCATTGCGATTGATGCTATAACTCCCGCTGCAAGAACTCCCCAAGCTATAGCGTTGCCGGTTGAATTTGCATCTCGGCCTTTTCTGTCTTCCTCTTCAGCGCTATCAGGATAGAATCCTATAGGAGCAAGAACTGCACCCACACAGCCGACAAATTCGCTGTATGTTGCTCCTCTGAATATCCTGTCAATATCCACTCCAGCAACTCTTGTAATGTCTCTTATCTTAAGTCCAATTTCACTAGTAAGAAGTACATCTAACCCTGTAAAATTTGCCCCCAGTCCTGTAATAAGCATTTTTTCTACAGGTCTTTGATTATGGTTAGCATTATAATAATCAATAACCCTGATAATGCCTCCTGTAAGTGATCTAAGTGTTAAAGTCAGCTCACTTCTAACCGCAAACTCTTCTTTAGGATCCTCGGTATCGCATTCCTCAAAAGAAGGCATCAGTGTTTGTTTAGTTCTAGCAATGTTTACGGCTTTTTCATAATCCTTAGTATCTCCAAATATGTCAGTCGCCATCAATCCTTTGATAGCTTCATCGACTCCATATGGAATCGTTCTATTAAGTGTTGTGGCTCCATCTTCAAGAACCATGAGAAGTGTACTCTTCTCATCAACCTTAACAATAAGCTGTACGCCATCGTGGCACTCATCTTTTGCTGCTTGAAAAACAGAATTGCCGTTGTAATCAAGTGCCGCAATGGAAAGACCTATTGCCTGGGCTAATTTTTCGTAGCTTTGAATCAACTGTTTGGGTGCAGCTAGAAGTAGTAACTTGTATCCAATGGGCTTCCCTCTCTTAGATTTGCCAGCCACTTTAACTGTTCCAGAATCAAGTTCAGCCTTGACCTGCTCAGCTTTTGTCATGGGTGCTTTACTATCATCTTTTTTCTTTTCTTCAATTGCAGTATTATCTTCGTCTTTAGCTTCATACTCTAATCCGATAATACTATGAGAAAACATGTATTGACTTCCATCGATCGGAAAATAATCATTAAGATTTGTTCTAACAAGATCTTTAATCTTATTTTCCTTACAATATGGAATTCTTGCTTCTCTTGTTGCAATTTTTGAAGAAGTAATTGTGAATACAGCTCGTCTTGTCTTGATACGCTTAACAGTAAGCATACGCAAAAAAGTGTTGACAAACTCATCATCTGTATCAACAATACCATCTTTAAGCATGCCTTCGGGCGTCGTAACAACAAAGCTGTTGTAAATTTTGGGGCTCTTGGCACCAAGATCCGTCTCTATGACCTTAGTCAGCGAGTTTCCCATTTCGATACTCAATACTCTCTCTGCCATCTCAGTTCCCTTCCTGGTTAATAATATCTCTATACATTATATATAGGTAAAAAGGCCACGCCTTATTACTTTCATCATCGGTTTGCAAATAAATCTGCAATTATAAGTAAACTACTTATGTAAATTATAGTTATGTCAATCATAAAAATCAAGCATATATTTCCCAAAAGCCGATTTTTCAAGTTTTTGTTGTTTATTCTAAAAAAACTACATACGAGTAAATAAAATTATGTCAATCAATTTAAAGTCCTGCGTAACTTAAGTACAACTCTATAAGTTTGTCGCCCCACAGAACCGCTATTGCTATTCCAACGCTCAGATACGGTCCCATAGCCAAGACTCTGTCCTCACCAGATAGTTTCATTCTGAGAATATGTATCGGAGCGCCTATCACGCATCCTAGCGCGAATGCCAATATGATCAACTTCCAGCCCAGAAATAATCCTGCAGTCGCCATGAGTTTCATATCTCCACCGCCCATTGCTTTTCCATTAGTCATTACAATTAATATAAAAAGGGGAATACTGACAGCAAAGAAGCCGATCATATGGGTCAACCAGTCAGTATAATGTAACGCTGTCATGATCAGCCCCAGTGTCAGTATGAATATGTTGATTCCTGCAGGAATCTCATAAGTTCTAAAATCAATTACGCTTAGTGTCAAGAGTGCTGAGAAAAATAATGCGTAGAGTAGGGAATCTACGCTTATTCCCTTTACAATTGCAACCAGCAACCACAAAATCCCATTTGAAGCTTCTATTATGGGGTACTGTGGAGAAATTGGAGCTTTGCAATATCTGCATTTGCCCCTTAATAGTATCAACCAGCTGATGAGTGGTATGTTATCATACCACTTCAGCTGATGATTGCATGTCATACAATGTGATCTGATAATAGCAATATTCTCACCTTTAGGTATACGATATATACATACGTTAAGGAAACTTCCCACGATTATGCCGTAGAGAAATATCAATATGTAACTGAGTATCAATATTGAATCCGTCATATCTTATATCGCCATATCATCTTTCACGTATTAATGCGTCTTAGTTTGTTGCTGCCTTGTAGTCAGATGCGCCAGATGTTGATGTAAGTTCGTAACCAGCTAATGAAACTGAGCATACACCAGAATTTGCATCGTAAGAAACTACCCAGTTGTTTCCTGCAGCGATATTTCCCTTAGGTTCCGGAACTTCTCCAAGTGCAGTAGGTGTTCCTGCTGTAGGTGTAAAACCAGTACCAGGAGATGATGTTGTAATAGTTCCTTCAGCTATATCAGCAAGGACTGCTGACTGTATGTTCTGGGCGTTAGAAATATCAGTAGATCTTCTAGAGCTTTCTACATACTTAATGAACTGGGGTGCAAGTACACCAACCAGAACTGCCATGATCGCAATAACAACGATCAACTCAACGAGTGAAAAACCTTTGTTGTTCATTTTCTTCATAATGAATTTTCTCCTTTTCTTTTGTTTAGTTTTCATCTTTATCTTAAGCATCGAACCCCTACAATCCGATGTTTAATTCACGCTATGTTTTTATAGGTTGTCCATCGCCTGGTACATCGCCAACATGGGAGCCATGATTGCGCCAATCAGTACGCCTACCACTCCTGCAAGTACCAATATGATTGCTGGCTCCATTAATGCCATTAACGACTGAGTTGCCATCTCGACTTCCTCATCATAATAATCAGCCAACTTTGTAAGCATCTCTTCAGAGTTACCAGCTTCTTCTCCGATTCGCATCATATGATATAACATAGGTGGAAACAGCCCACTATCTTCAATCGGTTCAGAAAGAGGTACGCCTTTCATTACTTCATCTCGTGAAAATCTCAGCGCATCTTGAATTAAAACATTCGTCATTGTATCAGACACAATACCAACCGCATCAGTTAAGCCGACACCCGCTGCTAGAAGTGTTGAAAGAGTTCTAGCGAGCGATGAGCAAGCACTCTTTACGACCAAATTCTTAATAGCTGGTACTTTTAATTGAAAGGTGCTCCACGCTAGTTTTCCAGCATCAGTCTTCGCCCACGTTTTAACACCGACAACAATAGCGATAACTATCGGAATTATAATGAACCAATAGTCTATCAAGAAATCACTTGCCGCAACAACCATTTGTGTTATCTTAGGTAGTTCAGTTCCTAAATCATCAAACATATCAGTGTAGGCTGGTATTACCTTTATCAGCATCAGCACAACAACACCAAGCGCAACGCATGCAACTACAATCGGATATATCATCGCCTTTTTTACTAACGCCTGAGTCTTAGCCGATTTTTCAAATTGGTCAGCCATTCTCTCAAGACTTACTTCCAGTGAGCCGGATGCTTCACCCGCCGCTATTGTCGTACACATTAATGAAGGGAAAACATCGGGTTGCGACTCTAAACCATACGCAAGTGTTTCACCCTTTTCTACGCTTGTTTGAACATCCTTGATTGCCTGTGCAAGTCGTGGATTTTCTGTCTGTTCTCTCAAAAGGCTCAGGCATTCAATTATTGTAACGCCCGCTTTAGACATAGACACGAACTGTCTGCAAAAAACAGCGAGTTCTCTAGGGGTTATTCTCTTTTTAGGTCCAAATGTTATTTCCTTGTCAAGTAACCCTTGTTCTTTTACGCTTGTCACAACAAGCCCCTGATTCTTTAATTGTGCTCTTGCTGAATCAGGATTTTCTGCCACAATTGTACCTTTAACTTCTTTACCATTTGCCGAAATGGCTACGTAGTTAAAATCTGCCATAATTCTGCTCCTATTCCCATATTAGTCTCTATACATTATCTATATCGACACGCTATTGCGTGTTGATTACTCATCAAACGATACTTTTTTCATCTCGCTTATAGAAGTTATGCCATTTAAAACATATCTAGTTGCGCTCATTCTTAGAGTGCTCATGCCATCCTTAAGCGCCTGTTCTTTTATATCGTCCGCTGTTCCGCCTTTGGAGATAACAAGTTTTAATTGATGTGAAAGTTCCATAATCTCGTATACTCCTATACGGCCCTTATAGCCCGTGTCGTCACACATCTTACAGCCGCACGGCTGAAATATTGTATATGTGTCTCCCGGTTTGATGTTCAAAAGTTCTTTTTCTTCTTCAGTTGGTTCGTATTCTTTCTTGCAAGCCGGACATAACCTTCTAACAAGCCTCTGTGCCATAATGCCCACCACAGAATCCGCTATCAGATATGGCTCTATTCCCATGTCGGCGAGACGAGTAACAGTACTTGCCGCAGAATTTGTATGCAATGTGCTAACAACCATATGTCCAGTAATAGACGCTTGAACAGCTATGGATGCCGTCTCGTTGTCTCTTATCTCACCTATCATAATAATGTCGGGGTCTTGTCGCAAAATCGACCTAAGTGCCGAGGCAAAAGTCAAGCCTGCTTTATTATTTGTCTGAACCTGATTGATTCCATCGATGTTGGCTTCCACGGGGTCTTCTACGGTAATAATGTTTACTTCCGTTGAATTCAGTTCAGACAGTGCAGTATACAGTGTAGTAGATTTACCAGATCCAGTGGGGCCAGTAACAAGCAAGATTCCATGCGGATTTGATAGTATGTGATCAAAAACCTTCAATTCCTGCTGATTAAACCCAAGATCAGCTTTATCTCTTGTAAGCCCGGTCTTGGAGGTAAGTCTCATAACTATCTTCTCTCCATATACCGTCGGGAGTACAGACACACGAATATCGTATTCTTGTCTATCGACCACCTGAGTTATACGCCCGTCTTGAGGCTTTCTTTTCTCAGATATATCCATTCCGCCAATGATCTTGATACGTGCAACTATTGCAGGTAGTAGTTGTGGCGAATAATTGCTTCTTACAAAAAGCGATCCATCTATCCTATATCTTATGCGCACTCCGCTCTCCATAGGTTCGATGTGTATATCTGAAGTCCTTTGCCTAACAGCCTGTTCTATCATGCTCTTAACAAGTTGAACAATAGGAGAGTTCTCGATTTCTATGTTTGAGTCTTCGTCGGCATTTTGAGCCTCTTTCGCTTTTCGTTCATCAGCATATGACTGAAGTTTGCTATCAACATCCTTATGTCCAAAGACCTTGTCAATGGCCCGCGAAATATCAGCCGTTGTTGAAACCACAGGCTCAACCTGCATATTGGTAATAATGCCTATGTCATCCATAGCCATCATGTCCATGGGGTCAGCCATAGCAACATGTAAAATATTTGCAGAGTCAGCTGCAATCTCATAAGGGATGCAGTTGTACTTTTTGAGCATAGCTGCAGTAAGCTGTGGATACATTTCAAATAGTTTCTTATCTATTTCAACATCGGCAAGATTTACCATGTTGTATCCGAGCTGATTGGCTAACGCCACAGCTATTGAGTCATCTGTTGTGATTCCAAGGTCAACAAGGGCCTCTCCTAATTTTTTTCCACTCTCACGTTGTTTGCGCAATCCCGCTTCGAGTTGCTCGGGAGTTATGGTTCCGCTTTTTATAAGTAAATCTCCCAAGCGCATTTTCTTGCGCTGAAGTCCTATCATGCTCAATTGTATGCCCTCGCACCAGTCTCGTCTGTATCACTCATAAGATACCAATTGCCAAACTTATTACCTCCGTCCTGTCCTCCGCTTGCGACATTTTCCTTGGTCGGAAGTTTTACGTATTGGTCTTGTCCCTGATGGAAATATATGTATCTGTGATCACCGTTGTGGAATATCGTACCACCACTAATCACGAACTGCCAATCGTTTATAGTATGATTTTTATCATTATCCTGTTGTCTCAAACTTGGATTTTTTTCCAAAGCTTCCATTATGCTTTCAGAGTTGTACTCTGTCCCATTAGTAGCAATGATGCACTCAGAATCACGCCCTGCTAAATATCCAGAAGGATCGTATGCGTTCTCATACGCAATGTCCAAGTATCCTTGATGGTTCTTATCTATAAGCACATAATAAACCGTTGCGCCGCTTGCATTTCTTATTCCGAATTTCCCTGACGGTGCAGGTATTCGAATCGTTGCACCATTATATCTTTTTCCATCCCACCTTGAATCATCACGGTATGGAAAAAAACTGTTGGAAATAGGATTATTTGTAGGGGTAGGACCTGGTGATGGAGTGGGGCCCGGGGTTGGTACAACGGGTGTTACAGCTGGAACTGTAGGAATCGCGAACCCAGGATCAATAGTCGCTCCACTTGCAGTATTAAGAGCTATCGCGACATCTGCAACAACGTCCTGGTCTTTATGCAAATCAGAATTACAGTGGCACACAATCACTCCATCAACAACTGATACTGTAAAAGTGCCGCCATCCTCCGAGCACCGCCAATGATCTCTTAACGCATTTTTGTACTCATCCGGGACAGCCATTGATGAATTCGGATTACTAATGATATCATTTACCGTGGCCGGAAGTTGATCCAAATTGATTCCGCTGTAAACCATCTTTTCGCAAATATTTACAACCGCATCTCTATTTTCGATGCATGCAGTCTCTCTCTTTTGAGTTATGTATTTTGTGAATTGAGGAACAATCAGCCCTGTAAGAGTAACAACAATCGCGATAACTGCTATCAATTCAATAAGAGATAAACCCTCGTTTTCTGTTTCTCTTCTTTTCATCGTATGACTCCTATTTGAACATACTAAATCTAATTATTTTTATGTTAACATATAGAAGCAATAATTACAATATGTTTATTAAAAAAAACTTAATTTTTTGTTATTATTACTCCTTTTTTCTTAATTTTTCTTAAGTTTTGGTTATGTTTCTACTCTTCTTTCTTCGTTTTGCTTATCAATAATCCTATAAACATGAAAAAATAGCATACTGTATTAAACTTTCTAACTCCAAAAAATGAGCTGGCTAAATATCCTATTATAACTCCTGCAGTAAGTAAAGCAAAAAAGCTTAGATTCTTTATTTGTTTTATCTTAATCACACACAAATGAACAAGTCCTCCTAGATACATAATAAGACCCGGTATTCCCAAGAAAAAAGCACACTCCAAAAACTCATTATGTGGTGTATTCCACAATATATAATTTCCATTTCGTTCACATATAATATCAGGGCCATATCCAACTATTGGTCTTTGCTTTATCTTACGAATTGTCTCAATCCACAAACCAATCCTGTCTGTTCCAGCATGTTCGAACCCTTCGCTTTTATGACTGACCATAAAAAGATCTCTAACAAATTCCACAAGACTTGAACCAATAGAACTACCTAGTTTGGTGTATATATAACCTTTATAGCTCAAATAAGTAAAGAACGCCAAAATAAAAATAGGAAGCAAAATCTCTATGCTAAACCTTTTTGTTCTATATAACCAAACAAATGGGATTATAACAATCACTAAAACTATTGCCAAATATGAACCTAGTGTATCATTTACTACAATAGCAAATGATTGTAACATCAATGAAACAATGCAAAAAATCTTCTTTTCCTTGCATCTCTCAACCGTTTCATCATAAATACAAATATAATACATACTAACTATTGTTAAACTTGCCATTGTAATTATATAGCCATAGTGATTACTGTTCGTATAAACAGACACTCCCGGTGCGGCAGAAAACATCCTAAAGAACGGTATATCATACTCAAATGAAAGCATTACTAAGGACAATACATCAGTTACTATCATAAATATCCATGCAACGTTTGCTTTAAGTCTCTCATCTGATATTAAATAAACACACCCCATCACTCCCAACATATATATATGTGAAATATACCCACTTGCCAACTGTGCCACACCAAAAATCGCACCGATGGGATCCACTGAACACGCTACAGGAATAACAGTCCAAATAAGTAAAGCTAACCACCATAGCAGCCATCTTTGTCCTGTTCTAATTGCTTGTAATACCCCTATCATTCCCTTACCATTATACTTGAATTTTCCAAGTATATATACACCAATCCACATAAGCATTAAAGAAAAAATCACATTCCATAATGTCATACATTTATAATTATAATTGTATGCATCATATGGAGTAATAAAACTATATGAATCGCGAAGCATAAACATATTAATCACACCTGCCACCAATGGCGCGCAAATCATCAATATTGTCAATATATACGCAACATACCCAAACCTCTCTTCCCCTATTGTTTCATATATATCCCCTAAATTATTGTATTTCTTTAGCTTATTCATGATCTATCTCCTTCTTTTGCAAGCATTTAACCCTAGCGCATTTGCCTATTCTTAACATGTTGATTAATTCAATAAATATATATCCCAAATCACTTATAATATACATAATCACTTTCTTCTCACCCAAAACAATTTTGTAACAATCATAATAATCGTCAGCACTTCAATAATAAGACCTTCTTGTAACCCTGGTGGGATAAAACAGATATTCACGTCATGCACACCCGCTGTTAATGGTATCATTATAAGCGCATCTCTATATGAATGATTAGTTGCCCTTTTCCCATCAATGCTTATCCTCCACCCGTCAATGGCTGATAATGTGAGTAGCATATTACCGCCTTCTCCAGCATCTATCCTTCCATTAAAAAATCCTTTCCCATGATCACTCAAAATTAATTGGTTTTTACCCAATTTATCTACAATGCTCTGATATACATCTACATCCATATAGTTCACGTAAACTCTTCCATACTCTATATTTGAATACATATCTATCCGTATTAGTTCGCCAGCCTTATAATTCCCCAAATACACCATTCGTGGACTATATGAACCAGCATCAATGAATTCACCCATAGCCTGCCCATTAACCACAAGGCTGGTGTTTTTCTTTCCATTGTAGCATATTACTCTATCAAGCTTTTCAACATACAACCACACAGGAGCATCAGTTACCGTTGCAACAATCATAGAATTACACTTTACATACTCTTTAGAGCATTCTTCTTCGCATGATTCTTGTTTCAATTCGATAAATACATTATTATTATTTCCAGATAATTCTCTCGCTAAAGTATTTTGATTTTCAAATGCATTTTTCGTGAAAGGAATCTCGGGCTGTTTGCTATAATCAACTATATATCCTAGCGATAATGCTGATGTGTTCTCTGAAAGATTATAAATCTCGTTTGATGTTATTTCAATTCCCGCTTCGTCATAATCAAAATACGAAATCCTATATTTCACTCCTAGCAAGGATTCTTCAACAGGTGTTCGCATACCATCTCTAAGCACATGATGCGCTTGATTTTCTCCCAATGCCCCAAGAAAATTCATTACCCTTATGTTATAACATGAAGAAAAGTATCCTATCCCGTTGTAACCAAGCCAAGCTCCGTCATTATATGTATATGGATCATAATCCGAAACCCTGAAAAATTCATCATCCTTATCAAACCAATCCACAAGCTCTTTCTTTTTTGACAAATTCCTTTCATAATCATCCAATTTTCCATAATGCATCTCTGTCATTATACCCGATAGTATTATTGCTGAGTTAAAATACAATTCTCCGAGAACAAAAATTGATAAAGCAATTCTCAAAAAATGCCCTGTTGATAATGCTCCGAGTAAATCACTTACACAATCAACACCGCGATAGGCAAGAATTAACAGCAAACAGCTTAATGAAAAAGAATATCTTCCCTCGTAACAGGTGGTTTCCATAAAACCATGCATAATTCTATCTAGTGGTATAAAACACAATGCAAGTATATAAAACAGAACAAATAGCAACCATAAAATCTTAATTTTCCATTTATCCTTGCTTCTAATAAAATATAAAAGCACCAAAAATATTGTTCCCGTGCCACAGAATATCAGCGGTAATCCATCATCTTTAAGTGTATCATAATTCCCAGACATAAATTGCCGCATTAAGTCTAAAAATCTATATCTAAAAAGCGAAATAAGCGGTTTAGCTTCTCTTGCAAGTTTTCCCTCTGTAAGCGCCATAATCCCTGGAATCAATATGGGTGAAGACAGGCCTATAGCACTCAAAGCAGACACGCTAAATCGCATAAGTATTCTAAAATTCCATTTTCTTTCTTCAGTTAACCGTACAAATAGATATCCTGTAGCAAATACGCCAGACATGAAAGTAATGTAATAATTCAGCCCGATGCTGAATAACACAGACAAAATAAATAGAGTCGCCTTTTCATTCTTCAAAACACGTTCTATTCCCACCAGTATCAAAGGTAGCATTATAACCCCATCAATCCACATGAGATTAAGCGCATACCCGATATTATACGCCATTAGTGCGTAACAGCACGAAAGGAGCAGAATCGATACATAATGTCTTTTTTCAGAATACGCCTCCCAAAGATAAAAACAAAATGTTGTGCCACATAATCCAATTTTGGCAATTGTAATGAAGTAAATCACATTTGGCAATTGTTCTAATGGAAATAAAACCGTAATCCAAGTTAATGGTGAATATATCCCATAATATGCATATCCAGAAAAATTGTTTCCTAAAGCTCCTGCCATGCTAAAAAGCCAAGAATTGTCACTCTTTCCAATATATCTCAAAGAAGCGAAGAATGGCATATACTGTGCGCCCATATCCATAGTAAGGATTGTATTAGGGCCACCTGGATATATTTCAATCCCAAAATATGCTAAAGATATTATTACAACCGGTATAACAAACGTTAGAATGAACAGTACTGTTCCAGAATATTTCTTAACCATTTTCAGCATAAACACCATTGAGATTTTTTAGTAAATGTTCAAACATATGCAAACGCAATAATCTATAATCAGTTTAATTACTCAAGCCATAAGGCCTGACGATACAAAGTATATATCTATATCATGTGTTACATTTGGTAATAAAAAATGTTATCATCATCGAAATACTTCCAATTATAATTCCAACTATAAAACCCGGGGGCATAAATGCAATATTTATTTCATGTATACCTGGTCTCAATGGTACAAGTAATAACACTTCGCGGTAACTATCAGGTTCCAGCTTTTCTCCATCTACCTTTATCTTCCAGCCATCTATCGCAGGTAGAGTCAAAAGCATATTTCCACCATCTCCAGCATTTATGATACCATCGAACCTACCTGATCTATGATTAGTAATCGTCAGCTGGTTTTGTCCTAACTTATCAGTGATTCTTTTATATGCCTCTTTGTCAAACTGACTGACATAAACTTTCCCATAATTATCTGAATCTCGAAGTTCGATATTAATATTCTCGTTTGCCGGGAAGTCAGCAATATATAATGTATAATATGCTCCGGTATCGTTGCCTCTAAATGTTCCGTAATCACCACCATTGATAAATAATTTGCGCTCTATTTCTTGATTTTCAAATAGATTATTGGGAATATATTCTTTATCTTCCTCTGTCTTTCCGCCAATGTATATCCAAACCGGAGCATCAAGTTTAGTAATAACTCTAAATCTTACTATTTTAGTTTTTCCATCAGCAACCACCGTATCATAATCTATTGGTTCCAGTTGGACAAATACATTTTCATTTATCCCTGATATTTCTTTTGCTAGAGTATTCTGATTTTCAAATGCGTTTTTCTCCACAGACATCAACTTCTCACCAGAATCATAATCAACCATGTACCCAAGAGAGAGTGCATCAGAATTTTTAGAAAGAGTATATAAACCTCTTGTAGCTATTATCTCATCTGCTCTTCTCCAACCCGCATACGATAGTTTGTATTTTGCACCAAATAAACTTTCCAGAAGTGGCGATCTATCATGATCCTCAAGTATATGATAAGATTGGCACTCGCCCAAACTTCCCAAGTAATTCATCAGTTTGAGATTATAGCAGGATGAAAAATAACCAAATCCATTATAACCCAACCAAGCTCCATCATTATCGGTATATGCCTTGTCATTTGATATCCGATAAAAATCATGATCATCTATCATACCAAGCAATGCGGTTTTGTCTCGTAAAATCATGGAGTATTCTTCTGCAGTCTTATAATGAAGGTCTATCATTATTTTAGAAACGATTATAGAGCTGTTCATGACCAGTTCAATTATCACAAATATACCAGCAATGCGTTTCACCCCATTGAAGATATGATATTTTTTCATAATCTCTATCGGCACTTCTATTGCTCTGTAAGCGATTATCAATAACATACAGCAAAAAGTAAACGAATATCTGCCTTCAAAGCAAACCGTTTCGCGAAATCCATGCATTGCCCTATCAAGCGGAATAAAGCACATAGAAAACAGGTAAAATACAATAAGTCCTCCATAAAGGAACTTTACTTTTATCATATACTCTCTGCTTATAAAAAAACATATCACAAGTACGATGGTCGCCGAACCGCAATATAATAGCGGAAGTCCATCATCGAAAACTGTGTCATATCTCCCTGAAACGAGCTGTCCAAGAACGTTAATTATGTTATATCTAAAAAGATGCGTCAGCGGTTGCACAGTTTCATCCATCTTTCCATATCTGAGTGCCATCACTCCTGGCATGACAACTGGCATAGATATGCATAGACCTAGAACTCCGCTTATCACTAACTTGATCATTCTTTTCACACTCCACCTATGAAGTTCTGTAAGCCTAATAATTGTATAGAACGCGACAAAAATTATCGACATACAGGTAATGTAGTAATTCCAAATCATTGATAAGGCTATAGATATGATCAGGACTGACCCACCCTCATCTCGTATCACTCGTTCAATTCCTATAAGTATAACGGGTAGCATCAGAACCGCATCAAGCCACATGACATTTATCGAATATCCGACATTGTAGGACATCAATGCATAACAGCAAGAAATAATAGCCGCTCCAAAATACCTTTTATGATCATATGTATATAAAAGATAAATGCAAAAAGTAAGACCGCATAAACCGATGCGAATAAGTGCAGTAAAATAAATTGCCTCAGGTAACTTATTCAATGTAAACAGTACCGTCAACCAAGTAAACGGCGAAAATATATAATATGCAAATCCCATGAAGTTATTGCCGAGCGTTCCCGACATGTTAAAAAACAAAGAATTGTCAGACTTATCTATGTATCTTAATGACGCAAAGAATGGCATATACTGGGTATACATGTCAAACGTTAAAACAGTATTTTTTCCCCCCGGATATATGCCAACTTTATAATATGCAAATGCCATTATCGCAATAGGTATAATAGTTGATGCCAAAAGACATTTCCATATTTTGCCATCTCTTTTCACTGCATGCGTTATGGTATTCGTTTTCACTTTTTTTAACATCATGTCCATATCTATCAATTAATCTTAGCAAATGCCATTATATAGGCATCTTGAATTAAAATCGTCACCAATTATCTATATGAATCTTCTAAAGATTACAATATGTCGCAAGATCCATGATGTAACAAAAGAAAGTACAGTTACCAAAAACCAAATTACAATTGTCCCCAGCTGATAGACTCTAAAGCTTATCGGTGTAAATCCAATAATGCGATAAAATACCTGTATATAAAATGGATGTATAAGATAAACGCCAAAGCACAATCTATCAATATCCCACAACAGTTTTTGATTCAATAATTCTTTTTCTTTTCTCTTTAGGAAACTCGCATTAAAACCAGTAGAATTTCTGAATAGAGCAAAAAACAGCATCGCCATTATCGCAATCATTGGGCTTTCATATCCCAGTAATGGATTTCCCTCAATAGGTTCAAAATATGCAATTACCGCAACTATGACAATCGATACACCCCCAATCAAGTAAATGCATTTAAATCTGTTAATACCATTATCCAGCAAGTATCCCATAACAATATAGAATACAGAATAAGATAACGGAAGATACAAATATATCTTATTTCCACAAAGCACTGATGCAAAGGGTATTATAAAATCAAATACCAAAAGGATAATGCAAAAAAGGCGTATATTTTTTTCTTCGGTGTGGTTCACAAATGACTTTAATAATGGCAATATCAAATAGATTCCAATCATCTCATAACAGTACCACAGATGCGAAAACGTCTCGTTATATAAAACACTTCTCAAAGCACGTCCCAGTATCCATATACTTCTATCTCCTGATGCGATCAGCATTATTAAAGCATATCCTGTACCGAAAACCAATAGAGCCAAAATCATTCTGCAAACATATTTACGAATAACAGCTTTGTATGTGATAGTTTTATCTTTTTTAAGAAGCAAAGTGCCTGTCAGCATAAAGAATACCGGAACAGCCCAATGCATCAAATAATAATTTACCGAGAAAAATCTCGCCTGAGAATCATTCAAATGAAACAAGTCTTGGTTCCCCCAAATAGTTCCACTTATGTGCAACCAGATAATCGCAAGTGTAGCAATTATTCTTAGGCTAGAAATCCAAATATGTATTCTATTTTCTTTATTAACGGCTATATCTCTATACGAATCATCCATACTTTTCCTCAAAAATTATTGACTCATAAATACACACCGATAAGGTATGATTACGAAAAGAGCTACTAATTATATCATAAAGATGTCTTTATCATATACATTTTATGTAAAGAGTATGATACTTACGACCAATTATCTGATACATTCTCTTCTTCTATATACTTCTTAACATCTTTAATAAAACTAGCTACAATTATAATCATAACAATTCCAATCGGGAACGCTGCAATAATTGAAACCGTCTGTAGGTTAGCCATTGTACCTTCGGAGAAGATCAAGGCAATAGGAAGAAGAATAAGAAGAAAAGCCCAAAAAAGTTTCATCTTCTTGCTGGCCATCTCATCATTATCCATGTTCTTGTAACTGTAGTTTGATGCTACCATTGTAATACTATCGAAAGATGTAGCATAAAATGCAAACATAGCAAGCGCCAACACAATCAGGAATACTTTTGATAACGGAAGCTGATGGATTATATCAATAATCGTCTGATAAAGATCATCACTGTTTGCATGGTATTGAGCAACCGCATCAAAGCGGCCATGCACCTTCATACCTAGACCAAAATTCCCTAGAACGATGAATGAAATCAATGTGCTGGCAGTACCGAATACATATGAACCCATAATGGTCTGTCTGACAGTCCTGCCTCGACTGATCATCCCCATGAAGAACGGAGCAGCAACACACCATACCATCCAATATGCCCAGTAGAAAATTGTCCAGTTTTGTGCAAATCCTGCTTCAGATCTGGTTGCATCAGTCCAAGTCGATAGGCTAATAAAGTTCTGAAACATATTGCCAAGAGATGTAAGGCCGATTTCAAAGGAAAATCTTGCCTCTCCCCCAAAAAGAAACACAAACAAAAGAACGACCCCAAACAAGATCATACAGATCTTCGAAAGCATATTTACGCCCTTGAGACCATTCATAACAGAACAGGTGTAAATACCGCAGACAATTATCAGTATTCCGATGGATACAAATTTCGAACTTGCTATTCCAAACAAATCAGTCAAAATCATTGAGAGAAGCGGAGTTGCTATTGAGAATGTTGTGGCTGTACCGGCGATAAGAGCAGTAACAGCAAGCAGGTCAATTAACCGCCCCAAAGGTCCATCTGTATACTTTCCAAGTAAAGGTCTGCATGCCTCAGAATACTTCTGCTTGTGACAGCCTCTAACATGGAGCATAAAGCCAAAGCATACTGCAAGGACTGCATAGAAGCTCCAAGGAATAAAGCTCCAGTGATACAGCGGATATGTAGATGCCCACTCATCTATATTGCCCATTGCTAATACATGAGCATCTTCATAGTAGTAAATCCATTCACAGAATGAGTAAAAAAGGATGTCTGATGCAAGTCCACAGGTAAACACCATTGCCCCCCAAGAAAAGAAACCATACTGTGGCTTTTCACTTGGTTTACCGATTGTAATACTTCCGAATTTTGAATATGACAGCCACAAAGAAACCACGCAGAATCCGAGACCGATAATCAAATAATATGATCCCATCTTATCGCCGAGGAAACTTCTAATCACTTCGAGTGCATTAGTCGAACTCTCCGGTGCCACAATGAAGTACGAACAAAGTGTAAGAATGCATACTAGGGGAATTATTGTTGTAAAAGAGTCTATCTTTCTTTTACTGTGACTGCCATTACTCTGGGCTACATCTTTACTATTCATAATACCTTAGTCCTCCGAAAAATCCTATTTTGTCCTGTCTTATGCAAATATTTTCAACTATACCTTACTCTTTCATAAGATACTCATAACTGTGGTCGATAGCCACAAGTTCATCCAAGCCATCAATCTCAACGATATCCGACGCCCTCATCTCTCGGATGCCTAGAGTATAATCCTCGAAATGGCAGAACAGTGCTACATCATCCCAATAAATGTCTCTGTTACCTTGATTGAACTCATACTCAATATGCTTTCTTAACTTTTCTCCATCTTCAGCTGACCAAAGTGATATAGAATAGAGTTGCCAACCATGTGAACCACCTGTTCTTGAGCACGATTTAACCACACCATCTTCAACATCCATCAGCCATTCGTTCGTTTCCCCCTCACACCATAAGGCATTGTAGCCAGAGAGATTGAAGTGAGGATTTAAGATTTCAGGATTATAGATTATCTGGTCACCATCTAAGATGACACAATCTCTCAGATGCTCGCGAGCAACATATAGAGAGCTGATGTTATTGCAGGTATCATAATAAGGATTTTCAATAATCTCTATTCCATTCTCTCCTCTTGCCCAGTCATAGAATTGCTCTTTAAGATAACCAACAACCACATAAATCTCATTAATCCCGTTCTTATGAAGTCCATCAACAACTGTGTCTATCATACGTGCGCCATTCACCTTTACCAGTGGCTTAGGTATTTCAAACGTCAACGGCTGCATTCTCTTTCCAATTCCTGCCGCCATGATAATAGCCCGCTTAACTATATGTACCTCACTCACCGTTTAAGCCTCCACACTAAAACTCTGAATCAGTTCCATAGCATACTTGTAATAATCTTTTGCATATCGATACTGACGTAGAGAATACTCTCCAAACTCAACACCAAGTTTTCTCTTGTATTCGCACCAATTTGACCACAGAAGACCACACATAGCTACATAACAGTAAATCTTTGCTTTTAGCTTATCATCACAATTATTCTCGAAATATATACTAATAAGCCTATCAACCTGATTCTTATTATACAAACTGTAAATGCAGAACATTGCGATATCCACATGAGGGTCCTGCATGCCGGAATACTCCCAGTCAGTGAGTTGCAATTCCTCTACACCGTCAGAGTTCTTATAAAACAGGAAATTATCCGGAACGGCATCAATGTGTGTTAAACAATAGTCCTTCTCATAACTATCAATAATCTTCTTTAATCCTAAGATCTGCTCTTTCGTCTTCATATAATCACGGTAAACAGAAGCCGCTCCATCCCACAGTATTTCGTAAAACTCAATCTGCCCAAATATATTAAAGTAATGAGGCACAGTCAGTTTCATCTCATGAAACGTTCTCAATTTCTTCATACATCTCTTAAGATCATCCTCATTATTAGAATTACATACCCTTATTCCTTCAAGATACTTCGTAATCTTGTATCCGTTCTCAGGATTAATATATATAGGATCATCACAAAGACCGCAACCAGAGATTGTCCTATAAACATCAGCCTCATGTTTTCTATCAATAATCCGATCCGTACCTTCTCCGGGGATTCTCATGATATACTTGCCAGCAAACTGTCCCTTTTCAATTCGAAATAAGAATGACCTATTCGTCATACCTTTCTTCAACACCTCAATATCAACGATATTATCAACTCTGCAATCCATCTTCTCCGAAATGGTCTGCAATGCATCAGACTTTAACTGGCTAGAATCAGAGTCAAGATCACGTAGCTGTTCGTAGGTATTGATGTCCACAATATCGGAGGCGTGGACAACTCTTGCTTTAACAATCATACGGTCATCTTTATATAGGGTTTCCTCCCAAAACTTATCATTGAAATCCGGATTGCTCGCATACTCTCTTACCCTCTTCTTAACTGTATTGGCTTCATCTTCGGTAAGATAGCAAACGCCAACCATCCCGTTCCCGCCGCAGTGTTGTGGAATCTTAACAAGTTCCATCTTGCGATTAACCCTAACACCAGAATCTTCATCAATAATGTCTGATACCATATACCATGAATAGAGTTCGTAGCTTCTAAATGGATTCCTTTCACACCAAATGTCGCTAGGTACGATATAAGAATTGTCAATTTGATCCGCAACAGTTTTTAAGCTATGAATGTTGTTTGTGCTTGCATAGTCAGCAGCATAAGAAAGCTTGACTCCATAATCATCTATTAGGTATTCAAAGGAATCCTTCATAAAACCGATAACCACAGTTATGTCATTCACGTCAACTTCATGAAGCTGGTTAATAAGACGATCAATTAATCTCTCCCCATTTACTTCCATCAGAGCTTTGGGTGTTGTCAGGTTTATAGGAACCATCCTCATTCCAAAACCAGCAGCAAGAATAATTGCATTCTTAGGTTTTCTTGTCTTGAACAATGAGAATGCTCGATCTGTAAGTTCTGCACGATCATTGAGATAGCCATTAATGATCAGCCTCTTTAAGGACTTATTAACAAGTCCCAATGAATAACCGGATATCTCGGACAAAATACGTTGATTTATAAATGGTTCTAAATACAAGTAATAAAGTATATCAGCTTCTTGTTTTGTAAGCTGTTCATGATTGGTTGTCTCTAATCGTTTCACGAAATCGTCTTTCTCCTTTTTGGTGAACACTATGTGATAATTTTAGGTAAACATAGGATTTCTCCCCCGTTAATTGTTTTGTTGTTCCATAACTCTCCATGAACTGTTTTCCGTATGTGCTATGTCCTATGTAGCTATGATAATGTTTGCAATTAAATTTCCAACTATAGATGATTCGCATAATATAATCTCACCTGCATATGTGTAAATCCAGTCGGGTAGAATGGGATTTTCATTCATCATTCTACTCGATACTGATTACCAAATACAACCTTTGATGAATCATGAACAATTACACAAAATAAAACTGTAGGTCCTGATTTATATATTTCTCTCACTTATAAGCAAACATTACCCCTCGCCTCAAATATGGATATTTAAATGTATCAATATCCCATTTATAGAGCATATATCCGCTGTTAAAACTAATTCTGTAATCATGTTTTTCCATTATTTTTTTTAACTCCTCTTCATCTCTCGGTCGATGATATGTACAAATAAGAGCTTTTTTTATTTTTGTCTCCAATATTTGTTCTGCGCCTTTTAACATATTTTCTTCAGCCCCTTCAATGTCCGCTTTAATGAAAGAGATTTCTTTATCTTTAAAAAATTCATCCAAAGATATACAATTGTCAATATTCGAATCAGATACATATTTTTCAATTATTACCACTTTATTCTTCCATTCTTTAAACGTCTTATTCAAAGGAACAATCCAGTCATCGTCAGTTTCAAACAGATATACTTTCTTAGCTTTATCTACGACCTCCAATCCAAAAATCCCCTCCGCCGCACCAATATCAGCAACAACATCTTCTTCACAAGGATATCTATTGAAATGATTTAAATATTTATGCGTACTCTGGATATCTTGTTCAACTATCAATGAATTATAGTATTCTTGACATTTCGTTTCGCTCCATTCTTTTTTTAAATATAATTGTTTTCCATTATGTATAACATACGGATACCCATCCGTATCCCATTGAATTTCTATTGCTTTCGCATTATATTTTTCTGGAAAATCATAAGGATATACCGGAATTGATTTTGTTCTTAGAAGTTTTTTTGCAATATCTCTTTTTTCAATGTCGTTCGAAAATATGCATTCAAATACTATTAACACTTTCTTGCATCGCAAAATTAAGCTGTTCTTATATCTTCGTATAATTGTCATATTTGACCTCTTCTCAAATAATCCATTTGTATTATGATCTACAATTATTCTTGAACAAATCTATGCTTTAATTATTTGTTTTACAAAAACAATTGCATCTTTAAAATCATTTCTCTTCAGTATGAACATCAAGGATGGAACAACGAATAAAATTATCAATGTACACACCAATGCTCTTATAATAAGTCCATATATTCCATCGTATTGAATACAAATACTAGAATAATAGGATATGGAGCAAGTAGTCAATGCAATTACTGTATACACAACTCTATTAGCATAAAACTCTTTCTTCCCAAATCTAAAATATTCTCTAAAAAGCAAATTTGTAATACCAATATAGTTCAAAACAATAATAGTTATTATCGTCGCAATTATTATACCTGATACACCCCAAACTTTTCCCAATATAACGTTGAGAATAATATTCAGTACCGATTCTAGAATAATACACCACCTAGCCTTCCACCAATAACCTAAAGCAAAAAAATACGCATTTCTCCCCCCATTAATTGCCATAGCGTAAAAGTATATAACAAACAAAATCATGATAGAATCATCAAATATTAAATCATTCCCCATCCAAACTTTCATAAATGGTTGATATAAAGAAATCATATAAGCTGAACATGCAGTAATAAATATATTAAGCAAAAACTCGATTCTGGTCATGTCCCAATAATTCTTTTCTACCGTTTCAGATACAACGCTATTACCAACACTGGCTTGAATAGCATTGATAACTACCCAAGAAAACCCTATTACAGTATTAAATATAAAATAATAATTTGAATATTGCCCCGCAACTGCTAATCCCCAAAAATACGTAATAACAATGGAATCCATTGAATTTCTACTGACTCCCATTATATTGCCAATCGAAATCCCTAAAATCTGTTCCTTGATACTTCCTTTGATTTTAGAATCAATACAACCATTAGGATAATACTGTTTATACATCTTTTTTGATATAGCATTCAAAAACAAATTATATAAAACAGTGCATATCACAAGAATAACTACATATAGGTAAAAATTTTTAAGTAATACAATTGCAATTAATTGCATAATGTTTTTTATAGCATAAACAATTATATATGCAGTCTTAGCAATATCAAACCTTTGTACCGCGTTAAGCAGTGCCTCTTTATATGCGAACAATACGTAACTCATAGTTGTATCCGCTATATACAAGAAATACAATATATATATATTTTCTCTTACATCACTAGTATTAACTGCCAAAATCTTAAGCAGCGGGCTTATCAAAATCCCTATGCAAAAAACGCTTATACCTATTATTCTATATACTTGTCTAAAGTATGAGAGAATACCTTGTACTGCAACTAAATCATTTTCTTTTAAAGGTTTATATAGATTCACAACTACTGCAGAAGAAAACCCCAATTCTGCAAGATTCAAAACTTGTATCATTGACGCAAATACGCTTGTAAGCCCTATATATTCGACATTAAAATTATTAATAATTGCTGATTTAATTATTAAGCCAAAAATTGGAGTTAAAAGGCTACTTAGTATACCTACAATAATATTTCGTTTGGAATTTAATGTTCTCGAATCCATACATATTTATCCTTAAACGAAAATAAATAATACTTTCGTTATTTAATCATTATCTTTTGTTTTTTCATGCTAATTTTTATTATTTTCTGATCAATTCTTACAAATAAATTACATAAAAAACTCAATATTGGTTTTGTTCTGTATAAATTTATATCACATATTGTACATAATTCATCAAAATCAACATCAATTTTTTCCCCTATCCAACTAGTACCATTCGCATATTCACTAGCTCTTTTCAACATACAAGCCGCATCATTCTTATCATATATCCATCTAATAATCTTGTTTCTGTATGATTCCATATTTTTCCACATATAATAGTTGGATATCAACTCAGGATACCAGTGTTTAGGGTTCAAACTATCATTATACCCCCAAGAATCAATATATAAATCTGCATCAAGATAATAAGTATTATACGTTTTTGCATATCTCATCATTAAAGGATAATCATCCAATCCTAATCCATCGCCTTGGCTTCTAAAGCCGCCTAAATCAATTAATGTTTGTCGTTTAATCATTGATCCTTTTACAGAAGTATACATTTCATAAAAATATTCCCTATAATCAACTTTTCTTAATGAATATTCTCCAGTAAGCGGCTTCATATATTTTTTTTCATCTACATTCCCTTTAATGTAATTAATCATAGTATATTTACATGCTAATTGGTCTATCTCATCATGTTCTAGAACAATTTTGCACATATTCTGCAAATAATTTGGTCTTAGAAAATCATCACTGTGAAGCATAGCAATCCACTTTGATCTTGATAATTCTATAGCTCTGTTCCAATTGCCAAAAACTCCTATGTTTTTCTCATTCTTATAATATAATATATGATCATCCCAATTATTTCGTATATAGTTTTCTACTTCATTAATCCTTCTATCAGAAGCAAAATCATCTGATATAAGCAACATATATGAGAAAGTTGTTTTCTGACTGATTACACTTTTTATTGCTCGAATGATAAAATCTATAGGATGATCATATACTGGCAAAATGATTGTAAGAAAAACCTCTTCCTCCGGCCATTCACCAAGCTCAAGTCTAGTTTCAACATCATCATGATCACGGTAATGGAATTTATTTGCAAAAAAATCCCTTTTCTTTATCTCATCAATATCTTCTTGCTTTATCATTATTATCCTCTATAATTCATAATAGTCATGTGTTTTATTCGTGACACCTAAATCAAAATATGTTTAAATTAATATAGTGTTAAATATAATTCAAAAAACTGGAGATATATTATGAATAATACTATTGTCATTCCAACAGGATATATGGGTTCTGGTTCTTCTGCAGTAACATGTCTAGTATCTGAACTTAATGGTTTTATCGCACCTAATTCATCATTTGAATATGTATTTCTTCACTGTCCAGATGGATTATTTGATTTGGAAGACAAATTATTATATAACAATACCTCATTACGTTCAGACGAAGCAATCCATAGATTTAAGGTAATGATGCGAAATCTGTATGATTTAAAGTATTTCTGGCCGGGTTCATATAAAACACTTGTATCAAAAGATTTTTATAATTATGTCATCGATTTTCTAAATGATATTTCTATTACTTCATATGACAGTTCCTATTGGTATTATCAAGAAATACCAACTGGTATAAAAATGAAAATTTTCGTCCTTTTTAGACATATCCTAAAAAAAATCTTTCCTAATTCTTTGAATGGGAATATACCATTATCATATAAAACCATGAATATTTCATTTCCCTCATATGATGAGTTTTTTAATGCATCCCAAAAATTTTTAAAGCGTGTTTTTAACGATTTAGGTCTTGCTCATAACAATATAGTTCTTGATCAACTATTATTACCGCATAATCTCAGTCGTATAGACAGATATTTTGATCAGAATGTCAGAGTAATAGTAGTTGATAGAGATCCGCGTGACGTCTTTATCTTAAACAAATACTATTGGGCTAAAAGCGGTGTTCCAGTACCATATCCGTTAGATGTTAATTGTTTTGTAGAATACTATAGAAAATTGCGTCTTTCTGAACCATGTATTTCTCATAAACAAATATTGAGAATACACTTTGAGGATTTAATATACAAATATAAAGAAACAACTGACAAGATTTTTAGCTTTATTGGCAGTGATGTTTCAAATCATAATCCTAGAGCAGAATTCGATCCTGATGTTTCAATAAACAATACTCAAGTTTATAATAGTAACTCGAGTTATTCCCAAGAAGTTGAAGTTATTCAAATCAACCTTAAAGAATACTTATACCCTTTTCCATATATATTTAATAACCAAAACAATGATTCCATCTTTTAACCCACATTATGTGGCAAATGTTTTATAGCCCATTTTATGTATGATTTTTTTACCATACATTTAATACTTTTGTACTTTTGTTCCATGATTTGTTTATAAAACCAACTTTCTACTATTCTGTTCCCAGATATACCGTATATTTCGAATCCTTTGCTGCTGAGTAAACATTTAAAAAACTCAGATAAATAATACTGCTTTTTTTTCACACTTATAGATATTCCTTGAAATTCATTAACCAATTTCTTGTATGAATCGAACAATAAAATGTAATCGTTTAAATACTTTATTGGGTGTTTATGCATTGCACTTTTATTATTTTTACTATTGTAAAAATATATTGGATCTCTTATATAGAAACACTTATTACAACACAAAATATAGTTTGTATTAAATGCCCCATCCTCTCCCATAGACATGGCTGTATCAAAAACAATGTTATTTTCAATCAGAACCTGTCTATCATATATATTTGCCCATACATGATTTGATTCTCCTTCTAACAATTCAATTGCTGCATGGATTATTTTATTTTCTCCACTTTTCAATGTTTTTTTTGATACAATAGTATTATTTCCTAAATCAAGATAATCGCATGTAATAAACTCGTAGTTATTAATCAATACCTTGTCTATTATGTAATCAAACATTATGTTATTTATATAATCATCACTATCTACAAAAGTAATATATTTACCTATCGATTTACCTATACCATAATTTCTCGCATAACTAACCCCATTATTCTCGATTTTGTAATATTCTAATCTTTCATCTAAATGTATAACATCAAAAATACGACTTTCTGTATTATCAGTGGATCCATCATTTACTACTATTATTTGTACTTTAGGTTCCTTGATTCTACATATAGATTCAACGCATGGAATTATAGTATTCTCACTATTGAATGCTGTAATCACAATAGATAAAAGCATATAAACGAATCCTTCTTTCAGAAAACAATTTCATATATTCATTTCCACAAATATAGTTTTATTATGTATATTCGAACAGCAACTTTATATAGCCCATGTTTCATAAGAATCAAACCAACACGCTGTGAAAAATTGGCGTTCTTAAAACTACATTTGTTGATAATAATCTGCATCTTCGATTTGCTAAAATATTCTTCTAAAACCGCCAGATGATTATCTATCTCATGTATACCCCCTCTGGCGACATTAACTACATTTATCAACCCTATTAAGCTCTGATAATAATCAAGTTGATTATGCAATGAATATTCATTAGGAAGAGTTTCTCTTAAATATGAATTTAATTCTATTGAATCTATGGCAGTTCTTTCATTGTATTTTAGAGTAATACTATCATTATTAAATCGATAATGATACATTGGCTTATTAATAATATATATACTGCTACAATTAAGCAACATTGGATAAAACAACGCTGCATCCTCACCTAATGTAAGCGTATCTGGTACCTTTTTCTGATAATACTTTAGCATATTAGTATTATACAGCTTATAAATATTGGGACTAATCCCAAATTCATCGAATTTTCCAGTAAAAATCATCTTACAAAAAATGAGATTTTCAAGTTGATCCCTATCATAAAATCCCTCATCAAAATAAGTTTTTTCGACTACTTTTTCCTTTCCCTCCCGTACGCAATTGCAAACAATCAAATCTACAGAATACTTTATCTGTAGGCGCTTCATTTCTTCAATATAGTCGGGTTCAATCCAATCGTCACCATCAACATATGCAGTACAGCTACCTCGACATATTTCAACCCCCGCTTTTCGAGCTGAAACCAATCCACCATTTTCTTTATGAATAACAATTATCCTATCGTCTTTTCTTGCATACTCATCACATATCTGTGCAGATCCATCATCCGATCCATCATCTACCAAAATTATTTCTAGATTCCTATATGTCTGATTAATTATCGATTCTATACATTGTTTAAGGTAATTTGCTACACCATATATAGGCACAACAACACTGACTAATTCGTCCATATTAACCTCATATACTACGCTAATCCTAAGTTATTCAATTAACTCAGTTGCTAATGTTTATACTTATTTCCACACTTTTTCTAATACTGTATGAAGTTCCGATTTATCATATCCTTGAACTTTTACGCAATTATATCCTCTTTTTCTATCTATAACTCGATCAAAGTTTCTAATATTTTCAACCCATTCACTTATATGATTTTCTAAACCAACAAAAACAAAATCCTCAGAAAGCTTAGTTTCTTTTGATAATCTATCAGATACAACACATGGCAAACCAGCCGCTTGAGCCTCTATAGCAGTAACACACAATCCTTCATACCTTGATGTTAAAACAAACACATCCATTGCTTGCATTAAACTCTCTACTTTATCAGAAACTCCGTAAAAATATATTTTTTCCGTCAGTTTCAAAGTTTCTACCTTATGCTTGATATAATCTTGCAATTCGCCTTCACCTATTAAGATTAAATAGGCATTGTTAACTTCTTTTTGAAGTTCATAAAAAATCTCAATTAGTTGTTCGTGATTCTTCTGCTCCGTAAATCGGCCCACATGACCTACCACAAATTTATCTTCTACATTCAACCTTTTTCGTTCAAGTTCTCTGATTTCCTGATTATATTTGAACTTATCTAAATCTATACAATTGGGAATAACAATAAAGGGTTTGCTAAACAGAAAATCTCCAGCATCTTTTCCGCACGCAACCCTAAGGTTGGTAATATTGCTCAAAAGTCTTCTTGAAATGCAATGTATAAAAGGATGCTTTGTCTCTGTGTTATGTCCATGAACAATGATTTTTTTTGCCCCAAACAATCTAGCAACGATAGTATCCAATAACATGGTGGCGCTATTTCCATGAATATGTACAATATCAAAGTCATTACTATGTATAAGATCTTTTATCGCCCACAAATATCTAAAATAATTCGTGTCTCTGTTTGGGAGTTCATATACTATTACATTTCTTTTTCTCAATTCTTCTTTCCAGTGCTCTAATGAATCGACACTACAAGAAACACTATGCTGTATTTTCATTGACTTTGAATTATCAATCAGTGAAACTATTACTTTTGTCAGCCCATCATATTGAAGTTTTGTTGTCGATATTTGAAGTATTTTCATTTTATTATTCTAGCCAGATTTTTCTATCATTTCGTCCATTTGCTTAGTATTTTTATGGAAAGGCCGCACATTTTTCTTGTGCGGCTCTGTCGAACTCATGCTGTATTTGAAACTCATTCTTTTATACATTTTAATAATTCAGAAATCTTTTTCTACATATTTATAATATATGTGAAAAGTACCAAATAAAAGTTCTATGATTTCAGTCAGCTAATTCACATATTCTCACTTTAAAATCTAAACCCGACTTATAGAGCATATACAATTTATTCTCGTCGACAAAGCTTTCTTTCACATCATCATACTCTTTGATATTCATAGTCTGCTTATCATATATAATTACACGTCCCCATCTTTTTTGATCACTCGTACAAGAACAAACAAATACACAGGTTCCTTCAGTATTATAGATGCATCGAGGCTCTTCCCATATGTCTTCTACGATCGGATCAAAAAGAGCATTTTCCGGCCTAAATGAATAAATAGCTGATTCAGTGAAAAAATAATTCCCATTATTGTTAGAACCGCTGATCCTGGTATCAGGTATTATCCCGTCTTCTCTTGTTACCTCTCCGAGATAACTACCTTGTAGCACATCTATCTTATGAACATGTCCAAGCTTCTGGACATACAAATATTCATCTTTACAGCCTATTATCATAGTATCATCTTTTTCAAAAGCTGCGATATCCATTATAAAATCAGTATTTTTGTATATTGATGATTTACCGGGGAACTCATCTCCTATCTGCTTAGTCAGATAATATATATCTGAATTCTCTTCATCAATATAGTAACGCCAAACTTCTGTATCGGTTATCTTCTCGCTGATGATCTTGCCATCTTTCAAATCGATATATCTGAATACACTTTTATGTTGTATCGGATCATTGAAGATTGTGAATATCTTTCCATTGTACAATGAATCCGATACAAACTCTCCAAACTCCTCATAACTGCCTAAATCAAATATTTCCTTCTTCTTCAAGTCAACTCTAAGTATATTTTCATCAATCCTGGTAAAATATGCTGAATTATCATACGCAAAGCAAAAGTCCAGATTATTCAATTCTTCACTTTGTAATACCGGTTTATTGTACTTCCCATCAAAGTCCATAGAATATAGTACCGTTGATTCGTTCTCGGATTTCTCATCAACATTTCTTTTAAAATAATATATCTTATCATGATATATAAAATGATCTCCTAGATTCTGATCAACTTTGATTGCATAAGGAAACGGATCGCGCAGTATCCTCTTTATCTTGATCAAATTATGTTTAAAAGCAATCAGATGCAATATCGTAATCGTAAATGCTATAAAAGCAATTGCAACCTCTATTTGTATTTTGCTTTTGCTGGTCTTATCTCTCATTTAGTCCTAATTCACCGCATTCTTACCAAAATTTCCTCACACCCGCCATTCCCCAACGCACTAGGTTTATACATGCCACAACAGGATTCTCATGTAGGTATGTTCTATAGAACTTATACTGCTTCTTTATCAGTTTCTGCTTATTGCCTGTCACGCTTGTACTGAGCACTCTGTAGCTTGCAAGTATCTCTGGATTTCCATATGCTTTGCCGTCAAGTTTTACCATATCATACCAATACGCATAGTCATCCCTTATGCTCTTAAGTGATTCATCAAGATATAATTTGCCATGCCTTGCGGTATCATAAAGTCCTGTCAGGCAACCTATATAGTTCATGACCTTCATGTGCTTTGGAGTTATCATTCCTTTTGCTATGGTAGGTCTTAATATCTCTTTTGAGTTCTCATCTATCCTGTTGTATGAACAGAATACACAGGCTGTATCATTTGCTTTGATGAATGCAACCTGTTTTTCTAAAAATTTTGGTGTCCAAAGATCATCCGCATCAAGTAGAGCTATATACTGGCCCTCTGATTGACGTATACCATTGTTCCTTGCAGCTGCAGATCCCGCATTTGCCTGTTGAATCAGTTTTATGCGGCTATCCTTTTTTGCATATTCCTGAACGATCTGAGCTGAATCGTCCTTGGATCCGTCATCTATAACAAACATCTCCCAGTCTTTATATGTCTGAGCAAGTACCGATTCTATGGTCTCTTTTATGTATTTTGAACCGTTATAGCACGGGGTGATTATTGATACTAATCCTGCCTTCAAACTTTGCTTCCTTCAAATCTTAATTTTTCTTAATATTTTATCACATTACAGCAATAAATAAAAGGGGGCAGTCCTTACGGAACTGCCCGCCAAATCTAATATTAATCTACACTGATTTATACTTCTTTCACCCATAAGCCGTGAAGGTTGCAGTACTCATATACTGCTACAGCCTTTTCATCTGCTGCCATTACAAATTCAGCCACAGGCTTTTCTTCGGGTTTCAGATATTTTACCTGATACCCTTTTGATGTCTCAAGTACAATGAACTGGATGTAATGAGCTTCCATCATGGGATGCTCTACTTCTCCGACCTGTACCTTTACTGTGTTGCCATCAACAGTAACTGCTGGGATATGCTTCTCATAAGCACCGTCGCTTGTTCCGGGTGTAAGTTCCTTCATGGGCTGACCACAGCACATAACAGGTACACCTGCATCATTTAACTTAACTATTATATTTTTACAATGCTCACATATATAGAATTTCATTATTTTGCCTCCTGTTTAATAATTCTCAGCCTTGATCTGGAAATATGCCTGTGCATGGTTGCAGACAGGACATACCTCGGGTGCTTCTTTGCCTATCACGATATGACCGCAGTTGCTGCACTGCCATATGCAGTCGCCGTCTCTTGAGAATACGATCTTGTCTTCTATGTTCTTTAGAAGCTTTCTGTATCTTTCCTCATGCTCCTTTTCTATTGCTGCAACACCCTCAAAGAGCTCTGCTATCTCATCAAAGCCTTCTTCTCTTGCAGTCTTAGCAAATGATGGATACATCTCATTCCATTCATAAGATTCGCCTTCTGCAGCCTCTTTTAAGTTCTCAATGGTAGTTCCTATCCCTGTAAGGATCTTATACCATATCTCAGCATGTTCCTTCTCATTTGCCGCAGTCTCGGCAAAGATGTTCGAGATCTGAACATACCCTTCCTTCTTTGCCTTTGAAGCAAAAAAAGTATACTTGTTACGTGCCTGTGATTCCCCGGCGAAAGCTTCCAAAAGATTCTTCTCTGTCTGTGTACCCTTAAGATCCTCTGCTCTGCATCGCCACTTGTTTTCTGCCATAATGTCTCCTTCCTGTGTCTTACACTACAATCAATGTACTTCTATAACATGTTGTTTCTTTTCATAATCGTCCGGTATATCATATTCCCAGACTGTATTACCGTCATCGTCCTCTGAAATCTTTATAAATCCCTGCAATCCATAGAAATCTTTTACCATTGCATTTTTAGCAGTCGGATAATAGTATCCTATCAGTTTCTTTATACCTGCTTCCTTTGCCTTCTCAACAAGCTTATCCATCATGGCATATTCCATATCTCTCTTAAGAACTCTGCAGCTCATCAGCCATAATTTGATATTAAGTTCATCTTTATTTGGACTGTCTTTCTTTCCTATTACGATGCTGACTACACCGTTATCCCCGAATCTGTCTTCAAGCTTTCCATAGAGTGTGATATGATCATTATCTGAGGCAACTTCTTCAATCTCGCTTTGGCTGTATCTCTTTGTTGTAAGATTGAACTGATTGCTCTTGTTGGTAAGCTGAGCAATTCGTGACATATACATAGGGATAAAGCTTTGTATCTCAGCCTTCATCTCTAGTGACTTAAGATAATCCTCATAATCAGCAAATGATGACTGCATCTGCTGCCTTTTTGCATTTGCAAGATACATCTCATTTCTCTTAAGATCATCTCCCGATAGATTTGTAACCTCAAAGTATCCTGCATTGTCTATTGTCTGTATATAATGCTCTGCATTTTCTATCTCCGGAGTTGCTACTCCTGGAAGTTCACCTTCGATTATAGCCCGTTCAGCCGGATTATCATCAACAAATACAAAGCTTTCAGGAAGCAACGTCATCTCAAATGCAGTTTCTGAAAGGTTCATGCTCTTTGGATTCCAGTTTGCTTTAAAACTTATGAAATCATCTCTTTTAAGGATGCTGTCAGGTCTTTCAAATCCGCTTAAGGCATTTGCTTCATCATTCTTTGAATTCACCGTAAGCAATACGCCAAGCTGTTTATGAAGTTTTATATACTCCTGAAATTCACTGTATGTCTGAGCAAGTGAAGTCTCCTGCCCTATCTCGATATTATCTGCTCCGTCATCACCGATAATCCCGCCCCATAATGTATTGTCAAGATCTAGATTGAAAGCCTTTTTATTCTTTCCGTATATGGATTTAATTATATTTGCAACATTGAATGACAGATATGGTATCGCAGGTACTGCTATACCGTATTTGTACATATGCCAGTAATACGGATCTGACCACTTCTCCAAGCCGTATGATGCAGAAATATAGTTCACATCGCAGATAAAGAAGTTATCATGTGTCTGAGCATACTCATAAAATGCCATATTTAGAGTAGTTACAAAGTTTACTCTTCCATGAAGATCACTCGCATCCTTGTTTCCCATAAGTCTGAAGAACGGATACTCAAAGTTGTTCTGTATAATAGGACAATGATATCTGTCTTTTATCGCATCCCACAATCCATAAAACTTATCTATAACTGCCTGTCTCTTGCTGTCGATATCCTCTTTTGTATCTGATATCATCGGAAAATCAGTTATATTTCTGACACATGTACAGATATATATAAGATCCGGAGCAAATTCTTCCAGCTCGGGATTAGGAAACATCCCGTCTTCATAGTACATATTGTACTCAGACTCATAAAACTGCGGTCTTATTCCATGGTTGAGCAAAAACAGTTCCAGCATAAGTTTGATATTCTGAGTTGTCTGTCCACCCAGTATAGCGATCTTTTTATCTATGTAGTTGATCTTTTCATCCGAAAGGAGTTGTTTTTTATAGCTCTTTTTCTTCTTAAGCACTTCTTCCGGATCAAATGGATATTCAAGTTCTTTCATTATCGTCTTTCCATATCTGATGTAGTATAGAAATCCCAAAATAAAAGCCGCATTCATCGCTAAGAAGAATACGACTTCTTGATCACTCTTGGATAAAGCAGGTTTTAACCTGCAACGTCTAGATTCATCCCGCTAAGCAAGCCTCTGTCTTTGTTCTTCATGTTCTTTACGTAGGGATTTTCTTCATTCTTGTACTGTATCTTGGTAGTCGTAGTTCCGCCGGATACATATACTCTTCCGCACTCCGGACAAACCGCAGTGTGTATTGCTACTGATGCTTGCAGTACCTTGCCTCCGTTTTTGGCCGCTTTCTGATATGCATTAGAAACATGCTCACCCTCATGAGCTCTTACTCTGGCACCTGCTGCACTCGGATCTATATGCTGAGCAGTCTGGAATGATACGTCACACTCATCAGAGCCATCCTTATACTTACGTTCCTTGCATGTCTGGCATTCAGCGGGTGAAACCCGCTTGCCAGGATGAACTGTAGTATCTTCTCCGGGATTAACTATAGCCTTGCCTGCTTCAGGTGCAGCGCTTACAGGCGCACCTGCACTGACAGCCGCGCTATATGCGCCGCCGTATCCGTTATTCAATCCATATCCGTATGAACCGATCCCGAATGGCATCATGCTTGTCTCCCTTCTAAAGATACTTACTTAGGCTAAGCATAGCACATTTCAAAAGAAATTGCACTAAAATTCTCTGACTATTCAAAGATGCCGGCCGCGTTGTTTTACAATTTAGCTATATATGACATTAAAGCTTCCTTGTTCTCTCTTGCAGTCGTAGTAGGTCTTCCGAGATCATCTCTTGCACCTATCGCACATTTGACTTCAATAAATGAAAGCTCTTTTTTGTTCTTTGCTTCTTCCAAAGCCTTATCAAGGTCTTCGTAACTGTCAACACATACAGCATTAGGATAGCCGCATGCTTTGGCAACACCTGTAAGATCTATATCATCAGCTACGGTCTTCATTCCGCCAACAGTTTCATGAGCTCCGTTGTTTATTACTATATGGATCATGTTTGTAAGCTTATTTGATCCCATAAGTGCCATAGAGCCCATATGCATGAGGACTGCACCGTCTCCGTCGATACACCATACTCTTGCCTGCGGTTTATTTATAGCTATACCCATAGCAATGGAACTGCTGTGGCCCATAGAACCCACTGTCAGAAAATCCCTGCTGTGGTCCTGGCCGTTTGCTTCTCTTATCTCAAAGAGTTCTCTGCTTGCTTTGCCTGTCGTGGATACGATTATATCATCATCTGTATACTTGACTATATGTCTGATGATCTCTTCGCGGCTCATTTCATAGTCGTTCTTATAGATGACTTTTTCATCGTATGAAAGTGCTCCTTTTTTTACAACAAATGCAGCACTCTTTCCCTGAGCAAACAGTTCTCTGTATTCTTTCATACTTGCACTGATATCATCTATGTCAGTATCTTTATCTATCACAGAATAAGCGATATCCATATCTTCGAGCAGCTTGCATGTTACCTTTCCCTGATAAACATGCTGAGGCTCGTCATGAACTCCGGGTTCGCCTCTCCATCCTATGATGAACAGTACAGGTATAGCATATACTGCATCATTTAAAAGTGAAGCGACAGGGTTTATGATATTGCCCTCTCCGCTGTTTTGCATATATACCACAGGTACTTTTCCGGTCGCCAGATGATAACCTGCTGCCAGGGCTGTACAGTTGCCTTCATTTGCAGCTATCACATGATGGTTCTTATCTATTCCGTATGTGTTCATCAGATAGTTGCACAGTGCCTTAAGCTGTGAATCCGGAACTCCTGTATAAAAATCAGCACCTATCTCTCTTATCAGTTCTTCTACTTTCATTATCTTTCACCCAGTTTTCTTTCAAGTTCATGCAGTTCATCGACTGTATCAAGCTCAGCTATAGCCCCTTCCTTTATAGGCCACACCTTTAACTTAAGATCATCAGTTATGCTGTCAACGACATCATCCCAGAAAAGGTTCTCATACCCTAACTTTCCGTATCTGTCTTCAACTGCATCGGCTATCATAGCAGCTTCATTCTTTTTAAGATATGAAACCCCGACCATGTTAGGACAATCGGTCACTCCTTTGCCCACTCTTGTTATTATGCCGTCATCATCGGTCTCAAATCCCCAGTCATTTACAAAGCCGTCTCTATGTATTCCGTAATATGCCGAATAATCAGGGTGATCTGCAAACAGATCATCATCCATCACATAAAGATCAGCCTCGCAGACAAAGCAGTCATCCGATCTTAATATATCTCTTGCCACATATATGGAAGATATGTTGTTTACTGTCTCATAGTACGGATTCTTTAAAATACGTAGATCAGGATACTCTTTAAGAAGTGTATCAAACTTATCCCCCAGATATCCGACCACTATGTAAATATCCTTTACTCCAGCCCTGATCAGTCCGTCTATAACAGTCTTTATCATGGGCTTTCCAAGCACAGGTATTAAAGGCTTTGGTGTTGTCTCGGTCAATGGCCTCATCCTTGTTCCCATTCCCGATGCCATAAGTATCGCTTTAGCCATCTGATATTCCTCTTTTTATAGCTCATCAATGAGCGAGATGATCTGCTTTATCGGAATGAGCCTGCTGTCAACTTCCTTGGCCCTGTGATATTTCAGGATATCCTTGGCCGTCTGCTCCATTGCAGGGAATGCGCTTCTTGTCAACTGGTTTGCATATATAACTATGTTTACACCGTGAGCAGACAGTTCTGCTTCTGTTATCGTATTGAATGAAGAAGGAACGACAACGATAGGTGTCACCTTATCTGTTTCTCTGAACTTATCACAGAACTCAAGTATCTCGTCAGGCTCCTTTTTACGGCTGTGGATCATGATGCCGTCTGCTCCGGCTTCAACGTAAGCCTTTGCTCTTGTCAGAGCATCTTCCATGCCCTGTTCAAGGATAAGGCTCTCGATACGAGCGATTATCATGAAATCATCCGTAAGCTGCACCTTTTTGCCCGCTCTTATCTTTTCACAGAAATGCTCAATAGTATCCTGAGTCTGTTTTACCTCGGTTCCAAAGAGCGAATTCTTCTTAAGACCAACCTTGTCCTCTATGATGACAGCGGACACACCCATCTTTTCAAGGCTTCTTACAGTGTATACAAAATGCTCTGTAAGTCCGCCAGTATCTCCGTCAAATATGATTGGCTTTGTTGTTACTTCCGTAACATCATCTATTGTACGGAATCTGCTTGTCATATCGACAAGCTCGATATCTGGCTTTCCTTTTGCTGTTGAATCGCAAAGAGAGCTTATCCACATGGCATCGAACTGATCGAGTTCTCCATTGTTTTCAACGATCGTCTTTTCAGCGATAAGACCTGTAAGACCGCTGTGGACCTCTATAGTCTTTACTATGTCGCAGATATCTATGAGCTTTCTTAGTCTCGGACGTCTGTATTCAGGCATCGCGAGCCTTTCTCTCATGATCGTATCCACATGCTTTACATTCTCATTGTATGTATAAGGAACATCGATGATCTTTCCGCCATATGCTGACAGGAGTGTTTCAACATTATCCCTTACAGCCTTCATGGGCTCTTCAAGCCAGTTGTCTCCGTGAATGACATAATCGGGATGAAGCTTATTAATAACATTATCATACATGATGGTATCCTGAACTACCACCTTTGAAACCTCAGGGATCTTCTCAACAAGCTTTATCCTTTCTTCAAACGAGATGGTCGAAAATCTGTTGAATCTGATCATCGCCTTGTCGCTTATCACTCCGACGATGACATCACCGTACTTTTTCGCCTCCCTTATGATATTCATATGTCCTTCATGGATAACATCCGTGCAAAAGCATGTATAAACAGTTGCCATGTCTTTATCCTTTCATCAATCATTGTACTTTGCAGGAATTGAAACATTGTAATGCTTAAGTCCCGCTTCAAAAACTTCAAAGAAATCCTTTATATCCTGTTCATCGATAGCACCGAGCGCGCACAGTCTGAATGTATTTGTCGTTGATATCTTTCCGGGATATATGGGAAATCCTCTCTCGTAGCAGTAGTCATGTATCTTTGTAAAATCCCAGTTGGGATCATCTGGATAAATGACAGAGACAACGAGTCCCGACTGCCACTGCCTCTTTATCACATCCTTAAACCCAAGTCTGTCAAGACCATCATGTATCGCATTGAATACTCTGGTGTGTCTTGCCCACTTAGCTTCTTCGCCTTCTTCAAAGTATTCCTTTAATCCCTGGATGGTAGCATATATAGTCTGAACCGGAGGAGTAAAATGCATCTCTCCGGTCTTTTCAAAGTATTCATACTGCAGATAGAGATTGCAGTAGTAGGATCTCTTGGGATAATTCTTTGATTTTATTATCTCTTCAGTCTTACCAATGATAAATGACAGGCCAGTCATTGCCATAAGGCCCTTCTGGGCACTTGCCATGCAAAAGTCAATGTTATCTTCATATACATTGATTGGACGCATTGCAAGGGTAGATGTAGTATCAACCGTAAATATCGCTCCATACTTATGAGCCAGTGCACCTATCTCTCTTATAGGATTGAGTATGCCTGTCCCTGTCTCGTTGTGAGTGGTATGGACAAGCTTTATATCAGGATTATCCTTTAATGTCTGTTCGATCATATCAAGATCAGGAAGTTCATCTACCTTAAACTTAAGATCTATATGAGGCAGTCCGTAATACTCACATATCTCCACCGCTCTAGTGCTGTATGCTCCGTTATTAACAACAAGTACCTTTCCGCCTTCGGGAACAAGTGAATTTATGCATATATCGATATTTATCGTTCCTGAGCCGCAAAACAGCACTGATGTATAGTCATCTGTCTTTGCATGGACCGTCTTTAAAAGGTCTTCTCTCAAGCCCTTCATGAGTCCTGCAAATTCCTGTTCTCTCGGGCATATATCCGGCACGACCTGAGCATACTTTACGGTATCAGTTGTCGTTGACGGACCGGGATTTAATAAAATGTTACGTTTGATCGCTTCCATTAGCTCATACTCCTTTTATCATCTCTTAGAATACTCTATGAGTTTGCCTATGATATAGCGTGCTCCTACTTCCCCGCTCTTTCCGATATTGAACAGGTACTTTTCTCTGATCTTGGCAATAGAATCTTCAGAGAATACCTCATCATTTAGAAGTCTGTGTACGGCATCGGCAAGAGTACTCAGCTTATCCGTATCTACAGATATTCCTATCTCATCTCTTACCGCTACATCAAACGGCTCTATGTCTATCTCTTTATAATCGGGATTCATGATCTTCATTGGTGTATTGATGTAAAGCGTAGGTCTCAATGTCGTAAATGAGTATTCAAATGCGATGCCTGACCAGTCAGTCATTAAAACATCCGCATCAAATACTGTCTTGTTCGAAGAGAAATCCATCTGAAGCTCGAAGTCTTCATGATCCTTGTATTTTTCCTTTATAGCCAAAAGCCTGTCTTCAAAATGTCTCACATACTGAGGATGAGGACGCAGTATCACATGATAACCTTTGCCGAGTATCTGATCAAGTATCTCATCGATACAAAGATCTATAAGGTTATCCTGCTGCCAAGAAGGAGCGATCAGGATCTCTTTAACATTTCTTCCTTCCCTGTCTGAAGGCTTGTACTGCGAGATCATGTCATCTATAAGGCCGTATCCCGTACGAACAAGATTCTTTTCAGGGAGATTATAGAGTTTTTCCTGTGCTCTTATCTCACGCTCTGTAAGTTCGTTTGGAATAAAGATCGTATTAAAGTTATCCAGGGCATGCTTCCTGTAGCTTAGGTTAACATCGCCCATGGCATGATCCATATAGATGTATTCTATGTTGTCCTGGACAAGCGATTTCTTTATATGATAAGTCTGAAGGTCCGGAGTCGTCATTACCATTATATCCGCTTCAAGCTTCATCATAAGCACAATGAACTTGTTCTCGCCGATATAGTAGGTTTTAAATCTGTCAGAGCTCATCTTAAAGACTTCATCGTTCGGATCGCCGCAGATATAGTGGATCACTATATCCGTTTTATCAAGGATGAACTCTATAACATTCTTAAAGTATTTATAAAATCCGTTCTTTTCGGAATAGAATACTATCTGCTTGTATCCATACTTAAAGAATCGCTTGTAATCCTGCTTTTCTCTTGCCTGATTTTCCTTGCTTATCTCTTTTTTGGCGCTCTTGTGGTACTGCTCCACCTTGTCGAGTTCTTCTCTGCTTGCCTTCAATGCCTCATAATCTATATATTTCTTGGGATTAATGCATGCATTTAAGATGAACAGCTGAACTACAGCCAAAAGATTGCCTATCGTCCAATAGAGTGCTACACCTGCTGGAACAAAGAATCCAAGATAAAGGGAAAGTCCCACGGAAATTCCCATAGTCGTATACTTGTTCACTTTTCCCTGTTCTGACTGAAGGACATTTGCAACGTTTTGTATATAGCACATGAACCATGCAGAAAATGCAGCTATAAGAGGAACAAGGATATATCTGCCCATCACCTTTGCAGGTATGAGACTTAAGTCGAAACCGCAAAACATGGTATCGGAAACGTTAAATCTCTTTAATCCCTCTACAACACCCATTAAAACAATCAGTTGCACGATTATAGGAACAAGATCGAGCATCGGATGATAGTTCTCTTTCTTGTAAAGATTGTAGTTCTCTTCCGAGATCATATCTGAATTACCAAAAAACTTGGCTTTTATCCTGTTCATCTCAGGATACATCTTTACCATCTTTATGGAATTAAACTGAACCATTACCGAGATAGGGATCAGAATGACCTTGCTAAGTAACGTAAAAAATATGATAGACCATCCGTAATCAGGTATGATCTTATAACAGCCCGCAAGCAGTGCTGCGAAGGCTTTTCCCAAAGCGCTAATCATGTAAAACTTACCTCTAAATCATTATATGCTCAAACTGAATTATTATAGCATATACGGCATATACGGTCAAAACTTGCCAGGATAATCGGTCCCCGTATCCGAGCCGTACTTTTCAAGATACAACTGAGGATCCTTTTCCATCTTTAACATCGTATAAAATGCCCTTAGTAACATCTTGTTTGGATTTGACTGCATATCATATAATCCTCTGTCAAGATCTGATTTGAAATGATCCATCTGCCAGATCATTATATCGACAACAGTCATTCCGCAGACGCTGTATTCTCCGAGAAATCTGTTATTTATCATGTAATAGATGTATTCTTCCCGGATCTTTTCTGATCCATTTATCATTTCGATGAATTCGTTGACAAATGCATCATTTTCTCCTGCATTGCCTGCCAATAGTTTCGTCCAGTCTTTTATTTCATTTTCATAATCTTTGTTAGACATATCAATCCCTCTAAGTAACCTGTTTCAAATACCTAAATCCCTGCTATTCTTTGTCTCTTTATCATAAGCAATGATCTGTTTCTTCACACACTCCAAAAGCAGGACGCATACTCTCTATCTGACTTCGTGACAAACCATACTTTTTAGCTGTTATCTCCCAATTCTCTTTGACTAACGTAAGCATTTCCTTTGCATAAGCAGAAGCTTCCTTTTCAGAGATTCCCAAACGGGGCGCTGTCTGAATAGCCAGTTTTATGGATATGCTGTTATCCTTATCATCCACAAGAAGCGATAATTCATCTCCGTAAGGAACAGGATTAACAACAAATAAAGGAGAAAGTACCCATCCTTTTGGATTAAGGATAAACGCATGATTGCGCAAATGATCATCAGTATTGGAAACAGCCATATTAAATACGATTCTTTTCCATAACTCTATCAGCTCCTTCTTGGGACTTGCTCCGTAAGCCTTGATAAATCCGGCGATCTCAAGATAGCTCGTGCCGTCTCCTGCATTGGATCCATCGTTTTTTCCAGCAATGTCATGGCAGACGCAAAATGAATCCTTTTATTTCCATTTCTGTCAAACCGCTTTACCAAGAAAGTGCTTCCAGTCTTAGAGAACCTCTCAATCTTAGAGTCCGGTACGTTCAATCCGCACAATCCTGCCAAATCATGAACAGTCTTTTCCCAGGCACCGGTATCATTTTCATCATTTTTAGATGGAAATTTCGCTATCCAAAGCTGACCTTCAGGATCGATTACCGTCGCTTTGGGTCTTGCTCCTCCAAGAGACGATCCCGGTTGTATTAACTGATTTAGCCACTTATCCGTTGCAGAGTTTTCATCATTTTCAAAATTCCTTGAAGCCTCTTCCAAAGATCTGAGCGCCGTCCAATGCGGTGTACTCATCCCTTTATCATCAGCTAAAAACGGGCCATCCTCATCAAGCTTTAATCGTATGCCTCCCATACGTGTTTCATCATATACTCCAAGCAGATAATCACTCGCGAGCAGCTTTACAGGTTTTCGGCTCTCTCTTTGTGCCAGGATATGTTCTCTCCTGTTCATCAGAACACGCCCCATCTATCAGGAGACGAGTCTGAAAAAAAAACGAATATATTCTTATCCTGCGGAAACTGTCTACCGGCAAATGGCAAAAGCTGTGGATCAAGATTGATCTGCAATCTGTTTTTCGCTAGCCACTCTTTATCATATTCAAATGAATAAGTTTCTCCACCTTTGATTACTAACCGCCGCACACTAGTGACTTTAGTCGTGAGTGTGCGGCGGTTAGTAATCAACAACAGAGCGATATGGAATCTGAAAGTATTCGCAGAATTCCATCCTATTCATCCCCATATCATTTCGAAGTGATTTTACTTCTATTGCATAATCCATCTATAATTATCCTCTTTATCTTTAGTTGTCTTCATTATAAACATATTATGCAGTGCATCAACAAATTATTACCAATATCTATCCCTTGCATCCTCTAGTTCAATCAAAGCATTATATAATCGCTCTTGTAATTCTGCCTTAGTTAAACTGTTCACATATTTCCGTAGTTCTATATAATGCTGTCGTTCCTGCTCCTCTTCCTCTTTTTCCCACTCTTCTACTTGTTTCAGAAAATCCTCAGCGGCATTAGGCTCTGCGGTAAAATAAAGAGCAATCATATGTTTACAGACAACTCGTCTACCTTCTGCAAAAGGACAATTGCATATTGATTTTCTTGGATGCATTGTTTCAACATGAACATTATAAGTATTGCCTTCACTTCCCGAAACTACACCTTCATATATGCCATCGTTTAGCTTTTTCCAAGAAACAACTTTTTTGTTTTCATAATAATCCATGCCTCTCCAAACAGAATTACCGCTGGCTGTTTCTATTATTCCCATAATAAATCCTCTCTAATATTTATAATTTATAATATTATTTACTGCCTCCTGTAAATCATTAGAAAAATCATCTAGTTCCCTTATACTAATAATTTCTTCTCTCACTAATGCGGCAATATCATATATAGCAGAAGATTTTCTCATATCTGTGATTAACACACCTGGACACTTTTTATCCTGCTTTATTCTCTTTTCAAGTTCCCAAAATCTTTTTGAAGCTGGCTCATCCGTTTGCATAAAAGCAACATATTCCGTTAGCAATCTCTCCATATAGCTTTCTTGCCAGATGCCAATCTTTTCTCTATATTTCTTCCAATCGCTTTTAGAAATCTCGTACATAGTCACCCCTCTTTAGTTTATTTGTATCCAAATTGTACCCAAAATACAATTGTTATCAAAATATTATCATTTGCCCGTTATCAACGCAATTGTAGTATACAAAAAATACAGTATGAATAATGAATAATTATCCCATACTGCACTTATTTGTTCATATTTTTTTAATTTAGCTTATGCTGTCCTTGCAAACCACCGGGGACTATTCCATCTCTAGAAAAGCATCAACATCTAGTAAGATTGATTTTCTTTTATAGCTATATGTTGTTGTGGTTTTACATTTATTCCATCGGTTCTTTTGCTTTTTAAGACTTTTTGCAACCGGAAGTCATCCTTCTATTACGTCATTTATTATGCCGTCTATTATGACATTTTGCAAGTCCTATTTTATGACGTAATGACCAAATCGATTTGATCCTACATGTTCTATCTTGCCTTCATCCATCAGACGTTTCAAAGCTCTCTGAACAGTTCTTTGAGAAGAACCTACTATCTCAGCAAGCCCTGCAGCTGATTGATTGCCATCTTCTTTCAGCAGATCCAACAATTTTTCATCTAACGTTTTTGCTTTATTCATTACGCCATTATGAGACAACTCTTTTAAAAGATCTCTAATCAGTCCCAGCATAAACTGAACAAATATCGTAGACTCACCATCTGTATTAGAATCATTTAACGCCTTATAATAGTCATTTTGGCGCTCATGAATAATAGTTTCAATTGGAATCCATAAGAAAAACTCCTGCCACTTTGCAAGAATCAAAGTATGCCAAAGTCTCCCTGTCCTTCCATTTCCATCTGCAAAGGGGTGAATGAACTCAAATTCATAATGGAAAATACATCCCTTTACCAATGGATGCAACTTTGATGTTTTCAACCAATCGAAGAGTTGTCCCATCAAATCTGGCACATAATTGGCCGGTATCCCAGCATGTATCAACTGATCTCCGGCATAAACTCCTACGCCTTTACTTCTAAATACACCAGCTTCCTTCACCAAGTCTTCCATCATAATCTTATGTGCCTTTAATAGATCTTTGACCGAATAAGGATTTAGTTTCGTCATAATCTCGTATGCTTTATACGCATTCTGAACTTCTCTGATATCCTGAGGTGGTCCAAGGACACGCTTTCCATCTATTACGTCACTCACCTGTTCTTCAGTTAATGTATTCTGTTCTATTGCCAAAGACGAATGAATAGACTTAATGCGATTATCTCGTCTAAGCTTAGGGTTTTTAGATAGCTGTTCTGATACAGTCATTGCACCAGTAAGCTCCGCTATCTCAATTACGAGATTCGTAATCTCGTCCGTCATTGTAAATGGGGGAATATAGTTATCAGACATATGAATCCCTCCTCTAATCACCACATTATCATTTAATACTAAATCCGTATTTATTCTCTCATTGCCTAAAGGCTATATCTCCGCCCTCAAGCAAATCACAAACGTGCTCTCTTATTCCTTGCGAAATTAATACTGGTTTTGTTTTATCTTTTTCATATGTATTTTCCATAGCACCAGAACGATACTCAAGATGATTCTAACATTGTCTCGCTCATTCGTCACCCACGTTTTCAAAAAATGCTTACCGCATTTTCATTCATTTCTTTCACAGTACTGAAGTATTTGAAACTATTATCAGCTTCCTGCCTGTCCGGCTTTTCATGTATTTCTGCAGCAACTTGTTGCAGTTTTTCACTTTCAGTATTGATGAGCGAATTAAAGGTCTGAAGTATATCTGATACACCATCGTTTTCAGCATAGAATATATACCATTTTTTCATATTCCATAAATTTCTTGCAGAAAAGCCCTTCGCTTCCGGAAATTCTGCCTGAAGATCAAGACTGACTTGATTAACAATCCCCGTTCCCCATTTTTCCTCGGCTTTTCGAACAACTAAATCCCTTCCTAGTTGCCAGTTGAACAGCAGTTGTTCTGAATTCACTTTGACAGCAACTTTAATCTGAGAATTTCGAAATCTTGATTTTAACTCATGTATCCATTCGATATATTCTTTATCCAGGCTCACATCCTGCGACGTTACAAGCCCCTTTTATTATTCTGCACTTTATCCATAACGATACTCCTCTTGTTCTATATGATCCAAATTGCTGTGACATCATCTATACCAAACGGACGAGATAACACAAATGTGTCACTCGAGCTCATTTACCTTGAAAATCCAAACTGTTCTTTCGTGCTTCCTGTGCGTATCATTCGATACGATTATCGATATATTTTTAACGTTCAAATGCTATTGTCCCCGAAGTGTACCTATATTTACTCCTCTTCTTGATCATCTCTTCTGTCATTTACACTTTCAATGAGACTGGTAACTAAATTCTGTAATTGTGCTGCATTTTTATTCGTGATTACAGGTTTTCCAGTTCTCTTTTCCACTGCCAATCGTGCTTCTCCCGCCGCTTCGCCACCTTCAATTGCGACCATTCGATTTTCCTCAAAGGTTTCCGGTTGTTTTTGCTTAGAGATTTCTGTAGTGGTAGCCTCAGCCAACATATTAAGAACAAGCTCCAATGTAGACATATTATCCCGGAGATTTTCCTTTTTCAAACCTTTATGATTTTTATATTGTCGCGTTGTCATCCCAGACCAGGCTTTCGTTATCTCATCTGTCAGGATTGCGTATTCTACACCTTTCTTGACGCCACGTTTATCCCACTCATCTGTAAGTTCTTTTCTTACTTGAATTGCCTGTAGGCGCTGATTTATCCACTCCCGCGAATAACCTTTCTTAGCGTAGGTTTCAAGAGCCCTCTCGATAGTCAGCTCAGGATCTATCACTTCCTCTATTCGTTCACGTCCAACTTGTGCCAGCCACATCTTAAAAGGTTCTGCTTTCTTTGACGGAATTGATTGAATGATACGAAGCAATTGCTCGGTGTTGGCCACATCGGTAAGTCTTTTCTTGCCATCTTGTGCAGTCATTTTCAACTGGTTACAATTTGTAACCAGTTGACTTCCTTCCTCTTTAAGCCTGTTCTTTAATACTTTCCAATAATTCCTTGCACCATCAATATCAGATTGTTCAGTCAGCACGCCAACCACGTCCACAATCGAAAAATACCATTCTTCCTCATCCTCAACCCATGCCGTCCTTATCGGCTGGTCTTCAAATAACTGAACTTTATCATTTGCCATCTGCATGTTCCCCCCTTATCGATTCTTCATCTTTTATTTGGCTGTTTTCCTCAAGCTGCATAATATATGCAATCATTCTGACTAAATATTCTGGTGGAGCACTTATTCCCTGCTCCCATTGCTGAAGAGTCCTTACGGGAATCCCAAATTTTGCAGAAAATTTACTTTGAGATAATCCTGTTTTCTTTCGTAATTCCTTTATTCTAGCTGAAATATCCATATCATCGCCTCCAAATAATCATTTTATACTTTATTAAAGTATAATTCAACTTGCATACGTTGTCAACGTATATTTTTCTTTTAACTGGTACAACATTATTTCCCAAAACAAAACTGCAGGTAATCACACGGATTACCTGCAATCTATTTACAATATCTATATAAGACAGACGAGATGATACAAATATGTCACTTCTTGAACGTTTTCACCCCGTCCCTGCTGTTGACGGTTTCAAGTATCATTTATCCGCACTTTTTGCATGATTTCTTACAAAGTCTATATCAGATTTAATCTGTGCCTTGAGCTCATCCACAGAGCCAAACTTCTTTTCAGGCCTTACCATTCGTACAAGGTTTACTATTATCTCTTTTCCGTATATATCTTCATCAAAATCAAATATATATGTCTCAACTACCGGTCGTCGTTCATCAGTCACGGTAGGCTTTACCCCGACATTGGTTATTCCTTTAAAGTGACTTCCAGCATACGAAACTACTGCCTCATATACCCCGAAAGGCGGAAGCAGTTTATCTTCGCTTGGAATGATATTCACAGTAGGCATTCCCAGTCTGCGCCCGAGCTGTCTACCAGTAACAACTATTCCGGTAAAACTGTAATAAGCTCCGATATGCTTAGTGACAAGCTCCATTTCTCCGCTCTCAACCTCTTTACGGATAAGAGATGAACTGATCTCGATGCCGTCACATTTTACCTTTTCGCATACTCGTACCTCAAAGCCTTTGGTGTTGCCATAGGCTTTAAGTAGCTCAACATTTCCTCTTCCTTTATCTCCAAATGAAAAATCCCTGCCGCATACAACACATCTGACATTCATCTTATTTATTAAAATATCCTCAATGAAGTCTTCCGGGCTTACTCTGGCTGTATTCTTGTTTAGAGGATATTCAACAAGGACATCCACTCCAAGCTTTTCAAATATCCTTCGTTTCTCATCAAGAGTTGTGAGCCCTTTATACTCATCATTTGAAAAGAATGCCGACGGAGAAGGATCAAAGGTAAAGACCGCTATTTTATAGCCGTCTTTCCTGTATTCCTCTATGCACTTTAACAGATACTGGTGCCCAATATGTATGCCGTCAAATTTGCCTATAGCTACACAGTATGAGCCATCTAAAAAAAAGTCCGTTGTATTCTTTATTATCTGCATAACTATCAATTAAATAACAAACTGGAAGATACAGAATGCCGCATAAATAGCAAGCATCAGTATGCCCTGGATACGCGCCATCTTTCCTCTTATAAGCGCCGGTATTATTAGTATGCATGATACCAGTATCATTACAGGTATGTCTATTACAAGCGAAGAATTGATACCGCCGATAAGCTTATCGCATGGAACATCAAACGGAGCAAGTGTAATAGATAGTCCGCTGACCAGCACAAGGTTAAACATGTTCGCACCGATTATATTTCCAAGCGAGAGTGCACCGGATCCCTTTATAAGAGATGTGATAGCTGTTACAAATTCAGGCAATGATGTTCCCAAGGCTACAAATGTAAGAGCTATAACGGTGCTGGGAACGCCAAGACGCTCTGCTATTATTGTACCATTGTCTACTAAAAGATCTGCGCCGACTGCAATAAGTGCTGCGCCGACAATAAGCAAAACAAGGAATTTAAGCACTGAAGATTCTTTTTTTGAATCTTCATCATCGCCTTCTGTTTCAGCAACTGAAGACTCAGGTTTGGGATCCTTTGTGCCCGCAAGAGCCTGCTTTACCGCTATTATCATGTAAACAATAAACAGTATCAGAAGCAGTATACCTGAGATCCTCGAAAAAGAACCTGTAAAGTATGATATAAATACGTAAACAATAGTGGCAAGCGTAAAGAAGATGACCGGTGTCTTCATGCTCTTTCTGTCTACATCTGACGGTTTAACAGCGATCGTAATAGCTGCTATAAGAGCGGTGTTACATATGATCGAGCCAATTGCATTTCCGTATGCCATGGAACCGATCCCCTTAACAGCGCTACCAGCTGATACCATGACCTCGGGAAGCGTTGTGCCGATAGATACAACAGTTGCACCTATAAGGATCTCCGGCATATTGAAACGATGTGCTATACCTACAGCACCGTCAACGAACCAGTCGCCTCCTTTTATTAACAGTATCAAACCAACAATAAACAATAATACGGGTAACATACAAAATCCTCCTATGAAAGACCTCTATATGATGGGCAGAAAAAAAGACTCCACATATAGGATAACTATATATGAGTCTCACAATTTAAAATAAGCCAGGTATCTGTCATTTACAGATGCCGCGATTGTTGACTTATTACGGAATATGCCGCTTGCTACTCCCTCATTAAATTCAGGATAAATATAGCAAAGCTGGTAGTTTTTGTCAATTAATACTTATTATTGAAACCGTTTCAATTGACAAACATTTGTTCGGGCAGTATAGTATTACTATGGTGCTACCTAAACGGTGGCGGTTAACCCTCATGTGACTATCAACCCAGATTATCTCCTGCGATATGGAGGAATCGCTAAAAGGGGAAATACAAACAGAAGGGACTGATGCATTATGACGATTTTAGAATTCTCAGCTTTGATGACACTAGTATTAGTTTCATTCGGCGCAGGGTATAAGATTGGTAAAAATGCAAAATAACCGCCAGACCTCGAAACCTGCGGTTATTTTGTAACCAAATTTGAGGGTTAACCGTTGCTGTACGGGTAGCACCTTTTTCATCAATTATAATATCACTTATGTACTTCAATGTCAACGAATACGATCTATAGCTTTTTCAAAAGCGTTTTAAGAGTCTCTTCTGGATCATCACAAACTTCTACTTCAACATCCATAAAGCTTTTGTATATCGGCATGCGCTGTTCATACAGTTTCATGACACCGTTTTGCTGTGACAGAGGTCTTCCGTCAGTTGCAAGCTTTTTAGGATCTCTGTTAAGAAATACTATGAAGCCATTCTGAGACAGTGCCATTTGATTATCTTCGCGAAGTACGGCGCCTCCCCCTGTAGCAAGTATAATGCCGCCGGATGCAGCTTCTTCTTTTACAACAATTGATTCCTTTTCTCTGAAATCGTCAACTCCGTTTTCATTGATGCACTGTTCGGGAGTGATTCCGTATTTTATATAAAAAGCCTCATCGGTATCGACAAATTCCCTGTTAAGTTCTTTTGCGAGAGCCTTTCCTATAGTGCTCTTTCCGCTTCCAGGCATCCCTATAAGGACTATGTTCTGTTTCTGTTTTTTTATGGTCTTTGTTATATTATCGATCTCCTGTTTGGCTTCATCACTTATAGTATCTTCTATCTTTAGGCTTATATCATTTTTCATCCAGATCTGTTCGGAATACCAGCCCTGAGCAACAAGCATGGCAAGACCGCAGCTTGCAGGTATACCTCTCTTTTTTGCTTCCAAAACAAGTCTTGTCTCAAGAGGATTGTAAATCACATCCAAAACAGCCTTGGGATCTGAAAACATATCAAGATCTATCGGCATCCCTTCATTATTCGGATACATTCCCACAGGCGTGGTATTAACTATGATGTCAGCATCCGACCATTCACCTTCTTTTTCATAGGTTGAATGGATACATTTGCTTCTCCATCCGCTGTCAGTAACATTTTCTGTGGCTTTTCTGGATACGATAGTGATCTTTGAAGCACCGCTTTTGTAAGCCACATATGACGCAGTCTTTGACGTGCCGCCACTTCCTAGTATCACGACCTTTTTGCCCTTCCAGTCTATCCCGATTGTACTCGCAAGATACGCAAATCCAAGGCAGTCGGTATTATAGCCGTATATATGACCATCTTTTTTATGCAAAGTATTGACACACCCGATATCAGCCGATATCTCATCGTTTTCGCAAAATGCCATGGCTGTCTCTTTGTAGGGGATCGTCACATTGATACCATCAAAGTCAGCTTCAGACAAAAATCTGTCAACTTTGTCCTTTTCTATCTCAATGAGTTCATAAGAATCATTTCCGATCTGTTCATGCAGTATCTTTGAGAAGCTGTGTCCCAGTTTCTCACCCAAGAGGCCGTATTTCATAATCTCTCCCTGGCATAAATAAAGGTCCCGCTAGCGAGACCTTTATTTATCATATTAAATATTTGTTTATCGATATTACAGAAGCTTCTGCTCCATAGCATCGGGATCAACAGAATACTGGATAGCTGTCTCTCTGTCGATCTTGAATGCATCGTACAGTTCCTTAAGGGAATCATCCATTGTGATCATACCCATCTTACGGTTTGTCTGCATAACTGAGTTAAGCTGATGAGACTTACCTTCACGGATCATGTTCTTAACAGCGTTTGTTGTATGTAATACCTCAAATGCAGCTACTCGACCGTCGCCTTCAAGTGTAGGCATCAGCTGCTGAGAAATAACTGCTTCAAGAACGGCTGCAAACTGTACTCTGATCTGCTGCTGCTGATGAGGCGGGAATACGTCGATTACACGGTCTACGGTACTTGCTGCACCGATTGTATGCAGTGTAGAAAGAACCAGGTGACCTGTTTCAGCTGCTGTTATAGCTGTAGAGATTGTCTCATAGTCACGCATCTCACCGACAAGGATAACATCCGGGTCTTCACGGAGTGCAGCTCTAAGAGCATTTGCATATGTCTCTGTATCAAGTCCTATCTCACGCTGGTTAACGATTGAAAGATCATGTCTGTGCAGATACTCGATAGGATCTTCCAGTGTGATGATGTGGGCATCTCTTCTGTGGTTGATCGTATTGATGATCGAAGCAAGGGTTGTTGACTTACCACTACCAGTAGGTCCTGTAACCAGGATAAGTCCACGCTTTCTGCTCCAAAGGTCGATAACCGAATCCGGAACACCCAGTACTGCCGGAGAAGGTACCTCCGAGTTAACAAGACGCAGCGCCATTGCTGCAGTTCCTCTTTGCTTAAATGCGTTTACACGAAAACGTCCGTGTTCAGGTATTGAATAAGAAAAGTCATGCTCACCATGCTGCTCGTAAGCTCTCTTCTGCCAGTCATTCATGATACAGTCAAGCAATCTCTGTGTATCAGCGGGCATTAAGATCTTGTAGCTTGAGTCAACCGGTATCAGTCTGCCGTTAAGACGCATCTTAGGCGGTAAGCCAACGGTAAGATGAACATCGGATGCACCGGCATCAATGGCTTTTATCAGTATCTCATCAATTTCATTCATAGCAATTACCCCTTACTTTATATTTTCCTTCGCTTTTCTATTCTAGCACGTTTTTTTCAACATAACTACTATATTTTTGTAAATAAATTGTAAATTGAACAAAAAATTAAAAAAAGACTTCGCATGACGGTACGAAGTCTTTTGATTATATATGTATATATACGCGTTTTATCGCTTAAGCCATCTTGTTGACAGCCTTTGACATACGAGAAACTTTTCTTGAAGAAGTATTCTTGTGATATACTCCCTTTGAAGTTGCCATATCGATAGTCTTTGTAGCGTCTGTAAGAGCTGTCTGTGCTGCTGCCTTGTCACCTGACTCGATAGCTGCATATACCTTCTTTACAGAAGTCTTAACTCCTGACTTTATAGCTTTGTTTCTCTCTGCGTTTCTCTCGCTTACAAGTATTCTCTTCTTAGCAGATTTGATATTTGCCACGTCTGTTACCTCCTATAAGAATAATCCGAGTTTTTCCGGTGCTACATCCAGCCGGACACGGACGATTCGATGTAAACACGCTTAATTATGATAAAACAAGCGCCCTGCAATGTCAACAACTTTTTTCATTATCATAGGAGAAAATTTGCAAGAGCCATGTTGCTCACATCTATGCCTTGTGATGTAAGTCTGATATTGTCACCGTTTATCATGATAAGTCCGTCTTTTGACAGCTTTTCGAGCGGTCTTGCGTAAACTTCATATATATCCCGTCCGAATCTTTCCTTAAATTTACTTGCGAATATCCCTCTTATCATCCTTAAACCAAGGAACATGAATTCCTCCATGCGCTCGTTTACTGACAGGCAGCGATATTCGTCTGTAGGTATTTCTAATGCTTTTGAGCTTGCCTTCATATACGAATACATATCCGATGTATTTGAATATCTCACCCCGTCTATAAGACTGGCAGCTCCAATCCCCAATCCTATGTAATCCGTCCCGGTCCAGTAGGATGAGTTGTGTCTGCACTCATAGCCGTCAAGACTGTAGTTGGATATCTCGTATCTGTGATATCCGGCTTCATTAAGTAGCCTTTCAGTCATGTAGTACATCTCACGCTCCGTATCCTCGTCAGGTTCATCAGGACCGTTATCACCGTACATATCATAAAACGGTGTTCCTTCTTCTATGATCAGGCTGTAGGATGATATATGCTCAGGCTTTAGCGAGATGACCTTTAAAAGAGTATCCTTGTAGGAATCAAGGCTCTGGCCTGGTATTGCGCTCATCAGATCTATGTTGATGTTGTCAAAGCCGACTAATCTTGCGATCTCGAATGTCTCAATAAACTGTGCGTAGTCGTGTATCCTGCCAAGGGTTTTTAGTTCTTCATCATTTGCAGACTGAAGGCCGATGCTGATTCTGTTGATGCCGGCTTTTTTATATCCTTCAAGTTTCTTTTTGGTTGCTGTGCCGGGATTGCACTCGATGGTGATCTCGCTTGTATTTGAGATATCAAATCTGAATGCAAGCGCCTTCATTATCTCATCTATCTGATCCGCTTCAAGGACAGAAGGCGTCCCTCCTCCGAAAAAGATCGTATCAACGCTATATTGACTTTTGTAGTCAATATCTTTGAGGGGACAACTATCTATCTCATTTATCAATGCTTCAATATACTGTTTTCTGACGCTTGTGTCAGCTGTATCCGAAAGAAAGTCACAGTACAGACATTTTCTAATACAAAAGGGGATATGTACATATATCCCCAGTTTTTTCTTATCGTTCATATCAATCCTCGTCAAGTTTAAGCACGCTCATAAATGCCTTCTGCGGTACCTCGACGCTGCCTATCTGGCGCATTCGCTTCTTTCCTTCCTTCTGTTTTTCAAGAAGCTTCTTCTTACGTGTTATATCGCCGCCGTAGCACTTTGCGAGCACATCCTTTCTGAGTGCCTTTACAGTCTCTCTGGCAATGACCTTTCCTCCGACTGCTGCCTGTATAGGTATCTCAAACAGATGTCTGGGGATCTCTTCCTTTAGCTTCTCGCACATCTTTCTGCCTCTCTCGTAGGCACTTTCCTTGTGTACGATGAACGAAAGAGCATCAACCTCTTCCTTGTTGATGAGTATATCAAGCTTTACAAGCTCTGACTTTTCATATCCCTTAAGGTCATAATCAAATGAGGCATATCCTCTTGATCTGCTCTTTAACGCATCAAAGAAATCATAGATTATCTCATTAAGAGGCAGCTCGTATTTTAGGAGCACTCTTGTCTCTTCCATGTAATCCATGCTTATATGCCTGCCGCGTCTTTCCTGGCAAAGCTGCATTATGGGACCGATAAACTCGGTCGTTACCATGATCTCAGCATTTACGATAGGCTCTTCCATGTATTCTATCTCGGAAGGATCCGGAAGGTTTGAAGGATTTGTGAGCTCTATCATCTCGCCATTAGTCTTGTGGACTCTATATATAACTCCGGGAGCGGTCGTTACCAGATCGAGGTTATATTCTCTTTCAAGTCTTTCCTGGATTATCTCAAGATGCAAAAGCCCCAAAAAGCCGCATCTGAAACCAAATCCTAAGGCTATCGATGTCTCAGGTTCAAAATGAAGAGATGCATCATTTAGCTGAAGCTTTGCAAGAGCATCCTTAAGATCCTCGTATTTTGCGCTGTCAGCAGGATACATTCCGCAATAAACCATGGATCGTACTTCCTTGTATCCGGGAAGCGCTTCATCACATGGATTTTCATCATCCGTTACAGTATCGCCTACAGCAGTATCCTTTACATTCTTTATCGAAGCAGTGATATATCCAACCATTCCCGCGCTCAGTTCATCACACGGTATGAACTGACCTGCACCGAATGTTCCTACTTCTACGACCTCGCATACTGCACCTGTAGCCATCATCCTTATCCTGCTGCCTCTTTGAACACTTCCGTCCATGAGTCTGCAAAAGATGATGACTCCTCTGTATGAATCATACAGTGAATCAAATATGAGTGCCTTAAGAGGTGCGTTTGGATCACCCTTTGGAGGCGGGATCTTTTTAACTATCTGTTCAAGGACCTCTTCTATTCCTATCCCGTTCTTAGCGCTTATAAGCGGAGCATCCTGCGCTTCCAAGCCGATGACATCCTCTATCTCGTCTATAACTCTCTGAGGTTCTGCGCTGGGTAGATCGATCTTGTTTATAACAGGAAATACATCGAGGTTGTGATCAAGTGCAAGATATACGTTTGCAAGAGTCTGTGCCTCTATTCCCTGAGCCGCATCAACGACAAGTATAGCCCCGTCGCAGGCAGCCAGCGATCTGCTGACCTCATAGTTAAAGTCTACATGTCCTGGAGTATCGATAAGGTTAAAGATATACTCGTTTCCGTCTTTTGCCTTGTATACGGTCCTGACGGTCTGAGCCTTTATCGTGATGCCTCTTTCTCTTTCGATATCCATGTTGTCAAGGACCTGTTCCTGCATCTCTCGCTCGGTAAGCAGTCCCGTCTTTTCTATTATCCTGTCCGCAAGGGTGGATTTTCCGTGATCGATATGCGCAACTATACAGAAGTTGCGTATCTTTGACTGATCGACTTTTGCCATATCTGTTCCTACTTTGTCTTTTTCTTTTTATCATCAGCCACAGGTGTCGCAGAGGCTTGAGCCCCGCTGTCCTGAGTCTTTTTATCGTCTTTTAAGCCTGTCGGGTTTTCGCGAACTGTCTTAAGGATATATCTTCTCACATCCTTGTCGGCAGTAACCGTAAATACATCTCCTGCGCTCTCGACATCCGTCGCGGCATTGATCTCCTCGACCTCTTCAAACTTGTCGTTTATGATCCTTGCCTTGCCTTCCTTTATCACAAGAGCATAGCCGTTTGCAAAGCTTGTAGCATCATCATAGGTATCCTTTACGGGCTTGCCCTTAAGATCAAGATATCCGTACTTGTTGCCGTCTCTGTAGAGCCAGTAATCAGCATCGTTCATGAATATCTCATCATATATCGCAACGACTATCTTGTCCGAAAGGGTCTCGTTTGTCATGCCCTGACCCTTTGTGATATCTATGAGCACATCCTTGTCGCCCACCTTTAATACCATATATTCGCCGAAGTTGTAATATGTCTCTCCGTCATATATATAGTCCTTGGCTTCCACTGCGCCGTTATTGAAGTTTCCGAGTGCAAATCCCTTCTTTGCATCCGCCTTCATAAACGATGTATCAAGATCGGCATACCATGTTCCCTTGTCCGTATACCATGAGTATGAATCCTCGACATCAAAACGATCCTTGTATACAAAGTATCCGCCGTTTGGAGCATTGAGTATCTCGTTCATATGATAGACAGGTCCTGTGCTTGCATCAGGTTCTTCGACAGAACTTTCCTCATCACCTGCCTCAGCTCCGGATGCTGTGGTCTCATCTGTTTCCTCAGTCTCCTCTGTATCCTCGGTATCCTCTTCTGTCTCGTCTTCTAAGTCGGCATCTTCTTCGTTCTCATCAGTGTCATCTTCATCTTCTATCTCGTTGCCGTCTTCGTCGACTTTCTTTTCCTTTGCCTTATTTGTCGTCGATTTCTTCTTGTTTGTCTGACGAATTACCTTGTTATCCTCTTTCCACTTAGCCACCTGAGCATCAAACTTGTCCATGCCGGGAGCCTTTGCAAACCATGTGATCTTTCCGTTCTCATCCATGGTACCGCAGTTTAGGTTCGTAGGTTTTGTATCCTGATCCTCTGTAGGCTCTGCACTGAATCCCATGACAGCGGTCATCCCGTCTCTGAATCCGTTAAGTGAAAACTGATCATTCACATACAGCATTAAAAATGCCTTGCCCGGCTTATCTATCCTGTAGTACTCGACTCTGTTCTTTCTGCTGTTTTCTGCATCTTCCTTTGCAAGTATATAGACGTTTCCGGATGCGATCACGGCATCGTTTCCTTCATAGAGTTTTTTGCCTGTATTATCAAACAATGTGTAAGTCGTGGTGACTTCCTCATATGAATAGGTAGTTCCGTCCTTTTCCTTTGTCACACTCTGTGACTTGCTCGTCGATAAAACAAACATCCCTTCCTTTGTCGGAAGCTCATCTATCTGGCTGTATTTGACAGGAGCGATCTCCTTGCCTTCATAATCGATGGCGCCGTACAGATCACCTTTTTTTACTATGACAGATCCGCCGTCAGCATAGATACAGTCATCATATCTCGCATTTCCCTGTGCGATGCTCAAAAGGCTCTCTTTTGGAGGTTCCTCTTCGACTACAGCTTTTGTTACAGGAGCGTAAGTAACCTTCTCTTCTGGTTCCTCTGTGGGAACAGCGACCGCGATCACAGGCTCCTCTTTATCTATGGCAGTATTCTTGCCGCCCATCAGGCTGGCTGCATATATAGCTGCAAGCAGTACAAAGACACCTCCTGCGGCAACGATGCCTATCTTGATCTTCTTTGCAAGATCACCCTTAGGCGGTTTTTGTCCTGCATCTTCCTCACCAGCTGGTTCATCTTCTGTTACAGGCTGTGCATCATCAGAAGCTTCGCTTTCCGTTACAGCCTCTTGTGTTTCTGTTTCAGTGCTATCTGTCTGTTCTGTCACAGTTTCATTTTCCGATACAGTTTCATTTTCAGCCGCTGTATCATCTACAGGCTGTTCAATATCATTGATATTTCTGTCCTCTTCCATCGTTTCACTCCTCATTTATTGCTAACGGCTGTGTCCGCCGCCACCATGACTGTGGCCGCCTGACGATATATGTCCGCCCGAGCCGCTGCTTGTTTCTATCTTTACCTTCGATACGCTCTTTCTTAAAAATACATCTCCCTGATGAGTTATAGTAGGCCTTCCGTTCTCAACATAAGTCGTGCTTTTTGTTGTCTTATCCCCGACCTTGCTAGACCAGTTAAAAAGTACATATATGAGTGCTACAGCCAGTGAGAATATCACTATATACAGAGGCTTTAACACTTTGAGCGCCTTAACGGATCCGCCTTCAAAATAGGAAGGCAAAAGCCTTATCACTTGTGAATAGGCTGCATAATAATCATCTTCGTCTGAATAATCATCCAGATCAGCCAAGGCTACATCCATGATCTCCTCGCAGTCAGACTGTGAAAGCGTCTGCATCGCCAGTCCGCTCGTGGATATCCATGAGTAGACCCTTCCGGTTCTTTCTTCGCGATGAAGGTTGTCGATAAATACTATGCTGTTTCCGTATGCCTTGTCATATCCCATCTTATGCTCATCGGCAAAGTCATCGGCATATTCCATTACCCACTGACTGGGTTGAGATTTATATCCCTCCAGGGAAAGAGACCGATCAAGAGTTATAACTGCTATGTCGCATTTGACTCTGTCCTCTATTGATGAGATAAGCTCATCAAGCTCTCTTTCCTGGGCATCGGTCAGATTCTCGGCATAGTCAAATACGTTTCCTGTAAGATCCGTATCCTCATTTGTCCGGGTGATCTCAGTACTGCCCGATTTTGATATCCTGACACCGATGCATACGATGATCATTATCGCTATCAGTATGAACGGTATCTTAAAATAGTTAAAAAACTGTTTCATCTCTTCTCCTAAAGCAGCATTCCTCTGATAAGAAAACCAGCCAACATCGTAAGCACAAATACGGTAACACCGTAAGCCACAACCTTGCCTTTGGCTACGGGAGTGACTCCCAATACCTTGCCGGTCTGGCCGTTGACATGGTACTTGTACTCCTTGCCCTGATAGCTGTAGATATATTCCCATACGGGAAGCAGAGCATAGTCTACGGCTTTCTTTATAGGATTTATATTTTCATGAACGTTGGTGACAGTGGCATATCCTGTCACGGTAGCTTCCATCATGGCCTTTGAATCCTTCATGACCTTTGTGACTGCTCGAGGTGTAAGCTCCCTCTCGCCCATGTTGTATTTCTCGGCTAAGAATCCTGACATGTACTTATCCTGATGTTGCTCAAGCTCTTTGTAGTTATAAGGCTCGATAAGATCCATGAGTCCGTCATCCATTGCAATGGATGCATCAACAGGGACCTTTTCAAAATCAGCATACATCTGTCTTGTTATATCAAAGTAGGATGTCTCGGTATACCGATATGAGCCGCTGACCCATGTCCTGACCTTTGTTCCGGTCGCCTGATAGTTCATGTCGCTATGGTAGTCATACATGAAAAACGGCACATAGCTGCCTTCCATCTTGTCAAGACTGGCATTGGATAAAAAACCGGCAGGTGTAAAGGGTCTATTTGAAAACTCCTTTTTCAAAAGCTCCTTGGCATCCTGCTTGCCTATCTTGAAAGGTATTATCAGATGCGGCAAAAACTTTCCGCTTACTCTTTCATCCAATACGACATAGTTTCCGCAGTTTGGACATTTGGTCGCAGAGGTATGCTCGGTTATATCTATCGGAGCTCCGCAGCTTGCGCATGTCACCTTTGTCTCCTCGGTTATCTGCGGTGTTGCCATCTTTTCTTCAGAATCAATAGATTCGCAGTGCGGACAGCACATAGCCTTCTTTTCAGGGCTGTATACTATATTTCCTCCACAGTTTTTACATCGAAATAACATAAACTACATCCTTTCGGGCGCGCTAAATCCAAGAATCTTAATGCATTCTTCAAGGATCTTTTTACATGTAACGAGTAATGATATATAGCTTTCCTGCTTACTTGCATCTTCCTCGGCAAGGATCCTGCACTCATGATAAAAGCCGTTAAAGCTGTTTGCCAGATCATATATATATGAGCAGATCTTATAAGGAGCCAGATCCTCATATGCCGCTTCGATTGAAGCAGCAAATTTCGTGATATCCATCATCAGATCCTTTTGATGCTTTGAATCTATGACGCTTATCTTTGCATCGGCTGCTTTTTTCCCGTTTGCCTCATATTTTGCAAGGATGGATTTGATACGCACGATGGTATAGAGGATATATGGACCCGTGTTTCCTTCAAATGAAGTAAACTTGTCTATATCAAAGACATAATCCTTTGTAGGCTGGTTTGAAAGATCACCGTACTTAACAGCCGCAAGAGCAACGATATCGGCAGTCTGTCTTGCTTCGTTTTCATCGACCTCTCGATTGTCTGTTATCTTTTTATACATCTCATCATTGATCTCTTTAAGAAGAGACTCAAGACGCATTACTCCGCCTTCACGTGTCTTGAAAGGCTTGCCGTCCTTTCCGTTCATCGTACCGAATCCGAGGAATGCTAGTTCGGTATCATCTTTAACGATACCTGTCTTTTTAGCACATCTGAACACCTGGGTAAAATGCATCTCCTGACGCTTGTCTGTTATATACAGTATCTTATCTGGAGCAGATGTACTCATACGATCAAGAAGCGTCGCAAGATCTGTCGTGGTATATAAAGCAGCTCCGTCTTTTTTTAGTATCATGCAAGGAGGTATCTCTTTTGCATCGTCATCCTTTTTGATGTCTACGACAAGAGCGCCTTCGCTTTCATAAGCAAAGCCCTTATCCTTCATCATCTGTACCATGTCTTTGATATACGGCTTTGCATCGCTCTCACCCTTCCATAATTCAAAGGAAACATGAAGCTTGTCATAGTTTCTCTTAAGATCAGGTATTGAAACGCTCATTATATGCTTCCACAGCGCAGTACGTCCCCTGTCTCCCTGCTGAAGCATGAATGTATCATTCATCGCTTCTTCCTTGTACGCTTCATCTTCTTTTGACTTTGCGGAAGCGGCAGGATATATCTCCTCAAGATCAGATAATGTAAAAGGAGGTTCATCCGGATAATCGCCTGTGTAGTCACTGTCAAAGTATACAAGATCAGGCTGCCTTTTTCTCAATTCCGTCATGATAAGACCCATCTGCAGACCCCAGTCTCCAAGATGGATATCGCCTGTGACATCATCTCCCATGTAGCGACAGAGATTCTTTACGCACTGTCCTATAACGGCACTCCTTAAGTGACCTACATGAAGAGGCTTTGCCACATTCGGTCCGCCGTAATCTATGATCATCTTTTTTGAGCTAACAGCTTCAAGTCCGAACTTGTCGGATGTGCTCATCTTGCTGACATAATCTATCAAAAAGTCGTCTGAGATGTTCATGTTTATGAATCCTGGATTTATAACTTCGACATCCTTGACTGCCTTGCATTCAGCCAGCTTATTTGCAACATCATTAGCTATCATGGCCGGAGCCTTTTTATAGAGCTTTGCGCCTGCCATGGCACCGTTGCACTGCACCTCGCAAAGATCGGGTCTGTTCGACCATGTGACCTTTCCAAGCGTCGCATCATAACCAGCCGCCTCAAAAGCCTGTGCTATTTCGTTTCCTATCAAATCCAATATCTTTTTCATCTTAAAATTCCTTATCTATATGTAAAAAAATCCCTAATATTATACTCGTTTTTCATTATAAATACAATCAATACGTCCAGTCCTCAAAGAAGATGCGTTTCTCCTTTATCCTGCCGTGACGCTTGTTGTATTCGTTTGCGGTAGCTATACCGATAAGAATTGATCCAGCAATGAGCAGATATACCCACCATGCGATCGAAAGCCAGAGTTCTCTCGTCGAGCTTATGAGAAGAAGAGCAAGCGTAACGACTGCCATGATAAACCACTGCTTCTTTCTTGCAAGATATGACCATATAATGACACCTACCATGATTATTCCTAAAAACAGTGCATCCATCAGCTCATATGTTTCTATCGCAGATATCAGCTGGACAAAGCTGCAGATACACGCAATGATGAATGTGACCCAGCCCGGTCTTTCATCAGTGCCAGAACGGTATACAACGATCATGTTAAACACGGTAGCAAGCATGATACCCGTTATGCGCCATTCGATCTCCCACTCGCTTGATATGTAAAGCCAGGGCTGTGTAAACCACGCAAATAAAACGATAAGAGACGAAGCTGTAAGTACTGCCCTGTTTTTATTTGAATCCCTGTTCTCATCATATCTTCTGTAAAAGCTTAGTACAAATACTGCAAGCAGAAGTATTCCCATGCAGCGAACACCGTCATCTTTTTTGTTTATGATCTCGATCAGAGGGATAATACCCGAGATATTGATCCAGTCATCCACCCATGTCCTGTTTGCACTGGTTCCTTCAAGAAATCTGTGGAGTACAAATCCCAGCAGAGTAGAAACGATAAAAGCACACACAAAAGCCCATATCGGCGGATTATACTCATACATAAGGACATATATCTGTATGACGGGTAAGAATGACCATTTAGAAAATCCGCCAAAATGCTGATAGACCATGTATGCCGCACCGACAAGCGCTGCAAGTATGAATATCCCTTTTGCATCAACGCTTGATGCAAGGAATGAAAATGCAGCAAGAACAAATCCCGTCTCGACAAGAAGCTTTTTGTTTTTTCTCATATAGGCATAAACAAACATGCCGATGACACCCGCAAGGTATACGGCTATCTTGTAAAATACGAATATCCTCTCATCCGCATATGAATACTCGCTTATGGAAGAAAACTCTAATATAAAGCATATGGCGAGTATCACTGTCCAGAAATAGCTCAGCCCTTCCTTATGCTTTCTGTATATGAGCGAGATGAGCAAAGCGCCTGACATAAACATCAGGATCGTCCACTCGGATATGAATTCATCTCTTATATAAAAGAACGGCTGCATCGAAATGTCTATAGTAAATATGACAGCTGCAACAGTCAACAGGATATTCTGGACATATTCGTTTGTTCTCTTATAAAAGCTGACAAAATACAGCGACAGGAGGATATATGCCAAAAACACCCATTTGTCCGACTCGTATGAAATAACGATTATCGCGCTTACGGCAGGTATCAGGGCAGCTATAGAGAGCCATTCGATCCTTATCCTATCCTCATTTTTCTCAAAAATGCTTTTTTGAACAGATCTTGTACCGATGACAGTAAGAAAAACTATCACATACAATAAGATGGATCCGAGGATGCGGGCATCTGATATATCCGTCATACGTTCGGAAAGGATATCACTTAAAAGCATGCTTAACGGGTAATATATGACGCATGCCGGTATGATGCCCGAAAAATTCTGTCTGTCCTTTCTTTGAAGGATATATTCGATCACTGCGACAGGTATCAGGATATATAAAAAGAAATCTTCTTTTCCCGAGGCAGTATAGATAAAGGTGATCACACAAGAAATCTGCATGAATACAGTCGATACAAAAACCTGTCGCTTTTTTAAAAGATCAAAGGCATAGGCCAAAACGAGCACTGCCCAGGTAAGTATAAGATCGTAAGTCCTGTCAGGCAGCATTCTGTCAGACATGCAAAAGCATATGATGCAAAGGCCTCTTACTATCGCTCCCATCCCCGTATCGGTCTTAAATCTGTCTTTGCAAAACAGATATCCGAGTATGATGATCGTTATGCCCACTGCATAAAAAGCAAGTGCATCCTTAATTTCTGTCTCAATATGTCTGTCAAAGTCAAAGACAGTTTCAAGCGTCGCTATGCATATAAGGATAAATGATGCGATACGTGCAATCTTAGTGATCGATACTTTGCAATCAAAGCGTTTTTCATAAAGAGATGCCCCTATCATGGATCCTATCAGAAATACGCCGCAGCTTATAAGCTGAGCCTTTATATCATCAGTTACATGAACAGTCAGTATCTCGACTGTAAGCAGTGCAAATCCAAAGCTTATACTGCTTAGAAGCACCATGTCATATATCCATCTTCCCGCTAAAAGACACAGCGCGATTATGGCAGTGGTTATTCCCCAGATGAAAGCTGCACCGTTTTCAAAATCCTTGTAATAGCCGCCGTACCATCCAAAATAACCTGCCGCGAGGTTTATAAAAGCCAAAGCTCCGCTTCCCAGTATGAAGAATGTGATGCTGGTCTCTCTTAATCTTAGCTTTTTCTCTGCAAACCATGCACTTGCAAAGAATATCGCAACAGCACCGAGCAAAACTGCGATCTTTGCCAAAGGTCCAAGATGATTCCATGTCGTTGTGGCAAATATCGTACCTGCTATTAAAACAAGAACAACTCCTATGCCAAACATGTATACGCCACTTGTTCTGGTGTATTCAGGCTTTTTATCAGTATCCTCGTTAAGCACAGGCTCAGTAGCATAAACCTCTTCTTCAGAAACGATCCTATCTTCAGCCTTAGTATCCATCGTCACCACTTCAGACATGATCGGTGCCATGACCGGTTCAGGTTCAGACTCAGGTTTTACTACAGGCTCAACAGTCTCAAGACTTACAGGTTTGTCGTCACTTTGATCGGTCGACATAACTTGAGGCGATCTCTTTTCGCCCTTAAGTTCCTTTATCTGATCAAGATAGTTGGATATCTCGATATTCTTGGCTCGTATGATCTTCTCCTGATTCTTTGAAGCCCATATATATATTATAAGCATCGGGATGAGCACCAGAGGACTCAAAACCCACAGTACTATGAACAGTGCCATTGTTTTTCTCCCTTATTTCCAACTAATTATTTTAGCATAATCGTGTCTTTTTGTCATAATTTTGCTATAATATGCCCTATGAACAAGATCAACTACAACAATGAAATGGAAAGCATCATATCTTCTCTTGACGGCCGCATACCAAACCTGCTGCTGCACAGCTGCTGTGCGCCATGTTCAAGTGCATGTCTTGAAGTGCTTACGCCGCACTTTAACGTAACGATACTCTACTATAATCCAAATATCACAGACGCTTTGGAATACGATCACCGTCTTAATGAAGAAAAGCGCTTCATAGAGACGTTAAATAGGAATAACGGATTTGGTAACGGCAATGATTTTCATAACATTTCGATAATAGATGCCAGATATGAACCGGCTGAATTCTTTGAAGCTATAAAGGGATACGAATCCTGTCCCGAAGGCGGCGACAGATGCTTTATATGCTATGAGATGAGATTAAGAGAAGCTGCACTTGCAGCCAAATCTCACGGCTTTGATTATTTTACCACTACACTCACCTTGTCTCCGCTTAAAAACTGCGACAAGCTAAACGAGATAGGTCAAAGACTCTCGGCTGAGCTAAACGTAGCATTTCTGCCGTCAGATTTCAAAAAAAAGGATGGATACAAACGATCCATCCAGTTATCAAATGATTATGATCTTTACAGGCAAAACTACTGCGGCTGCATCTTCAGCAAAAGATGATGTCAGTCTTTTATCGCAAGATGGCCTGATACTCTTAATGATGTGACATTATAACTGTCATCATACTGAACATCCATATATGTGATATACAGTCTTGTCTTTTCATCTACATCGACCGTATCTACACCGTATATGGTCTTTGTCTCTTCTGTTTCATTAGCTTTTTTAAACCGTTCAAGGAAAGATGCCATCTCATCTGTCAGATCGGCTGTCGCATAACTTACCCCGTCTATATTTATATCCACATGAGCTATATCGGCAAGTCCGTCCGTACCAAGCGGCGCATCCACATCAAATCCTGCTATCCTGTCAAAGTCTGTAACATCCATGAATGAATCATCGGCATTCAGATAACCGTAGTTTTTAAAGTCCCTGAATACGTATACATTGACGCTCATCCCCATTAGAGTTATCAGATTCTGATCATCCCTGCTCATGAATGCATCTACATAATCCTCGCCTTCAGTCTCAAGAAGATTCTTATAGGCTGTGACTATCTTTGTCTTTTCCTCGTCAGTATACTCGGCCTCCTTATTTGCCAGATAATCATCCAGTATCTGTCTGTCGTCTTTAGCCTTTTGGGAACAGGCTGATATTGTCATGATAAGAAGCATCAGTACTATAAGTCTGATACCTGTTTTTCTTACTGCTGTCATAATACCTCACGTCAATTATTTATTAAATTCCTTAAAACGAGAAAGCTTTGATATATGCCAGACCGGCATCACATCAAAGCCTTCGATGCGTATGTTGTCTGTCGTTATCACACACGCATTATATCATATATTTTCCTTCAGGGTCCAAAATATCCTTTAGCTCGTAGATAGAAAGGATCGCTTCTCTGTATTCGCTGATCTTTTTATCCAGCTGGTGATCCGAATCAGGCCAGCGCGAAGTCGGCTTCTTTTCATCAAAGCAGTATCTGCCTGCATTCTTGTAGGCTCTGTCGTTGATGGTTACCGTCATCACATTTCCCTTCATGCAGATGCAGATATAGTATTCCTTACGAAGTTTTAAAAGAGTCTCTATCATGGTGGGAGTAAGGAATCTGTACGCTTCGTTATCATAGGTCGCTATGGTATCGAAGTTTTCTGCAAACTCATTGTTCTCCGTATCGATTACCATGACATCCTTGTCCTTTATCTTTTTAAAGCGGTTCTTTTCTCTTTCACCGAGCAGCGTCTTTTTTGTCGAGGTGCTCATGATATTTACGCTGCCGTTGATCGTAAAGCTCGTGCGGAATTTAAATATAACTCCGTCAAAGAATATCTCCTCGTGCTTGTCGCCGTCCGAATCCTCGTATTCGTGGTACAGCTTGTATCCGCAGAACTCAAAGGCATCTGTGTTTTCCTTGTTGAGCCAGTCATAGGAGCAGTTTGAATACGTATATGTATGTGTACGCTTGTTTATCGGTCTCACAAGATGAGCTTCGACTAGGGCTTCATCAAAACGCTGCCCGGAATCAACCATATCCGCTCCGTTAAAGTGGAAGGTAAGATCCAGTTTTTCATCCAGTGCCTTGATAGCCGGCTGCGCGATCTTATTCCTGTAGTCATAGGCCTTATACTCAGGTGTACCCCTGTTTCGTCCAAAGAAGACCCATATCAGTATTAAAAACACGCTAAACTGGAGTGCTAACCCCATCAGGACAAGAAGAAAAGGCAGCAAAAGGAAAAAGCCTATAATGACACCGACCTTGTGATTGTTGCAAAACTCAGCCGACTTTTCCTTGTTAAACTTTCCTCCAAGCCTTTCTCTCAAACTTGCGGGCGCTATGGAGTTGAAGTACTTAAGTTCCTTAAGCACCGCTTCTTTTTTATCCGTATCGATCTGTCCGTAAAGCATTCTTTGTCTGAAAGAGCTTAATTCCATATATCAGATCCTCATATGTTCATGCTAAGGTCTACGTTCTTTATCTGGTCGATATTCTCCTCATGGATGTAATCCATCTTTGTTACATTCTTCATGCCGCAGACTATAGAGGACGGGAATGTAACTGTATAGTTGTTAAGCTTTGTGATGTTTCCGTTTACTGCGCGTCTTGCAGCTGAATACTGATTAGACTGATCGGAGAGCTTGTTGATGAGGTTGTTGAATATCTCGGCACTCTTAAGTTCCGGATAAGCTTCACCGAGTGCGAAAAAGCCTCTTACCGCTTCCTCCTGGGTCTTTGATGCTTCGTTTAACTGATCGATAGTAGCATTTGAAGGAATCTGAGTCAGATGTCTCAATCCCTCAAAGACTCTCTGTTCATGCTGTGCATACTGTTCAGCGACCTTTTTGCCCTGCATCAAGACATCGTATCTTTGTCTTAGCTGGATCTCAACCCCTGAAAGAGATTCATCGATCTTTAATTTAATCCTGTTGATATTGTTGCTGGTAGAAATGAACCAGCCAATAAGACATACAACTAAAAAGCCCAAAACTATCAGAATGATCATATTTTCTTCCTCCTTATGATACTATTCTACTATCTATTATCATAAATAAAAACGATAAAATCACCACAATAAGACTGTTTATTTTGCATTTTAGCCTTCATTTCGCAAAATAAACGCTATCGACTCATTTCTTGCCATATCGCTGTCATCCCCGTCAAAGCCGTGTCCTGCATCTAATGCTGTTATTAGTTTAGCGTCAGGATATGTGTTCTTTGCAATTTCAGAATATTTGATCGGGACGATCTCATCCTTATCCCCGTGTATGATAAGAACAGGCTTAAGATAACCTGACTGGATATCATTAATATCAAGACTTATCGCTACAGGATCAAAGTCCTTTGATATTCTTACTCCCATCACTTCCGTTATCCCCTGCTTTAGTCTTTTTTTCGCATCATCGACAATGACAAATGCAGGATACCAAAGAATGAGACCTTTTATCATCGAGCGCAGTCTTCTTGCCACCATCGCAGACACCAGTCCGCCCATGCTCTCTCCGATAAGATATAGCGACTTTGTATCCACATAAGGCATAAGGATCGCATGATTAATGACATGTATCAGGTCATCTGCCTCTGTCTCAAGCGTCATATCCTGCATATCTTTATCGCTCTCACTGTCCGGTCCGCCTCCGCAAAAATCAAAGAAGATGCATATGATACCGTTATTTGCAAAGCCGTTGCCGTGGTGCATAAGTTCTCTGTAGTTGGAACCGAATCCGTGAGAAAATATGACAGTAGGAAAAGTGCTGCTGTCATCATCGGGTCTGAATACGCGTCCGCTTATCAGTGTTCCGTCTGTTTTTCTAAACTTAAAAGTCTGTGATATGATATCATACTCCATCTTCATTTTCCTCTATGTCATCTAAAAACGGTGCATCCTTATCATAATCGGCTATCTCATGTACAGGGATAGACAGTTTAAGTCCGATATGCTCATCCCTGTAGTTTAGCTTTTTAGTAAAGCCTTTATCTGCGCATCTGTTCATCGAGTACATCAAGATAGTATCAGCTTCAAGGGATAAAAATGCATGACCGAACCCTGACGGGATATAAACCGCATGAGCATTCTTATCGGACAGTTCAAATGATTCCCATTTAAGATATGTAGGTGAATCCTTTCTTAGATCGATGATGTAATCCATGCCGCATCCTTTTACAACCGAAACGAGTCTGTCCATCGGATCAGACTCATTTCGATAATGAATACCAAAGAATGTTCCCTTTTTCGGCATAGAATATGTTCTGTTTTCCTTTACTGAAAAATCATGAAAGATTTCAGATATGCTCTCTTCGAAAACAACAGTCATGTTCCCGCGACTGTCATCCCTGGATCTTAGAGACAGCAATGCTGCCTCATCAAAGATTCTTTTTATGATCTCCACTTTATCTCCCCCAAAGAATTTATTTCTTAAAACCTGGTATGATATCCGAAAGATTGTTCAAAAGTCCGCTGTCTTCAAGAATGGATGTCAGTATATTTGAGGTCTGGCTCTTTTCACCCTTTAATAGAGCAAGGGCTGCCTTCTTTGTATCCGAATCAGCCTTTCTGTACAGTTCAACAAGTTTCTTTTCGGTAGCACTCACCTGAATACGGCTTGCACTTGTTGTCTTTTTTGCTCCAGTTGCCGGTTTCTTGGCCGCAGGCTTTTTTGCTGCGGGCTTTTTCGCTGTAGTCTTTGCTGTAGTCTTTGCTGTTGCCATAAGGATAACCTCCTATCCCTTATACCAGGATAGCCGTCACAAAGGACGGCTATCTGAGTTTACAAATTTATGTCTGTTCCAAGATCTGTGCCAGAGATTCTTCAACGCTCTTTGTAACAGCTCTCATCGTACCGATCGAAGCTGTTGTCTCTTCAGAAGAAGCCACCAGATTCTCAGCCCTCTGGTTAACGCCTTCAACGATCTGAGTAAGCCTTTCAGCCTCAACTTCGAGTTTTTCGATCGTCTCTTTAATATCTTCGTTGTTCTTATTGCTGTCATCAGCGGTAGACTTCGAATCCTCGGCAAGCTTCTTGATCTCTTCGGCAACGATCGCGAATCCTCTGCCTGCTTCACCGGCTCGTGCCGCTTCGATGCTGGCATTTAATGCCAACAGATTTGTCTGAGCCGATATCGCTATTACCTGTGCGTTATTCTCAGCAAGTTTTCCAAGATATCCCTCTATGGAAGCGAGAACTCCCTTTAGAGTTTCCGCGAACTCATCGACTTCGGTCATGGCACTGTAGATACCGCCTGTCTGATTTGCATTGTCGGCACTGGTATCTTCGATCTGACCGATCGATTCTGAGAGATTCTCAAAGTTTTCTCTGATCTCTTCGGCGAGTTCAGCTTTCTTATTCTGCATCTCGTCTCTTGCCTGCTTGACTTCCTCTGTAAGAGCGATCGCTCTGTCCTTCTCGTCGTAGGCACGGTCTTTAATATAATGAACGCAGTTATGCTTATGATTTATGCCGTTATAGATCGCGATGGCCATGTCACGGCATGTATCATAACCGCAGCAGCCGCAGTTGATATGCTGCTTTTCGCTATCATCCTTCTTCATGTCGACAAAGATAGCATCGATCTGTGCCTGTGAAGGTATCTTGTAAACGCAGTCCTTGCTGCGATCCGTATACTTTCTTGTAAAATCATCGAGATTTAAGCCTTCAAACTGCTTGTTGAGCGCTGCCAGTCTCTTTGCGGGAGTAAGCTTTCTGCTCCAGGCATTCTTCTTTGAATCGTTCTTGCTTAAAGCCTTTATCTTCTGGATGCTTACAAAAGTATCCTCATCCATAGTCTTTCTTGCATCAACACCGGGTCCGTACAGACATCCGTTGGTGCAGTTTAAGGCATCTATGAAAAGATAAGGGAATTTGTTGCTCTTTATCTTGTCCTTGTTTCTCTCAAGGTACTCGTACATGTGATGCTCGCCTTCCATCTGTCGAACAAGCGCATCCTCACAGAGCAGCCAGTATACATTTTCCTTTAATCCGCCGGGCATCGGGTAGATAGATCCGAGGCCGTACTCAAGTTCATCGGTAAAAGGCTGATATCCGCTTACCGGATTTTCCTTTAGATATTTTACCAGATGAGAGAAAGTTAAGTTGTATGAAACATATCCGTTATTGTTAGGATCGTCGATCTCATTCTTCTTTGCGATGCACGGACTGATAAAGGCGAGTTTATCGGGAACATTCATATATTTCTTGACATATATGGCTCCGCACATCATCGGGCTCTGAACGGGCATCAGCTTAGGGATAAGATCCGGGATATGACGCTCGATATAACCTACGACTGCCGGACACGGCTGAGATATTGATCCGTAAAAATTTCTCTCTGTAATGTATTTGATATATCCCCAGGTCGTTATATCTGCACCGAACGATATGCTTATGAAACGATTGACACCAAGTTTCTTTAGCATTCCTAAAAGATTTTCGTAATCGTTTGGATAGTTTGCTCTGAATGCCGGAGCTATCAGAACCGATATCTTTTCTCCCTTCTTAAGATCCGCAAAGAATCTGTCAACATCATCGGTGTATTCTCGCGCATCATGCTCGCAGGCATCAATACATGCTCCGCAGGCGATGCATTTTTTCTCATCGACTTCGATAACATTTCCTCTGTCTCTTTCAATGGCTACATTCGTACCAAGACTAGGGCAGGCGCTTATGCAGCGATTACAGCCCACGCACTTTTCATTGGTTCTAACAAGTCCCATAATCACTTCTCCTTAAACACTTATGAGTCTTATATACTTTTAGCCCTTTAGTTTTCCCATCAGTAACTCTTATTTTATCATTAATCGGATAGAATTTTAAGTTTTTTTTCAATATATCATCATATCATCTGAAATTCTTCACACAGCTTTTCAAAGCGTGCCTTTTCCTTTTCCTTGACAGGTTTTGAAGGATCGTTCAGACAGTGTGATATGACATCCGCATCCTTTAAAACCTCGTCAAAATCAGAATCAACGACCAGCTTGTCATCGTGATGATATATGGCTGAACAGATAAGTTCAGTTTCCTTTTCATCTGTAAGTTTAAGCTCATTCAGTATCTTACGAGCGAGCAAGCTCTGCTCCCTTATGTGCATGATCATCGTAGGAAGCGTTCATGTATGCATAAAGATCATGCAGCATCCCGGCAATGGAAGAAAGCAGCGGATCAAGTCCGCGCTTTTTAGCTATCATCGTAGCTGCTAGCGAAACTCCGTACAGATGCACGATGGCACTTTTTCGCTCTTCTTCATCCTCGATCCTTTTTAACTGCTCATCTATGTAATTTCTAAGTTCCTTTAATCTGCTCATATCTGCTCCCGGCTAGCGTTTCGCCATTCATTGTATCTTGCATTGGCTTTGATCGATGCTTTTTTATCCTTCCATCTGTCTACATCGCTCATTATTGCGAGCATCTCGTCTGCTATCTCTTCTTCACTGTGCGGCTTCACATATCTTAGATACGATATCATTCGATTCATAGCCTTAGGACTCCCAAGCTGCTTTGCGATCAGTTCTCCAAGTTCCCCCGGCATGCCAAGCCCAGCTATTTCATTAACCAGTCTTTCTTTAGTTGATGCCCACTCACTCTTATGATCAATCAAATCTGCCTCTTTGCAATATGACACACGTGTCGTTTGTGATAATTCTCTTTTTTCAGTATTTCTTTCTGTCTTCTTAACTTAGCAGTCAAAGAAGAAATATAAAGTCCAGCTATGTTTCAGCTGTTTTGACTATATAAGTCAATTTATGTTATGTAAACCGTTTATATCCAGTTATAGTCTCCGCCTGTCACTGCCAGGCTCAAAAGAGTATCATACTTTTCAACATCTTCACCCTCCAGCATCTGGATAAGTTTTGCATTCTCTTTTGCCCTGGGCATTTCCTCATCCGGTCCTATCTCCATGTTTACTTCTTCACCGCAATATGGACATACAAGAGTCGGAGCTATCCTCAGATCAAGAAATCGATTGCCGCATTCATGACATTCATAGAAACCGCACTGTTTTGTGTCATCAGGTACGTAATACATATCGTCCTACCTTCTTTTAATCATTTGAGCAGTTTTGAAAACTCAAGCGCTTTTGAAAGATCTCCGTCTACCTTTATCTTTCCTGTGGTATATCCGAGTACGGGATCCAGCTTTCCGTCAATAAGCTTGTTGAAGTTTGTCATATTCATCGTTATCGCACAGTTTCTGTCATGATAATCATAGGGCTCAACATTTATCCTGTGGTCCTTGCACTCCACATAGAATACACCGCTTTCCTTGCCTTCGATATTGATCTGAACCGCAAGAAAATCCTTATTTGATGCATCAACCTTTTGAGCCATCTTTCTTACTTTTGCTACCAGTTCATCAAATGTCATATCCTGCTCCTTTCCTGTAAATCACTGTTAATCATCAGCAGATGATATCTGCCACCTTGCATGATGCGACCGCTATAAGATCATTGGGATCAAGTTCTATCTGCAGCCCGACCTTTCCAGCACTTACAAAGACTTTATCATGATCAAGGGCTGTCTCATGAATAAATGTCGGAAACTGTTTCTTCATTCCGACAGGAGAACATCCTCCGTGAACATAGCCTGTAAGCGGGAGCAATTCCTTTTGCTTTATCATGCTCACGGCCTTTTCATTTGCCGCCTTGGCTGCCTTTTTAAGGTCAAGCTCGGCTGCTACTGGAACAACAAATACATAATAGGCACCACTCTTTGCCTGGGTTACCAGTGTCTTGAACACTTTTTGCTTGTCTTCACCGAGTATGTCTGCGATCTGTTCTCCACTTAGCGTGGGATCGCTTTCATATGAATGGCTCTCATATGAGATCTTCTTTCCCTCAAGCACTCTCATCACATTTGTCTTATCTTCTTTTTTCATTTTATACCGCTTTCCGTAACATATCTTAGAATAATCCGCATCCGTTTCTTTCGGGTCTGTCTTCTCCCGACTCGTAATGAGCTCTAAATTCCATGTTTATGTCCTTAAGCTCTTTTATACCATCGATGTAATCCTGATACATGTCAGCTATGCCGGCCATGCATCCGTCACAGGATCCGTTGATGTTTCCGATGGATTCTTCGACTATCCTTGCACGTTCTTCTTTAGTTGTCTCGCTTATAAGATATCCCATTTACTTTACCCCATTCATCACTCAGGCTTCCATTCCTTTAGTGCCTCAATGATCCTAATATCATCCTCTGAAAGGTCATAGCCTGCCTGTGTCTTTTTTATTATCCTGTTTAAAAAGTCTACAGGATCATCAAAAGTAGAAATGCCGCTTACCGGTCCCTCATCCAAAAGAGCTTCGGCTATCGCGAGTATTGCATGCATTTCTTCGTAGCTTAGCCCGTCTTTATCGATAAGCTCTTCCATACCTGATTTTTCATATACGGGCATAGCTGAATAAGCAGCTACAACATCATTATCTACGCCGTTAAACAAAAGCCACTTTCTAGTCTCCTCATCATCCGCGGATATAAAATCCACGCAATGGATCCTGCCCCAGCCTCGTACTTTCTTTGCAAGATCAAGTATCTCTTTTTCCGCGTTCGGCCAGTTTCTCATGTTGAATACGCTAAAGATCGTGAATTCATCACTTAGTCCAACTGTACGTATAACATCCGCAAGATTTTCATTTTCATATGCATCAAACAGTTCTAAAATGCTAAGTCCTACTTTAAGACATTCCTTATCACCTGATTTTGTCAGCACATTCACTGCAAATCTGTACAGGTTCTGGGGATCGAGATCATCCTTATTGTCTACTATGCATCGCTGTAAATCATCGATAATGGAAACAACGCGGTGCTTTGCGCAAAACAGAGTAAAGCCTCCTTCAGCCTCATCAAACTTTCCTTCTCCGGCAAGCTTAAGCAGACTTAAAAGTTCATTCTTCTCTTCATCCGTAAGCGGTGTATGACCCATGTGATAGATCATGATACCGTCCATAGCGCCGTCAGCAAATCTCGGCTTTCCTTCTTCTGTATCATCCGGAAGCGAAAAAGACTTTGGAAGGATTCCGTCTGCATTCTTGCTGCCGTATATAAGTTCAGTAAGTGATCCCATTTTTAATCTCCATTCTGTAATCATCTTATTCTATTTTATTAAGGTCACATATCTTTGTCTAGGCTTATCTGTAATCCAAAAGTCAAAACAAAATGTTGATAAATTATATTGCAGATCTTATCCGATATTTGATAATGTAATTATTGCTTTAAGGAGAAATACAATGGATAAAAAGAATCTAAAAAGAAGAATAGCAATGTCGTTGTGCGGAGTCATCATATGTGCAGTAAGTGTAGGGATTTTCAAGATCGCTGCCCTTGGTGTCGATCCGTTTCAGTCCTTTATGGCGGGACTTGATGCCCTCGTCCCGATTGGATTTGGTACGCTCTATGTCATTACAAATGCAGTTTTACTTGTTTTCGCACTCGTATTTGACAGGCACTACATAGGGATAGCGACATTTATAAATCTGTTTTTGCTAGGATATATAACTCAGTTCACATACGAAATGCTCACAAAGCTCATTTCTGATCCCTCGATGCCTGTAAGGATCATATGCCTTGTTGTCGGAGTCGTGATCATATGCTTCGGATCAGCCCTATATATGACAGCAGATCTTGGAGTTTCCACATATGATGCGATAGCGCTCATCATATGCAATACATGGAAGAAGGGTAAATTTCAGTATGTAAGGATAATCACCGATCTTGTATGTGTTATCCTCGGATCTGTCTTATTCATCATGTCGGGCGGTCTGATCTCACAGATACCCACCATTGCCGGTATCGGAACGATCATCACGGCTTTCTTCATGGGACCTCTGATCGAATTCTTCAACGTGCATATAGCAAGACCGTTACTTAAAAACGCAAGCAGTACATGACTGCTTGCGCTTTATCTTATTCTCCGTAGAGGATCCTTGCGTATTCCGAATCCTTGTCAAGTATGAGTGTCTTGTTCTTTCCAGCTAAAGCTTCCAATGAATCCAGCCCTCTTAAGTAATTATAGAATTCGGCTTTGCCTTCATCATTGTAGGCATTTGAAAGGATCTGCATGTATTTTGCTTCACCCTCGGCTTCTATCTTTGCCGCATCCTTTTCGGCATTCGCCTTTAAAATGCTGACCTGCTTGTCTGTTTCGTTTCTGATCTTCTGTGCTTCCGCCTGACCTTTTGCAGCATAGCCTGCCGCTATGTTGTTTCTTTCTGAGATCATTCTCTCATAAACTGCTTCCTTGTTGTCATCAGGCAGATCAAGAGCCTTTATCTCGGCAAGTTCTATATCTATTCCATACTGTTTGATATCTGTATTGGCTTCCTTTGTGATCATATCTGTCAGTGTAGTTCCTCTGGCAGCGATTATCTCATCCTGAGCCATTGATGATATCGTGTTCTTTGTCGCATTGTATACAGCAGCCTCAATACGCTCTTCAGCCCTTCCTCTTATCGCTCCGAGTGTCTGATAATACTTGGTGGGATCTGTGACCGACCAGATAACGTAATTGTCAGCGATCATCGACTTCTTGTCCGATGTTATTACATCTGATACCGGTATGTCGTACAGGATATCACCGGTATAGACAGAAGTTACGCTCTCTATGAAAGGTGTATGAAAGTGCATTCCCGTCTCGGAGACTACAGACTGTATCTTTCCGAGCCTGATTATCATTGCTGCTTCATTGGGTTTAACAGTATATGCCGAAGCTCCGATTATTATCGTCACAGCACATGCCAGTACAAATATGATCAGTGCATTTCTTATCTTCTTCATTGCTCCACCTCCTGTGTCAGTCCTGTTTCAGCTGTCTGTGAATCCAAAGAATTGAAACTGTCAAGGGGCATCATTGTCTGTGTGTTTCCGTCAGTGATTATGACTTTTAATCCGGGCAGTATCTGCTCCATCTTTTCATAGAACATTCGACGCTTTGTAACAAGCGGGAATTTCTGATATTCCGTATAGGTCTCGTTAAATCTTGCGACCTGACCTTCAGCTTCGGCGATCCTTGCTTCCTTGTTTGCATTTGCCATCTGAACTATCGCGTCAGCTTCTGCTTCCGCCTCGGGTATCTTCTGGTTCTGATACTGGTAAGCATTGTTCTTTGCCGTATCAGCTCCCTGCTTTGCAGTTTCAACTGCCTTGAATGCAGCAACTATCTGCTCTGTAGGAGGTGCTGAATCCTGGATCGTTATATTGATAACCGTAAGACCGATATTCTGCTTGTTAAGCTCCTCTAGCATAGCTGCCTTTACATCAGCCTGTATCTGGCTTTTTCCCGTGGTCATAGCTTCATCTACAGTGTAGTTTGATACTATGGTCCTTATATTTGCCAGAGCGATATTTGAAAGGATAGATTCCGGATTTTCACTGTTATACAGATAAGCCACAGGGTCCGAAACTCTGTACTCCAGATAGAAATCGATATTTAAGAGATTAAAATCCGAAGTTATCATTATCCCGTTTTCGGTATCGGTCAGATTCTGACCAGTCTCCGAAACAACATATCCTATTCCGGTGCCATGTGTCGTCATGTCGACCTTATGTACCGACTGCCACGGCGGCTTGAAATACATTCCAGCCGTATTAACCTTTACTATACTTCCAAACTGTGTCACCACGGCATTCTTCTGTTCGTTGACGGTATAGAAGCATCTGCATAATGTAATGATCATAATGACAACGATAAGGCATGTCACGATTATCTTGATAGCGCGGCCGCCCTGATTGGCATTTATGATGTCGTCTTCTTTTTTGTTACCCATCTTTTTTCTCCCTCATATTATTTGGATTTGCCCATCCCTACAAGTTTATCGAGTAATGCTTGCATATGTCAACATTTTCCCGATCACTTTAATGGTATTTTACATTCATTTATATAAGTTTTAAATGATCGCGCAGACATGATAAAGGTCTGTATTTTGTCTGATTCACATATTTTGCGTCCCTTTTTCATATAAACATCTCCAAAAGACAAAAATATAGCGCAGGTTATACCTGCGCTATCTCTACAGTGCTTTCTTTAACTTTTCTTCCAGTGCTTCTTTGGGCATTGCTCCGAGCGCCTGATCTATGACCTTTCCGTCTTTGATTATCACAAAGCACGGTATGCTCATTACGCCGTATTTGGCTGCGAGCAGCTCCTCATCATCGATATTTACTTTTCCGACCTTTGCCACTTTGTCATATTCATCGGCTAGCTTTTCAACAACAGGTCCCATCATCTTGCATGGACCGCACCAGTCTGCGTAGAAATCAACAAGTACCGGCAGCTTACTTTTTAACACCTCTTCATCAAAGTTTTCATTTGTAAATCTATATTCCATAATGATCTCCTTTCTTTTTGCTTGTTTTTCCTTGCTGCTAAGTTTATTATATATGGTATAAAAAACTTATCAAGTACGCAAAAAATATTAACCAGGTAAGGAAAAACTGACTATGAGCAAAAAAGAAACATTATGCGAAAACATCGCAGGAGCGGGATGCGGCTTAAAAAAAGTCATTGATATCGTTGGCGGAAAATGGAAGATCATGATCCTATGCATTATAGACAGGGATGAGACCGTAAGATACGGAGAACTAAAAAGAGCTGTCTTTGGCATAACAAACACGATGCTCGCCCAGTCCCTTAAGGAGCTGGAAAATGACGGTCTCGTGATCAGAAAGCAGTACGATGAGATGCCCGTCAGAGTGGAATATACTCTTTCTAAGAAAGCAAAGTCACTCATTCCTATCCTTCTTCAATTAAAGAAATGGGGAGAAAGCAACCTGTAATGAATGATAATACAAGTTCAGAAAATCAAAGACGGCTTACAGAACTGGCTAAAAGAAGCTACGAAACAAACTCGTTTACATTCACCGATTTCTTATCAATGGCAGAGCTTTCCGAATTTTATGAGATTGAAAGCGTTCTTGGATATGCCTGCCCCACGTTAAACGGAGGATGTGATATGAGCGAGCGAAAGATGATTAGATTCGGCGATCCTGTCGAGTTTGGCTTCGAGCAGCCTTTCCCGATAGATACTCTTATCATAGAGCCCCTAAATGAAAAATTCTCAGATGATCTTAACCACAGAGACTTTCTTGGGGCACTGATGAATCTTGGAATAAAGCGTCAGATGTTAGGAGATATCTTTGTCAAGAACAACAAAGCCTGTCTCTTTTGCAAAGACTCTATATCAGAATATATAACAGACAGTCTTTCCCGCATAAAGCATACGAGTGTGAAAGTGCGTAAAGGCGAAGATACAAGTGATATCACTTCTCCCACTCTTTTAGATAAGACGATACAGATCTCATCCAACCGCCTGGATGCCATCATATCAAAAGTCTACAATCTCTCTAGAAACGATTCTCTTATGCTCTTTCAGTCGGGCCTTGTATATATAAACGCAAGACAGTGTACGGAAAATGCCAAAAAGGTAATGCCCAAGGATGTGATATCAGTAAGGGGACACGGAAGATTTGAATTTGACGGCGAACTAAACATCAGCAAGAAAGGAAAGCTAAACTGTTTGGTAAAGATCTACGGATAAAACTCAAAACACGAGGTCAATTAATGTCATTGATGAATACCTTAGCTTTGATGATAATATAATCATCACTTATAGGAGAAAAGATATGAAGAATACAAGTATTTTTAATGAGACACTTACAACACTTGAGACTAGGAGAAGCTGCAGAGCATTCAAGCCTGACATGATAAGCGAGGACGAGCTCAATGCTATCCTTAAGGCAGGTACGTTCGCACCTACCGGCATGGGCAAGCAGAGTCCGATAATCATAGCCGTTACAGATCAGGATCTCAGGGATGAGATCGCTGCAAACAATGCAAAGATCGGCGGATGGGAAGCGGGCTTTGATCCGTTCTACGGAGCACCTGTTATCCTTATAGTACTGGCGGACAAGACAGTTCCCACTCACGTATATGACGGATCCCTTGTAATGGGCAACCTTATGAATGCAGCTGAAAGCATCGGAGTCGCAAGCATATGGATCCACAGGGCAAAGGAGGAATTTGAATCCGACTTTGGCAAGGGCATCTTAAGAAGACTGGGTATAGAGGGCAATTATGAAGGAATAGGCCACTGTGCTTTAGGATATGCCGCAGAGCCTGCAAAGGAAGCTGCTGAGCGAAAAGAGGATTACGTATATTTCATTTAACAGGAGATAATAAGAAGAAGAATATCAAGGATGTATGCGCAGCGGGTGAAGTAAGCCTTTCACATCATGACTGGTACGAACTGTATCTTTCTGCAGGCAAATACCTGCCTTAAGTTTAAAAGATAAAAAATGCAATATCTGCCCTTAGGGAGCAAATATTGCATTTTTGTTAATCTTCACTTATCGTCTGTATCGCTTCCATTCTGATCATTTTGATCTTTTCTGTCTTTGGAGTGATTATCTTCACAATCATCCATTCATCATCAACATCGATGATCGTATTTGAGCCATGCTTTGTATTTCCGTAAGTAACTATGTCCGCATCCATATAGTCTTCCTTTAATCCTATATTTACGCTCTTTCCTGCATAGTCTTTAGCAAGTCTGACAAGATCCTTTCTTGCCTCGTTAAAGGACGTTCCCTTCATCTTTGTCAGTTCGCCTTCAAGCTTATCCATCCTTCTTTTAAGTTCGCCTGCCTGACAGAAAGCATACAGGCCCATTAAGGAAAATACCAATGCCACGTATTCCATCTATCCTTCCTCCTTTATCTCAAATGAAAGAATAGATGAGACCGGTAATAGCTTTTCTATCTGTCCCTTTTTCGTACTTGCGCTTACTTTCATCCAGTTTCCCTCAAATTCTGTTATGATGCAGTCAGCGTCATAAAGATCTATATCCGCTTCTCCGTCAAAAAAAGTGAGCTTCACCTTTTTGCCGACAGCCGTTTTAAGAAGTCTGCTGACAGGTGATTGATGTGCACTCTCACACTCTGTCACATCATCCTTTAACAGGTAGTCACAGCTGACTCCAAGGATAGATGCGATATCTCCTATCTTATCAATATCCGGCATTACCGTTGCGGACTCCCATCTGCTCACAGTCTGTCTGGTCACAGAAAGCTTTTGAGCAAATTCCGACTGTGTCAGTCCTGCATCTTTTCTTTTCTTTGCAATCTTGTTTCCAAGTTCGTTCATATCTGTATCCTCTCGTTTTCTTTGATGGTTTGATTGTATTATCAGGATCTGGCTAAATCAAGAAATCTGCATGTTCAAAATGTAACATGGCTGTTTACATCCTGACATTTTTCGAGGATGTTATAGATCCCGTCCTGTGATAAAACTCCGCGTTTTAAGTCTTTAGGCAGCTTTCCTGCTTCATCGAGTGCAAGATCATCCTTCCATAGCTTGCTTGTATAGTATTCTTCCAGTTTTTTGATCTTAGGCATCAATCTTTCATACTCTTTAAGCTTGCCATCAAGTTCATCAATAAGCACTGTGGCCTCATCAAAGATCTCTTCCATCTGTTTTATACGTTCAACCGCTCTTTGCTGTTTATTCATTCTGTTTTCCTTTTCTATGTAGATATCACATGTTTCCATCTCATTATGGTACAATATGAACTGTTAGGCAACAACAGTCCCATTGGGACTTTCAAAAGACAGCAATAAAAAGGAGAACATATGAAATATCTTATCATCGGGACCGGAGGCACGGGAGGAGCGATAGGCGCATATCTGGCAAAGGCTTCAAAAGATGTTACTTTTATCGCCCGCGGCAAGCATCTTGATGCCATAAAAGAAAAGGGATTGAGGATTATAAGACCTAACGATGAATTTACACTCTTTCCAGCAAAAGCGACGGATTTGGAAAGCTATGATGAAAAGCCCGACGTGATCTTTGTATGTGTAAAAGGATATTCGCTTGACTCTGTCATACCTCACCTAAAAAGGATCGCAGATGAAAAGTGTGTAATAATCCCTATCCTTAACATCTTCGGCACAGGTGCTATGATGCAGACACATTTTGATAATACACTCGTGACCGACGGCTGCATCTATGTTGCTGCTCAGATAAAAGAGCCCGGCTGCATACAGATGAACGGAGATATCCTTCGAGTGATCTTCGGAGTAAGGGATAAAGCTGACTACAGAGCATGTCTTAAGGACATAGAAAATGATCTTATCGAAAGCGGTATCGAAGGAATTCTTTCAGACAATATTAAAAGAGACGCGCTTTTAAAGTTCTCATATGTATCTCCTCAGGGCGCATGCGGTCTGTACTATAACGTTCCTGCCGGAAAGATCCAAGAACCTGGAAAGATAAGGGATTGCTTTATAGGGCTTATCAGAGAGATAGATGCACTGGCTAATGCCATAGATATACATTTTGAAGAAGATATAGTAGAAAGAAACCTTGCTATTTTGGACAGTCTTTCTCCGTCTGCTACAACATCGCTTCAAAGGGATATAATGGCAGGGCGTGATTCCGAGATAGACGGCCTCATATTTGAAGTTGTAAGACTTGCAGATAAATACGGTGTTAACTTACCCCTGTATACCAAGATTGCAAAATATCTTTCATGATTTAGGTCGTAAAGCTAAAATAACCTCTTTCATTTTGCTCTTTAAGAAATGGTAACCTTTTTATACATGTAATACAATTGACTCATAACAAAGGGGGAGTAATAAAAGGAGGTTTTAAAATGATCACATTATTCTCAATATTTCTTATAGTTTTCATCGCAAAGATCGCCTGGTTCGCTATCAGGGCAGCCTGGGGGATCGGCAAATTTGTTTTAGGAATAATCTTATTCCCGCTGTTTTTGATAGCTCTTGTAGCCGGTGGACTGATATATATCGCATTGCCGATACTTATCATCGCAGGTATCATCTCACTTTTTACCACAAGACTGGCATGATTTAACGGGTGTCTCAAAAGAGGCACCCGTTTTATGTATCTTTCTAAATACAGTTAGTAAAAACTATCCAAACAGCATATCTGCCGTTTTTTCCAGTTCTCTCCTTTCCACTGAATCATCATATCCGCTTTCCTTATCATCGATACCCTTTATGGGATCGATCATGAACAGTCCATCTCTATTGCAGTAAAAGAATATCTTTCTGACTCCCCTGATCTTAAACCGCGCCTCAGCACTGCTTTCAGGATAGAGCTTAACAAACTGCATATCATCAGATGCAACTGCTGCCATAAAGGAAATGTAATGATCCTTTGTCATACTGTGATCGATCCGCACATAATACTCATCCTCGACCCGTTCAATAAATATCATGTGCCGCTCGTCTGTTTCTTCCGCCTCTAAAGGCATAAGCTGTATGCCGTGGCAGCTAATAGCCGCCTCACCCATAGTGTGTATCACGTTTTTGCAGACCGGACAGCCATAAAACTTTGAACGCAGCATATTTGCGGATACGTTCTCATTAAAAACCGTATTACCTGAGATCAGTTCTGTGACCGAGATATTAAATGCCTTTGCTATAGGCTCTAAAAGAGTGATATCCGGATATCCTTTTGCCGTCTCCCACTTCGAAACAGTCTTGTCGCTAACACCGATCTTTTCAGCAAACTGAATCTGTGTCATCTTATTCTTTTCGCGCATCTGCCTTATGACCGCGCCTGTAACATATTGGTTCATATTTCCTACCTCCATGTCAGGATTGTATAGCAGCAAGCCTAATCATTCCACCTACGCTTCGTAGAGTCTTACTCTGTCATCAATGCGATCACTGCGTGCGGCGCTATGCTCATATCATCAAGGTCATTTAACACTCTGCCAGTCCACATCTCTATAGAACCTTGCTTGATCGTTACCGGTATATCATGCTGCAAACTGTCAGAGATATTGAATATCGCAGTATATCCATTATCTAAAGATCTGCCTTCCCATACGATGAATCTATCGTCTTTATAGACTTCTCTTGATTCACGGACGTTTCTTGCCATTGTATATATTCTTTCATTAGTTAAAAGCTTAAGCGTCTCATCATCAAGTAAGGCAAGATTTGCTCCTATCATCAGAGGAGATCTGAAAATACTCCAAAGCGTGATCATGGTCTTTTGCTCATCAAAAGAAAATCTTGTATTTCTTTCCTGTCCGAATCCCTTTCCTATCACCCCTATCGGCAGCATGTCGCAATCCGGATATGCATTGTCACATACATAGGGCTGCCATTTTCTGCACCTGTCAAACATATCCTTTAAAGATTCCCAGTTGTCCCAGAAATCATCAGTGATACGCCACATGTTTGCATTCCTTTTATAAAAGTCATGCTCATCTATTATAGCCGGTCCGGGAGATAGGCTTAGTATGATATCGCGTCCGCAGTTTTTAATAGCTCTGTTCAGCATAGAGATCTCTGCTTTTGCAGATTTGGCATCCATCCTGCATATATCATCACACTTTATCAGATCAACTCCCCAGGATGAATAGAGTTCAAGTAAGGAATCATAGTACTTCTGAGCTGCGGGTGAATCAGGATCAACACCGTACATATCGGGATTCCACGGACATATCGAATAGGGATCAGCAACTTCATCAGCTCTTAGATCACTTCCCTTTATCTTAGTCTTTGTATGAGCCGCTATCCTTGGTATGCCTCTCATCATATGTATACCGAACTTAAGCCCCAGATCATGCACATGATCGGCAAGAGGCTTAAATCCTTTTTTATCTTTTGAGGAAGGAAATCTGCTAACATCGGGTAAGAGTCTTGAATACTCATCCATCTCAAGCTCGCCAAAAGGGACATACTGATACTTATCTCTTGACTGCCCTGCAACTTTTGAATACCATTCTATATCAACAACGATGTATTCCCAGCCGTATGGCTTAAGATAGCGAGCCATATACTCGGCATTTTCTCTTACCTGTTCTTCATTTACCGTTGTATCAAAATAATCATAGCTGTTCCATCCCATGGGTGGATGGGTTAAAGATCCTGTCATGCTCATATCTACTGCTTCTTTCCTGTCAGATAGTAAACCGCGAGTGCTGTCCTATGCGAGAGATTCTCTTTTGATAAGATTGTAGTTATATAATTCTTAACCGTTCCCTCGCTTATATATAGTTTTGAGGCTATCTCTTTGTTTGAAAGACCTTCAGCGACAGCCTTTATTATATCAAGCTCCCTTTCAGAATATCCTGATGTATCAAATGAATTTACAGCACCGTTGCTTTCTGATATATCAGACGTATTGGCCAGATTTTCAAGGATGCTCTCTTCCATTACACCTGTCCCGTTATAGACGGATTTGATCATCTGCTTTAAATGCTCCGGGGTATGATTCTTTATCAGGTAGCCTTTTGCGCCGTTTTTAAGAGCCTGTCTCACCAGATCGTCATCATCAAACGTTGTTAGTATCAAAACCTTTCCGAGATCATTCTCGACGATATACTTGGTGGCTTCAATCCCGTCCATCTTTGGCATCTGTATATCCATCAAAAATACATCAGGTCTGTTTATCTTTGCGAGCCTGATCGCTTCCTCACCGTTTGATGCACTTCCCAGCACTTCAAATTCATCATCAACATCAAGTATTATTTTCATTCCGTCACGAACAAAATCACTGTCATCCGCTATTATTACTTTTATTTTCTCCATAGCTTACCCCATTTAATCTTTTATAGGAAAGAGCATATTTACCTCAAATCCCGCCTGTGCTTCAAAATCTATTATCCCGCCGACATTTCTCACTCTTTTTCTCATGCCTGACAGTCCCATTCCGTCTTCTATCTTTTCACAGCCTATTCCGTCATCCGAAACCGAGCATTTGACCATCTTGTTCATGACTAAAATGTTTATCTTTATCCTCTTGCATTTTGAATACTTCATGGAATTAGTCACTGCTTCAAATGCATTGTCTAAGATTACCTCCCACAGTTCATCCGAGATGACCGAGGTATCTCCTTTAGTCTCAAGCTCTGCCTCGACTCCCTTGTCATTGCAGTCGGCACACAGTTCATGCAGCTGAAGGATCGCCATTTTCTTCTTTTCGGGTCTTTCCTTTCTTAGGATAGCCCTTATCTCATCCATGCCGTTTCTTAGCTGATCTATCACAGCCTGTATCATATCCCTGGCCTTTTTAGGATCGTTATCCATGATCACCTTGCTGGCTTCAAGCTGGTATATCGATCCGTTGATGCTGTGGCCAAGCTTGTCATGCAGAGTCTGGGAAAGCGCAGCCCTTGCAGCATACTCCTTGATCTGTATGTCCCTCTTAAGATCCTGCTGCGTAACGGTATCCTCGTACATCTGCTTCTTGTACGGTTCTACTACATATTCATGCTGCATATAAAGGACAATTAACAGTGTGATCATGACCAGACATGAGATTTTATCGTTAACGCCGTTTGCAAGCAATGATGAATATGCAAACAGATAAAGCGCAGGTCTTGCCTTGAGCAGATAAAGGAATTCAAACCATAAATATACTCCCATTAAGATAAATCCGCTTCCGCCGTATATCATAAGAAATATCCAAAACAGTATAGCCATGCCCATTAAAATGATACGGATATTTTTCTCCTGTGTCAGTTCCTTTAATGACATGACCGTAATATACAGCAAAACAAGCAGGAGTATCATAACGGATACTCCTGTTTTTTCAAATAATCCGTAGATGCTAAAAAGCAGCATGAGGATCACGCGTACAACTGTAAAATATTTCTCCTTTGAAAAGAATGAATCGGCATACATTATCAATATTTCCTTTTGATGAATATTATAGCATGGTATAATTGTATTGTATCGTTTAGTGAGGTATTTTTATGGCAATGACGGGCAGCGAATTCAAATCATATATAGCAAGTGAGGTAAAAAAATACGAAGGTGTATATGTCCCTCTAAAAGCAAGCCTTCTTGAAAGAGCCGTAAAAAGGAGTGCAAGGACTATCGATCTGCATCCAAATCCGGATGATGAATTCAGCTTTCCAAATATCGGTCCTCATGACGGAATAATAGCCAAGTACGAGCGCAGATTCAGGGATACCGGGAAAGTAAAGGAAAATCCCTGGGATGATTCCATCATGGTCCAGAAGATACACCCCAACGGCTATATGATACTAAACGGGCATCACAGATGGGCAGCTGCTTTGAGAGCTGACATAAAAAGGGTCCCGATAAGCATCATAAACCTGACTCACGAGACCGATATCAAAAAGATGCTGTCAGAATCAAAGCACGATAAGCGTGTAACACTCGATCTGGATGAGGTCGTATTCTGCGATCCTGACAAGACTGCTGCCGAAAAGCCTCTTGTCTTCCCGATCAACAAGATATACAAGGAAAGGATCCGCCAAGGCATCCCTTCTTTGCTTCATATCCTCAGTAAGAACGGCTATGACATATGGGTATATACAAAGGATTACTACTCATATGATTATATATCCGCATATTTCAAGAAATATTCTGTAAAGCTTGACGGCATCATAACCGGTGTTGCCAGAAAGACAAAGGAAAAGACTGAGATCGGCAAAAAGATAACCGATCTGTTCAATGCCAGATATAAAGAGACCCTGCATATAGAGAACAACAATGTGCTGCGTACCTTCAGCAATAAAAAGGAATTTGAAGATATAGAGATCAAGGAAAACGAAAACGGCTGGGCTTATGCCGTGATCAACATCATAAAGGAGATGTATCCTGATGAATCAAAGTAATAACAAGATGCGTGTAAGCTTTGATCTGGATGAGGTCCTTTTTGTATCTCCAAAGACTCACAAGACAGAGCCCGAACTGCACTTTCCTTTCAACAAGATATACAAGGAGCGATTACGGCTGGGAACACCTGAACTTATCAACTCCCTGCAAGAGATGGGTTATGAAGTATGGGTCTATACATCATCCTTCAGATCGGAGAAGTACATCATAGGTCTTTTCAGGCACTATCATGTTAAATTCGACGGTATCGTAAACGGATCCCGTCACTTAAAGGAAGTTCAGCGTGACAACAAGCAGACCCTGCCTCAGAAGCTGCCGAGCAGATACCGCATATCTTTGCATATAGACGATGAGGCTATCGTATGCACTCTCGGTCGTCAGTACGGATATAACGTATATCAGCTCGAAGCTGAGGATGACGAATGGGAGGAAAAGATCATCCGTCAGGCAGAGATCATAAGAAAACGAGAATTTCCCACATAAGATAGTTATGCATTCTTGACCTTAAGTCCAAGACTTCCTAAACTTATCACTACAGCCAGATATGCCAGTGTGATGCATATGAGCATAAGGAATGCGTGACTGTCACCTACATATATCATTTCCGTCCCCTCCAAGAACCACTTCTGCGGCATCATGAATGAGATAGTCTTAAGAGTACTGCTCGTATGCGTGAGCGGGAAGTATACTCCGCCAAACAGTCCCGATGTACACCATAAGCCAAATGCCGCAACACTTGCTCCCATCACATCCCCCATCAGCATTCCGATAAACATGCTAAGCGCTGAAAAGATCAGTCCCATCATAAAGATCATTCCTACAAATTCCCATCTGCTCATGCCAAGATCTTCCATATTTAGGAGCAGCGAGCATACAGCCATCACCAAAGTCATTACCACCGTTATTATAAAGAGTGAAACAAACTTTGATAAAAAGTACTTTAACGTTGTCATCTTTGTCAGATTGATCCTTGTAAGAACTCCGTTTTTCTGTTCAGTAATGGAATTATATGCAACAAAGAATCCGCAAAAAACAAACCCCAGTGTCATAAATGAGAATGCATATCCCATCTGTGATTTCTGATTATTCTGCTCTATCGTGAGATTTCTTTCCTGAGAGCCTGCCACTGTCACGACCTTCTTTTGCGGGATGATATCGATCATCTTAGATGCCTCAGGGGCATTGAGCATGCAAAGCTGGTATCTTAATTCGCTTTCAAGAGCTTCTCCCCTTTTATCATCTGAAAGGATATAAAGCGTGAGTGCATCAGAATAACTGCCTGTTCTTACCTTTTCGTCAAAATCATCAGATATGAACATGGCTGCTCCCATTCTGTCCTCATATCCGTCAAATTCCACGCGCTCATTTATATATGCATCATCAACCGTCAGATCAGATACATCAGCTCTGCATATAATAAACATTCCTGCATCCGCGATATTCTTTAAAAACTGATCGCTCATCTGACTCATTGAAGCATCGTAGACCTTTACGGCATACGCTCCCTTTGCTCCGTTGTATGATACCTTTTCATCTGCGCCCCCCAGCTCTATCATGTGTTTTTCATCTTCAAGATATGCCGAATACTCGACCTTGTTTTTCATTATGAATGTTGAGAGCAGTGGCATCAGGATCAGAAACAGCCACAAAAGCTTTGTCCTGAATAAGAGTTTCAAACTCGTCTTTATCAATATCTTCATGCTCTGCCTCTCTTTCTAAACACATCTGCTGCTATCGCAATAAATGAACAGATGATCACAATGCTCAGATTGTATATTACAGAACTCTTTACAAAATCACTGTGTCCCATGCATGAAAGCTCTGTAAGTGCTCTGTTGATATGATATATGGGTGATAAAAGCTTTATCGATTCGGGATGTGCCGAGTATATATATGTTTCAAAGCTTCCTCCATAAAATCCCGCAAACCACACAATCGTAAATACCGCTATTATGGTCGCTACTATGTTATCAAATATGTTATAGACCATAAGTCCGAAAGCAGATGCCGCGCCGGTTGTCAAAAGTATTATGATCAGGGATATAAGCGGCCTGCCCCAGTGAACGTCAAGCAGTACGATGGACAGTGCAGTAGAGATGACCCCGCCTGCAAAGACAGCCGCGACAAGAGGTATGAATTTGCCTAGGTAGAGCTTTATCGAAGAAAGGTTTGAAACCTGATACTTCTTTATGATCTGATATTTCTTCTCGCTCATAAAGATTCCCGATCCGCAGACTATAGCACACCACAGAAAGAATACTACTTCAACGATCCCGTAGTAATCTATAGATTCGATAGGCGGCTTGAAGGACGGATGCTGCACTCTGACATCTATATCTTTAGTATCGATGCCAGCCAATGATGCTAAAGCGTTTTCATAAAATGCATTCACAAAATACTCTATCACCTTTCCGATCTCTGCTTCGTCACTGTTTCTATATACTGTATATCCGTCTTTATCAAAGACTACAAAACCGTTAAGATCATCCTTTCGCATCATTTCTGCAGGATCTACTTCAATATACTCCTTTAGGATTATGCCGTTATCCTTGGCTGCTTTAATCAGAGCATCTTCCATCTTATCGTTAACAGCATCATTTTCTATCACATACCCGGCTGTTATATCGTTTTCATCATATCTTTTCATCAGATCCGTGAAAGCGCTCGAGAGCACCGATATGACGATAAGAGGCATCACGATCATAAGAAGTATGTTCACGCTGCTCCTGGACATCAGTTTGATATTGTTTTTTACCATGTATCTTATCATCTTAGTAATCCCTCAGTTTCTTTCCAGTCAGGGTAAGGAACACTTCCTCAAGTGTGATCTTTGAAATGTCATCTTTTACCATCTTCTTTAATTCCTCGCTCGTTCCTGTGGCTATGACCTTTCCGTTATCCATTATCGCGATACGTGTGCATATCGCCTCTACCTCTTCCATATAATGGCTGGTATATATAACGGTCGCACCGTTTTTGTTTGATTCCTTTATCTTATCTAGGATAAAGTTCCTTGACTGAGGATCGATGCCTACTGTCGGCTCGTCAAATATAAGGAGCTTTGGATGATGTCCTATCGCGCAGGCGATGTTAAGTCTTCTCTTCATTCCGCCAGAAAATGTCTTGGCATAGTCATTTCTCTTTTCAAGCAGACCTACATATTCAAGCGATTCATCTATCCTTTGCTTCAGCTCGCTTCCCTTTATACCGTAAAGCGATGTGAACAGCTCCACATTTTCCCATGCCTTGAGATTTCCGTGTATAGCAAGTTCCTGCGGTATGTAGCCAAGCTTTTCCATCAGTCTCTTTCTGTTCTTCTTAAAATCCATTCCCATGAATTCCACGTTCCCGAGCGTAGGCTTTACAATGCCGCAGATCATGTTCATGGTCGTGCTCTTTCCGGCTCCGTTTGGTCCGAGCAGTCCAAACACCTCTCCTTCTTTGATCTCGATATTCAGGTTGTCTACTACGACCTTGTTATCATACTTCTTGGTCAGATCATTTGTTTTTAATATAATTCCCATGTTGTATCTCTCCGTTTTTTATAACAAAAAATGAGTGTGTATTGATCATTTCAATTTACACACTCATTATATAAACCGTTTATGATATCTTGTAGTGAAAAAAGATATATTTATCACATGACTTTTGTCACATATCTACTCGGCCGTTTCCAGGGTATCCCTGTACTTTATCTTATATACTCTGGCAAGAGAGTCATTTATCCTGTGTTCATCTATGGTGCCGTCTTTTACGGCATCAACAACTCCGTTATATGCCAGTTCAAAATCCTCAGGCATAAGTATCATATCCGCTCCGGCCTTCAATGCCTTTATCGCAGCCTCGTCAGCTCCGTAATATTCCGATATGGCAGCCATGCTCATCGAATCAGTTATTATCACACCCTTGTATTCCATGTTTACACGTAAGAGATCTGTCATGATCTCCTTTGAGAGAGAACATGGAAGGTTCGGGTTTTCCTGCATCAGCTCAGGAACTGAAAGATGTCCTACCATGATCATGTCGACACCGTTTTCTATGGCTGACTTAAAAGGAACCAGTTCACAGTTTTCTATATCGGATCTTGTTCTGTCACTTGATGCGATAGCTTTGTGGGTATCTGCGTCGGCATCACCCTGACCCGGGAAATGCTTGACACAGGTCACGACATCATTTTCGTGCAGTCCTCCGATGGCTGAAACAACCATATTTGAAACCACATCGGGATCTGAGCTGAACGCTCTGTCTCCTATAGCCTTGTTGTCCGGATTGGTCAATACATCCGCAACAGGTGCAAAATCAAGGTTAAAGCCATAATCGATAAGTCTCTTGCCTATGGTATCATAAGCATCAAAAGTGGTTATCGTATTATTCTCATCACCAAGCTCTTTAGCTGTGCTTGTCTTGTCAAGCTTCAGTGCCTGCTGAATCCTAGCTACATCTCCGCCTTCCTCATCTACGGCTATAAAAAGAGGATATCTGCAGTAGCTCTTTGTATTTTCTATCATCTCTTTTATCTGATCGGATGATGTTATATTCTGTTTGAAATATACGATACCGCCGACCGGATACTTTTCGAGTGCTTCTTTTGTTCCGTCTCCTGCTTTTGTTACAGCCTGCTGCCCTGTGAGTGATTCGGGTGTTACGATAAAAAGCCCTGCAACCTTTTCCTCAAGAGTCATCTCGGCGATCATATTTGTGACCATCTCATCTAAAAGCTCTTCGGGCGTCTGTTCTGGCTCCGGTTCTGGAGTAGGCTCCTCTGTCTGCTCCTCAACGATCTCGGGAGTCATCTCAACAACCGGCTTTTCTTCCTCAATTACCGGTAACTCTTCAACGACAGCCTGCGGCTGCTCTTCCTTATCCTTGCTTCCGATAGCGATATATCCGAAGACTCCTCCAAGTATCAGAAGTGCTATCACTACAAAAAAGACCGTAAATGCGATGATCCTGCTGTGCTGCCTTCTTTTTTGCCTCTCTGCGCGCTTTTCCTGAGGAGTCAGCTTTCTTTCAGGCTTATTTTCCTTTGGCTCATCGCCTCCGTCTGCAGAAGTCTGTTCCGTATTTGTATTGTTTTGCCCATCAGCCTGTGCTTTTGCGGCCATAACATCGTCGGATTCCTCTATTATCTCCAGACCGTTCCACGACGATGTACGTTCCAAATCTGACATCTATATTACCTCTAAAACAAAATATCTCCCAAATTCACAAACTGTAGTATACCATATAATACCAAAATACAAAATATATAAATTCTTAAAGATAGCTTAATTTCACGCAGACATAAACTAAGCGGGTACCAATCCTGATTTATATTGATACCCGCCTTTAAACTGATGAATCCAATGGACTATACCTCTCTTTCTATACTAGACTTCATCCTCCGCTATTCAGTTGTACCGACACATATTCGACGTATTCTAACTTTGTACTCGTGTACTGTAACACCTGGACCCTACTGTCACATTTTTCAGGTCTCATCCGGCTGTCACCAACTTACGTCCCACTTGCTATGTCATTTATAATAATACACTTATCTTTCCGGTGGACTGTTCCTCCTTTGTTAGATTTGTGTTTGTTTTATTTATGTACTTATTATAACATGTATATTTATTTTGTCAACACAATTTTAAAATATTTTTATTATTTTTATTATATTTCAAATTATGTAATCTTGCTTTTGCATATTTTATTGCTTTTGTAGGTTTATTTCTGACAATTTGACAACTAAAAAAACGGAGCATGATCATTCATGCTCCGCAACATTATCCAAGCTGTGCAGTTACAAAGATGTCGTAGATAGCCTTTATCGCCACTTCAAAATCGCTGTTTGAAACACCGATGATGATGTTTAACTCACTCGAGCCCTGATCGATCATCTTGACATTTACATTTGCATGAGCAAGGGCTGAGAATATCCTTCCGGCTGTACCTCTCTGAGACTTCATGCCCCTGCCAACGACTGCGATGAGTGCAAGATCGGCTTCTATCTCGATCGTATCGGGATTGGTGAGACGATGTATTCCAGATACAACACGCTGTTCCTTATCCATGAACTCGTCCTGATGAACGAAAACGGTAAGGGTATCTATTCCCGAAGGCATATGCTCAAAGCTTATTCCGTTATCCTCAAAGACATTTAATACTCTGCGGCCGAAACCTATCTCCGAATTCATCTTGTCTTTTTCAACGGTTATAGAACAGAAGCCCTTTTTGCCAGCTATACCTGTTATAGTGTACTTAGACTTCTGGCATGTGCTCTCTACGATCCATGTGCCGTTATCTGTGGGCTTGTTGGTATTTCTGATATTTATCGGTATGCCTTCTATCCTTACAGGGAAGATCGCATCCTCGTGAAGAACGCCGGCTCCCATGTATGAAAGCTCTCTTAATTCCTTGTATGTTATGGTCTCTATCCCCTCGGGGTTTTTAATTATACGGGGATCGGCAACCAGAAATCCTGATACATCTGTCCAGTTCTCATATACATCAACACGTGCAGCCCTTGCAACGATGGAACCTGTTATATCGGATCCGCCTCTTGAGAAGGTCTTTACCTTTGAATCAGGCATGCTTCCGTAAAAACCTGGAACAACGGCATTATCGAGCTTTGAGAGCTTTTTGCCTAGCAGTTCATTGGTCTTTTCGGAATCAAAATCTCCGTTTTCATCAAACTTGATCACCTCTGCGGCATCAACGAATGTATATCCGAGATATTTTGCCATGATCTTTCCGTTTAAAAACTCGCCGCGGCTTGCCGCATAGTCCTTGCCGGCCTTTGCCTTAAAGTTCTTCTCGATCTCCTCGAATTCAGGATCGAGTGTCATATCAAGCTTTAATCCCGAAATTATCTCGTTATATCTTTCCCTGATTGCCTTAAGCTCTGCATCAAACTTCTTGCCCTCATCAGCAAGAGCGTAACATCCGTAGAGCATGTCCGTTACCTTTGTATCGCCGTCAAAGCGCTTTCCCGGGGCACTGGGGATGACATATCTTCTGCTCTCATCGGATCTGATTATATCTCCGACCTTTTCAAACTGTTCGGCACTGGCCAGTGAACTTCCGCCGAACTTTACTACCTTTTTCATAATACTCCTACTCCTCGATACGAATGATATTTATAACATCAGATAGCTTTACTATCTTATCGTCAAATTCTCTCTCGCTCATCTTTGCTGTCACAAAAGCATATTCGCCTGAAACGCCTTCAACCTCTTTAGCATCCGCAAACATCTCCTTTGCTTCATCTTTGGCATTTTGCTTTATTCTTACAAAGAAGCTTCTTTCATTATCCTTAAAGTCAGCAAGGGGTGCTTTTTCATCAGACCATGCAAACGAGATGTTTCTTCCCATGTTCCTTGCACATTCTACAACGTCGCTGACAACAGCACTGGCTGTCGGAAGCATGCCTGCTCCCTTTCCGTAAAACATTACATCATCAACCTTGTTGCCGGTTACATATATAGCATTGAATACATCGTTAACACCGTTTAAGGGATGCTCTCTTCCGATCATAAAGGGAGCGACCATAGCTGCGAGCTTTCCGTCCCTATCCTCTGCTATGGCAAGCAGCTTGATAGATCTGTCAAGCTTTGCTGCATATTCAAAATCAATAGCTGTAAGCTTTGTGATGCCTTCAGTATAAATATTTTCGTAGTTTACGGTCTTTCCCGTCATGAGAGATGAAAGGATAGCGATCTTACGGCATGCATCATATCCTTCAACATCAGCTTCGGGATTGCGTTCCGCATATCCCTTATCCTGAGCTTCTTTAAGGACATCGTCATAATTTGATCCTTCACGGGCCATCTTTGTGAGCATATAGTTGGTCGTTCCGTTCAATATGCCTATGATCTTTTCTATATGCTCGGGAGCAAGAGAAGTGTTCATGGGTCTTATTATCGGTATTCCGCCGCCGACGCTTGCCTCAAACAGATAGCTGCAGTTATTGGCTTTTGCAGTCTCAAGGAGTTCGGGGCCGTATGCAGCTACGAGTTCCTTGTTGGATGTGCAGACGCTCTTTCCCTTTTCAAGCGCAGACTTTGTATAGGGATATGCAAACTTTGTGCCTCCCATAGTCTCGCAGATGATGGAAACCTCGGGATCGTCAAGGATGACATTAACATCGTGAACGATCTTGGATTCGTTCCTGTCTCCGGGGAATTCTCTGATATCGAGTATATATTTAACACAGATATCATCGCCTATTCTTTTCGATATGAGCTCGTTGTTGTCATCAATAACATCAACAACACCGCTTCCTACCGTACCGTATCCAAATACCGCAACTTTTATCATAATCTAACACCTTTCACAACAGATACCGTATACCGCAATATAACAGGATATGTGCGGGATACAGACTGTAAAATACATATTTGTTTATAGTACCTTTTCTTTCACCGTTATACATTCCTACAAGGATAAACGAGAGTGCTCCGAGCGATTCTATCATTGCTATATTCATATAGAAGGGACTCGTTATCATAAACATGACCGTCAAAAGACACTGAGCAAGTCTGTTTCTTCTTGTAACAAAGATCACAGCTATCAGTACGACACCCCATTCGCCGTAATCCGTTTTCATTAGATATGCGATGAACGCGCCAAACGCTGCATCAAAAAGCTCCAAAAGCAGGGAGACCTTTAGGTTTTTCTGCTCAATGTACCCCATGCCGATAATGGTCACAAGTCCTATAAACAGCGTAAAGTATACGTTCTGATAACCCATATCGATACATTTTTCTTTAAACAGCAGATCAAACGGGATCTCAGATATGAGCGCAAATATCAAAAGATTTCTCGCATACTTGAATCTGCTCCTTGTATGATCGTATCCTTCCACGATCAGAAAGCAGAATATCGGAAATGCCAGACGTCCTATGCTTCTGAAAACATAGTCTATCTGATAGTGATCTGACATAAACACGGGTGACTTTTCAAATATGCCCGCCCCAATATGGTCTATAAACATAGTAATCAGTGCGATCCACTTAAGCAGATCGGCACTGATCATTTTCTTCTTATTCATATATGAAGTTATACTAGATAAGAGGATACTTATCTGTGAGTTCCTTAACGATAGCTCTTGCTTCAGGAACCTTTTCCTCTCCGCCCAAAACTACTAATGATATAGCCTCAGCGATCCTGTCCATATCCTCTGTGTTCATGCCGCGTGATGTGACAGCGGGTGTTCCTAGTCTGATACCTGAAGTTACAAATGCCTTCTGGGGATCATTGGGAACAGTGTTCTTGTTTGCAGTGATATGTGCAGCATCAAGAAGCTTTTCAACAGCCTTTCCTGTAAGTCCCTGAGGACGAAGATCAAGCAGCATGAGGTGGTTGTCAGTTCCGCCTGAAACAATGCTGAGGCCTCTCTTCATAAGGCCGTTTGCAAGCGCCTGTGCATTGTCTATGATGTTCTTTCCGTATTCCTTGAACTCAGGAGAAAGAGCCTCCTTGAAGCATACAGCCTTTGCTGCGATAACATGCATGAGAGGGCCGCCCTGTATACCGGGGAATATAGCCTTGTTGAAGTTATACTTGTCAGCAGCTTCCTGGTTGCACATGATCATTCCGCCACGAGGTCCGCGAAGTGTCTTATGTGTTGTTGTTGTAACAACATCTGCATAAGGGAAGGGACTCTCATGATAGCCTGAAGCAACAAGTCCTGCGATGTGAGCGATGTCTACCATCATTACAGCACCGACTTCATCACATATCTCTCTAAACTTCTTGAAATCTATCTTACGTGCATAAGCGGAAGCGCCACAGACGATCATCTTGGGCTTGCACTCCTTGGCGATACGTCTTACTTCCTCATAATCTATAAATCCGTTGTCATCAACACCGTAAGGTACGCAGTTGAAATACTTTCCTGACATATTTACCGGTGAACCGTGTGAAAGGTGTCCGCCGTGATCGAGATTCATTCCCATGAATGTATCGCCTGGCTCCATAACCGCAAAGAATACAGCCATGTTTGCCTGAGCACCTGAATGAGGCTGAACATTGACATAATCGCAGTTAAAGAGCTTTTTAGCTCTTTCTCTTGCGAGATCTTCAACTACATCCACGCATTCACATCCGCCGTAATATCTCTTACCCGGATAACCTTCAGCATATTTATTTGTTAATGGGCTTCCCATAGCAGCCATGACTGCCTTGCTTACCCAGTTTTCTGACGCAATAAGTTCAATGTGACTGTTTTGTCTTGCCTGCTCATCCACTATGGCCTGAGCTATTTCAGGATCAACAGCTTTTACTTCTTCTAAAGAATACATATCTCTCCGCCTTTCTTAGCAAATGCTTCTATAATAAATCATGCTCGACTATTATAGCACACGAAATGCGATGTGAAAATACGCTAAAACCTATTTACTGGATTTTTTTTATTTGATATTATTACGAATAGATGAATTTTTGAAGGATGGCCTGATATGTACCATGTGATAGTCAACCCCAATGCCCGTTCCGGAAGGGGACGCAAGAACTGGGAGATCATAAGAAACATACTTGAAACGAATAACATCGAATACGAAGTGTTCTTTTCTCAAAGACACGGAGATGCCAGCGAACATGCCAAAGAACTGTATGAGAATAACAGTTCTTTAAATCTTTTGGTGTGTGGCGGTGACGGTACCCTCAACGAAGTTGTCCAGGGACTTCCTTCATTTGATAATGTCACGATAAGCACCATACCCATCGGTTCGAGCAACGACCTTGCGCTCGCGCTGGGTATCTCTTTCAATCCGGCCGAAGCTGCATGGCATCTTTTAAACAAGCCTACTATTTTATATATGGATGCGGGAACGGTTCATTTTGAGAACAGTCTTGTAAGAGACGGACAGATGACGATACCTGACAGGCACTTTTTGGTCAGCACAGGCATCGGCTATGATGCTGCAATATGTGAGGAGGCTCTTTCCTCAGGTATAAAGAATTTTCTTAACAGGATAGGACTGGGCAAGCTGTCATATCTTCTTATCTGTTTAAAGCAGCTTCTCTCGTTCAAGTATGCGGATGCTGAACTCACTCTTGAAGAAAACGGCGAGACCATATCCATCGAAAAGCTGATATTCATAGGCGGAATGAACAATAAATTCGAGGGCGGCGGCTTCATGTTTGCACCCGAAGCATCAAACCATGACGGTCTTATCGATCTTTGCGCCGTATCAGGTGTTAGCAAGCGCAACATAATCAAGCTTCTTCCTACTGCTCACAACGGCGGGCATGTCGGAAAAGAAGGTATAAACATGTACCGTGCTCACCAGTATAGTGTACGCAGCTCATCTCCCTTATGGGTGCATACTGACGGTGAAGTTGAGACTAAGGCCGATTTCATATCAGTAACATGCCAAAAGGAAGCGATAAAGTTCATCTACTGATCACACTATCTTAAACGTGTGGTCTCAAATCTGCGTCTTGTATCGACACAGGTCTTTAACTGACGATACATATCCTCGATCTCGCTGTCTTCTATCGTTACATCCAAAGACATAGCCATGATCGATATCTGGTCTTTTGTTATCCTGTGGTGCAATCCGCCAAGAATCGTAAATTTCTCTTCAAAATCCTCAGTCTCCAGAAACTGCATGACCATCGGATCTATATCGGGGCTATCCTGAGCCTTCTGCTCTTCAAATCTGTATTCCTGATCTGCATCGGGATATTTGATCCTGTCCACTTTTGATACAAATGAATCATAGGGTCTGACATAGGTATCTCCATCTCCGTAGAGAGCCTGATAGACCACCATCTTTTCTCCGGTCTCCGAATGAAGTGCTATAGCTTTTACCTCATAGAGATTTCCTTTAAAGTGTCTGTATACTCTTCCAATCTTCGGTTCCATAAATATCCCTTTCCAAGCATTATCAGTATTCTATATATCTGACCGCCATCGATGTTTTTCTTCCGTCGATAACGATATCATTCTCGGTGATCATATCGGTAAGCTTTGCTCTTTCTGCCTCATCCATCTTATCTATACGTCTGTGATGAACTGACAGAGTATAGTCAAAAGCTCCATTATCATCAACCTGTTTTGTTAGTGAAAGACCGGCATTTGAAAATCCGCTGTCCGTAAGTTTATCTCTGACATCGGACAGATATTCGCTCTCTATCTGTCTGTAGTATCCCCTGTTATATCAGGTACCCTGTTTGATCTTCCGTTTGCCTTTATCCCTGTGGCAAGAAAGAATGTCATCAAAAGTAAAAGTGTTACTGCTATATAAGACTTATTATCCATATCATACCTCCGCAAGTGCTCTGACTATGCTTTCAGTATGCATATGTATCAGTACGATTTATCGTACTTTATCTGGTTCTTATCAAACCAACGACTCCCTGTGATAATCCGTAACATCCGACTGCAGTTTGTTGTAAATAGCTTCAACAGAAGCTCTGTCAGACAAAGTCTTAAGCTCTGCGTCAGTCATTCCAATGAGTTCCAAAAACTCAACCTTGCCATTAGGTGTATCGATAGTTTCAACTGTAGGATCCTTGATCGTGATAAATCCGGTCAGATTTGACTTTCTATATGCATCAATGCCCTCTTTCTGTCCGGTGTAGAGATATTCAAAAGGCATGAACACGTCTCCATTTTTGAATACCATCCTGGCAACCATCTGGAGAATACCGCATATGCACTTTATCTCAGCTTCCTCGTCTTCAAACTGATTCTTTTTGAGTTTAAAGGTCAGCTCATAGCCGTAGCCACTGATCTCAGGATCTTCACATTCCTTTTCGTATATCTCAGTAAGTCCGAAGGATACAAAATGCCAGAAATCACCGCCATCGTAAACGCTGATACCATCGAGCGGATCATCTCCACCCATGATCCATTTAATAATTGTTCCATAATGTTTAGGATTATTCTGTCCTGGATATACCCTCAAAAACTCTTTCTCAATGGCATCCCAACCGACAGCTTCTGCCTCTTTTGCCTGTTGTGCCAAAGCCTGCTCGGCCTTTGGTTCTTCTTTCAGTTCGCCTTTTTTAAATAGTTTATCAAATATGCCCATTTCGCTCCTCCTGTTCAACCCATCATACGATTTCCGTCTTGATCTAACTGTGAATATTAACGGTACTGTACTCGATTATCAGAAGTTCAACACTAAGTTCGGGTAGCATTCCCTTTATCTTTACGTTCTCGTCAGCCGCAGCACATGCATCCAGAGCTTTTCTTAGCGTCTTTTTACTAAAGTTCTTAAGCTGTCTTTCATATTTCTGCTCGGCAAACGAAGGGATAGACAAAGTATCCGCGATACGCTTTCCGTAACTGCCGCCTTCAAGCAGTTCGCTTATCTGAAGCATCATATTGAACTGTCTTGTGATGAGAGCCAGTATCCCGAAGGGAGTCTCCTTATGAGCCAAAAGGTCATGATACATCTCAAGCGCCGCGCTCTGCTTCTTCTCAGCCATGGCTGATATCATGTCAAATACTTTGGAACTTGTGCTGACAGTCACGATATCCTCCACATCTGCCGTTGAGATCGAATCCTTATTCATCGTATATGAAAACAGTTTCTCAAGCTCGGTGCTGATAGTTGTCATATCCGTGCCGGTCCTCTCAAGAAGAATATCGAGTGCTCTTATGTCTATGCTCTTTCCTTCTTTTTTGATCTTTCCGAGAATCCATTTTCTCAAAGTCTCCTCCGGCTGCTTCACAAACTCAACTGCTCTGCCGGCGTTTGTTACAGCCTTAAAAAGCTTGCTCCTTTTATCAACATTTGATTCATTAAGGATTATGACAGTATCCGGCGCACTCTGTGAAAGGTAATCTGCAAGCTGTTCGCCGCCGCTCTTTAAGAGTCCGCTGTCTTCTATATATATTACTCTCTTGTCGGCAAAAAAGGGCATCGTCTCTGCCTGGTCGATGACTTCCCCTATATTTATATCCTTACCCTCATAGCGATTAAAGTTCATGGTATCGCCTTCAGTCACAAGTGCTTTGAGCAGCTTATCCTTGTACTGTTTGCGCAGATAATCCTCATCTCCGTACAAAAGATAACAGCGTTTGAATGTTCTGTTTTCTATATCCTGACCAAGCTGCTGCATATCCGGTTTGTCATCTCCTTTTTTCTAGACAATTTTATCATAAGTGGGTACAATAGAAAAGCTGAGGTTTTTGACAGAGGTTCTCTAGATATGAGTACAGAAATGGAACACAACAACAAAACTGCATTTTTTATGGGCATCAAGCATGGCGTTCCGATAGCCATGGGATATTTTGCCGTTGCTTTTACTTTAGGCATCGTTGCAAAGAAGGCAGGAGTGACCGCGCTTCAGTCTATGATAGTATCAGCTACCAATTCAGCCAGTGCGGGTGAATATGTCGGCTTCACGCTGATCGGTGTGAATGCTACATATATCGAACTGGCTGTAATGACTCTTGTCGCAAACGCAAGATACATCCTTTTAAGCTGTGCGCTTTCTCAGAAGCTTTCAGATAAGATGCACAGCATACACCGTTTTATTCTCGGATGGTTTATAACAGATGAGATATTCGGGATAAGCATTTCCGTTCCTGGAAAGCTCAATCCGTTCTATACATACGGCGCTGCTGCCATTTCGATCCCCGCTTGGTCAGTAGGGACATATCTGGGAGTAGTGATGGGCAATCTCCTTCCCGAAAACGTAGTGAGCGCGTTGAGCGTCGGACTGTACGGAATGTTCATAGCCATAATCATCCCGCCTGCAAAGAAAGACAAGATCATAGCTTCGCTTGTTATCATAGCGATGTTTGTAAGCTATCTTTCATCAAGGCTTCCGGCTGTCGCTAAAGTTTCGTCCGGAACCAGGATAATACTTATAACAGTCATCATATCATCAGTCGCCGCGATCCTTTTCCCGGTAAAAGATGACAAAAAGGAGGCCGCATGACACACAATATCTACATATACATGTTCATAATGGCCGCCGTTACATATACGATCAGGGTACTTCCCCTTACACTGATAAGAAAAGAGATCACCAATACATTTATCAGGTCGTTTCTATACTACGTGCCTTATGTGACGTTAGCAGCAATGACATTCCCTGCTATGATGGATGCTACCGCATCCCCTGTCGGAGGAGCCATAGCCTTTGTATTTGCGATCATTCTGGCATGGCGAGGCGCAAGTCTGTTTGCCGTTTCGGTAATGGCCTGTCTCATGGTATTCATTGTTGAACTTATACCTTTTATTCAATAAAAAAGCGAGCACTGTCTGTGCTCGCTTTCACTATTCTTATTAGCAGATCTCTCTGATCCATCCCTTGGGAGCTTCGATCCTTCCCATCTGAATACCGGTGAGTGTATCGTAAAGCTTCTTTGTTATCGGTCCCATCTCGTTCATGCCTGAAGGGAAGCAGATCTCGTTGCCGTGATCGACAACCTTGCCGACAGGCGAGATAACAGCTGCCGTACCGCAAAGACCGCATTCAGCCATGTCCTTGAGTTCATCAAAGTAAACTTCTCTCTCTTCAGCTTCAAGTCCAAGATAATCCTTTGCAACCTGTACAAGAGATCTTCTCGTGATAGAAGGAAGGATGCTTCCTGACTTGGGAGTCACTACCTTTCCGTCCTTTGTAACGAATAAGAAGTTTGCTCCGCCTGTCTCTTCAACCTTTGTACGTGTCTTGGGATCAAGATACATATTCTCGTCAAAGCCTTCCTTGTGAGCAGTTACTATCGCATGCAGACTCATCGCATAGTTAAGACCGGCCTTTATCATTCCCGTGCCGTTTGGTGCAGCTCTGTCGAAGTCTGAAACCTTTATTGTAAGAGGCTTTGCACCACCCTTGAAGTAAGGTCCAACAGGTGTTGTAAATACTCTGAACTGATAATCCTCAGCAGGCTTAACACCTATAACAGGGTTGATACCGAACATATAAGGTCTTAAGTAAAGAGTTGCTCCTGAACCATACGGAGGTACCCATGCTGCATTAGCACTTACTACCTTATCTATAGCATCAAGAAATCTTTCCTTAGGGAAGATCGGCATCTCAAGACGTGCTGCCGAATCCATCATTCTCTCCGCATTCAGATCAGGTCTGAATGTGACGATCTTTCCGTCCTCTGTAGTATATGCCTTAAGACCTTCAAAAATGGTCTGCGCATACTGCAAAACTCCGGCACACTCACTCATCGTGATCTGATCATCCTCGGTCACGACACCTGCATCCCATGCTCCGTTTGTGTAGTTTGAAACGTAACGATAGTCAGTTTTTACGTAACCGAAGCCCAAATTGCCCCAGTCCAGATTCTTTTTCTCCATAATTATTTCCCTTCTTTCATATTATTAGGATTTAACTATTACATTCTAAACCTTAATTTTATCCTTGTAAAGTATCGATTATTGTTTGAAAATTCTTGTGAAATACGCTAATTGGGTGTAAAATTTATCTAGATATGTGTTTTTATAGCTATTGACGTGATTTTACGATAAATGTAAGGGAGACCACATGCTTGTAACACTTATTCCACTTTTTGATGAGAGCATGTCAGTGCGTGCTTATTCAATATCGAGCCAGAAAAAGAACTCTTTTTTAGATCCTACCGTAATGAATACATCCGCGATGTTCGATGCGGTCAACAATCCGGGCTTTGAAGTTATAAACAGTCTTGGAATGGACACTCTGTCAAAGGACTGTGAACTGTTCGTGCCCATCACGAGCGTCTCGCTGTTTTCCGATATAAGCGAACAGTGCGAAGCGGAACACAGCCGAATGGTCCTTGTTATCGACAATTCGGTAGAGCCCGAGTTTCAGTTTGTTGAGCGTATAATGCTTTTAAGAGATCAGGGATACAAATTCGCTATCCGCGGTCTTGATGTAAATGACTTTGAGCCCTACAAGCCGATATTAAGGCTTATGGACTATATCCTCTTAAATCACAAGAAGATAGTCATTTCAAAGGCAAAGATCTACTTCAGTCAGATATATCCAAAGATCAAGCTCATCGCCAGTGATCTTGACAGTCTTGGAATGTTTGACAGCTTAAAGATCGAGGGCGGCTACTATCTGTTTGAGGGAGCATTCTACCGCATGCCCATAACAAAGGGCAATACCACGGTATCACCTTTAAAGCTCAACTATATATCTCTGTTAAACCTTGTCAACAGCGAAGACTTCGAGCTTACAGAAGCTGCCGATATCATCGGAAGAGATACAGCCCTTATCATCTCTCTGTTAAAGATGGTTAATAAAGTCAGTCATTCGGCAACAGAGATAACCTCTATCAGACACGCGGCAGCAATGCTTGGACAGAAAGAGCTGAAAAAATGGATTACAACAGCCATAACCCAGCAGCTATGTTCCGACAGACCAAGCGAGATCATGCGTCTTTCTCTTTTAAGAGCTAAATTTGCCGAAAATATTTCAGGGCAATTTGAACTCGGAGTATTCGGTCCCGAGCTGTTTTTGATGGGTCTATTCTCAGTAGTAGATATAATACTCAACAAGCCCATGGAAGAAGCTCTTGCTCTGTTAAAGGTTTCAAAGAATATAAGCAGGGCTTTGGTCAGCCATGACGGACCTTTTGTTGATGTCCTTGATTTCATCCAGGTCTACGAAGCAGGCGACTGGCAGGAAGTCTCAAGGATCCTTTTGATAAATGATATGTCGATGGATGCAGTATATGAAGCATATCTGGGATCCCTTGAATGGTACAGAGACCTGTTCCACAGCATAGAAGAATCTTAAACGACAAAGGAGAAGACATCCAGTCTTCTCCTTTGTTGCGTCCAAATATATGTATTTTTTAGAAAAATCTTGTTATATCCTCGGGAGTCTTGCGCTTTGGCTTTTCTACATCGTTTTCACGAACACCTATCGCTATAACGGCTACGACCTCCTGTGAATCCGGTATATCGAATGCTTCCTTTAGCTTGTCTGCATCTCTGATACCCATTATGAGTGAATCATACCCCGTCTCTCTTGCCTTTAATACAAGATTTTCATTCTGAAGACCAAGATCGTATACGCCCCACTTGTCTCCAAGTTCATTTGTAGCAGATCCGTCTCTTTCAAATCCCGAACGCTTAGTCTCATATGTCGTGATGATAAGTGCTACAGCATTGGCACAGCTGTTTGCATTAAACTCTGGCAGGCACTGATTCCTTACAAAGTTGATCTTATCCTCGCTCATAGCCACATAGTAACGACCTGTCTGAGAATTCTTCCATGTGGGTGCCTGAATAGCCGCATCTATCATGACCTTGATCTGATCCTGACTTATCCTCATGCCGCTCTTATAGTTTCTTATGCTTCTTCTGCTCTCTAGTAATTGTGCAAATTCCATGATGCCCCTCCGTTTCTTATCTTAGTTACTGAATGTATTATAACACAGATCACATTATCTTAGCATCCTTAAGCGTGCAATACATGTTCTCGCCTTCCATGTATGTCTCAAATCTGCCGATCACTGTGACAGTCTCTTGAGGATCGGGATAAGCGCTTTCATCTTCCAAGACAAATTCTATTCCCTGTGCACAGCAGGCTGTAGCATCCTGGATGATGCAGAAATAGTACTGTTTATCTGTACTGTCATCATACATCGTATCATGGATGCCCTGCATCTTTATTATCTTTCCCACATATTGACTCGGAACAGTCATCATGTTGTAAACTTCAGCATATACCATGCTGCTGGATAACACCGTAAGATCCACATCTATGCCGTCATGAGTCATAGCCTCTCTGTCAGCTTCAAGTACCGATACTGTCTCTTCAGATTTGTTTGCATCAGGTGAAGGTGTCGGATCAGGAATGCTTTTCCCGTCTTCTTCAGCCATCTTTTCGTTTAGCACATCATCTACAGAAGGCTGTATATTTCCATTTGTCTTTGCTAACGCCTGATCATTCTTTGCCGAACACGAAAAGACAAACATGCTAAGGATAATGCACGCAAATATACTGATATATCTTTTCATTTTTCAACTCCGAGTATCTTTCCTATAAGGCTGCATACACCAAAGGCTGCCACGTCAACTGCTACTATGGTCGATCCGACAGGCGTACCTGCAAGTATCGATATTATAATGCCTCCAAAAGCACATGCTACCGATATGATGGCAGCACATACTGTCACACTCTTGAAATTCTTGAACACTCTCATAGCAGAGAGAGCCGGAAATATCACAAGCGCAGATATGAGAAGCGAACCCACAAGGTTCATTGCCAGCACTATTATAATCGCTATCACGACCGCTATCAAAAGATTGTATCCGTCAGCTTTTGTCCCGACAGCCTTTGCGAAATTCTCATCAAACGTCACTGCAAATATCTTATTGTAAAAAACTATAAAGATCACAACTACTGCTATAGAGAGGATAACGCACAAAAAGACCTCAAACGAAGTCAGAGTAAGGATCGATGTCGAGCCAAAAAGCGTCGAGCATACATCCCCCGAAAGGTTTGATGATGTCGAAAAGATATTCATTATCAGATAGCCGAATGCAAGTGCCCCTACAGATATCATAGCTATTGCCGCATCACCCTTTATCCTGGTATTCTGACCTGTCCTTAAGAGAAGGATCGCACATACCACGGTTATAGGCAGTATTAGTATCATCTTGTTTGTGAGACTCAATACACTGGCTATAGCCATTCCTCCAAATGCCACATGCGAGAGTCCGTCTCCTATAAAGGAAAACCTCTTCAGTACAAGAGTCACTCCAAGAAGGGATGAACTCAGAGCTATCAGCACACCCACTATTAGTGCGTATACCACAAATTTATGCTGCAGATATACAGACAGAGTTTCGATCATTGATTTTCACCGCCTTTTTGCAAAGTCACAAAGCTTTTTCCGATATCACTGTTTAGATATTCATCCGTTGTTCCGAAGAACACCCGCTCTCCGATATGCAGTATATGATCTGCATACCTTGTTGCTGCCGATATATCATGACTTATCATGATTATCGTTATGCCTTCTTTATTAAGTGAAGCGATAAGCTCATACATATCGGCTGTCACCTTAGGATCAAGCCCCGCTACAGGCTCGTCCAAGAGAAGTATCTTTCTTGTCGCGCAAAGAGCTCTTGCAAGAAGCACTCTTTGCTGCTGTCCACCGGAAAGTTCTCTGTAGCACTGATCAGCCAGTTCGGTGATACCCATCCGTTCCATGTTTTCAAGAGCAAGCTTTTTCTCCTGCGCATTATAAAACGGTCTTAATCCGCATCTTGCCTGGAATCCTGACATCACTATCTCTTTCACTGATGCAGGAAAGTCTCTCTGGACCACAGTCTGCTGCGGCAGATATCCTATCTCGCCGTTTTCTAGTCCGTCTGCTTTCTTTATCTGTCCGCTCACAGGCTTTATAAGTCCTAACAGAGTCTTCATCAGAGTTGACTTGCCCGAGCCGTTTTCTCCGACTATGCAAAGATACTCGCCGCTTTCTATCTTAAAATTCAGTTTTTCGCTTATTACGCTCTTATCGTAGCCTACCTCTAGATTCTCCACCGTTATATAAGACATATCAGTGTTCTCCGTTTCTTATCTTCAGTTTAACGCTTCCTTTAGTACAGAAAGATTTGATTCCATTATCGAAATATATGTGACAGACTTCTTAACATCATCACTCGTTACAGACTGCATCGAATCAAGTGTCAGTATCTTCTGATCCTTGTTATTTGTATTATCCCTTATCGTTTCTGCTATCTTGTGTTCTGCACCCTCTATTGTCATTATGGCCGGAAGTGTAAGTTCATCAGTCTTTTTTGACAGAAAGACGATCGTTTCAAAACTTGCTTCGGTTTCTGCAGAGCAGCCTGCAAACGCCGCATAATAATCAAGTCCGTAGTCATCAGTCATATATCTGAAAGGGAATCTGTCTCCGAACAGCAATGTATTGTATTTTGCACCATCAACAGCACTCTTATACTGCCCGTCAAGATCTGAAAGCTTCTTATTGTATTCTTTCGTATTGCTTCTGTATGCTTCGGCATTATCTGCATCTGCTTCGCATATTTTTTCGCAGATAACGTCACAGCATATCTGAGCGTTCCTTAATGAGAGCCATACATGCTCGTCGTACTCAGGCTCTTCCTCTTCGCTCTCCTCTTCCTCTTCCTCTTCTTCGGCTTCCATGCCCTCAACTATCTCTTCCTCTTTGACCTTTTCGCCAAGAACATCCAAAAGGTTGATAACTTTCATGTCCTTGTTCGTTGCTTCCTTGAGTGCATCCTCAACCCACTCATCGGATTCTCCTCCGACATATATAAAAAGGTCGCATGTTGAGATCTTCATTATATCCTGTGCTGCCGGCTGATAACTGTGAAGATCCACTCCGTTATCAAGAAGCATTGTCACTTGTGCTTTATTTGCCTTATCTCCCAGTATGTTCATCACCCAGTCATACTCCGGGAAAATGGTAGTCACTATCTTTAAACTGTTTTCATTCTCATTCAAAGCCGTATTTGCTCCGCACCCGCAAAGGCAGCTCATAAGCATAACGGCAGCCGTTATTATCGCTGTTATCTTTTTCATTTTTTCTTTCTCCGTTTAGTATCTGATCTTTTTCTTCTTTTTTATGAGCTTGTCAGTTCAATCATTTAAACGGATCTTTTTTGTTACAAGTGTATCTGCTGTTTCTATATGCTCGCAGAAAAATGGAGTGTATGTGATCAGTGCGGCAAACATGACAATGAGCACGCATGCAAGCACATTTGTCATGTTCTTTTGAATTTCATTGCAGATCTGAATGCATGCACATACCGGGCATTTCTTTTCATCATGGCAGTCATGATCCGCTTCAAGGGCAAGAAAATGCGCCGATACACATAGCCATATGAGCAGCACAAACGCAAAAAGCGTATGAATAATTCTCTTCATCCTATATATGTTCCTTCTCGCTGCATGCCTTGCATATCCCGTAGAAAACCGTCCTTCTTGGGTCTAGTGAAAATCCATGCTCGCTGTAGAGGTGTCCTCCGATAGATGCAAGCTCGTCGCAGTGCATATGTATCAGTGTACCGCAGATTTCGCATTTGCAATGGAAGCATGTTCCTTCCTTTACATGGTCCTTGCCTATGTATTCAAAGCAGGCAGGTGAACCCGCATCGAAAGTGTACTTGTTGATCACGCCTTCATCCACAAGCCTCTCAAGCTGTCTGTATACGGTAGACTGGCCCATCGGATTGGCTCCGCTCCTGAAATGCTCGCAGACATCCGCAGCTGTGATATGATCGCCGCCGACAGATTCCAGATAATCAAGTATGTACTCTCTTTGTCTTGTATTGTACTTAGATCTTTCTCCCATAACAGCCTCCGAAAAAACAAATGGACCGCGCCAAATTGAGAACCATTCTCAATTATAGATGCGATCCATATCTAAGTCAATATGAAAATGAAAATCATTTTCGTTTTAACAGTTGCCTGTATAAACGTATTTAAGTTTTTCTCTAGCGACATCTGCAAGCCTGTATACCTTTGATACATCAGTTGCATCCCTGTCGGTCATATGAAAGCACGGAAAGAATCTGGATATATGAAGAGGTATGTTCTGGCCTATGGTATTGCCGTTTGCATCCTTAAGTTCTGATATCCATGTGCTTATCTGTCTCATCTCCTCCTCTGAATCATTCTCTCCCGGTATTATCAGAGTCGTAAGCTCCACATGGCATCTCTTAACTGAAGATTCTATCATCTCCAGGACCATATCAAGATCTCCTTTAAGGACATCGCGATAGTAATGCTCATTAAATCCCTTAAGATCTATGTTCATGGCATCGATGTGGTCAGCCAGTTTGTCATACACTTCCTTTGTTGCCGTGCCGTTAGTCACCAGTACATTTTTCATTCCCATGTCATGTATGAGCTTTGCAGTATCACGAACATATTCATATCCTATCAAAGGCTCATTATATGTAAAGGCTACACCGATGTTGCCCCGATTTACACACTCCTTTGCTATATCAGCAAGTTCTTTTGGCGAAAGGCTCTCAGCTTGCTTTTGCCATCTATCCACCTGATCGTCCCAGCTTATCTCGCTGTTTTGACAAAACGGACATCTTAAGTTGCACCCGAAGCTTCCGACAGAGAGTATCTTGGAACCTGGATAAAACCTGTTAAGAGGCTTTTTCTCTATCGGGTCGAGAGCAAGCGAGGTTATCCTTGAATAGTTAATCGGATACACATGTCCGTCTTTTGAACTCCTTGCCCTGCAAAATCCCAGCTCGCCGTCATTTATGCTGCAATGTCTGAAACATACGTTACATACTGCCATATCCTGCTCCGTAGTATTAATAGTGACGGGTCACTTCAAATCTCTGAAGACTGTAATCCTCGTTATCAGATATCCCTGCTTTCTTCTTTGCTATCGCTATCTGCTCATCAACAGTATCTATACCGTCAAGATCAGGCAAGAGAAGTCCCCGTTTGTATCTGTTGCTCACTATCACGCCATAGCGCTTTACATCAAGTTCATCCTTTGAATCTATATCCTCAGGTTCGCTCAATATATCAACATTTATCTCAAGCCAGTCAAGCTCGTCTTTGGTTATGGGATCAAATCTCGGATCTTTTGTAGACGCGCTTATCGCATTATCTATTATCTCTTTTGCGATACACTCCTTTGTAGCGAGTATCGTTCCTATGCATCCTCTAAGCCTTCCGTGCTCATGGATAGAAACAAAGGCCCCTGCTCTGTTTTTCAAAAGCTCCTTTGGAAGGTCATCAGGAACATCAGGTATGATGCCCTGTGATATATATTTCTCAATAGTGTTTCGAGCGAGTCTTACATATATATCGCTGGCGTTTTTTTGCTCTGTCAGTTTCATTTCCTGCTTCTTTAAATGCTTTTCAAGGAAATGTCTGTCTTTATCTTCTCCTTTTACATGGAAACTGCAAATGCCGTATCCAACACCTGTCACATCCTGATGTGAATATACATGAGTTTCAACATTGAGTCCGTCAAGCGCTCCCGCCATGATGACAAAGGAGCGATGTCCGCACTCAGCCGCCTTGTCACAGAAGCTCTCATCAAAATCAAACAGCTCATCAAATGCCGCACGGCCGCATACATCCATTATCCGTTCATCATACTGCGGTCCCTCAGGTGCAAATCCGTATGGTCCACTCTCTTTAAGCTTGTGAGACAGATCTCCGCTTGCTACAAATACAGCTTTTCTTCCTACGCGCTCGACTGCCTGCTTTATCATCTGCCCGAATCTGTAATGATCTGTGAGCGGCAGCCCCGAAAGACCAAGCCTTATGATCTTTCCTTTTTTATATTTCTTCCTTATGAAATAGAGAGGGACCATGGTCCCATGATCGAGTCTCTTATCCTTTTCACCCAGAGTCCCCGCGTCAAAAGCATTCCTGTCGGCTATACGCACTATCTCATCAACCAGTTCGGTATCATATTCCTCATCAAAGCTCACCTGGCTTGCACGAAAATTCCCAAGATCTCCGCTTGCCTTCTTTCCCGGTGAAATATGAAAATAGTCGGCATACATGATCGAATGAGGGCTTGATATGATGATAGTCTCTGGTTCTAATCTTGCGATCTCATCAGCGATCTTTGCATATGAATCACTGGTGATCTTTATCTGATCTTCTCCGCCTCTTCCTACTTCGGGAACGATCAGCGGAGGATGCGGTACCATAAATGCAGCTATTATCGACATAATTTACCTCCATCTATCTGTTAAGGATCGCGCTTGTTATAGATACTGACGGATCAATGTAAGGGATGAGCATTGCCTGAAATGCATGATATATATCAGGCTTTCCGGGCCAGACCGTATCTATCACGCTGTTTTTTTCATCAAGCTGATGAAACCAGGATCCGTATCTGTGATCCATGACGCTCTGATCAAGATATTCAAGATATGTAGAAAAGTCATCAGCATATCTTTTATCCCCCGTAATGCGATACAATACCGATGATGTATTTATCGCTTCTGCCAGAGTCCAGTGCATCCTGTCATGTATAACTGGATTTCCTTCAAAATCCGTAGTGTACACAAATCCCTTTTCACCGTCTGCGTTCCATGCATCCAGATATGCCCTGTCATAAAGATCCTTTGCTGCTTTTATATATTCATCAGTCTGTTTACCTGATTCAGATATGCTCTTTGCATACTGCAAAATGAGCCTTGCCCATTCCATCGCGTGCCCCGGTGTTGCTCCAAAGGGCTTGAAAGGATCAGCGGGATTATCCCAGTTAAGATCAGGAACTGCCTTCCAGTCATTGTCAAAATGCTCAGGAAGTCTATAGTTATACTCCTTTGCCCAGGCTATCACTCTTTCTATGATACGTCCCGCTCTTTTTCTGTATTCTTCATCACCGGTTGCATCGGCTACGGCAAGAAATGCTTCTACCGTATGCATGTTTGCGTTCAGTCCCCGATATTCGTCAAGCCTGTTAAAAGTAATATCCCAGTTATCATAAGCCAGTCCTTCTTTTTCATCCCAGAAGTATCTGTCAAAAACATCAAGGGCATCATACAAAAGTTCCTTTGCTGACTTGATATCTGCCAGTAAAGCGCTGGTCGCAGCAAGTATCACAAATGCATGGGCATAGCACATCTTATCGGGAAGCGTCTGACCGTTTATCGTTATACCGCTGTAAAAGCCGCCGTATCTATGATCCTTAAGCTCGCCTGCAAGTCCGTTTACAGCCTGCGTAGCAAGCTGTTCACTCCCTTCAATCCCCAGTATCTTTCCAATGCTGTATACATGAGCCATTCTGGCGGTTATCCACGTCTGCCTTGGTCTTTCTGTAAGAGGCAGGCCATTATCCCCCAGATAATAGCTTGAACCTGAAGGAGAAGGAAATCTCCTGCCGAAATCAAGCAGTAATATGCCGTTTTTGTACATATAGTCTCTGTTATCAGATGTATCTATAACAAATCTGCTATCCACAAGTAACACCTCTTTGTATCATCTGTATTGTTTCTTAATCAGAGTGAAAGTCCCTTTAAAAGATCCTTTAAGGATGTGCCTATCTCTTCAGATTCGGGTATGACAAAATCTCCTTCTTCAACCGTCTCTTCCTCGGGATTCTCAAGGAGCGCCTTTATCGAAAGGGATATCTTTCCATCCTTTATATCTATGACCTTAACGTCAACTTCCTGTCCCGGCTTTAAAACAGTCCCGGGATGTTTGATCCTTTTGTGTGATATCTGCGAGATATGCACCAGACCGTTCATTCCATCACCGATATCTATAAATGCTCCGTAATCCTTGATAGAAGATACCACGCCCTTAAACACCTGACCTATGCTTATATCCGATACCTTTTTCTTTCTTGCACTTTCCTGCTTTTCCTTTAATATCTCCTTGGCAGAAAGGATCAGCTTGTCTTCATCTATATCAGCTTCAAAAACTCTCACCTCAAGTTCTTTGCCAAGGAAGGGATTGCAGTCATCGATCCTTTCAAGAGACAGTTTTGAAACCGGTATGAAAGCTCTGATCCCTTCAAAATCAGCAACAACACCGCCCTTTACTATCCCTGTGACAGTAACTGTGATGTTCTCCTGCGATTCCTTTAACTCTGATGCCTTTCTCCAGGCTAAGAGTTCATCCGTATCATGAACTCCGTCTCCCATAAGGCTGTAGGATTCCTCCAGCATCTTTTCATAATCCTTCATTGTTTCTTCCATTTTTGTATCCTCCGATTTATTGATCTTTGAGCATTTATGTTCAGCCTGTTCTATTTATTCTGCTTCATAAACTAACAGTCTGTAATCATCCTTATCCTTCTTTACTATCGCATACCCGCCGCCTGATTGTACAAGATCATTTGTATTTGCCGCCTTGCTCTTATCATATGAATAATACTCTTTGGGAATGGGTTCCATTATCTCTCTGTCAAGGTCATAGACCAAAAACTCAAGACGCAGATTATCGTTTCCTACATCATAGGCGGATTCAACAACGGCAAAACTGCAGTTGATCGCTCCGTCGGCAGCCGGTGTATAGTAGTAGCCGTTCTTACAGTAGCTTTGATAGATATCGTTTCCCTTATACGCCTTTATCTCGTCATCCGACAGCGTATAGCCCATATATCTGTTTAAAATGCTGTTAATGTTTTCAATGCTTATCTTGTAGTAATTGCCTTCAATCTCGATATTTGAATACTTGTTAAAATATGACCACATATATGCGAAGTTTAACAGCTCTCCGGTATCAGGTCTTCCATAATCGTAATACTCCATGTACTGCTCCGCAAAGTTTGATAAGAATGTGTTCATTTTTTTCTGCATATCCTGAGTGATCTCGATCTTTGTTCCATCGATAGTGTTTGAATTCTCGCTTAATGGAGGCAGCTTTTTTTCATAATCATCAGGCAGGACTATATCAGAAAGCTTATCGGATGTCGGAAGTTTTATCGGATCTGTTTTAGGAATGATATTTTCATATTCCTCAGCTGTAAGTTCATCAGCCCATTCAAATATCCATACGGGATAATCACCGTAATCACTGTATGAATCTATGAGCTCATTTTTTGATGCTTCATCCATATGATAATAGCCAAACGTATAATATGACTCTCCCTTTTGGGGATCATACGATCTTTCAAATACAGGGAAGCAGTCTCCAAGATCTGTATCAAACTTATACCAGGTGGTACTTGAATCGTTTGCGCTTATCGAATAATCCCTGCGAATAAAACCGTCAGGATACAGATTCGTTATGCCTCTGTAAGGAGTGGAATAAGCCATTCTTGCATTAGTCCCGTCATATCCGTAAATATCAACTATATCGTCATAGTATGTGATGATCAGCTCATCATTTGAGTCAGAGTCGATATCATAGTATAAATATCCTACATTATCACCCGATACGGCATATGGCCAGCCATGCTGTACTAGCTCGCTCCACAAGCCCATTCTCTCGACCTCTTCCTGGGAATAGCATCCGTCCTGGGCCTCCTTGTATTCATAAAGTATATCAAGGTAGCATTCGTCTCTGTCATCATATGCCGGATCATCATATCCGTCATTTTCATCTTCTATAGTTTCAGATATCACTTCTTTCTTAAGGCCGCTAAATCTTTCGTATAACTTCTCAAGAAGAGTATGATCGCGCTTTGAATATTTTTTATATTCTTCTATCCTGTAGTCTTTTCTCTCATCGCCTCCGACAGATGAATTGTCAAATCTGATGGTATAGCTCCAGGAACTGTAATCTGTTATAAACTCATCACTTTCCTTTCGGTTTTCAAGATCAACGATATTCTTTTGTTTTATGAAGGACTCAAAATCCTTAACAGCCTCATCATCTACGGCATAGGTAGTTATCTTTGTAGGTTCATCAAAGCTGTTTCTGTCAGTGCATACGATCACCCAGTCTCCGGAATCATTTTTTTGAAGACTTTCATAATGATAGCCTCCGTCCATGTCACTGTATCCGGGATGGTGATCAAAGCCTGTAAGTTTACCGAGTTTAGCCTCAACTTCTATATCATCATCTTCATTTTCATTGTCTGCTGCCTCTTCTGATCTTTGGCATGCAGCAAAAAGACATAAAGCCATAACAAGGATCCCTATCGCGATTAGATATCTTTTCATAGCGTTTCTACCTCTTTTTTGATATGAGCTCGTTTATCTCTTCTTTAGAAGGCATTACATAAAGAGCGCCTCTTTTAGTGGTTATGATCGATGCTGCCGCGTTTGCAAATATAAGCATTTCTGAAAGCATGCTTTCTGTCAGTCCATTCAGGCCATGTTCCAGGATATAGTGTATGATGCAGCCAAAGAATGTATCCCCCGCACCTGTTGTATCAACTGTATTATCCTGCAAAAAGGCCTCTCTTTCTACCATCATATCCTTATAATATGCTCTGCTGCCTTCTTTTCCCATGGATACAAGGATAAGCGGGATATCAAATCGTTCCCGTATCCATTCTACCCCTTCTGAGTAATCATCCTTTCCCGTAAGCCATATGATCTCATTGTCGGAGATCTTAAGTATGTCACTAAACTTAAGTCCGTATAAGACCTGTTCTCTTGCAGTCTCAAGATCATCCCACAGTGGTATGCGAAGATTTGGATCAAATGTTATTAAAACCTTTGATTCTTTTGCGATCTTTAATGCTTTCTTTGTAGCTTTTCGTACTCCTTCATGAGTCATTGACAGGGTTCCGAAATGAAATACCAAAGAATCCGCAATGGCTTTTTGAGGTATCTCATCTTCACTAAGCATCATGTCCGCACCGGGATCTCTGTAAAATGAAAAGTCTCTGTCTCCGTCAGGTGTATTGCTTATTAGGGCAAGTGTGGTATGCACCTTCTCATCCATGAAAAGATTTGAAGAGTCTATTCCTACTTCTTCAATGGTTTCTTTAAGCTGCCTTCCAAAAAAGTCATTTCCCACCTTTCCGATGAAAGCAGTCTCATGCCCCAGCTTGGACAGCATGGCGAGCACGTTGCAGGGAGCTCCTCCCGGGTTTGCCTCAAACATGGGATTGCCCTGTCTGCTTATATCATTCTGTGTAAGATCGATGAGTAATTCACCTAATGCCGTTACTTCCATTTCTTTTTCCTTATGACATGTGTGTCAGCCTAAGATTCGCGTAAATACGCGTTTTTTAACGCTTTCGTTTGTGAAATCCTGTTTCTGTATATATCTGTCTGCTTATAAAAGTCCCATAAAAGGGGCTGTTGACCAAATCGGTCACATGAGTCTTTTATATATATCTAACATGCTTTCTATCTGATATTTTAAAAGCCAGGCTGCATTATTATACTCAGGCGTCGCCTTTATGACCTCTATCAGTCTGGGATAGTATTCTTCTGTCTCCTTGATCATCCGATATATCCTGTCCCTGCTGAGTCCCCATGACATGGTCGTAAGATTATTGCATCTGTCCATGCATTTGATGAGCGCAGCCTTGGGATTTTTGATTATCCTAAGATAATACTCCTCATTTATCTCATCCCGCTTCTGTATCGGAGCTTTCTCTCTTGTAAGCAGCCGCACGAGTTCTTTTGTCTCGTCATTAACCGGCAGCTCTTCAAGCGTCCTGCCGCAGTCTTCAACAACATCATGGAGCATGCAAGCTGCAATGATCTCATCCTCGACTATATCCATGGAAAGCGCATGACATGCAAGATTAAGAGGATGATATATATACGGCACTAGAGATCGTTTTCTCTTTTGCCCTTCATGAGCTTCTACTGCGTAGTCTACAGCCTTTAGAGTTTCATAAAGACCAAGGTTTCTTGCGGTAGTCTTTACATAGGTCTTCATATGCTCCCAGTTGTAGATCGCTTCTTTTGTCTTGAATGCTCTGTGTTTTTCTTCAGCGATAGCCGAAATTGATACATCAAACAGCTCAGCCAGTTTTATGAGCTTGTCCGTATCGGGCTTATACTCATTCCTCTCCCATGCCGATACGGCCTGAAAGCTCACTCCCAAAGCCTCTGCGACCTGTTCCTGTGTGAGGTTATTCTCTTCTCTTAACGCCTTGATATTCTCTGCTAAGCTCATGCTTTTTCCTACCGTCTGTCTTAAAGATGTTTCATATCTGCCCATAAGTCTTCCTCCTACATGCTAATGATAGGAGAAACCCTGATTCTATAGTAGCAAGTATGGATTTAAGTTTCAATATGAAACTCAAGTTACACTTGAGTCCATGCAAAAAGGAACTTCATTTGAAGTTCCTTAGACTGATACATTTATAGTTTATTGACAAGATAAAGGATCTGCCCCGGATCGATCGATGAAAAGTAATCCGTAAAAGCAGCTCAAACTATTAAAAATATGATATGACCTGGACCGTTTTTAGAGGTGCTATTACTTCTTCAGCTCATTATTCTCGGTTTCTTTGTTCTTTTTTATCCTTGGATCGATCAAACCGTCTCCCTCAAACATTTGCTTAAGAACTACCACTTCAGAAGTAATATCCATTTTGTCTTCGGAAAACAAGCTATTTAGAATATTATTGAATCCCTCATTGATGATATCCATGGATTCCGACACTTTGGCTTTAGAATCTTCAATATTCTCACTTGATATCTCATTGGCATCATAACCGGCATATTTTGATAGAATCCCATCAACAGTCGGCAGATAATAATCCATCAGTTTTCTCAATTTGCTTATTTTATCAGGATGTAATCTCACTTCATCAAAGATCTTTTTAGTCGTGCTCTCCAGTTGATCAATAGATTCAGACATTTTTTCATCAGGAATCTTATCGTTGTACGCCCTCAATGATTCGACGAAAGAATACCCTTTGATCAATACCTCTTCGACTTCAGAATCAAGCTTAAGTTTTTCCACCTCTTCTATATATTCTTTATTCTTGTTGAGTTCCTTTTTCAGTTCCTCCTTTTTTTCAAAGTATTTGTATATCCGATAGCAGCCAAATCCCACTAATGCTATTGCTATCAATGCAGGTACGGCACTAACAAAGTATCTCCCCAAAGCTACTATCAATGCAATGGCCACTGCTGTAATACATAAGTAAACTATATGATCTCCTATCCATGAGAATAGACTGTATATCAGATATATCAGTACTAGAATTATGATCACTATCAACCATATAGGCATGTAAACTCCTCATTTCTCTACTTAACTCAAGATTGCTGTTTTTCCTTATCTATACGACTTACTCTAGGCTGTTTTATTTCTATAATGTTATCACGTTTAAATCTCTCGTATGAATTCAATCTGTTTTGCTGTATTTGGTCAAACAGTTCATAAACTGATTTAAAACCATTCTTTCTTTGTTTTAAAACCGTTCATATCCTGTCTGCAATAAACTGCTATGCCTTGTTTTTGTTTAATATCAGAGTATATACAATGATAAGTGCAATCGTAAATAAAACAGTGCCTAGGATCGGCAGGACAAATCCAGCGGAATTCTGCTCAAGATACAGAAGCGGTATCCCGCAGATCTCTAGAAGAGTTGCATACACAAGCCACATCACGCCAACACTTTTGTTATACTTCTTTACATCCTTTACCTTTGGTGGCTCAACACCTGCAAAGAATCCCACGACATTTTCTGATCTAAGTGAATGTATCCCAAGCCCGGCGATCATAAGCCCCATCAGGCTCCATATCACAAATCCAAGTATCATCTCATCCCCCTTTGATCCTACCTTCTTGCTTCAAGTTCCTTTTTAATGCTCTCAACCTGTTTGATAGTCTTATCACATTGCTTCTTTGCATCGCTTATCTTGGACTGTACGATCACGTCCATCAAAAATCCGTCAAAGAAGAAATCTCCAAAGGTTAACAGACCGTCGATATGTATTGAGCTGTATCCGCTGACATCATGAAGTTCTTTGCTGAATCTTGCAAGGGCCGCCTTGGCTGCTTCAACCTCGGATTCCGCTCTCCCCATCTTGCTGTGCTTTAAAAGGCCCGATATAAATCCGCCACCCAAAAGATCAAACAGTCCCCAGTTGCTGGCGCTGCTTAAATAGCTTCTTGCTTCCTTTAAATGATACAGCGCATCATCGGCTGCATCTATAGCTTCTTTAACTTCTCTTCTTTCAATTTCATTCATGATCTGCATTCTCGCTTTCACAATGTGATCTTTCACACGTCATTTTTGTTACCAGTCTTTATCAGTTGATCCTCTTTCCGCAAAAGGAGCAGTATTTTCTGTTGTTTCTATATAATGATGCCCCGCAATACGGGCAGCACAGTGTTCCGTTTATATGCCCGATGATCAGGGAAGAAACAGCAGCTATCAACCCGCCGGGCGCAAGGATATTGACATAGATCACATTATCTGTCGAAAGTGTTAAGAACATACCGACAAATATGAGAGCAAGACATATCAGATAAATAAGTCCGAGATTTCGTCTTTTCTTTGCATATGTTTCTATGAGTTCTTTCCTGTACTGATATTCCTTTGATTCTCTTTCACTTAGGATCTTTTTTATTTCCGCTATGTCTTTATCTGTAAAATCATATCCGCACATAGGGCAGGCTGTCAGTTCTTCACCTATCAGTTCATTGCATTTAGGACAGTTAATCATCATATTTCCTTTCTCATATACGTCTTATTCTAAATCGATTATACTGTCATATGGCCAAGATATAAAGGATATCTGATGCAAAATATGAGATCATATCATGTCATTAATACATAATTACAGCAAAAATGCCAGTCGGGTTCTTCCGATCTGGCATTTGTTCATATCTGTGTATCCGATATATCATCCTTATCTTTTACCGGTATAATCTTTCCTGCTATAAGAAACACTATCTGGATCGACAGTGCTATTATTACAGCCTCCAAAATAAATACAGCAACATTGTTTCTGGTAAGCTGCTCTATTTCGATAAGATCGATAACAGCCATTGCGATAAAGCTTCCGACGATCGTAAGTATCAGATCCCTTGCTCTTATTTTATGTGACTTTTTAAGCTCATTACTGAAGCTCTGCTTTATCAGCTTTTTGTTGTAATAAGACCTTTGTCTTTCATTTTCGTCCATATTCTCCCCCTTAAGACTTAATCAAAGTCAACGTCGCTTACTTCGTCAGCAGGTCTTTTACGTTCCTCTTCCTCTATCATAGATACTATCATAACATCGTCTTTCCAGTCTGTTCTTCCGTCAAGATTCATATCGATCCCATATACGCTCTCATCAAAGTATCCCATATTTATCCTCCCTTCGTAAAACAAAACCATATTTCTATGATACTATCTTAACCGTATCAGTCTGCTTTATAAATGACTTAAATGACAAAATAAGCCGACCTATTTTGTTTTTAGTCCGTTAATAGCAATTTTCAGATATCCTCTACATCCATGACATCTATCCCGTTTTCAGACAGCATTTTAGCAAATATGCCCTGTCCGTCTACAAGCTTTCCCGAAAAGCTTCCGTCATAGATCTGCTTGACTGCGCAGGATGGGCTTCTTGATTGAAGGATCGCAAGATCTATTTTTTCATCAAGCGCTCTTTTAAGACAGATCTTTGCGCCTTTTCTAAACTCAGCATCCTTGCTCTCACCGTCTTTATTGATGACCATGCCGTTAACGATCTCACACGGTCTGCGGGGTACAGTCAGTCCTCCCGTAACCTCCGGGCATACAGCTATTACCTCGTGACCTTTGATAAACTGTTCCAGTTCTTTGCTGTAGTTATCCTTGCCGTTGTATTTGCATTTCTCACCGATAAGACAGGCGCTCACCATTATCTTCATCTGTTCAGTCCTCAACGAATATCCTGTTTGCTGCATATCCAAGCTCATCTTTATCGATCCTAATGACAAAATCAAAGATGTCTCTGTCTATGCACATGTAAAAGTCGTTCTTAGGAAATACTTCCTGATTGTCTGGATCGAAGAAATGCTGGCCTCCGTTTAACCTCAGATCTTTTATTCTTTCATCTATACCATCAATCTTTTCACCTAGTAGCATACTCTTTATGTAGTCTGCGCAGAGCTCATCTTCGGGATTCTTCACTTTCCCTGCGGTGCCCATACATACGAGCGATACCTCTTTGGGATCCTTACGCCTGATATATCTTGCGATCGCTGATGCATTAACAAGACTGCCTGTTATTATCTCGTCTGCTTTTTGTGCATTGATTATTCCCTGCGTACCTGCACTCGTCGTATGGATAATAAGCTTATCCTTTATCATATCGCGATCAATGTCAGACGGCGAATTGCCAAGATCGAATCCATCGCACTTCTTTCCGCCTCTCTCCCCGACAAGGATGCAGTCCTTATCCCTTTCTCTCCATTCAAATGCCTCATTTAACGTTCCTACAGGTCTTATTTTTTTGACACCATAAGAAAACAGATAGCATTCCAGTGAAAAAGCCCTGAAGACATCTATGATGACTACTTCGCCCTTGGCTTTTTTTGCACCTTCTATTAGATGATAAATGTTTATTTTCATATTTGCCGTTTCCTGTTTATCTGATACTATCTCTGCTTTTGCATATAGACAAATATCAGTTCATTATTTAGCTCCTCTCTTTTATACTTTTTATAGCCGTTCTTTTCATAAAGACGTATGTTATCAACACTTCTTGTACTGGTAAAGAGTTCATACCTTTCACACGTAAAGCACTTTTCGATCTCAGTCAATAATCTAGTACCGTATCCTTTGTGCCTGTGTTCAGGATGGACCATCAGCTTCCCTATATATACCGTTTTGTTTTCCTCTCTTGCTCTCACAGAGCCGATAATGACGTTATCATCTGTTACCAGCTTCAGTATTATACCTTTCTCATACTCAGCAATGACCTCGTCTAGCGTCTGCTTTAGTGGCGGTATATCATCAGTCCCGAACAATGCCGCTTCGCTTTGATAAGCAAGATACTGTAGTCTTAAGATCTCATCCAGATCCTTATAATCAGCCTTATATATGTTCATCATCATCTTTCCTCAACAAAGATTCCGGTAAGCCTTGGAACTTTGAATCTACTTGTAAAGAGATCACACTTGCATAAAAACTCATAGAATCCATGTCTGCCCTGACCGGACATGGATTCATAATTTCCCTGACCTTTGGCAAGGATCACATCCGCTTCATCAAGAGCCTGCTTTGCTTGATCAGGCATCATGTCATAGATCGTTCCTGCAATAGCCTCTCCGTTGGAAACAATATCAGCAACCTTATCAAGCCCGCAGTATAGTGCATCTTCTATTGTTGCATCATTTAATACTTCCTCTCCTCTAACCAGTGCTTTTACTTTAAGGTTTGGGAATCGCTTCTTTAGCTGCTCTATCATCAATCTGTCAAGAACTATCTCACCGCAGTTATCACACACAAGAAGAAAGTTTTTGGCATTTTCACACTCATTAAGAAACGCATTATATGTCAGCTTGTCATCTTCTCTCATCTTAGTATTGCAAAAAAGATCAAGAAACTCATCTTTATCAACATGATTCATCGCACCAAAATCTATATAGTTTCCTATACGAGCCATTACGATCGATTTTGCCAGAGGATCGTCCGAATCATCTATTTGTTTTTTAAGCTTATCCTCCATATTTAACAAAAGATCATTATATATTTTCTTTATATCCTTATAGTCTGCACCCTTTCCAAAGTATCTTACATGAACTTTGTTAAAAAGATAGACCATGTACGGACTGGTATCATTTTCTCTTCTGTTATCAAGCAGCTTCTTGATCTCGGCTAAATACTCCTTATTATCGGTTTTATTTAGCTGACGGTCATAAAGACATCTAGCACAGCTTTCTGAGATCCTCATACTTTATTTATCCTCTTTTACCTTAGCGATCCGCCGTGAAATACGCATTCGTATACCTTTATATCGCCCTGATATATCTCTTCTAAACCCTGAAACCAGGTAAAATCTCCGGTTACCTTGCAACTGTATGTATACTCACCGGACTGATACAACTGAGGTCCTCTGTACGGCATCTTCTTATCCGCTTTCCTTAAGGCCTCCTTTAAGAAATTCCCGCTGAAGCCGTCAGACAGCACTCTTCCCATATAATTCATGGCATAGACAGCTTTTGAGTCCTTCCATACAGCTTCCTCTCCTGCAAATTCCTCTCCGCCTACATATGTATCATGATACATATATCTTCCATTTTCATATCTGAAGTCATGAGATGCAGGTCTGGTCGAATCGACTTCATTCATGAATGCGGCATACGTATTAACATTTGCTTCTAGCCTGAAAGCTATCAGTTCATCCAGATCCGTGTCAGGCTGACTTTTGAGATTTACAGCGCAGTCATTATCCTTTACCAGATAATCAACACTGACATTCATTATCTCGCTTATCAAAATGAGATTTGAGATGTCAGGATATATCTGTCCAGTTTCACTTCACTAAAGATATGGGTTCTTGTTCGATAGAAAGATCACTCGATCTTTCCTATAAAACGATAGTATATCTCTACTTCCTGCTCTATGGTGCCGTCATCCTTTTTGACTGCCTGATGGATCTCGATCTTTTCTATAAGAGCATTTAGAAGAGGCGCTGTCAGTTCTGATATATCACTGTACTGTTTGATCAGACCAAGCCATTTCCCTGCATTGGCTTCATTATCCTTTGAAGTCTTGATCTCTTCACTGAGAGCAGTTATCTTTTCTTCAAGCTCTGCCTGCTCCTTCTGATACTTTACTGACAGCATATTGAAATTGTATTCCGTGATCTTTTCTGAGACATAGTCCTCATAGAGTCTTGAAAACAGTCCGTCCAGTTCTTTCTTTCGCTTCTGCATGCGCTTAAGGTCGTTTTCCTGCTTGTTGCGCATCTTTCCCGTTTCCTTATCGCTTGCAGCCATGAGCTTCTTTAAGAGCTTATCCTCATCGGTCTGAGCCTGTGAAGACCAGTATCTGAGTCTTGAAAGAACGTATGCATACAACGTGTCATATCGGATGTAGTGGTTTGAACAGTGTTTCTTTCCCATCTGACTGTATCTGCTGCACTTGTAGTAGTTATACGGTACTTTCACCGACGTGTTGATCGAATAGATCATCGTCCATCCGCAGTCTGCACACTTCAAAAGTCCTGCGAAGATCTGTGTGTCTTTTTCCTGTTTCTGGCTTCTCCTTCTTGTATCGATCATCTTCTGGATCGTTTCAAAGTCCTCTTTTGAGATGATGGGCTCATGAGTGTTCTCGACTCGCATCCATTCATCCTTATCTTTTCGGATACGATGCTTATTCTTATACGAGACATTGGTCTGCTTATAGTGGATCGTGTTTCCGATATAAGTCTCATCCTTTAAGATACTCTTTACCTGAGCTATGGTCCATGTATAGGATTTCTCCTCAGGTGCCCCTGCATAGATGTTTGCAAAAAATCCGTCTCTCTTATAGTTGATATATCCCGGTGTGGGGACCTTCTCTTCAATGAGGATCCCGGTGATCTTTGCCGCGCCGTATCCCAAAAGGGCATATTCGTATATCTTTTCCACTATCCATCTGGTCTCTTCATCTATCGCCAGTTTGTTCTTTATCTCAGGATGCTTTTTATAACCTATAGGTGCATATGCACAGGTTCTTTCTCCTGTCTTGAACTTGGCATTCATGGATGCCTTTATCTTTCGGCTCGTGTCCTTTGCATACCACTCATTGAACAGATTCTTGAAGGGAACGAAATCGCTCAGGCCCTTCTCGGTATCCTCTCCGTCCGAAACGGCTATGTATCGGACATTCTTATCAACAAAGTAGAATTCCAGATAATAGCCCATCATGACGTGTTCCCTGCCAAATCTGGACAGGTCTTTTGTGATTATGCAGTTGATCTTGCCGGATTCCACATCTTCTATCATACGTTTGAATGCCGGTCGGTCAAAATTCGTTCCCGACCATCCGTCATCCACATATTCTTCGACCACATGAAATCCGTTATCCTGTACAAACTGTCTTAAGATGGTCCTTTGTGTCTCGATACTCACACTGTCGCCATAGTTTTCATCATCACGGCTTAGTCTTAAGTATAGTGCTGTATTGTTTTCCTGTTGTTTCATCTCATTCTTCTCCTTTCGCGAATGAAACAACCCACACTTACAATACATGATTCAACTATATCATAAGTGTGTTTGTCCTACAATTACCGGATCAGATTTTCATATATGTTTTTATCATGACTATCCGACTCCTCTAGGTGGGAGTGCTGCATATCTGTTTTCTGCTCTCGCCTGCCTTATGATGGATTCCTCGATCAGATCCTCGTAGTTCTTTCCTTCATCATTGAAGTGTTCATTTATTATGATCCTTATATTCCCATGCTCAAAGTATTCTTTCCTTTCCTGTTCTTCCATATGATCACCGCCCTCGTTCTTCTTCAGTCAGTCTGCATGTGGTATAATCTCCATAAGTATTGCAATCCTTATATGATCATTTTATGGAGACGGAAGTCTTTTAACATTGATGGCGGATTGATGTGAAATTGATGACTTTTAATGGAAGGGAGTGGATCAGATGGAACGCCTTGATTTTTGTTCTGTCACAGGCATCATAAGAGAATACTGTAATGAAGAGAAACTGGGTGCCCAGCTCAATTTTGTCGAAAAGCTCTTCTATACATGTGTCTATGGTGAAGATGAAGACACCATATATTTTGATGAGACTCAAGTCTGCCGCTGGCTCAAAGGTCAGGTCAATTTAAGCAGGACCATCATTTCCTATTACATAAACAGCAGTAAACATCAGGAAGCTTTTAAGAACGATATTTCAAACGGTATAGTCAGCATACTCTATGATAAGGAGATGGCTGTAGATAAGCTTAAGCAGCTCCTCTTAAATGACACCACCATATCAGGATCTAAAAAGGAAACACTTCTGGAGCATTGCAGTATAGATTCGGATGAGATGATCGCATCCTTCATTGCTGATCTTCTGCTCTTTTCAATGGAGCGAAAGTTCATAAAGCGTGACAATGATAAAAAGCTCATCACTGCAGCCGAATACTCACCGGTCATAGCGGATTACATATTTGAGAATGATACTCCTTCCCCGTGTCGTTTTTTCTGTGGCAGGGACAAGGAACTGTCATCCCTGCATGAACTGCTGACAAAAAAGGGAAAGATATTCCTGTATGGCTTAGCCGGTATAGGCAAGAGCGAGCTTGCCAAGGCCTATGCCAGAAAATATAAGAAAGAATATAACAACATACTCTATATCATATATACGGGGAGTCTCAATGCTGATATAGCAGGACTTGATTTTGCCGATGATCTTCCCGGCGAATCATTGGAGGAACGTTTTAAGAAGCACAACCGTTTCTTACGTTCTTTAAAGGATGACAGTCTCATCATAATAGATAATTATGATACTACTACGCAAAAGGACACATTCCTGCCTGTACTCATGAAATACAGATGCCGTATCCTCTTTACTACAAGGAGCAGTTTTTATGATTATGATAAGTATGAACTGAATGAGATAACGGACAGGGAGACTCTGATGTCTCTCGTTTCGGATTTCTATGAATATGATGAATCTGAGCGTGATATCATCAGTCAGATCATAGATGTCGTTCACAGTCATACGTTTACAGTTGAACTGGCTGCAAGGCTGCTCAATACAGGCATGCTCACACCTATCGAACTTCTTGATAAGCTAAAGGCTGAGAATGTAAAACTCTCTTCTACCGATACCATAGGTATCAAAAAAGATGGTGCCGTTCATAAGGATTCATATTACGGGCATATACATACATTGTTCTCATTATCATCTCTTGATGATGATCAGACTTCTGTAATGCGATGCATGTCGTTTGTTCCGCTTGACGGTATGAACAAGAGGCTCTTTGCCAAATGGACCTGTCAGGATGACATGAACACCATTAATAGCCTCATAGAACTCGGATACATAAAGGAGCTGACGCTCAACCGTATCTGTCTCCATCCAATGGTAAAAGAGATAACGGTCGCGGATACTGTCCCTTCTGTATCTGCCTGCATTAAGATGCTCACATATATACAGGAGAACATCCTGACCATGCATGGCATCGATGTTCCATATCCGGATCTGTTATCCGTTATCATCACAAATGTGATGGATCTTATCGTTAAGGATGACTCTTCGTTCTATCTAAGGTTCATCGAAGATGCTTTTACATATCTGGACGATTACCGTAATGAACAGCTTATGCGCAGGATAGTCGATGAGATGGATGAACTGCTGGAGTCTGATGATACAGGCACAGTGTCAGACAGGATATTGCTCTATGACTTTAAGGCAAATATCAAAGAGACCTTTGAAGATGATATATCCGAAGCAATAGAACTAGAAAAGAAAGCCCTTGAGCTCTTACCGGATATCTCTGCTGATACCGCTCTCTTACACTCAAACATCAATGCCAACTACGGAAGTCTCATGCAAAAGACAGGAAACTTAAGTGACGCAGTCTCATATATGGAAAAAGGTATCGAGATACTGCGCGTGTACCATCTTGAACATATGAATCAGATGGTCGTTCAGATATGCAACTACTCAGCTGTCGTTTCGGATATGGGAGATCCTCAAAAAGCGCTTTCCCTTCTTCGAAATTGTCAGAAGCTTGTTAAGGGATTCAACTCAGATGTATGTCACGATAATGCGATGCTTGAAGAAGCCATCAGCATGATATACCTGATGACGGGTAGGATAGATGATGCCACTCTCCACAGAAAAAAAGCAATGAAGATATATGAGAATATCTGGGCTGATCATCCGATACTCATAGAACAGAAGCAGGAAGAGATCAGACGGGATTATCTTAATGCCGGTCTAAGCTTAGGTGCACTCATCACAGATGTTTTAAAAGAAATATAAACAGCGGATGACTCTGTCATCCGCCTATTATTTCTTGTTCACATGGAATTATTGATACAATTATCTTATCATTATCAGCTGCGCTCCCTGGATGAGCTTCAATTAATTCCACATGTGTTGCTATTATTAGCTGTTCATTTTTGATAGCTAATGTATCATAGATGAATCTATAACTATCAACTCCATCACTTATATATGAAGTTACATATACCCATATTTCCGTGTCATCTGTCAGCATAATCTCGTTACTATCAATAGTTTCGGTGTATGCGTCGACCCTATATCCTTCGAATTCCTTTTTATACGCTCCTACTGTAGTTTTTAACGGAATATAATATTTATTCTTAAGTTCTTCTGTATCGCTAGAAGATATACCGTAATACTCGATTTCAAAATGCTCCAATCCTCCAATCACAGCGCTTTGTTCATCTTCTATTAGTTTGTATTTATTTTCTATCATATTATCAGAAAATGTCCTACCTAACGGCATACCTAAAATTACAATCAAAACCATTAGTATAGGCACCAAACAAGCTAAGTCTTTTATGTTATTTGATTTATGAATACAAATAATAAGAATTACAGAGGTTATTACAGAAATAATACCTATTATTGGTATGAACATAAATGAAAGAATACTAGAATAAAATTGAAAATCACTTATAAATGCAAGATTAAGGAAAAAAGAAACTAGTATTATATTTATCACTAATAAGACTATTACCTTACTTATGTTTTTTTTCATATAATACTCCCATAACACCAAATACAAACATCACAATCATTGGTACATCGCAATAGGAAGAACTACAAGTGCAGGTCCCTTAATAATATCCCTCATTTCCGGAGAGTTATCCATATTCTTTGGTAACGTTCTACGTTGTCGAAAAGCTCTTCTATACATGTGTCTAAACAATCGATATTTATTCTTTGTCATTCTTCCTCCTCCTAATAACATTACTTGATTTATTGGTTGATAGGTATTATCGATAAAACAATTATCCTACATTCTCCTGCTGATGACGGAATGCTTCTTATAAGTTCAAAATGTGTTTCAATCTCCATTGTATTACTAGATACATTTAGAGTGTCATAAGTAAATCTTATGTCATCACAGACATGATTATCTAAATATGTCGCATATACCCATATATCCTGATCTTCTTCAAGATTTACAATCCTCGGAGGAATAGATACTACTCTCATGGTAGTATTATTGGATTTTTCTTTCGGAAAATCCTTATATAATTCTCCGATGCTCGTTCTCACAGGAATTATGTATTTATTTAAAACATTGTCATAATTCTGATACTCCTTAGATCCTACATCTTCAGGATTATAATATGATCTATATTCCAATTCATAGTGTTCTATACCTCTAAGTACGCGTACTTCTTCTGGCTCCAAAACGTGTAATTTCAACATTTGTTTTTTTGAATCATACGATAAATCTAAATAATACCCCTCCCAATCATATGCTTTATAAGAGTTATTCTCTCGTACTTGGAATAAATTAAACCCATGCGATTTTATCTTACATTTGTTTTGGTATTCTTTAAAATCATCTTCAGAAAAATTGTATATATATGCAGAAAAGTCAGTATTATCACTATTCTCAATATACCCATTCAAACTTTTGGGTTGAGATATCAAAGATGCAATATTGGTATCCGGCCATGTAAAAAAGCTATTCTTTTTTAAAATATCGCTTAAATACATAGGTAAAAAAATTGCAATACTCGCTACAATGCTTACGATAAAAATAAAAAAAATGATCTTAATAATCCTCTTTTTCATAAATATCTCCTCACAAAAATCCATGCTTAACAGGTATTATTCTCATTTTATACCATACTATATTTTAAACGAAATACAAATATCAGAAATCCTCTTTTAAAATATCACCCATGGATGTTCTTCCATAGCGGATATCTTGATGTTCTTTTTTATCAATTTATCATCAATCTGCCATCAAGGTTTATTTTCCCTTTTCACAATAAGATTAAGTCAGGATCACAAAACATCTGATATCCCATCAGGCAAAAAGGTGATCACTACTATCAGGAAAGGAGGAAGACCATATGCCAAGAAGTAAAAAGAGTTTCGATGAACGCATTGATGCAAAGGATAGCGAGATCAAGAAGTATCGCGAAAAAGCTGAGCAGCTCATGGCTCAGAAAAAGCAACTTGAAAAGCAGAAAAAAGATGCCGACCGCAAAGCCAGGACGAGACGCTTGATCGTGATCGGTGCCACTGTCGAGAAAGTACTGGGCAGGGAGTTTAGGGATGATGATGACATACGTCTGGCGAACTTCTTAAGACTCCAGGAACACAATGGTGGCTATTTTACCAAAGCTATGGAAAAAGAGATCACGGCAGATGAAAAAACACAGGCCTCTGAGAGTATTTCTTAGTTCCCTGTTAAGGGCGCACTTATATATGGGCGCAGCCCATATATACCACTTCACTTCGTTTCGTTAGTGCGGCAGGGCTTTGCCCTTGCAGCCCAGTCCTGTGCGGACAGCACCAAAGGGCTCTGCCCTTTTGGATATCCCGCAAGGACGCTTCGCTCCTTGACCTAGACCATTTCATGGAGACCAGGTTTCACCTGGAGGGAGTCAAGGCTGGCTGCCTTAACAAACCGCTCCTGCCTGTAAAGATGTTTTCCTTATAAGGGGGAAATCATCTTTACGGCAGGGATATCCATTTAACAGTGATCGCAGAAAAAAGGGGGTGATGTTAAATGTCTATCTATCACTGTTCAATTAAGATAATAAGCCGTAGCAGCGGACGATCCGCTGTTTCAGCTGCAGCTTACCGATCAGGCGAAAAGTTATACAACGAAGAGACCGGTCTCATACATGATTATACTGCCAAAAACGGAGTGATCATGAACGAGATAATGCTCCCAGTTGGTGCTCCGGCAAGATTGCTCGACAGATCAACTCTATGGAATGAAGTACAGAAAATTGAAAAAAGGACGGATGCACAGTTTGCCAGAGAAGTTGAGGTAGCTCTCCCGTATGAACTAACACGTGATCAGCAGATAGAATGCGTAAGAGCATTTATAAAGGAAAACTTCACTTCTAACGGTATGATCGCTGACTGGGCATTGCATGATAAAGGTGACGGCAATCCTCATGCTCACATACTACTTACAGTACGAGGGATAAATGAAAAAGAAGGCTGGCAGATAAAACAGAAGTCGGTTTTTGCAAATGCGAGGGATGAAAAAGGCAAGCCTGTCTTTGATCCTTCAAAGCCATCATATGATCCTGCCAACAAAGAAAAGACATCAAGATACCGTATACCGGTACTTGATGAGAATGGTATACAGAAAGTCAGGATACGTGAGGGAAAGGGAACGGAGTTTTTATGGGAGCGCATATCCATACCTGCAAATGACTGGAACGAACATGGCAAATGTGAGCAGTGGAGAGCTTCATGGGCTGAGCACTGCAACACCTATCTCCCACCCGAACTTCGTATAGACCATCGCTCCTTTGAGAGGCGGGGGATAGATATGGAACCGACGATCCATGAAGGTGTCACTGCCAGAAAGATCGAAAAAGATGGAAAGATATCTGACCGGTGCGAGATGAACCGCTCCATAAGACTAAGGAATCAGATACGACAAAAGATAGCTGAACAGTTTAGTGAACTGTCACAGCGCATCATCACGAAAGCGAGGGATATATATGAACGATTTACTAAGATCATCACAGGTAGAAAATCTGGAGGAGCTGATAGGGATACTGGAAAAACAGGAAGAGATGGTATCTCTCATGGAAGAGCTGCAGATACTGAACGATTCATTGGAACAGGAACTGACTCAGACAAGACAGCTTCTGTCAGAGAAGGAGGAAGAGCTGGACGAGCTGATGAGATTAGCAGACAGCTTGAACAGCGAGAACGAACGTCTCTCCTCACAGATAAGAGAATTGATGAGCTTAAGAGAATAAAACAAAAAAAGGAGGTCTCACTGGATGAAAGGATCAGAAACATCATGGAGCATCGAGGATCTCGTGGATCGGATGGAAGAACTACAATCACTAAACGAGATACTGGAACAGGAGAACATACAGAAGGACGAACAGATTCAGCAGCTCTCATCAGAGATATCAGATCTGCAATCTACTCTGCTAACATTAAAGAATCAGTTGCTGGAAAAGAGCGAGACGATCGTGAAGCAAAAAGGCTCAGACCTGATCCTAGCAGAGAACGAACAGCTAAAAGCGAAAGACAGACAGCTCGAGAAAGAGATAAACGATATAAAAAGCCGGGCCGAGAAAGCGGTCCGTACCTGTAATGAAAGACATGAATCTTATAAACAAAACATGGAATTCAGGCTCAAAAAACACTCAGAAGACCTTGAAGACAAATACAGGACTGACATTAAGGAGAATACATCTTTACTGGTCGTATCACTGATCTACTCACTGTTAGTGACTTTTGCGTTCATCTTAAAGAACGATACCCTTAGGAATGATCTGGCAGATATCTTTGGATTCTTTAAAGATATCTTCTATCATACGATAGAGATTGGAGAATGTGCTGCACAGATTTTCATTGATATCCCGATAGTTGGAGATATGCTGTTTGCATCAGTCACATGCGTTATCAGCGTTGCCATCCTGGCGATAGAAGGGCTGATAGTTTACTTCCTGCTAAAGAGATATATCACCTGGTACCAAAAAGAGATCAGGAATGAGGCGTCATTTTTTATAGCAGTGGTCATATTCTTGCTTACCCTCTTCTTTGCAGATGAGATAAGAAGTGTCATACCAATCAACGTGGTAGTCATCAATCTGCTGTCGCACGTGACATTCGTCGTCTTCAAGCTTTGGAGACTGTATGCATGCGATGATTGATGCAGGTGATCAGATGTTTTTATGATATTTCAAAGAGACCTTCGCATCAAGAGCAGGGACTTCGTCGTGGCAAAGCCACCTCTTGACGCTTCGATCCCTTTAAAATGAAGTATGATCAAGCGGTCCTGATGACAGGACCGCACTTATGACAACTGATCAGGTAATACAGCCGTGTATAGGCCCCGTAGGAGTATATTTTTTTTGTTATTAATATGGTATAATACGGATATAAATAAATGTAGTTTGCATATATTTTGATTTTCTGATATAATTTAGTTTCCATCATAAAAAACAATTGTGAAAGGAGAACAAGTTATGAAAACGATTTTTGTTACTCCTGATAATTCATCTTTAAGTGATGTTAGAAAAAAATTAAACGATTTAAGAGAACGGACATCTGATAGAAAACAGATGTATAATGCCACAAAAAGCGAAGATGATATTATTGAAAACTTGAATGGCAAAGAATTAGCATCATATGTGTATGAGGTGATAGGGAGGAAAGAATGAATTTAAAACGTGGCGAGATTTATTATATAACATTTCCATATACATTAGACCCGAAATATCCAAATGGAAAACCCAAATTTGTATTGGTGCTACAAGAAGGTGAATACTTTGCAAAATACAACACCGTTGAGATAATGCTTATTACATCCGACAAACAATACAAACCACGCGAAAAATATGCTACTGATGTAGAAATAGAGGTAGGAACTACAAGATTAAACGAAAAATCGTGGGTATTATGTTCTCAACCATATCCTGTGGAGAAAAAACTATTTGAGCAAGAAGGTGTGTGGTGTGCTGGGATACTTTCTACAGAAAAGATGGATGAAATAGATGAAGCCATATACATCGGGTTATGTATGGGTTTACAACACGAATTAGCCATTGAACCCGCAGCTTTTGAAAATGAATAATATGTTACTGGAGGATGCAATCTCCAAAAACGAGTAAGAGGCGGTAATGACCGCCAACCTCTCACACTGCCGTGCTTACCGTTCGGTACACGGCGTTTCAATCAACTTAACAAATAACACGCCTTGTGATGTAGTAATCTAACAAAGAGACTAATCCAAATGAGGTTAGTCTCTTTGTTCTTATGGCTCTATGAATCCGTCCGTTACGCTAGTCTCGCATATCTGTCACCATTTACATCTTTTAAAAGTGGTGCTGATATGGCTACATCAAGTATTTTTCACAATGTAAATATTGATACTCTGAAAAAAGCCGAGGCTTTTGTTGCTGCCCTAGAGACATCTGAAAAAGAACCCGTGATCAGAGTTAATCCAGAAAGGCATTCCATAGTTACGGATCCCGTTATTATCAGACAGATAATGGAAACTAACCGAAAGAATCGGGAGCGCATTTAATGAGTTATACAATAGTTTTCACGCGTTCAATATTTCTTATTGTAATAGGAGTAAGACTAGTATATCGCTCAAGAATTTTATCATAAAGACTTCCTGGGTATCTTGGAACATCTATCGTAACAACAACGTTATAGCGAATTTTCTCATGTATGTATTCATCTCTTCCTATAGCATGCAGCGTAATAAATGGATTCAATAATGACGAATTTCTAAGGAAAACATTCTTTTTTATAATAGTATCCCATTTAAAATCTGAATTTCTCAAATCCTCCTCCCTAAAATATTTTTTAGCAGGTTTAGAAACAGGAAGCTCTGATTTATTATACCCTTGATTCATCAATCGAATTGCCTCTTCGACTTTCCCAGGCACTGCCAAATTCAATTTCTTAGTCTTAAAACCTGTTTTTGTGAAATTAAAAGTCATTTCATGTGGATAAAAAGTATCTTCAATACAATTATTCGTATATGCATCAGGATCATTGGCATTAGGATTTACAACTGTGCTGATTGTCCATTCTATTCTTGCATTTCCTGCACATGTAGATACCTCAGGCATAAAAATAGGCAACTTAACACTTGTAGACGACGCAATTTCTCCAGAATACATAATCGTAATATGATTATCTGTACATTCTAGCACTTCATCTATGTTATCTGGACAAAAACCAAAACCTAATTCCATTCTATTGGAATCATCTGCAGCCACTGCGTTTTGAATAAGCAAAGTTCTACCTAAATGAGGAGTAATGTATTCTGAACTTGCCATGAGCTTTCCAATTTTCCCCGCAGCAGTCGGTGCTGCAAAACTCGTTCCAATTACTGCTCCCATCAAATCTGTTCCGTGCATAGCTCCTATAAAAGGCCTGTCATTAGAACCGCCAAATTCAAGAATATCTGGTTTTGTTTTTGCACCTTCTCGTCCTGGACCAACGCAACTATAATTTGCCCTGATTTTATCATTTATCAAATTATAACTATATGAGCCTACAGCCAATCCATTAACCATATCAGCTGGAGACTGCACCCTGTTCATTGGTTCATCTAAATTGCCATCATTTCCTACAGCAACACAAAACAAAGGATTCAGTTCATCTTCGTCTACATCATATGCTAATCTATCACATACGTATGTAAATCTATTCAATTCATCATCTAGAATTGCTCCTTTAGGTCCAATAGATAAATTAAATACTTTTATATCTTTTCGTTCCTTAACTACCTTCTCGATAATATCGATTGTTCCGTACATCTGATAGCCATCTTCCCCGTCACCCGTCTTCAACGCTGGAAACACTCTAAATGACTCCACTTGTACCGAAGGTAATGCAACTTCATCATATTCAGACAATCCATTAAGGCAACCATAAAGCACTGCACTGCAAACAGCACTCCCATGTTCTAGGAACTCTTCATTAGCCAGAGTTGGAACCATATCATATTTAACGCAAAACGGATCAACAAGATATGTCCCCTCTTCTACGCCACCATCAAATACACCTATTTTAATATCCGATTTTGATATGACCTCTGGCAGTTTAGGTCCCTTAGCTGTCATTGGGCTCATTCTATAATTATCTTCAAGATTATCATTTATTGGTTTAATACTTCTTAAAGGATTATAGTGTTTAACCTTTTCAATAATCCCTTTATCTACATTTGCACATACAAACGTCAATCCATCTTCATATTGTCTCACAACCGTTTTTTCTCTTGTCAAACCTGTAATATCAAAAAAGCTATCTATAGCCTCATTCGAATGGCTTCCTAATGGATGCAAGATTATTTCAACTTTACCATCTTTCCAATCTTCACCAAATCCCATAACCTTTTCATCAGGTTTAAGAAGATCTATGGAACTAATTGTACATATTTGATTTCTCCAAGACTTTACATTATCTTTCCTTGAATTACTAAGATTTAGTTTAAGTGTCTTTAATTCCTCATCTGATGCGCGCATAAAATATAATTTTGCCTTATCAGAATCTAAATCTTTTCTATATTTTCTACCACCAACCAATCTCATATTTGTATCAGCCAACAACGACGATGGAGTATACGATTTAGCCTCATATTTAGGTTCCAACCTAACGCACACTATTTTCTCATCTATAAAAACCTCATCCGATTGTTGCACCAATTCTTGAATGCTCTCTATATCTTTCTGCAAACGGGCTTTTGCTTCCTCATATTCATGAGGAAAAGAAGGAGAACCACCAAAATTCTTCTTTACCACCGGTTCAACATAATACTCTCCATTTGCAATTATTGGATGTTTCCCCATAAACTATCACCCTTTCAAATATCGGTCCACAGAGGATTGCGAAATTCCAGTCATTTCCGATATTTCCTTTATAGTTATCTTTCTATTGTACTCCTTAATCTTTTTGCAAAATGATTTCTTTTGTTCTTTAGTGTTTAGCTCAACGAAAGTCCCATATTCCCTTAGTATGCACTCTGTAATAGAATAGTTCTCATTTATTATTTTCTTTCTTTTAGCATGCTCACAGAATTTGCATATATCTGCAGCCGATGTTCCATCCATATCGTCGACTAACATTTCAATTATATCTTTTTGAATCTCTACAAAATTATCGGAAAAACCGCGTCGTAACAACTCAAATCGCTGTTTTTCAGCAGGTAACGTTATTTCTAAATTTCTGTCAAAACGTCTCCAAATAGCTTTGTCAAGAAGTTCGGGATGATTTGTTGCTCCTATAATCACACAAGTAACTGGGCAATCTTCCAATTCTTTTAACAAGACATTAACCAATCGCTTTAATTCGCCCAAATCACTCGCATCATCACGACGTTTCGCAATAGCATCTATTTCGTCCAAAAACAAAATTACTTCCTGTTCTTTAGCATACTCAAATATACTTTTTATATTTTGACCACTTCTACCTAAATAGCTCGAAATCGAATTAGCCAAATCCAACGTCACCATGGGCATATGCAACTTATATGACAACCATTTTGCTATATATGTTTTTCCAACACCTGGTTTGCCATGAAGCAAAACACTATTTGGAGGACTTACATTCTCAGAAAGAAATCTTTCAATCATGGTTCTTTCCTTAATGAAATCTTCTATTTCTGAAAGTGTTTTATCATCAAGTATCGGATTGAGTCTTTGAATAGGTTCCTCAATTTGCACTAATCGTGACCTTGTCTCCTTATCTCTTGGCAAAGACGCAATATCCAAGCTTCTAATTACGTCCGCTCCACCACTCGAATAAGACAATATCTTCATTATTTCCGCTGAAACTTCTGGAAAATCTTTTTTTAACGATCTGCCAAGCATCAATGATATTGCTTCAACATTCTTTTTGTCATTGCTCAATGCAGCTCGTACCAGTTTAGGAATATAATCGTACCTCATTTCCCACTTGATCTCCTTGTTTTTATTTTGGGGACAACTATAATATAGCATTTTCCATGCTTTTACGTCAATATTTTCCCAACAACTATTAGAATAATATTTTTGGGAAAACAAAAATTTGCTGAAGATTAAATCTCCAAAAGGCTATATTCGTTGTATTGAGCTCAGTGGTAGTTACACTTTACACCTTTTTTGCACCATTTTTATATTGGCTTTGAAATATATGACAGCGGATCTTGATGATTCCATCTATGATCCCGCCCGACAGCTCGATACCGATATAATCGAAGTTCTGGCGCAGTGCGAATGGATTGAGCAGGGTAAGAACCTTGTCATCAACGGGAAAACGAGTTCCGAAAAGAGTTACCTTGCCAATGCACTTACCATTTGTGTGCTAAAACAGTTTAAGACCGTCCAATACTTCAAGGCCAATGGTCTTATCAATGAGCTGGCCAAAGCCGAGAAGCTTGGGGAGTATCCCGCGACTCTTAGTCAGATGTCATCATATGATCTTCTAGTCGTAGATGATTTCGGGCTGATGAATCTGGATCTCGATAAATGTCGGAACCTTTTTGAAGTATTCGACTGCAGGGATCCTTATATATCAATACTTCTGGTATCTCAGATACTAGTCAATGCATGGTATTATATCTTTTCTGAACATACCTACGCAGAGGCGAGCCTTGCTCGCGTCCTTAATGAATCTTACCCGTTTGGAAATGAACGGAAAGAATATGAGGAATTTCGAACCTATAAACAAACGTAAAGATGAATAGCGCACCGCTGGTGCGAATCGCTTGTACCGCTCATGCGGTATAGGCGTACCGTTTATCTGAATTGTGCATCCTTATTTTATTCTAGATACTTTTTTGATTCACATCTTCTATCCCAAGTATTTATTAACAATGCTTTTTAAATCTGAGATGTAATTTTCAACCTCAGTCTTTATATCATACTCATCTGGATAATCAAAGATTGTTTCATATTGATGAATAAATTCTTCGTATTCATAGGTTCCTGTTATTAGTCCATTTGCATACAAATATGAAATCACAAGAACAGCTGCTTGTATAGGCTTATTATTAAAATAATCTGCGTCGCACATGCCAGCCACTCCAGCTCTTTCACACCCATAAACTTTTCTTACTATATATTCCAGTTCAATGGCATCATTATGATTAATTCTTAACATTTGATTTTCTCCTATCTATTAAAATAATTCATATAACTTAATCAAAAATCTAAAAGTAAAGCCAACGCAAACTACGTTTCCGCTGGCTTTAGACCTTACTTTCTGTCTTTTGGTGGGAATGGATCATTTCCGTGGCTATCTAAATTCTGGATTTTTCCATTCATCTTATGAATCACCAACTCAGTTTTTTGACTTCCACTGAATCTACATCCCGCGTCAACAGCTTGCTCTTTGGTATCACAATGAATGCTCGCTCTTTTAGAATTGTTCTTTTTAACATCCCAACCGCCACGTTCTGAATTATAAACAACGTGATGCTCTTTCCTCATGAGATCGACCTCCTCCTCATATATTATAAGAAGTCAATATATAGTTGCACCAAGTGGCGATCCCCCCGACTCTAACAGCAGTAAAATACCTACCTCCATCCAGAATGACTCCTAAACCTGCAATCACAGTTTGATAATAACAAATTCAAATATCGAACCAGTGCGGTCTAGAATCTGTCTGAGCAAACAAGTAATACTCATAGCCATCACGAATAACCCTCACGAATATCGATTACCCATAGAAACACTATAATGGCTAAATTGTAGGTGGTTGTATTCCAAAGAAAACAGCAAGTTGAGCCATATTTGCCAGACTTGCGAGTAGTTTAGGTGCTTTATCTACCATAAAACCTTTTATTAGATTAAATGCATTTTTTGCTTCTTTCTTATCCTTTTCTGAATTATTCTTTACGGACTTTTTTGCCGTCTCCATAACACTTATTAAGCTTTCTTTTTCTTCATCCGATAATTCGTTTGATTTAGATATGTTCTCAATTGCTAATTGGAGCTCATTCATCAAGCCTTCGGCGTTGATGTTTATGTTTTTGCTATTATCAATAGTCACTTCATTTTTATCACCTATTACAACTGAGGCTCCTGATTCTGCCGATATATTAATACTCATACTGTTATCCTCACTTTCTATCAAATATTTATATAGTCTAAATCCTTCACTCTGTTGTTCTTGAAATGTATCTAATAGTTTTAGTTTTATATTTCCAAATTCATTATATTCAGGTTTAAAATTTTGGTAAATATATAAACAGCTACAATTATCTATAGACGTATTTGTTATAAAGTTAATAATCCTATTGATTATACTCTTAGCTACGCCGCCTTTTGCACTTTCAACTACTTGAAAATAGCCAATAAAATCACTCTCATTCAAGTCTATCATAATATATTTACAGTCAGCAACATCTTTTGTTTGATTTATAACGCTACTAATAATACAAGTCGTTTCTTCTTTATAAGGAATAGAAAAAACCTGAATATGTTTAGTATCTGAAACATCCCTTAATCCACAAGGATTTATTCCATTATTATAATCCGAAAGACTACCACTGCAAGAATAAACTACTAAAAATCGTTTTATTGATGATATTCTAGCATTCTCGGTTTCTAACAACAAATCACATTTATCCAAAATATTCTGGGCCCCAACTATTAACTCATCATTATACCTTTGGGTTATTTCAGAAAATGAATTGCTGTCATATGCTTCTTTTATCTTTTTCTGTATATCTTTTCTTAATTCTGTTAATTCATCGAAATAATAATTTGCCGTATTAAATAATGGTTTTGATGCATTTCCATTGCCATCGCCTTTTTCAGATATCAATTCATTATCAAATCTATAATTATCTAAATAATTCTTTAACTGCAATACTTCATTAATTATATATGCGCTTCTATATAAAAATTCCCCACATTCGTGTAGAAAACTGTAAATATAATCACTACGATCATATACTGAATACATCTGCGTAAGAAAAGGTGAAAAAGTTGGATTTTCCTCAAGTAGTTTTAAAGAAGCTGTTTGAAGAGCATCCTTTTTATAACATCTATATTTCCAAAGACCGCTATTAATGCCATTAAGACATTTTTTATACTTATTTACCGGTAAATCATTTGGACTTAATATCAAGATTTCTTTAAGTTGTTTAACCCAATATATCTCTGCACATAAAGATAAAATCTGGTTTTTGGGGCTATTCCCTATAGCTAATACTGTAAGAAATTGCGGAAATGTATGTATACAACTACCCCAAAAGCTCTTTCTATGTTCATAAGGATGCTCTTCAAATTGTTTTTCAATTAGAGCATATGTTGAGGCAAAAGCCATGCTTTCAAAGCTTAATTCGTCATGATCTAATTTAGGTAAATTTGTTACAGTATAAAAGCTTTTAGCTCCTTTTTTGTAATCACTGAAAATTGTCCCGTTAAGTCGATATAATTTTTTTATTTTATAATCATCAGTAAGATCAGTAATTAATGGTGAATCACTGGGAACAACATATGGTATACTAGAGGTAGATACCCTTGGGCCATAGTAAGAATATGCAATACCATAGCACCCTTCTTCATATTTTTCCACTTGTCTAAAATGATTGGAGGATATTTCTTGTCTGAAGAACAATACGCATAGCTTTTCAAGTTCAGTATTTTCTAAGTATCTATCAATCCCATGCTCATAATAGTACAACATATTTGCGAAAGAATTAATCTGTTCTCTGGTAAGTTTTGAATACTCTCCCATTTTATATGCTCGAAGAATAGTAGAAGCGCCATTATGTAGTATTGCAGGAACTATAAATCCCATATCAATAAAAATATCTACTACAGAAGATACATATGTTTCATTATTTTTATTTTTTCCAATATGATCGTTTATCCATGTTAACATATCCGAAAAAGAAAATGCGATTCTGTTCAATCTATTTTTATCATCTTCTTCGGAGCCGTATTTTTCGCCTTTATAGTTTTCGTATCTTAAAGCATCAGTGTCAATAGTCGAAATAAACTGGTACCCCATCTTCACATAATCTATAAGTTCAAATTTACTTAAATTCGCACTTTGGAATTTCAAACCTTCAAATATACTGAAGAGGCTATTTCTGGATGTATATGGGACTATTTCATTTAAATCTTTATTAAATTGAAAGAATTCATTTTGTATGTCTTTTTTGAACTTTAAACCCATACTTTTAGCAAATGAATGGAATAAAGTATCTGACAAAAGGTATGATACAATTTTTAACTTATTTTCTTCAATAATTCGAATATTCTCACATTTTATAAGATTGTCAGTTTTATCATTTTTAAATACTTCATAAAATGAGTTTATATGTTCTTTATCACAATGAGGTAAAAGAACAAATGGAACAGCAAAAATGCGAGTTTCGTCACAATAAAATCGTATTTTAATTATGCTGTTTTTTATTAGATGTGATATTTCGGTTTCATCATCCAATGTAGTATTATCTATATCAAAATATAGTGTTCTATTATCTATTTTATATTTTGATTGCAACCCACTAGTTAGGTTTATGGCTCCACTATCACAAAGAAGTCTTTTTACAGCATAATAGTCTTCTGAGAGATCAAATATAGGTGAGTCAACATTGAAGGTTCTCATAGACGATTCTATATATTTAGTTATTACACCAGAGAGTTGATATATATTATATCTAGAAAAAATGTTGTATGTTTCCTCAAGTATTTTGATTTCTTTGTTAAAATTGCTACTGAAAGATTCTTCACATGCAACCACATAATAATCCGCTTCTATTCCAGCTTCTAAAAGAATTGTTGCCACTCGGCTTATTGATTTTCCACGTACAACAACATCATCAATAACAGCAATTCGTTTTTCACGTAATTCTTCTAATGTATTGTAATCTACAACACGACTTGATATAACTCTACAACTAGTTTCTTTTATTTCTTCGTTATAACGAAGAGCATCATAAAAACATATTGCTTTTCTAGCCATGAATATTGCCACATCGTATTCGTCCAGTATTTTCTGAATCCTTTTTTTATATGCCAATATGATGCTATATAATTCCCCAGCAAAAATATCAGGTAGTTTTACTTTACTCATAGTACATCCTCCTCGTTATGTAAAACTTAAATCATCGGTACCTTTTAAAGATACCACTTTTCTGAGATAATAACTCCATTTCATATTTGAAGGTGGATATCTCATGTCAACTAAATCTTTAATTCATCAAGCCAAGCTCAATGAATGGGCTACCAGGTTCGCTGATTTGAAAGCAAGTGGACTCCCAGTCAAGGAGTGGTGTCTCCATAACAACATATCCAAGGACAAATATTTCTATGGAAGTGTCTTATCGAAGACGAAGCCATTTTCCGTTACTTATCAGTATCAATTTTCGTTATTCCTGTCTTAAATAGAGTAATTCATCTAGAACATTAAATCGGTAATCATCATACAAATCTAATGTAGAGGTCGTAATTCCTGTTTCATTATTCATCGCTTCTTGTATAAATAACCAATACGCAGATTCTTCTGCATCTTCATCGTCTCCGCCTACTACAAACGGACGTAAGTATATTAGAACATCCTCATGATCAATCACCACATAAGAGTACGGTGTCTTGATAAAATCATATTTATCAAGGATCTCTATCTTTTCCTCTTTAGATACAATTATATAAGGGATTTCCACATCATTAGGTCTATTTCTTATCTGTATCGTGTTTTCTTCAATAACAATATTCACTACGTCAGTATTTTTTGATGAAATAAACAGTTCTATTCCATCATCAGTATATATTTTTTTTCCACTCGTTGGTGTACATGACCACAAAAAAATACAACACCCCAATAATATAGTAATCCATTTTTTCATTTTTTCCTTACTCCTATCAAGCTTATTGGATCACCTGTTCCCGAATCAAATGATAAAACTGCGCTTCGAAGAGTTTCATATTCATTCAAGACGCCATTTTTTCGTTGTGTAATACTATTATGAACTACATAACTACCATTTTTTTCCTTTGTGATTGCCATAGTATGTATGCCGCTTGATATCTTCCCTTCTTCATTCCAAACTGACATGATATATACATCATACTCGTCTTGCAAACTCAAATATCCTTTTCCGCTCTCTCCCAGATCAGCTCCCGAAACTAGTTTTGTAGAATATCCTCTCCCTTTTAGATAGTGTTCTACCGCGGATGGAGACGCTCCCCAATTACCAAGTAACGCTGTTCCTTTCCCTTCGTATGACTTTAACATATCCGGGAATTCTACCGGCGAATAACCTCCTTCGAGATATGCCATAGCATTATATGTTGCTATTACCTCACAAGCATTGCTTGATGCAAATAACTCATCCACACCATATATAGCGTTATTCCATTCTTTTCCAAAATCTATGCCATATAACATTCCCTCCATCATTGATTGATGTTCTATATAAAACCCCTCTCCACTAGTATCTACATGAACACTTCCATCTGAATCAATTCTATATTTTGCTTTAACCTTATCAAGGTACTGTTTCCATCCCACCTTACTATTATGAATATAGTGACGGTTTATTTCATCCCCGTACTCAGCCATACCGAAATACATACTATTATCAATTACTACAGCACCATTGTATATCCCGTGTGTTATCAAGTCCTTAAAAGATTCTCTCACAAATTCTCCTACTCTTTGTACCGAGACATCCTCTAATATAAGAGTCTTGTTTGGCTCAATTATCCCCTTTAATGTAATAATCAGCGATCTTATGTTTTCCATATCACCAGCGTGATTGCTCTCAATCTCTTCTATTGCTTCATCTAATTCCGTCAGAAACATTGTCATTTCATCGTATGTCATGTCAATAGGTGCAATATCAGGATTAACTGAAGGACTAACTATATCCGATACAGAGCTTATAACATCCGTTACCCTCAAAGCTATATCATCTATTACTGTTTTCTCTTTAGGAATCATATCAATCTGATTTTGAATAGTCTCTGACCATATTATTCCTTCTTCTGATTCCTCCAACGAAATATAATCATTTACATATGGAGTGATTTTTGCTGAATAATCACTAAATTCGCTTCCTATCGTACTGATAATAGTGCTATGAACACTATCCAAGTAATCATTAAGAGCTTCTCCGGCCGCTCCCTGAATCGAAGACACAGTTTTGTACGCTTCTATAGCGCTCAAGACCTCTGTTAACTCCTTCTTCCAGTTATCTAGTTGATGTATGATATTTTCACTGATATCCAAAAGGCTACGCATTATTACATAATAATTCATGCTTTATCTCCAATCAGTTTTTTTCTGCTCTCATGACCTTGATTCGCTCATATTCTCCGTTTTCAAACAAAAGTCCATCTCCCATTACAGGCTGATCGGCTTGCCTCTTTAAAGCAAACAAGGATGAGCCTCCGTTACTTCCAAGAAGTAGACCATGCAGTGTTCCTCTAGCAAACTTACTTATTTCATCAAAACCTTTGAATCTGCTACTGTTAACCGTCATTACAATGCATACTCCAAATTCAGAAAGTGCCTGCATTAATGTAGCTATTTCTCTTACCTTATTCCCAGCCATCTCAATAAAGTAATCAAGATCATCAATTACTATTGTAAAGTCTACATTTCCAAAAGTATTACTATCTTTCTCTGATATTCCATCTGCCATTCGGCTTCTCGACTCTGATAAGCTCTTTACAGTATCATTCATCAAAACCATCAAATCAGCCAATTTATCTTCAGTATCACAATAACTGATCAAAGGTACAGAGGCATACTTTCTCAAATCATGTTTTCTTGAGTCAAAAAGATATATAGTCTTTTCTAGTTTAGCCAACTGACATATTATTAACCTTAGCGCATTCGTCTTGCCTCTGTTTCCTTCTCCCATAATTACGAATGGAGATTGTTTACTGTTAAAGCCTGTAAATATAACATCACTATGCGAAAGTCCAAGGAGTATTTCCTTGTTTTTCTTCCTAAATCTGTTTGTATAAAGATCTTTTTCTTCAAGACTTGAAGGAAGGACCGGAATTCTGTCTGCTTTTTTGCCTTTGTTTTCTTCATTAATATTGTTCACTAGAGCAGATACACTTGCTACATAATCCTGTGGCGTTTCATATTCAACAGGGCTATATACTTGCAACATATCAACATCACTGTCATCTTTGATTGCCATTCGCCCTTTTATCATCGGTACATCGATTCTACCTTTATTAAGTAACTGCATACCCTCACTGGGATCTACAACAAATCCAAGTAGCTTGTTTTTAAGATTACTCATGGTTGCGTATTTTACAGATCCTGCACGATTTGCAGCTACAATCATGTAGATACCTAGACCTACACCATCACGTGAGACACTTTGTAAAAACTCTTCCATACCCGGTCCCAATTCTTTCACTACATCATAATTATCTATCACAAGAAAAATGTTTTCAGGACGCTTTCCACCCATTTGTGAAAATACAGAAACATTAGGTGCACCTGCCACAGCAAGTAGATCTCTTCTTCTTTTTATCTCCTGCCTGATGATCGCCTGTAATTTCCCTATTCTCTCGCTGTCATCAAATGTTATATAATCGGCTACATGTCCAAGTCTGTTAAGAGGCATGAGACCGCTGTTTCCGAAATCAAGGAGATATATATTCAACTCTTCAACCGGATTATTGTTGCATAATTCAAGTACAAGTGATGTAAGCAAAAATGTTTTGCCATATCCTGATGCTGTGACACAGATAAGATTTCCATTTTCTTCAAAATCAAGGACATAATCCTCCTGAAGCTGGCTCTGTGGTTTGTCAATAAGCCCTACTCTTACTTTTAGTCCCTGTCGCAATTTCTTTTTCCCAGGCAATTCTTTACGTACTATCTTTTCTGGGAGTGGTTCCAACCATGGTCTTCTTACAGGGACAAGATCCATCTCATCATAAATCTTCTTTATATAATCAACTACTGCATCGAGTTGCGTGGTCAGAGTATCTCCATCTTCAAGAAGGCCGCTTAAGTCTTCATTGATAAGCTCTCCCTGCCCCAGTTCATTTATCAGATAGACTCGGTTATCAATCTGTTCTCTTTCATTTTGGGATTCGACATAATCCCCTCCGCTGTAAGCTGATTGAAACAATTCATAGATTTCATTATTACCGACTTGAAGGTATGCTCTTCCCGGTCTGGTTATAGTTGCAGCATCCGCTGTCTTCAATATCTCCCTGCTATCAGCCTCATCCTGTACTTTAAGCGCAAGCTTAAATCTTGAATTTGACCATATCTGATCATCTACCACTCCGCTGGGCTTCTGAGTCGCAAGAATGAGATGTACTCCAAGGCTTCGTCCAATACGTGCCGTTGCTACCAGTTCTTTCATAAACTCAGGTTGTTCCTTCTTTAACTGCGCAAACTCATCACTTATTATAAAAAGATGCGGCATTGGCTCCTTTGCCACCCCAGATTTAAACAATTTTGTGTAATTATTTATATGATTGACTTCATACTCGTTAAAGATACTCTGTCTTCTGTTTAGCTCACTCTTTATTGACAGGAGCGCTCTCATGCTCTCATTTCCGTCAAGATTCGTAATTACCCCTAACAGATGTGGCAGGTTCTTAAATAAAGCTGCCATCCCGCCACCTTTGTAGTCAATCAGCAGAAATGCAACATCATATGGGCTGAAATTGACAGCAAGAGAAAGGATATATGACTGTAGTGTTTCTGACTTTCCTGATCCTGTAGTCCCGGCTACAAGTCCGTGAGGTCCGTGTGCTTTTTCATGAAGATTCAGATATACTATATCTCCCTGTGCTCTTGCACCGAGTGGAACCGCAAGAGATTTGGTCGCATCATTTCTTTCCCATCTCTGCTCTATATTCAGGTCTCTCGGAGTCTTTGCTTCATACATCTGTAGGAATCCCAGGCTATCAGGAATGGACGCACTAACCCCTTTCAAATGCTCGTATGCTCCAAGGTTTCTGGCAAACCATTCATAATCTTCATCTGTCATATCCTGCGTATCTGGTAATGTTATGATACTGTTGACTTCTTTTTTCTCGTTAAGAAGCAATGTGGCGTTATTATCTTCTTCAAGTTTCAATACACTTCCAATATTCTCCGGCAAAGAACTAACCATTGCTGAACAATATATTATTGAAAAACCCAGATCAAATGTATCCTTCTGAAGATACTCCATGACCGAGTGATCTATTATCCATTTGGGTTCATCAACTATAATCAGATAATGTGGCAGGAATCTGCTTTCTTTCTTGCTCTCCTGTGCTTTGGTATATCTTTCCCGTAGAATCTGATTCAGACTTCCCAGGATCTGATCCCTGGTCCGCTCATTGCTAACAATTAACCTACAGTTAATCTCTTCCATTTTCATATGACGCAACATACGCATCAAATCTACAAATTTCTTATCTTCTTCATCACATATGCAGAATATTTCCACATCATGATATGTGTGAAAAAAAACCAGTTGCATTATATATGCCTTAAGTATGTTATGTACGTGTTCTTTTGAACCAACAATACCAAGATGTGACTTTTTAAGATCAACAAAAACAGGCTTATCGATTGTCTGATATTCCGATACAATCAGTTCAGCTCTCTTTTCTAATTCATCCTTTGACGGCTTCAATTCATCTGTCTTGTAGATAAGCTCGGTACAAGGTTTTGTCATCTCAGTTCCGATACACAGATTTAGGAAATCACCATCATTGCTGTTTCTCTCATATATACGTGGATTCCCTGTTTCCACCATGTTTTGTATCTCTTTAAGGGATGGATTGTTATACCTATAAATCTCCTGTTCAAGAGTATATGCTCTATATGCCTCCTTCCTCTTCTTAAGGAGATACTTCACATATGTCTCCTCACGAGTCACACTATCCTCGCGAATACTCTTCTTATCATTAACATATCTCATTATAGATGTGACAATAGTAAGCGCACACGTGGCTACTGACATCAACACATACAACCCCCTCTTTAAAAGCACACTTATAGCTATCGTTACACACACCATGATTATCGGTGGCAACAGCATACTTAGAAGGCTCCCGGTGGAAAGCTTTCTTTTCTCCTTGGGAGCCTGTATTTCAATTTTAGTGTTCGTTGCTTCACGTACTATGCGCGGTGAACGCTTGTATATTGGGAAGTCTTCATAGGATTTAGCCATGCCAATCATCTCTTCTTGTTCTATTTTTCATTTGTATCCAAAAAAACATCAAATATGATATTCCTATAATTTTCATTTATGCGTAAAATATCACTATCTAGTCCATTATCCTTATTCATTTTTTCTATAATGTAGAACCAATAATCAGCAGTATCACTAGAATCCTGACTATCTATTGGCAAAAATGGTCTTAAATATATAAGATTTTCGTCTTCTCCATCCTCTAAAATAGCAACATATGCATCGTTTGTTTTAGTATAGTTTATACTCTCTATTATCTGGTTTGCTTCATCATACTCAATTATTCTATATCTTATGACAATATTTTGTTTTTTAGGAAGCAAATACAATAACGAATCATTTTCATCAACACCAACATAGTAATCATTGATTGAAATAATTGTTAATTCTTTACCACTTTCTGTCTTTAACTCCCGTCCCTCAAAACGAGTGCATGAAATAAACAACATGCCAATTATTACAACAAATGCAGTGATAGAAAGAGTTTTTCTTCTTTTCATTTTGATACCCCTATTAAACAGATTGGTTCACTATTTCCATCATTGTATGAATAAGCAGCCTCTCGTAATGTGTCATATTCTTTCAAAGGTGTACCTTGTTCATACTTATAATCATTATGAACCGAAAATCTTCCGTTATCGTTTTTTGTAATGGCCATAGTATGTACTCCAGACCATGGTATATTGTCTCCGGAATTCCAAGTAGATAGTATATATACACTATATTTATCTTGAAGATATTTATATCCCTTTCCATTATCTCCTAATTCGAAGCCAGTAACGAATTCCGTTTTATAGCCTTGTCTTTTCAAATAAGTATCTACATAAATGGGAGCTGTTCCAAAATTACCTGCTAAAGCTGTCCCTCTCCCTTCAAATTCTTTTAATAAGTCCGGAAACTCTACAGATGAGTATCCTCCTGAAAGAAAGGCCATCGTATTATATGTGGCAATAACTTCACATGAGGTATAACTTGCAACAACTGTTTTTCCTTTGAAGAATTTCTTCTTAGACCAATCTCCAAATATATCGATTCCAAATTTGATATTATCCATAAAAGCTTGTTCTTCTATATAGAACCCAGTCCCTTCTGTATCAAGATGTACTCTCCCCTTCTCATCAATTGAATACTTTGCATTGACTGAATCTAAATAACTCTTCCACCCCAACGTGCTATTATGTTCATAATGACTGTCAATTATATCTCGATATTCGTGTGAAGAAACATATTTCAAAGCATCGCCAGAAGCCAGTTCATTATATATTCCATGTGTTATAGAATCTCTTAATGATTTTTTTATAATCTCTCCTACTTTCTGTACGGTAACATCCTCTAATATAAGAGTCTTGTTTGGCTCTATTATCCCTTTTAATGTAATTATCAGAGATCTGATGTCTTCCATATCGCTAAAATGATTGCTCTCTATCTCCTCTATTGCTTCATCCAATCTTGTCAGAAACATTGTCATTTCATCATATGCCGTGTCAATAGGTACAATATTAGGATTAACTGAAGAACTAACCATATCCGATACAGAGCTTATAACATCCGTTACTCTCGATGATATATCATCTATGATTGTTTTCTCTTTGGGTATAATATCAATCTGATTTTGAATTGTTTCAGACCATATTATTCCTTCTTCCGATTCCTCCAACGAAAGATAGTCATTTACATATGGAGTGATTTTTGATGAATAATCGCTAAATTCGCTTCCTATCGCACTGATAATAGTGCTGTGAACACTATCCAAGTAATCATTAAGAGCTTCTCCTGTCGCTCCCTGAATCGAAGACACAGTTTTGTATGCTTCTATAGCATTCAAGACCTCTGTCAACTCATTTTTCCAGTTATCTAATTGATGTATGATATTTTCACTGATGTCCACCAGGCTACGCATTACTACATAATAATTCATATATCTCTCCGCTAATTCCAGATCATTTATTTCCGAGTACATTTGCATCCGCAGATATAATCTGTTTTCCGGCTGATAGCATAAGATTAGTGGCTGTTTTTAGTGCCACTTTATAATCTGCCATCATAACAAGATTCTCAGAATATATTTCCAATATGTTTGTCAGTCCCGGCATAATTGCATTGGTATCCGGTGCAGACAATTCACATACTATATTGTCTGACATTGCTGATATTTTCTGAACACTACTATCAAACTTTTCAGGGTCTAATCCCAGCAGATCTATGGTTCCTGACATATCTCCTCCTACCTTTTAATCAGTAGCCGAGGCTAACATTCCTACAAACGAATCTATAATGCTTTGATACCTTACAGATTGTTCCAAAAGCTCGGTCATTTTTCTGTTATAGTCTTCTATTACAATCCCAACATCATCTGAATACTTTGATATTCCCTCGGTCAGAGTATTAACATATTCTGAATATCTATTTGCATTATTCCCTATAAACCCTCCAAGTCCTGTATGTTTATAGATTGCAGACGCTCTTTGCTGGTCTGTATGTACTTTTAACGTATGAAGATTTCCTATCGCAATATTTAGACGAATTCTTTTGTTGTCAACTTCGGTTTTTAATCCACTATAGTGACTTATCTTCTCAAGTATTTCTGATCTTGTCATACTCTCACCTACTCAATGTTTAATTCAATACGACTCTCTTCCTCTGCATCCTTATATTCTTGATATTTCTTTATATAAGGGCTCATTTTAGTCTCCAATTCCTTAATCTTTGTCTCCTTTGCTTCTCCAGATATACTAATATCTGCTTCAACATATGCCTTTTCCTTCATATATGCATACAGAAGAATTTCATCATCAGAAAGTCGCATAGCCATATCTTCTGCCATAGCATAGTCATTTCTTCCAATATATATCCAGTAATCGGTTCTGCCGTTGTTTTCTCTATATGAAAGAGTGCTGACAATAAGATCTTTCTGTTCATTAGTGAGGTTATCAGTCAGCACATATGCCTTCGACAACATATATTTCTGATTCAAGTTCATTCTGTCTATTGAGATTTCTTTTGTACAATCAATGCATTTGACATAATCAGCAATAAGATATGCATCAGATAATTCATTCATACTTCTCTCAAAATTATGGATATAAAAAAAGGAATATGCTATCCATACTATGCTTAAGGTAAGTAATATACTTAAAACTATGATAGAAATCTTCATTAAAGAATGGATCTTTTTGCTCATTAAGAACCGTGATCCATCTCGTTGCTTCCTTTCTTTCTCATACTCTTCCTGAAGAGCACACACAACTTCATTCTCATCTTTGGCTTCATAAATCTTCTCTGTGAACTCAGATTCGGTCAAAAGGCTTAGGCCGCCGATTTTAAAATCTTCATATGTATACTGCTCCATAAGAACGCTTCCAATAAGACATTTATAATCTGTAATATCTTCTATAGCGGCTTCGCTCTTTATCAAGGTTTTAAGCAACGTCATTCTGTCATGTCCGCCAATATCCGGAATCTGCTTTTTCACCCTTTCACCTCCAGTTTATCCCCGTAAAAGATACCATTATCATCATAGCTTTTGTTGATATCAACATCAGTCTTCAACCTGTGTGAATATACTTTTTTGCCAATTACCCCAAGAATGATCATCGTATCCTTCAGCACCTGTTTTGAATTAACCGCTAAATCTCTTTCGCCTTTTCTATCAATAAGTGTAATAATTATCTGCACTTTCTCTTTCCTTTCGATGCTTTCTCTTGAAAAATAATGCTACAACAAAGAGAATAACCGCTAATAGTAAACTGACTACCGATGTTGCGAACAGCATACTTAATTTACGTGGTGGTACATACTCCTTCTTAACAAGCGCTGGTATATGCTCAAACATCTTTGCACTGGTTTCTTCATATATATTTGTGCTATCCATATTACAAACAAACAGCATATCTCCTATGGTGATATACTGTTCATTTTCTTTAGCTCGAACAAGTTCTGCTCCAGTATGGATACGTTCAGTAAATAGATCTACATCATTTAGATCAGTTACTGAAGAATATGTATCTTTTGTTGAGTTTACAACATTTGTATCAAGAGAAATACCTGTGATAATCATCTATTTCTCTTCCTTTCATTCACCATTAATTCATATACATTTTCTCTGTATCCATAAATTGATACTAATAAGACTTATATATTCTTTTATGATCTGAGCTACTTATTCTGCCAATACCTCCGTATACACTATAATTGAATTATTCATAAAAGCATGATTTTGAATTTGGACGCTACGGTGTATAATTCAGTATAAGAACAATTACTGTGTATTCTATTCTGTTTCACAGCTATTCACTAAATCATATAAAAAATCGCCAAAGTCTTCCGCAACTACTTTTTCTATAATATATTTTGAGCCATCATAATAAGCCATCACGACTCTCGGTTCACCTGAATTATTTATGTCAGAATAGTCCAGATATGCCATCATCCCGTCTCCATATGTATAAATAGGAACCCATTTGGGTGAAAGACCATATTCTTCTCTATCGTTTAATGCGTATAAAACAGAATTACCCTCAAGAATCCCTGAATCATCGTCCGGGTCAATTCCAAATATTTCGTTACCATCAAACGATATATAGCCATAACTCTTATAGAATTCTATCAACTGTCTGGAGAATTCCAATTCCAACATTTTTTCTGACTTTTTAATAGTCAAATCATCAGTTCCACTAATTGTCGTATAATATTTGCATTTTTGTGCTTTCTCTAAGGCTTTTTCAAAATTTTGATAACTCATATTTTTTCCTTTCATATAATATATCGATATTTAATCAAGTGAGATCACTGAAATCACCACTTAACCGCTTCAATACAGTACATCAAAATGTTGTTCTCCAAGAAATCCTAACAAAATCAGATTCATGTTTTATTCAACAACATTTAATCCCTCATGTCCTTGATATAGGACCATTGATATCGTTATTGTGACCTTGTTCAGTTTCGTCCCCCCTTTGTTGAATATAATTCATAAATCGTCTTTGCAGACTTATTTTTACTCAATCCACATATGATACTACTCGTTCTCCTCATATCTCTTCCATAATAAACACACGTTTATACTACAGGTAGATTAACAAATTTTCAGAAAAAATCACTTCATGTTTTCTAAATATATGTTTTTACTACGCCACTTCCAATATGACTTTCTCCATGAATAAAATTCCTTCCTATTTACATAAGTTTTCTCCTTTCCTGTATTCATATGCAATTTCTTATAATTCTTTTGATGCTCTGTTGCTGTAATCTCCATTAACGATCCGTCATTTTTCTGATCTATATGATGAATGTTTACCGATTTACCATCAGTACCTATGGGAGCTAAACCGTGTTTCATTCTATCTATGTTTGTCCTTCCACGTTTATCGGAAAAATATGGATCAAAAGTATTATTATCGATCGTAATTCTTTTTCCATTTACATCGACAGTTTTTTGTCCTTTCTCCGTAGCAATAACATCAGTTTTAGCAATCTCAGTAATACTTCTGCTACTTTCAACACTGCCTACAACATTTGCCTGTTTTATAGATGGAACTATGTATCTTGTTGTTGCTGCATTTGCTACACCGAATGCAGCAACACCCGCTACTGGTCCTGCTGTAGCTTTCAGCCATGGGTTTACATCCAAAGTGCTTACTTTATCTGATACAAACGCATCTGCCTCTCCACTTGCAAGAGCAATTCCTCCCTGGATCAATTCGCCTTTCCATAATGGAATTCCACATGCCTGAGAATACATACAACCATACATACCGGTAAGATAAACACCGCAAACAGTTTCTCCTACAGTCGTTACTCCATTGTATAGTCTTTCATTTCCCAGGTATGCGTAGTCTCTTACATAATTAATTGCTATACTTTCGGTATCTCTGCTCTTGCCATAATTATATTCTTGAAAACCTTCTAATGTATTGGATGTTCCATGTGTCACTGCGACATATGAAGCGGCTCCCATTACAATCGTACCGCCTTTGCCAATAATAGCAGCCCCGGCAGTCCTTGATATAAATACAGCTGTTACTATTCCGGTCAATACGAGAAGCGATCCACCTACTACAGCTTTTGCCCCTTTTTCCATCCGTTCTTCACTTATACGGTTGGTGCAGAATTCATCATATAGGCTATTTACCCGTTCTACTGCAGATATGACTGTTGGATCTCCCTCTCCGATTTTGTTTATCAGAGTTAACAGCTGCACCCCTTCATATGTTTGTATATCAGAATATGGCGCTATATGTACATCTGTTCCTTTATGGATGTCCATTACCCTACTAATTCCGTCAAGTAATTCTCCCACACGATTCATATCGTTCGCATGTGATTCCTCATATGCCTTTATATTCCCATCCAGTTCAGACAAAAACGTCGACATCAGAGTATAGTTCTGTATTATCGATTCAGCATCGGGATTTATCACACTTACTATATGCGCAACTGACGCAATAGCCCCTTTTATCTGTCCGTCTATTTCAGAGAGCGTCTGTTGTTCTCTCTGGATCAGCCTTTGCTGTTCTTCCAGTGATTCTTCACTTATTCTTCCAATTATAGAATTCTCTATCGCCTGATACCCGTCTACGTACAGTAGCAATAAAGAACGAGTTTCATCAAACATCTGGCAATATGTACCGCCTAATGCCTGATGAACTGCACTTACATATTCTTTAGCAGCTTGAGCTGCTTGTCCGCCAAACACCTCCGTATTCATTATATATGTATTCTCCGCCTCACTCAATCCAGCAAACGCACTGCTCCACTGCTCAAGCTGACTGATTATCACCTCCTGATTGTCATGAAGTTCTTCTATATCTACTATATATCCCATGTATCGCCAATTAATTGTTTCTACTCTGTTCGACTTTTGACGCAGCATAAAAATCTGCTATTTCAATTTCGTTGCCTGCATCAATGATTACTTGTGAATCGTTTGAAAGAATATTCTTATATCTTTCAAGACTTACTTTCATTTTATATACTTCATTTCGTATACCGATCAGTCCTTGCATATTTGAATTCAAATCCGGAAGTTTAATATCGGTATTGACTGCCTGTGCACTAGTATTTATATTTTGAACAAGCTCAACGTGTTTATCATTACTCAGCTTAATGTCCATAACCTATACCAACATTTTCTCCAGTTCACTTATCAGATCGTTATACCGTTCAATTCTTTCCACCAAATAATTTATCTCGTCACGCATAGTCTCTATAGCACTGCGTATCTGTTTGTCATAATCTGAATATGAAGACATCAAAGTGTCTGTTTTATCACTATATAAAGCTGCATTTGTTCCCTTAAAATCCAATATCTCGTAATGACTATCACTTGCATCCACCCATAGTCTGCCAAATTCATTCTCTAGATTCTCAAGACGTGAAATGGCATCATTTAAAAGAACTATGTATTGATTTAATAGAGCTATTTGTGTTCTATAGCCTTTGATAGTTTCAAGGATTGCAGTTGTATTCACCATTGTCTCCTAGCTTTTATGGATTACTCATCTTTCGCTTCCACAGCTAACGCCTCATTTATTATTTCCAACATTCTTGTGTTTTCTTCGTCTACATATCCCCGGTACACAATTTCATCAACATCTTTGTTCATAATATATACAAAAGAATCGCCTGTCATTCCCTCAGGATATAATACAGCGCTATAATCATAGTATGTTTTTTCTGGGCTATCTTTTTCCTGAAGATATAGACATCTGCCTATTATCATTACCTTTTTTATATTTCCCTTAGTTCTTACAATTGTTCCAAGGGGTAAAAATCTCTCTTTGTCCATGATTTCCTACCACAACTTCATATCCGGGCAGGACTTCCTGCCCGGTTTCTAAACAGTCTTTTATTATCTAGCGATTTTTGCAGCAATTGCCTGATCAACTTCTGTCATGCTAGATGCAACATCACGAATCTGCTGAGCCATATCTGTAATCAGATTCTCAACATCAATAAAAGTTTGGTCGTATGAATGAAATGTTTCATTAAAAGTTGTACTACTCTGTCCATGCCACTCATCAAGTAACCGGTCTGCTTGTATGCCAAGTTCTTTTACGACAGCTGCAAGTTCATCTCTTTTTGTATCAAACATGGAAGCCTTTGCTATCATTTCGTCCTGACTGATACGAATCTCACTACTCATCAATTAATTCCTCCTTATGCTTAGATATACTTATACTGTATATAGAAACTGCCGCAGCCATAAGTGCCACAGTAAGCAGTACTATAACCATTGCTCCTGTATTTATTTCATATATATTCTTATAAGTTCTTTCTTCCGAACCTGTTTTATTCGACTGTTCTATTAATGTTATATCTTCACCTAACCTTATTGGATTAACAATAAACTCATAGCTTTCTCTATATGCAAGGCTTCCAATTCTTGTTCCCGGTAGTTTTTTTGTAAAAGCCCCCATAAGAGTTTGGTTTACATCACTTGTCTGGCCCTTAACAAACTGGGCTTGAGCAATGCCTTCCTTCACTTTATTGTTAGATTCTTCATTTGCTTTCCTAATATTTTCAATGAGCAGATTTGTGTTCTCACCGGTGATTGAATATACGTCATTTGCATATGTCATGTAGTTTGTTGTGTTTTCAATTACGGCATTATATAAAGAATTGTTGTTCATCAACAGATTTCCCGTTGCTTCGCTGACATAGCCGGATTCGTCTACACTTTTATATTCCAGCAGTTTGTCTCTATACTCTCCTATTCTTGTTTTTTCTTTAGAATTTCTATCGACAAACTCTCCCTGAACACGCTCAACATTATCCTTTATAGTCCCAAAATAGTAATCATCTACCACTTCCTCTATTTCATCTCTGTAGAGCATTCCTTCATCATCTTCGAGTGTTAAGCTTCGCTCTTCGAGATTATCAATGAGTCCGTTAACATGCTCTCCGCCTTCATCCTTTCCCTCCAAGAGTTCCAACAGCGTTACTTCTCTATCCTCATAATCATCTTCATTGTTTCCGATTCTTCCAGGTTTCAGTACTCTTATCACTACTTTATATTCATCTGCGGGAATTGTATGGCTGATCCCATGTTCATCCTCGTACGTATACTGACTCCCCTTTATGATCTTTACAGCATCCTTAAGGTATATTGCTGCTTGATCTATTTCTTTTTTTGTTGAGTTGTTTATTATCCTCCTGTCATCTGCTTCTTTATCAAGCTGTTCCTTCAGCTTATCCTGAGCTTGTGTATAAATGTCATTACTCTCTGCATCCTTTCTTATATCAACAGAGTTATTTTCTGAAAGAAGCCCCGTAAGATCAGTCACTACCTTATCTCCCTCAGCCACAAGGTCTTGGATCTTTTTAGAGTTCTCATCAACTGCCTTTTTGTAATTATCACCCAATTCTGCGATAATCCTGTTGTTCTCATCCATATATTCAGATATATCCAATATCTCTGTATTATTCTCTATAGTTTTTAGTTCAGGTATAGTAACTGTTTCTATAAGATTATTGGGTTCAATATCATCTATGACCTGTTTATCTGTCAGATCATTCTCCATTACAACAAGTGCATTATCCTGAGCGTCATGAAATTCCTCCATGACATTATCAACATATATATAACTCAGGTCCTTATTCAGATTCTGTGAGAAAACCATCATATTTGTAAGAACACTGCATCTGTCAGCATCCGTAATTGTATCGCTTATTTCATAATCCAAATCCGCCACATGAAATTCACCATTTATACTTTCCACAGATTCCGAAAATGTTGATGGAATCACTATATATGCCCCAAAATCACCATTCATCAATCCTGTTCTCGCATTATCAAGCGAAGTATACTCAAAACTGTCAGATGGAAACTTTACAATCTTTTCAAAATACTTTACATTATTCCCGTTCCGCGTTATTCCTAAATCAAGATTTACTACAGCTATCTTATCTGATGAAATCGGCATCTCTTCTGCTACATCTTTTTCTGTATAAAACGGCATCTTATCATACAAGATGCTACCAATTATTACTCCGACTCCTCCCGTAAGCAGTACTAACGAAATAAATACGCTCAATAACAAAATATTTTTCTTCTTCAATGTCTCTTCCTCGGTTCTGATGCTATTTTTCCAGCGCACTCACCATGACTATATAATCTCGGAATACAAGGAATCTGCTGTCCTGCAGTTATAATAATTTCAATATATTCAATGATAATAAAAACATACCATGCCAAAGAATGATTACTATTCTATTGACAAAATAAACATTTCTATTGTAAAAAAACAACAAAAAAGAACTGCCCTTAAAGACAGTTCATTCCAATTCGGCGCTATAAGATCATAATAATATGTACTCCAAAACGCCTGTTATCAGTTGTTATTTCCATTTTTCCATCAAATTCTTCTACTATTCTCTTAACATTTTTCAATCCGAGTCCATGTCCATTCTTATTACTCTTTGTAGATCGAAATCCATCTTTTGAAGTATTAATAGCATTAGAAAAGCTGTTCTCTACATCAATATACAGTATATTTCTATTTACACTGATACATAAGCGAAGGAACTGTTCTTCCGATTTTTTTGCCGCATCAATAGCATTCTCTAGCAAATTTCCAACTATTACATTTAGCCGATACCTTTCAATATTCAAGTTATCTGGTATTGTTGCCTTAATATCAACGGTTTTCAATTCTTGACCAGCTTCTTCTATCAGACAATTTATCAAACTATCCATCTCGTATTTACCGGTCATAGAAACTTTTTCGTCAGGTAATAAATCCTTTTTCATACTTTTCAGATATCTTTCTAATGATTCAAAATCCCTATTGTTTGTTAGGTTTTCCATTTCTATTATATGATGACGTAAATCATGACGAATTCCTTCCAACTTTAATTCTGTCTTCTCTATTCTATTCAATTCTCTTTTATATGCATTAATTTGCCTGTCTAACACTACTCTTTCTATTTTTTCTATATGATTTGTTATCAAAACATTATATAGTAAAAATGAAACAAAGCTTACAACTAAGGCACTCAGGCCTGTCATTATAAGATATATGCCAGTTTCTCCAGACTTGAATGAGCAGAACAATACAGCAAGCATGATTATAGGTATCGTTACCAAGATTGCCATCTCATTGTATTCATCAGCTTTTCCTTTATTTTTTCTCAAGAAACGTTTTAATAGTATCTCACATACAAGAGCCAAAATCACGGTTCCTACATAACTTATGGCATACACATCATCATTTTCGCTATACAATACAAATGCGATGTAAGCAAGATAATCACACGCTCCATTTATTAATTCCACTAGACATACTGCTGCAATTTTCTGGATTCTCGACGCCTTATATGGTATAAGGATTATATAGAGAAATACTATATTGACAATGATATTTGCAATTATGGAATGAAACAGTTCGCTGGTTAAATATGTACATAAATACCAAGGCATGCTGAAAACCAGCCTTTTTAGCCAGGAAGAATCTTTCAACTCAAAAAGATCACCAAAAAAATTCCAAATTACTATAAGAAGAAAAACATTACAGATTGCAATAAACAGGTAATCAGATATCATCTATCTCTCCTTATCATATACTTTTTTACAATATCACGGTAAGTTCTGCTGATAGGCAATTCATTTAGATTAAATAAAACTACTCGATCCGAATGGTATTCTTTAATAGCATTAGTGTTTACAATATATGATTTATGAATTTGGATAAATACTGTTGATAACGACTTTATTACGTTTGAAAGCTTATCGTAGAAAAAGATTTCCTCGTTTGAAGTAACGAGCTTAACTTTTCTTCCTTCACTTTCCATATACAATATTTCAGCAAATGGTACTCGAATAACCGTATTACCATTCGTACACTCAAAGCATTCTTGAAGTGTCCCTATGATAGCCATACCTCTTTCATATGTTTTTGTTAATTGATCACAGTATATGGGCTTAACAAGAAAATCAAGGGGTGATATTTCAAACAATTCCATTGCATATGTAGTTTTTGATGATATGTATACTATCTGAGTTCTAAAGTCCATTACATAGTCACGAATATATTTTCCAACACCTATTCCATTTAATTCAAATAATTCAATATCCAAAAGTATAAAATCATACGGGTTGTTTCTACATATATGATTCACGAACGTTTCGCCAGAATAGTAAACATCAACCTCTACATCATATCCCAGCTTCGTAAAAATAGATTTCGTTTTAGCATCCAATTCTTCACATGTGGATACTTCATCATCACATATTGCAACTTTATATTTCATAGTTATGTCTTCCCCCCCCCCATTGAAATTTGGTTGAAAGAAGTATTGATACTTTTACTTTCTTGATTTGACCATTTCATATATATAATTCTCCACTAAAGACATTCCGCTTATGGTTATAGAAATAAGTAACGATTCCCTAAAACTCATAAAAGACTCGTTTAGTTCACATCCAAAGTATAGAACAATGTATATCGAAATTAAAATACGAACTATTCTTTTAAATCTTTTTATTTCACATCCATATAATCTTTTCTTTTCATTATCTTGAGGTGCTAGCAAAATATGACTTACAGAAAACACTACTAACACTAAAGTACTCATATATATATCTATAGTATGACATATACCGAAACGAAACAAAATTGCAACAAAAACTATTATCATTGTTGAGAACAACTCACATTTCCAAAGTTTATCCATGTGTAGCCCTCCTGAATATAATCTCAACGGAATATATAATAGTAAAAAGACTGACATTTCCTTCCCACATTTGAATAGGAATCCTATCCCTAACGAAACGATTAGATTAATCCCAAATAATTGAAGTTTTTTAATACCATATAGTATCTCATCTATCTCGCTTTCATCATATCCATTTTGAACTAAAATCTTTTTTATTTCATTCATAAGCAATCCATCCCCCATGCATATGAATTCACCCCAAATCGATCACTTCGTTTAAATATATCATAATCTATAGACAACATATTCTATGACTTAAATTAGTATCATGTAATTTTTTACAACCACCGTGCAGTTTATATCATGCATCAATCATTTCTTTTACAGCATGCAATAATAACCATGACATATCCAACAAACATATGTCTAATTCATTTAATTAAGAAAAAGGAGGATTCATTATGCCTAAAAAACGTATCGCAACCATTATTGCTGTTATTGGTAAAAAAATGACAGATCTGGAACTTGGATCAACCTGCCCTTTCATCCATTATCAGCAAGCACTTCCCCCTTCATTAGAAAACAAGCGTGCCCAAAAATACATTACAAAAAAGTAACCAACATTTTCTCCCCCTGCTATTGTAAGAAGTAGGGGGAGAAATAATGCTTACTGACTCCCAAACAATTCATACATATCAGCTAAGTATGACAATCGATAATTTTATCACACCAACTATACTATAAGCATTTTTTGTAAAAATCACCATAATAATTGTAATAAATTGCGGCACAATATGTTATCGTCCGGTTGAATCTGTCTCCAAGTCATATGTAATTTACTAAGCTAACAATCCAACCTGCACTTAAGTCTTGAATTAAATACATCATACTCAAGAACCACCGCTATTGTGGCTTGTGTTTGATGAAAAAACATCAATGTAATCCCAAATAATACTACTATTCGATACATCCAGGAATTTATGAAAATTTGAAAGTGTTCTCGATCGGTATCAACCTTGTATATCATTAGATAGACATACAGCAGAACTTTTGCAAATAATTATTCATAATATAACAATCTTATACAATCATATTTCTTTATTAAAATATAAATCTTGTAGGAGATAATTGACATATGACCAATACTTTTATAGATGTACCTGTAAAGCTGACTTCGTTTGAATTTTACAATAACTTACTGCCAAAGTCACAAAATGTAGAAATCAATAACAGCCAGAGTATAATTATAGATTTTTCTCAAACTGACAATGTATCCCCTTTAGTAATTCCTAACCTGTTGTGTTTAGGACGCATTCTATACTCTAAGCATCAAAATTCCGCTAAAATATATATTCCTGAAACTATGCAAGCTGGTATAGTAAAGAATTATTTTAATGAAATCGGATTTACAAATTATGCAGATCGTTTTGGGGCGTATGAATTCATCAATCCCCCCCTCAATGGTCTAGATGGTGCAAAGATTAACCCATTATGTAATACTTTGTATTTTGCTGCTGATTATACCAGGGATGAAATCAGCAGAATTATTGATAATTATGTAGCCCCTTTTTCCGAAGCATACTTGTCAGACTTCAGCGAATATCTCACATTCAATAATGGTATGTGTGACCAGATTAATCTTATCCGTTTCTTTTTGAATGAAATGATAATTAACTGTAACGAACACGCTAGCTCCATTTCTTTCATGACTATGCACGCTAGATATAGTGATAAAGTCGTTTATGTTAGCGTTTCAGATATAGGTCCTGGATTTATTAATACTATTGGAAAAGAAACTGGATGTAAAGACGAGTTAGAAGCAATCCTAAAGGGAGTATATAAAAGACAGCACGTGCGTGACTACGGATTATTCAATGTTATTCTATTAATAATCCAAAATGGCGGAAAAGTAAGAATACATTCTAATACAACACAAGTAATTTTTACCAAACGATTGCTGCAAAAGTATAAAGAAAACAGACTATTATATTCTCAAGATTTCAATAGATTTAACGTAAAGAAAACGAGTTATTTTCGTGGTGTTCATCTCGAGATTGAAATCCCATTAAAGGAGGATTAATAATGGTTCCTATAAAAAAAGATAACATTGTATTCATTCCAGTCGATTTTAATATGTTTATTGAAAATGCTCGAAATAAAATGAATGAAGTCAGATATAATCAAGAATGTATTATATCCGAATCATTTATTGATGAAATAATAAGATGCATAGTAGACAGTAAAAATACACATATTATTATAGATTTAAAAAACGTTGCTTATGGACCTGCACATATATTTTGGAAATTCGAAGAATATTTAGATAGAATCATATTTTGCAATGTTGCTCCTATGATGAGTAGTCGCATAAGAAATGAATTATCAGAATTGATAGATGTAAATAACGATAGTGCATTATTGTGTATTGATTATTTAAGTCAAATTGCTATTAAGGCAATGCCCAATATTGAGTATATTAGAACAGAACATCTATATCAAATCATTAAATCATTAATTGTCCCTAAAGAAGTATATTTAGAATCATCAGGTCTATATAGCAATTGTTATTTTGATATTAAAAGATTGTTTTTAAATGTTGATGAACTATATTATTCCATATTTACATTAGCTGAGACAATGTCTGTTAATATCCGTGAAATCGATGCTTTAGTATCTTCAAGTAAAAATGGTGCGATTCTTGCATGTATCCTGGCTGGATTGTTTAACATCAAAGAAGTTCACATTATTGGTGTCGGGCCTAAATATGCAATGAATATTGGCGACTCAATTGAATGCATTAAAGCCGGGAAAAAATATGCTTTCATTTATGATTTTATGTGTACTGGCACAGAATTCAAAATTATTAGTTCGTTAATTAATTCAAAGCAAGGCATTCTAAAATATGCAGCAGGAATTGCAAAATTCAGGCCTGAGACAGGATATAATATACTAGGTGTCGTGGATGCCCTCGCATCAACCAATGATTTAAATATTCAATATAAGATTTACGGAAAATAAAGGTGCATTTATATGAGAAAGCAAGAATATAAAAATATAGCATGTATAAACAAAATGTGTGATGAGTATAAAGAAAACTTTTATAGTATAGTGGAAGGTTATAGAAATAAATTATCAAACCGCGTAGTATTAGATGAAAGTGTATATACAATGCATGACTTTGATCATCATTGCTTTGATATATATAAAATTCTAAGCAGTATTCTTTTGGAACAAGATAATTTGTATATTCATCCATACGGATTACATCCAAGAGAATTATATATCTTAAACCTATCTGTATTATTCCATGATATAGGTATGAATGTTATTTCCGCCGACAGAAATAAACATTCTATACTTTCTGCAGAGTATATACAAAATGAATATGATAAAACAGGAAGCGTTTTCTCCCAAAATTGTGATTTATCTTCAAATGAGATAAAAGCCCTAAAAGCAATTGTTATTGCCCATAGCGACGTTAAAGATGGTTCTGTTCCTAAGGAGAAAAATGGACTAAACTCTCCAGATTTAGTCGATTACCAGATGAATTGTGGTGAAGAAGCAAGTGTAAGAACTAAGCTTTTAGCCGCCTTGCTACGAATTGCAGACGAGCTTGATGTAACAAGTAATAGATTAGGAAAGCGAGAATTAGAAACTGAAATCAAAGAATTCGTGGATAAACATAATTTATGCACCCAAGGTGGCAGTTGTTTACAAACAAGAGAATATAATAGTTATCTTGAATCTTTAAAACATTGGAAAAGGTTATACTATATATCACAGATAAAAAAAATCGATAAAGATATTATACTTTGTATAGATGATGATGAAATAACAAAATCACTTAATGCCTCACAAGAAGTGCAACCCATAGCTCAAGAATTAGTTAGCCTTCTAATTCCAATAAGAGATAAGATTAACGATGCTAATGCTAAAGTTTTCAACAACTCATCTTTCAGTAAGTTTGTATCAGTTGGAAACGTTATATTTCACACCAGCAACATTGATTTGCAAAAAGAGATTAATGATGTGTTAGGTTTCAGAAAACTCGAAATACCGAAACTAAGCACAAAACACACCCTTGAAAGCTTACCAAATAAAAATCAGTTTGATTCATATATATCATCTGAGCAAAACGATAAAGAAGCACCAATCTCATCACAGTTTCCGCCTACAATCGATTCAAAGATTGAAGAAATGCTTTCACAAGAAACAAGAAATAGAAAACTTATAACATTCGGGCATTTCAGGTTAAACGAAAAGTATTGTGCTCGAGATTGGTTAGATACCCGGGAACTCGTTGAAACCAAAAAAATACTGAACAAAATAGTCAATATATTTGTTAAAGAACTGAACTCTCTTAACGAGGAGTTTATTGTTGTCGGAGTTGACTTAGTAGGTGCTTTAGTCGCTTCTCGGGTTGCTTTTGCTTTGCAGAATCCAATGACATATTTAGTTTCAGAAAAAAACAAAGCTTATAATTCTGATTCAGAAATAGAAATATCAACTCTACTAAAAAACAAAGTTGTTGTACTTATAACTGATGTCATCGTTTCATATGAGACCATCGAACAAATAATTGATCAACATGAAATAGATAAGAAAAAGCTACTCATACTTTCACTTTTCTATCGGCCTAACGATATTTTTATGGCTAAAGCTGATTATTTAAGAATTACCAAAAGTTTAAACAATGAATTCAAGATAGAGTTATTCGATAAAGAAAAGTGTATTTATTCTTCTAATGGTTGTATGGCAGCAAACAGAAGAATTAATCATGCTTAACTGTTAATTAACGATACTATTCGCCTATTATATATGCCGTATAAGTCTATTATTTATATATGGTTATTTCATGACAAGGAATCCGTCGCTTGTTATGTGTGAGTACCACCAGTTTACTTTAGATACCGGGGTTCATAGGAACATTTCCACTTCCTATTTGGGCTTAATCAATAATTGCCGTGCCTCTGAGACTTGTCATAGAGCAAAATGAATGTGGGCTATAGTCCTTGTCCTTGACTAGTTAAAAAGTGACACAACATACCGATACAGTCCCAAAGAGTATCAAAACTCAAAGCATGAGCAGTTGGATATCAACCGTGAATAGCTGAAGCCCCCTAGCGCGAAATATTCATAAGCATACTGGCATATTTTTTTGACATATTTTTGTCGCAAAAGGTTAATATCAGGTAATTATTCTATAACTACGCTCATACTTACCATTTTCTTTGCTGATGATCAGATGGTTGTATGGTATTTCAAAGTGATCTGCGCATCTAGAGCTGGGACTTCATCGTGGCAAGCCACCTCTTGACTCTTCGATTCCAATTAGATTTCCGTATAATAAGCGTTCCTGAGTCCCGGACTACCCAAATGAAATCTGATCAGGTATCACAGCCTGATACAAAAAATCTGTTGTACTGGCAGTGTTTTTGAATACAATATAGTTAAAGAGATATGTAAATATGCCGATAGATCATACAAAGGAGGTGCTGATATGGCTACATCAAGTGTTTTTCACAATGTAAAAATTGATACTCCCGAAAAAGCCGAGGCTTTTGTTGCTGCCCTAGAGGCATCTGAAAAAGAACCTTGGATCAGAGTTAATCCGGAAAGACATTCCGTAGTAACGGATCCCGTTATTATCAGGCAGATAATGGAAACTAACCGAAAGAATCGGGAGCGCGTTTAATGAGTTATACTGTAATAGAACTACAAGCTTTTCGGCGAACGTTACTCAAAAACAGACAGAACAAAATATCTTCAATTCATGAGATTCCTTTAAACTTGAGTTCTTTCTGTAAAAGAATCAGCGGATGAAAAACCATCCGCCGATTTTTTATTTCTTCAACTATTCTTTAATGACAATGTAGTTATTACAATCCTAATGGTTATTCACGGATTTATACTGACCGGATATATTAACTTACCCATAACTGATCATATGATGTATCTTCTGAGATTTCCGTAAGATTCAATTCATCTGATACATTATCACTTATTATGCTACCACTCATCTCCTGAACTATTAGATCAGCCATATTTGTTATATCAGAATCAGAGACATTATCCAGCGAAACTTCATTTATCATTTCCTGAACAATACTATCAGTCTGAACAGCAGAATTAATATCTTCGATATTTTCTACTACAATCTCTGTTTCAAAATCATTAGAAGATATAACACTTTCATCAAATTCAGTGACCTCCTCTTCTATAACAGGCACTATTTCTTTATACTCAAGAGTTAAGGACGCAGTTGCATAATTTACAACGGCAGTCGCATCATCAAACTCAACATTATTCAGCTGGCTTCTGCCATCTCCCCAATTATATGCATCCTTAATAGTGATAGTTTCATCTCCTATAGTATCTTTTATAACAAGATGGTTACCATTTCGTGTAACTTCAGCATCTTCTGCCTTAACTCCGTTCAGTATCAACTTGTCGGACGTTCTAGATGCTGAATAATCAATGTTATAGATAGTGTCGCTTCCGTCACCTCTGTTATGAATGTAAATATCCGCACCGGAGCCACCTTCTAAGTAATCATTTCCAGAACCGCCGACTAGGATATCGTTTCCGGTTCCTCCATAAATACTGTCATTACCATTCTCGCCATAGATAGTATCATCGCCATCATTGCCACTTACTGTATCATTTCCATCTCCGGCATAAAACGTCTCATGCGTAGAATAGTTGTATGACCAGCCGAATCCTGAAAGAGAATCATTTGCATCAGATCCGTTTATAACAAGTGATCTCTCAGCAAGCTCCGCCTTGCCAAACACAACACCATCATCGAACTCGACCTTTTCAAGATATGCTCGGCCGTCTCCCCAATTTAATGCATTGGATACCGTGATCACCTCTCCACTGACTGTATCCGTGATGATTAAACTATTTCCAGAACGTTTAATCACAACATCTGTAGAATTTGTTCCCTTCATTATGAGTTTATCGGATACTCTTCCACCCGAATAGTCAAGATTATATATAGTGTCACTGCCATCTCCTCTGGTATGGATATACGTATCGGCATCACTTCCACCTTCCATGTAGTCATTGCCTGATCCACCTACTATCGTATCATTACCATTACCGCCGTAGAGAGAGTCGTTTCCTGCTTCGCCGTAGATAGTATCATTTCCATCATTACCGCTTATAGTATCATTACCATCTCCGGCATAGAACGTCTCATGTGTAGAATAGTTGTATGACCAGCCAAACCCTGAAAGAGTATTATTCTCATCTGTTCCATTTATTACCAGTGATCTTTCAGCAAGTTCCGACTTACCAAAGACAACTCCGGCGTCAAATTCAACCTTCTCCAGATATGCTCGGCCGTCTCCCCAGTTAAATGCATTGGATACTGTTATGATTTCTCCGCTCACAGTATCAGTTATTACTAGGCTATTACCAGAACGTTTTATAGATACATCTGTTGAATTAATACCCTTAAGTACAAGCTTATCTGATACCCTTCCTGCCGAGTAATCGAGGTTATAGATGGTGTCACTGCCTTCTCCTCTAGTATGGATGTACGTATCAGCGTCACTTCCGCCTTCCATATAGTCATTGTCAGATCCACCTACAATAGTGTCGTTACCATTACCACCATTAAGTTTGTCAGCTCCGTCTTCTCCAAAAATTATGTCATTTCCATCATTACCGTTTACTGTATCATTACCATCCCCGGCATAGAATGTTTCGTGGGTAGAATAGTTGTATGACCAGCCGTACCCTGCAAGAGAGTCATTTGCTTCTGATCCGTTTATAACAAGTGATCTTTCAGCAAGTTCTGTCTTGCCAAATACTACTCCGTCATCAAATTCAACCTTCTCCAGATATGCTCGGCCGTCTCCCCAATTGAATGCATTGGATACAGTAATTATCTCTCCGCTGACTGTATCAATTATGATGAGGCTATTTCCTGATCGCTTAATCTCTGCTTCATTAGAATTAACTCCTCTGAGGACGAGTTTATCTGAAACCCTTCCTGCTGAGTAATCGAGGTTATATATGGTGTCATTACCATCGCCTCTGGTATGAATATATGTATCGGCATCACTTCCGCCTTCCATGTAGTCATTGCCTAACCCACCTACTATAGTGTCATTACCATTCCCACCATAGAGTTTGTCAGCTCCGTCTTCCCCAAAAATTGTATCGTTTCCGTCATTTCCACTCACAGTATCATTACCATCTCCGGCATAGAACGTTTCGTGAGTAGAATAGTTGTATGACCAGCCGAACCCTGAAAGAGAATCATTTGCGTCAGATCCGTTTATAACAAGTGATCTTTCAGCAAGCTCCGCCTTGCCAAATACAACACCATCATCGAATTCGACCTTTTCAAGATATGCTCGGCCGTCTCCCCAGTTAAATGCGTTAGATACTGTAATCACCTCTCCACTGACTGTATCCGTGATGATTAAACTATTTCCAGAACGTTTAATCACAACATCTGTAGAATTTGTTCCCTTCATTATGAGTTTATCGGATACTCTTCCACCCGAATAGTCAAGATTATATATAGTGTCACTGCCATCTCCTCTGGTATGGATATACGTATCGGCATCACTTCCTCCTTCCATGTAGTCATTGCCTGATCCGCCAGCTATCGTATCGTTACCATTACCACCGTAGAGTGAGTCGGTACCTGCTTCGCCGTAGATAGTATCATTTCCGTCATTTCCACTTACTGTATCATTTCCGTCTCCGGCATAGAACGTTTCGTGAGTAGAATAGTTGTATGACCAGCTGAACCCTAAAAGAGTATTATTCTCATCTGTTCCATTTATTACTAGTGATCGTTCAGCAAGTTCTGTCTTGCCAAATACTACTCCATCTTCAAACTCAACCTTCTCAAGATAAGCTCGTCCATCTCCCCAATTGAATGCATTGGTTACAGTGATCACCTCTCCGCTGACTGTATCCGTGATGATGAGGCTATTTCCTGAACGCTTTATCTCTGCTTCATCAGAATTAACGCCTCTGAGAATTAGTTTATCTGAAGCTCTTCCGGCTGAGTAATCGAGGTTATAAATAGTATCGCTTCCATCCCCTCTGGTATGAATATACGTATCAGCGTCACTTCCGCCTTCTAGGTAATCGTTACCTAACCCACCTACTATAGTATCGTTGCCATTACCGCCGTAGAGTGTGTCATTTCCTGCTTCACCATAAATTGTGTCATTACCATCATTTCCACTCACGGTATCATTTCCATCACCGGCATAAAACGTTTCATGTGTAGAGTAGTTATATGACCAGCCGAACCCTGAAAGAGTATTATTCTCACCTGTTCCATTTATTACCAGTGATCTTTCAGCAAGTTCCGCTTTTCCAAATACAACTCCGTCGTCAAACTCAACCTTCTCCAGATATGCTCGGCCGTCTCCCCAATTGAATGCATTGGTTACAGTGATCACCTCTCTGCTGACTGTATCGGTGATGATTAGACTATTCCCTGAACGTTTAATCTTTACTTCATCAGAATTAACGCCTCTGAGGATTAGTTTATCTGAAACTCTTCCTGCTGAGTAATCGAGGTTATAGATGGTGTCACCGCCTTCTCCTCTAGTATGGATATACGTATCGGCGTCACTTCCGCCTTCCATGTAGTCGTTGCCTGATCCGCCTACTATCGTATCATTACCATTACCACCATAGAGCGAGTCATTTCCTGCTTCACCATAGATAGTATCATTTCCGTCATTACCACTTACTGTATCGTTTCCGTCTCCGGCATAAAAAGTCTCATGTGTAGAATAGTTGTATGACCAGCCGAACCCTGAAAGGGAGTCATTTGCTTCTGATCCGTTTATAACCAGTGATCGTTCAGCAAGTTCTGTCTTGCCAAATACTACTCCATCTTCAAACTCAACCTTCTCAAGATAAGCTCGTCCATCTCCCCAATTGAATGCATTGGTTACAGTGATCACCTCTCCGCTGACTGTATCGGTGATGATCAGACTATTTCCTGAACGTTTTATATCTGCTTCATCAGAATTAACGCCTCTGAAAATTAGTTTATCTGAGGCTCTTCCTGCTGAGTAATCGAGGTTATAGATGGTGTCACTGCCATCTCCTCTAGTATGGATATACGTATCGGCGTCACTTCCGCCTTCCATGTAGTCGTTGCCTGATCCGCCTACTATCGTATCATTACCATTACCACCATAGAGCGAGTCATTTCCTGCTTCACCATAGATAGTATCATTTCCGTCATTACCGCTTACTGTATCGTTTCCGTCTCCGGCATAGAACGTTTCGTGAGTAGAATAGTTGTATGACCAACCAAATCCTGAAAGGGAATCATTTGCTTCTGATCCGTTTATAACAAGTGATCTCTCAGCAAGTTCTGTCTTACCAAAGACAACTCCGTCATCAAATTCAACCTTCTCAAGATATGCTCGTCCGTCTCCCCAGTTAAATGCGTTAGATACAGTGATTACCTCTCCGCTCACAGTATCGGTTATAACAAGACTATTTCCTGAACGCTTTATCTCTGCTTCATCAGAATTAACGCCTTTGAGTATAAGCTTATCTGAAGCCCTTCCTGATGAGTAATCGAGGTTATAAATAGTATCGTTGCCCTCACCTCTTGTATGGACATATGTATCCGCTCCGGAACCACCTTCAATATAATCGTTTCCTTGTCCGCCTACCAATGTATCGTTTCCGTTTTCACCGTATATGGTATCATTACCTTCCTGACCATATATAAGATCGTTTCCATCTCCACCTCGTAAAGTATCACTACCATCAAGTCCATGTATAAAATCGCTCTGACCGCTACCATTGATGACATTTGCTTCTTCTGAACCGGAAAGCATATTCATACCACATACATCCGCAATGGCTTTTATATCATCTATACGATCAACATATGTCTCACAAAAATTCTCAAAATTTGTTGCGTTATTCATATTCATAGTCTTGATATAATAACCCATATCTCCGACTATATCACTAACATCATAACCATTCATCTCACATGCTTTTACAAAAGCATCAAAGATATCAGTATTTAAAATCTTATTACCATTAGAATCAACATCCCAGAATGTCATACTGAGATAATCCTTCATTCCAGCCTGTGAATCAAGCATGCAATAATATGTATTGCATATATTTGTATACATGTTATTGAGGATAGGTGCAGCGGTATTAACAGGATTTCTGCCTTCAGTTCCGACATAATCTCTTCCCATGACATGTTCTATGACAGACATTCTTCTGGCATCTACCAATCCGCCCCTGCTTCCTGCCGAAATATTCTCTGCGCCACACGCAAACTGCAATATCTTTTCTACAAGATTATGCTTCTCGTCTCTATCAGTTGAAGCAACAAACTGTTCCACATAGCCTTTTAGTGTTCCAGTTTCATCTATCTGCATCAAAGTATGTAGAGAATTCAATCTACCAATAGCCTGTATATCTGGTAAACCCTTTATATCATCTGACACGTCTACTTTTTCTTTTTCAATTGTATTATACAGCTGAGATGAAAACGTGAATTCACCAATCTTTCTTGTCGAGCCATCAGCATACTTTATCTCTGCCACACGTATGCCATCATCAAGTTCAGTATTCAACGATATTCCGCTTACACCTAATTCATCAAGAGTATATAATTCATCTTGCTGGCTGACACCATCATGGTTTTTATCCTGCCATACCTTCAAAGAACCAAATATTTCATCCTTATCATCGATTACTCTATCTCCATTGATATCATACTGTTCCAAAGCCTCGAATCCATTACGTGCCTTGTTTCCATTGTCCATAACAGTAGATGTTCCAAATAGTTCAGATCCATCGTTTATAATGCCATCATTGTTGATATCCAATGCCAGAAGTGCATCATCCTCAGAAATCCAGTCTGTCTTCTCTATAAGTCCTAATGCATCTTCATCAAAATAAACTCCATCCTTAACATTCGTTATGTTAAATCCGTTTCCTAACATATCTATTACTAAAGGATCTGACACAAAGCGACGTGCTACGGCTGCATCATTAAACAAGTAATCCCACGTCTCTCCAAGTTCAGTACATGCATTCTCCACTGCCCAACCCGATAACATAGCAAGGGCAAACCCAGCTGTTCCACCAATAGCCCCTCCTAGCAAGGCACCAATAGGCCCTCCTACCATGAATCCTAAACCAGCACCATAGGTTGCAAACTCAGCAGCTAACGCCTCTCCTGCAATGAATGTGAGTGCCAATTTTGCACATGATCCTGTCACAATTCCAGCAGCTTCACCATATTTACCTTCGTCTATTGCTTGATTGGCTCTATTTACTGTATCAATTACTGTAACTGTGCAAGCAACCGCAACCAATACTGTTCCCGCAACTTTACCACCTGTACTAAACCCTTTCAGTATTTTTTGTATCTTTTCTGAATCTGCTGCGGCTTCCATAAGAGAATTAGCTACCTTAATCAGTCCTTTATCCTGCAAATCAATTTTTGAGCCATATTTAATGAGGATCTGATCAACTTTGCCCAACTCAGAAAGATTTTTTCCTGCTCCCTTCAAATAATCAAGTGTAGCCTGCTCTATTCTGGCTGTATCCGTCAATGAGTCTGAGGATCTGACAAATAGATCTATTTCTTTTAACTCAAGTCTCTCTTTTGCTCCAAGCTCGTCATAACCCGCTCCTAGCTTTTCACGCATAGTTGCATCATCTGCAAAGTTTTCAAAGTTTTTCACGGATGTTTTATGTGTATATTCTTTAGGAACATTATCCTTTGCTATGCTTTTTAGCGTACTGTTTTCATAGCTTCTTCCTATTACCTTCCCTTCGTCATTTAAGTAAACCGTCACACTTTGATTGAGTTCAGTTAGTTCATTATATCTGACACTATTTCCTCCGTTCAGATATTTGCTCTGCTCTTCAAGTGGTATATTATCTGTCAATTTTATAAAACCATTGCTTTCAATTCTCGAAGTTTCAGTAACAACAGAAACCTGCTTTCCACTTTCATTAATAAACTTGTCGACCTTATAGTTTATATTTCCTATCTTTTCTGCCTGGGATGTCTTTATAGCATCAATTAGACTCTCATATTGCTGTCCTTCCGGAGCATTTTCAAATATATATTGAAATACATTCTTATCAATTCCATTTACAGTTTGTATATTTTGATTTTTTATTATTAAATCCCACTCAGTTCTAGCAAATGCATTATATGAACCGGCACCTTTAGAAACATCTCCTATTATGACAGTATTAACATTTGAGCATTTCAAGTTTCTTACATACATGCTTGAAAATGCATCATTCATAGCTTGTGCTGTTGATCCATCCCTGAACTTTAATGTACCTGAAAATTCTTTTCCTTCCCACATAGAGGAACTACTATATCCATCAGCCAATTCATCTCTAAATATTTTAGTTATACTGTCCGAAAAAACTTCATTGTTAAATAGTTTTCCAGCCTCTGTACTTGATATATAACCATTCCCTTCTGTTTTGACCAATTTATCCACCACTTGATAGACTGGTGTCCCATCCTCCAACTTACCGCAATAAACGTATCCTTCCCCTGTTATCTCACAGCTATAATTAGTTTCAACATAATTATATATTGCCTCAAGCTGTTCGCCTGTGGTCGCATTAGAATTAGATTTTCTTAAATCGCTTGTTATGTTTTTTACTATTTCTCTCCAATTAACAGACTCAGACATTATTAAAATTCCTCCACAATATACCTATTTCCATATTTTATTCTGAACTTTGATTCATTATACTCGCTTAATAAACTGGGTTCTTCATTAACAACAATTGAACTAACAAGCGCTAAAATATCTGTTTCATCAAAATCTTCTACCGCATCAATATTTATTTTATAATGTAATGTTTGACATCTATATTTAAGATTGTAACCTTGGCTTTTTCCCATTAAATCCTTGCTCAAAATCTTAATAAACCACCACTTATTTCCTCTTGCAAAAAAAATGTAACTATAATTCTCACTTTCTTTATCAGAATCTAGTTTTCTATCAGGATCTGGTCTTCTCAATCTACGGGCATATACATAATAGTTATCCTCATTTGCAGTATCACTAGGTATTACACTATAGTATCTTGGATTATAATTATCAAAATAAGGATTACTTATCTTTAATTCTTTTATCTCCTCAATTCGTTTACCACTTACTTTTCTCCTAAATACCTCATTAAATATCTCTCCACTACTTAGATGGAAAAATTCCTGTTTTACTAACTTATCCCCAAAATATACATTAGATTTTCGAACAATACTACCTTCATCAACCGTACTTGCAAAATAGTTTGCAACTCCATAGCAAAGCGCTTCCGAATAGTACGCTTGAACAGCATTTTCTTTTATTCGTATCTCCCTGTATTCATGCAGCATCTTGTTCCCATCGATATTTACTCTGCCTTCTAAAACAGTTGTTTTAATGTCCATCTCAATTCTGTAAAAATATGTTCCAACGATGAAAATTGCTATATTTTCATCATTGGTTTTTGGTATAAAAACCACATAGCTCGAATCCATATTTGCACTTACCTTGAAATCTATTTTTTTATAGATTTCGCCTGTAAGTGGATTGGTGATATGCATATCTTCAATATCTTTTTTTCTTTCATCAGTAAGGTCTATCAGATTAAATCTCATCTTTGAATCCTCTTTTACTGTTTTTCTACACGTCCATATGTGCATCAAAAACAACTAACTCCATTGCCATCTTCACACAATCCATCTCTTTCGGAAATGCCGCTTCAACCTGCAAAATAACCATCATAAGCGCCATAGCAAAGACCTGATAATATTCATTTTCTACGAATTTATATGGTGCCAGTTTTTCCTTTAGCACATAAAAGCTGTGCTTTGCATCCTCAAAATCAGAGTACGGACTGTACATACTCTCCCATAGTGTTACGCTCGGATCACCTATTATTCTGGCGTTATGCTCGATTATCTCCTGCATATTTGGCACTGCACTCGGTCCTTTTTTCATAACAACTCCGGTCATAACCAGATGCCATACTGAGTATTGGTGACCAAACAATAAGCTATTAATATCATCCCCAATCCAAAAAATACCTGCTTCTGTATCAAGTCTCGTCCTAGGCATCCCCTTAGCTTTTAAATCTCCTGTTATAAGATTTTGTTCGGACAACTTCTTTGCCGTATCTGCTACAGCGATGCCTGTATATACAGACATCATTTTACAAAACAGATTTCCATTGATTCCCTGTGGGGTTTTAACTGCTTTTAGTATAGTACCGACCAGATAATCAGCAGCCGCCTGTACTTTTATTAAAGGATTATCTCTAGATTCCTCCTCTAATTTTTCAAAATACTTTTCTTCCTCTCTTGTCATTGTCTTCTCTCCTTCATCATAATGCTAGTCTAACTATTTTTCTTTCAAGCTATTATCTATTCCCTTTCTAAACGGTTCCAAAAAGTACTCTAAAACACTTCTTGTTCCAACAACTATGTCGCAACGCCCTTCAGTTCCTATGTATTCTTCCAGCCCTTCTGATTTGGCTAATGATATTTCTACGGTATATACATTACCTATACCTTGCATAGAAACAGCTACATCACTTATCTTTCTTACGATACCCTCAACAACTTCATCCTCGGTATCGTTATATAATGACAGTCGAATCTTAACGTTATCATTAGGATGAATGTCACCTATATCTTTATCCTGCACATATGCCTCAAATAGCATCTCTGAATTTTCAGGTATCACATACGCTATAGTTTCACCGGATGTGATATAAACTCCGGGAAGCCTGTATTGTAACTGTGTTATCTTTCCGGATATCGGGCTTCTTGCTACACATTTCTCCTGTTCATTTTTTAGTCTTTCTATATTATTCTCAGTCTCATATAACTTAATCTTTAAACTATTGATATTCTGTAATATGGACAAATCATTCTCGAGAATAAATCTATCGACACTATCCTGTTCTATGCTCCCTCCTTTACTGACAGCATCCTCATATTCTTTCAATTTTGCCAAGTATAAGTCATGCTCAATGAGAACTGATTTCGCTATGCTTTCATAGTCACCATATAACGATGTGTCTATGTTTTCAGTCGGAACATCTTCACTGAGTTTTGTATACATATCATACTGAACTTCCAAGATATCTTTATCATGAATCAGCTTATCAAGTTGTAACTGTATCTCTGATTGATCGATGCTTAAAATAGTATCTCCCGCATGTACCATACCTGATTCATCAACAGATATCGCCTGTATGTTGCCGGTAGTTTTAGCTTTGATTATCGCTAGTCCGTTTTCAGGTACAATATGACCATTTGCAGATACAACTATATCCAGCTTAAAATTATATGCCCAAACCAAAGCAGTGATCATAATAACCAAAATGAGCCAAATAATAAATGTACCCAACTTATTTGATGGTCTTTCTATTATTTCCTGCATTGGCGGTAGGAAATCATATCGAAGACTACTTTTCTGATTTTTTATATTATCAAAACTTCTTTTCACTCCACATCCCCTCTTAGCTGCTGATTATACAGATAACAATACAATCCATTATTACTCATAAGTTCATCATGACTGCCTCTTTCAATGATCTCGCCCCTATCAACCACAAGTATTACGTCAGCATAACGAAGCGTAGATAATCGATGTGCTATTATAAGCACAGTTCTGTCTTTACATATGTCTTGCATATTTTTTTGTATGATACTCTCAGATTCATAATCAAGTGCCGATGTTGCTTCATCAAAAATCAATATCCTTGGATCATTAATTATCGCTCTTGCTATTGCTATACGTTGTTTTTGTCCGCCTGAAAGTGATACACCCTTCTCTCCGATAATCGTGTTATATCCTTCCTGTAATTCCATAATAAAATCATGCGCGCCTGCAATCTTAGCAGCATCCATGATCGCATCAATGCTTTTATCTTTACAATGAATGGATATGTTTTCAGCAACAGTTCCGTTAAACATAAAGTTTTCCTGCAAAACGATCCCCATCTGTTCCCTAAGCTGTTTCGGATTCAGTAAAGCAAGATCCATTCCATCTATAGTTATCTTGCCACTTTGCGGTACATACAATCTTTGAATGAGCTTAGATATAGTGCTCTTTCCCGAGCCACTTCTTCCAACTATTCCAACGATGCTGTTTTTCTTTATATCAAAGGACATGTCATGAATAACATCTGAAGCATCCATCCTGTATCTGAATCTTATATTTTCAAATCTGATATTGCCTTCGATTCCCGGCATATCTTTCTTCTTGCCATCTCCTGAGTGTTCAATAGGCGAATTAAAGATATCCCCTATACGTTTTACAGATAATGAAGCCTGTTGATACTCCTGCCATAATTGAACCAGTCGAAGTACTGGCCCGCTCACTCTTCCAGATAGCATTCTAAATGCCACCAACTGTCCGATAGTCAACTCTCCTGCTATAACGCTCTTCGCACCATATACAAGTATCAAAAGATCGACTATCCTCTGTATAAAATTGGCTATCGTACCTGATGTTGACGATATCATTGAAGTCTTATAACCTGCAGTCACATAATCTGCCTGCAAATTACCCCATTTGTCTTCAAAAGATGATTCTAGCGCAAATGACTTAACTGTCTGAATACCATTTATTGCTTCAACAAGAAATGACTGAGCCGCCGCTCCTGTTTCAAATTTCCGATCCAAACTTTTCTTAAACATCGGGGTTACAATTAAAGATAGAATTGCAAAAAAGGGAATTGATACAACGACTATGATTGATAGCTTTATACTATAGAAAAACATGACAACTATATAGACTATAATGAATACAAAGTCTATAAGAGATGATAATGGAGTTCCTGTCAGGAATGATCTGATGGTATCCAACTCTCGAACACGTGCAACGGTCTCACCGACTCTTCTCGATTCGAAATACTTTAGCGGCAAATTGAACAGATGCTTAAAAAGCCTGTCGCTTAGTATAACATCTATTCTGTTTGTTGTATGAACAAACAGATAATTCTTTGCAAGACCTATGATCAGTTCATATATATATACTATGAGAATACCAATAGCTATTGTATACAACGTATTTAATGCATTATGTGAAAGCACCTTATCGACAACGACCTGTGTCATAAGAGGTGTCAGTATGCCAAATATCTGTATTATGAATACTGCAACCAATACAGAGATAAATTGCCATTTGAATTTTAAGATAGTAGGTATAAACCATCTAAAGCCAAATTTCTTTATATGCCCCAATTTATCAGAATTCTTGTTTCCGAGTATGATCATTCTTTCAACATTTAGATCTTTGAACATAGAATCGCTGATCAGTTTCGGAGTCTTTTCTGAGGGTTCAAGTATCTTCCAGCCATCTTTCTCACGATTTAATATAATAAAAAATTCTCCTGACGACTTCTTTGCTATTACTGGCACAGTAATACCATCGATAACTCGTTTGGAGAATCTACCGACTCTATATTGCATGTTGTTAAGTTTAGCAAGCTTTAAAATGCTAAATTCAGCATCAGAAAGATTATACTCCTTCTCATACTGTTTATCTACATCTACTCCAAGAAATTTGGCTACTATCAAAAAGCAAACTAACCCACTATTATTCATATAGTCCCTCTTCACGTGCTCGTTCCCATTTTTAAATTCTACTATGGATTTATTACCGTGTAAAGGATAAACTATATCATCTTGCAGTTCAAAATAATCCTATTTTCCAAATACCGTTCAATATATGCCTAATTCATATCTAATTATATATAGTAAGTGTGGGTTGCTGTGGATATCTTTAAGTATGCGAAACTGCTGATAGTCTTGTAGATTATTGGATAACTAAGGCAGAAGAACAGTCTCTTACCATAGATGCTATTGTTGATATTCCATGTGATTTGCCTATAAATGGTGCTATTCTCAATCTTATACTTGGAAATCTTCTTGAGAATGCTGTCGAAGCAGCACAAAGATCTGTTGATAGAACAATCGAATTAAAACTAATGTATATTAACTCAAATATCTATATAAGAATATCCAATGGTTATAACTCCTCCCGTTCGCGAGATTTCAAAACAACAACCAAAAAGAACCGCCCCGAGAAGCACGGACTGGGTCGTAATAGCGTAGAACAGATTCTCACAAGACTAAACGCCGTTCGAACTACTGATATAAAAGACAACAGATTCACCGAAGAAATATTGATTCCTGTGGAAAGAATATCGGAAATCCAGACTCCCTCATCTTAGTCCCTCATGAAGAACACTATCTAATGTCATTACTAACCTCGTTTTTCATAGAATCAATCCAATATTTCGTTTAAGAACCCATTAAGGTCTGTGCACTCTATTCCCATTTTTTCACATACATAGGGAATTTTGTTTTCGTTTTTCTTTTCGTTTGTTACAATTACTCCACCCTCTATGATTGCAGTTGCAATGAGAAACGGGTCTCCGTTAGAACTCCCCTTGGTAGCTATTTTTATCATATTTGGATATTGCCCCAGCAAACAAATAAAACCTTTATCATTTTTCCTTACCTTTACTCTTCTTCGGATTTATCTTTTTTCAATTGTAGTTTTGGGGTAGTACAAACTTGTAATGCCGGAAAGCTATGCCGCATAATGTCCATTTTTGCGTTGGCCCCCGCCAAACTCAATACATCCCAAAAGGAATGTATTGAAATGCGCCCTTATAAAAAAAATTATTCAGGGAAATGCCATAACGGTATGTGCTCTTTAATTATGGTCTTTCAACCGATTCGTCTTCTTACAAAAGAAAAGGATCACTTTGTCAGTCTGAATCAATGAACTTATCAAATTCCAACTGTACTCTTTTAACAGCTTTTTTCCTCTTGAAGCCTTCGCAAGATTTCATCATGTTTCTTCCTATATTCTTCTCGAAAATCTAATTGCTCTTTTGTACTCAGATTAAAAAGATTCTTATCATTCAGTTCCCAGTGTTTCGCAATATTCAACGAATACGATTCTCGTTCAATTCTATAGTTCCCATAATTTACAAACATAGTAAATGGGGACATTGCATCAAGAAAATCGTTTGCCAGCGGATCTTCATCCGATATGAACCTTATAAAATCAGCCTCAACAAACTTTTCATTTTCCCAGCATCTCCACTTGCCGAAACTACTATTAATGATGCCACCTGTAAGAACCATATATAATTCATGAATATACCTAATCGGGTGACGAAATCCGTTAGGAGCTGCAAATATCCTATTGCCAAGTAATATCAGTGTATGTATTTCATATTCTTTGATCGGTATTCCCCAATTTTTCAGTAATGACGTTGCGTAACTCTTGTCTGTCATTGCAGCCCTGCTTAAATCAAGCTGTTTCTCAGCCTTTTTAATGTAATCATAAGTGGTTCTAAGCTCGAATGGACTTGTCGGCAATATCGAATTCTTGCATTCTATCAAGTATAGGTGCTTATCAGTCCATACTATGAGATCCACTTCACTGGGATTCTGTTTAAAATTAAAATAACAGTGCTGCCTACAGGAAAAAAAATCATTTTTATATTTAAACAGAGCCACAGCATACCGTTCCAGTGGTTCCTCGACTCCATCGGAATTTGTATTATGATTTTGCATCTTCCTTTCCTTGACTATTACATTTCTGATAAGATTGGATGAGGCCAAGACAAAAGGCACAAGATAGTATTGTTCGTCATTCATCTTTATTATCGGCGTAGATTGAATGTCTAATTTTCCGTTTCCACGCCAACAATATAGGTCTATCAGATTCTCTGCCTTTTTTTCATCCCCTACAAAGAGTGTCAGAAGAGATTTTAGTTCTAGTCTTCTAAATGAGGGAACAATAGACTTTACTAAAGTCTCTATATCATCACGATGATCTTCTAGAAAAACCTGCTGTGTATATGAAACAAATATAAAAAACCTCTTAAACAGAATAATATCTTTAACATTGCAAAGATCTGTAATCTTGTATTCCAATAATTCTTTTGTCGATATCAATAACTCGTGCGACGCATTCTCTATCTCTACGCTTTCCTCCATGAAGAACTCCGGTGTTTCATAATTCTTTGGCACAATCAGCTCTAGTAGTGGCCGACAAAATAACATCCTGTATCTTTCAAACTCTGTTCCGCTATCTACAAGTTCAAACAATAAATCCGGATATTCTCTGAATTTCTCTGCTATCTTAAACAAATATAGCACTTCTTCCGGAGACTTGAAATTGAATGCATTACGAGCCTGCTCCTGAATACTAGTCTCTATATATCCAAGTTGTATAGATTTCTCATATTCGTTTTTATCAACAATCCTGTACGTCCCCTCCTTGACAGCTTCTATATCATATCCATAATAATCTACGAGCACCTCCCACTCTACAACAAGATTTCTTTTTGCTGCCATCAAAATAAGATTTGCAAGACCCAAATCATCCTTTATTGCATTCACATCAAGCCACAGATAATTATCTGTCTTAATAACACCGGCATATCTCGAGATCACATAAGATACCGCTGCACCAATTTCCTCTACAGAAAAATACTGGGGCAGGTTATAATCAAGTTCATGTGAAAGTTCAAGAGCATGAGCTTTATTAGATTCCCGTCCTTCGGCCATCCTAAAGACGAACTCCGAAATAACAAGAAGCTCGACGACAATATTAGATTCCAAGGTGATTCCATTAAGCGTATATTGCTTTTTCTTATTGTCATGCTCCCTAATAATGCCATCAATCTGCGTATCGCATTCTTTATAATAATCAGCCAGCCAACGAACTTCATACTTATGAATCAAGTATCTTTGCATATCTTCTGAAAATCTCATCTCTTCCTTATGATCCAAAAGCCAAGATAGTATAATCTCCGTTCCAATCCAGCTTGTGTAATATGCAAACAAGCCACGCTTTCTTGGAAAGTCTATGCCTTCATCTCCCTTTAAATAGCAATAGATGATTATACATGCCAATATCTCATTAACATCTTTTTCAGAAAAATCCCTTATCGGATTCTCCAGCTTCTTAAGTTCAGAATTGCTTACATCAGTACTCATATCTGCAAGAATATCTTTTATAAATCTGTAATCTTTTTTTTCTTCAAGTGCCATTTTGATTTTGTCTATTATTTCCTTCATAACATTCCCTTTCTGCTTATACTCTAAAATAGCACTTTTCGTTTCAATCCAGACAAAGTAACTCAAATCAAATCGATCCCTTTACAGATCGGTTTGATTTGTTTCCTATATCTTTAAATGATACTCCATATATAGCAGATTTCTTGGAGAAAATGATTTCACGTCAAAGGCAAAATAATTATCAACAAGTTCAACAACATAACCTCGTTCTATTACCTTTAATCCTTTTGCCTCCCCACATTTTGCTAAATTGGAAAAATTAACGCAACGAAATCATTGCTTTACCAACTGGAAGTTAGTTTTTCATTTGACCATCGTAGTAAAACGAGAATTCCTACTACTAAAGATTTTGCCGAACCATTCTTCATTTATTATTATAATTTTGAAGCAGACTCTTTATTATCCACTCGCGCGTCTACCACAATAACTTTGATTTGAACTCCATGAGCTTTTTCAGTTTCTTTTGCAATATCTTGTATATCATTTACCCTTTTAATATCTTTATCCGAAAATACAACTACTAAAAAGATACCCAGTTTACAAGAGTCAATTTTCATATATTGAGGCAATTGCTTTTTCAAGCCATTCCAAAATTTGCTGTTCTTAGCCAATTTAGCTTCTAATAGAACACGCTTTTGATATCCACTACTAAATCTGAAATCCACTGGCCCCATTCCTTGATTTACTTCTCTTGTGAAATCAATATTGTTAGCACGACAATGTTCATCAAGAATCCCTTTGAATAATAATTGCACATCCTCTTCGCTACGTGGAGCTGTTTTTGTTTCATTCCACAAAAGTTTATATCCAGATCTTAATTCAACAAATTCTTTATAATATTGTGCAAACCCAAATATCTTTTCCAGAAATTCTGTATCATCCGTCACATCACCAAATACGAATTTATTATTCGCCGCAATATCTTTGGAAAGTTCATACCATATATATCTAAGCGTTTTCTTCATTAATTCTCCAAATGTATTGGCTTCACGCTTTTCAACTATATCTATATATTCCTTAACCAAGTCATAATGTTCCATTGCAATTTCAGCAATTTTTTCTTTGTCTAGATTCTTATCTATTTCATAATTGAAGTCATTTCTCAATCTTTCTGCCAAATCAATAGTATTTGAAAAATCTTCACTATTAATCTCCGGCAAAACATTTAAAAAATCCTTTGGAATTAAAATAACTGGAGAATTTCCCTTATATGGATTAACCGGCAGCAAATACTCTCCATCACACCATCTCATATATTCATAATCAAAATATGCATTTTGAACCCTCTTTTTTCCCATAGGAATACCATGCAAATTACATATTCTCTGTGTATATGTAATGAACCTTCCCTTTAACAGGTTAGATGTCATATCACTCAATCGGTCTGGTCCAATCCCTTCACAAAATATTCCTAACTCTTCAAAATGTGAAATCTCTGTAACCCCATTTGCTATAACTGTATTTATATTGTTTGCTAGTGATTTTGCCCACAATGGACCTGTTCCCGACCCTCTCCTAGTCTTTGAATAACCTAGGCATATTGCATTTACTTCTGGAAATATAAGCATACTCTCTGCTTTTTTATAGCTCAGATTTGTTTTGCTCCCGCCTGCATGTGCAATGAGCTCAAACGTTTTTTGAAAAAAGTACATCATTTCCGAATAGCTATCTTTAAACAATTCGTCTTTCGATTTAAAAACCGCAAAAGGGTCAATAAATAATAATGTATCCTGTGTCAATATAGGATTAAACCACTCTTCATCTCCCATACATTGAATTTTATAATATTCTGAAAATAACATAACCTCATCCCTTCCGCGATATATTTCTAGTAAGATTACCTCTTACTTATAATTGCTTTATCAGCTTTAATGATTCATATCCTACACCAGAGTAATATGGATTCCAATATCGTGCCTGTGTTTCATAAGCAAGTTTCGCCTCTGCATAATATGATTTTGTCATTTCGATTAATTCATGTCTCACTTTTTCACAACCTTCGTTATCACGAATATCATTGCTCAATCCGAGATAATCATCTATTTTTAGCTGATAGATAAGCAACTCTTCAAAATCTTCTCGCATTTTTTGTATGCGTATACTCTTTTATCCTTTACATCTTTTACTGCATATGTATTTTTATAAAATTCTGTATCAATTATTATTAACTCTTCTTCATCGGACATCGCACTAACAGAATATTCTTCGTCGGCATGCGTAATCCGCGCTTATATACACTTGTTTACTCACTAAATTATCCTTCCTTTTTATTCTTTTGCTCCAGTTGTAGTTAGTTTAATTACCGATTTCGGTGACTTGACATTTCCTTCTCTTATCACGATACCGTCCGCTAATAAAGGATTGATAACCTCCGTCAAAAACTGACTTCTACTCTTATAATTTGTAACCTCCTGCAATTCCCTTACCGGCTTGGGGCCTTCCACTCTCAACAATTCAAGAATCCTTTCAGAATCAGACATGCTCATCATTTCTAATGCCTGGTCATTATCATCGTACAATTTGTCACGTAAGCAAAGATTCAAAAAGCCCGGATAAATTGATACGACCGGTTGCAATGTTTCATCACAATCCTCATAACTTTCAATCATAGTCTGGAATCCAGTTCCACCTCGTTCCATCAAGTTCGCAACATCCAGACATGCAGATATAATTGTATTTCTCCTTATTGAAGGAATCGCTCCCAACGGATACTCCTCATATCCCTTAGGCAATAACCAAGACCCTGGGGATACGATTTCTATTCTGTCACAATAAATATCAACATCAATCTGTGTACCTGCAATAGAATAATCTCTGTGAGCCATAGCATTAATCAAAGCTTCTCTGATTGCGTCTTTGGGATAAGAACGAATTGATTCCCTCCCACCATTTCCAGTCTTTCTCCAGCCGGTTTTTGTGTTTCGCTCTATAAACTTAAGTGTATTACGGAAAACATTTGCCAGAGAGCCTTTAAATCTATCACTATCAAGCACAGTGCCTGTTTTCTTTTTCCCTCTCCATAAACGGCAGCATATTAAAGTGTCTTCCCCATCATAACCGTCCCGAAACATTATCAATCCCGATTTAACATATCCGTCTTTTGAAACAATCTCCTCATTCTGAAGTTCTTTTAATGTTGGCGCCTGCGAGTCATCCCTATACTCTCTGCAAAGATCAGTATACTCTGTCCATTTTTCTTCATCATATCTTATATCTGTTGTCTCGTTATCAACACCATATTTTCTCCTGGCTAAAGCAATTATTTCTTCAGGTGTTGCCGGAAGTGCATTGCCATCACCTTTTGTAAAAACTTTTTCATTATAATCACCTTCCCTATAACGCAGAATAGAATCCGCCTGCAAAACATGGATGCCTAAAACAAAATGCTCAGCCTTATCATCTACGCTTCGTATTGAATATTGGACTCTTGCATGAGGGAAAATGTTTCTGTCATTGATCCTTGCCACCAAATTCTTTGTCTTGTCTATTTCGTCTAAAGTCAAGCCAAAGGCTTCACCGTCATTAGATACGCCTACAAACATCACACCGCCTTTACCATTAGCATATCCAACTATAGTTTTTGCCCATTTCATTGGATTTTCAGGATTCAATTCAGCTTTAAACTCATAATCCAGATTTTCATTGATTACATCATTATATATTTCTGCTATCTTCACCTTGCCACCTCCAGGCTGTTCTTTCATAAATATATCAAACATTGCAAGAACATTGCAAGAACATTGCAGGACATTTCGATAACATTGCAACCGCGCTAAAAATCTATATTTGGCAAAAATTTGTTATATTCCTTTCCGGCCTCAACATTATGGAACATTACGATCTTTGCAATGTTTTCTTAAGCATAAGATGTTAACAAAAAGCACCCTGCTTCACGCAGAGTGCTCTCATCATTCATCGGGTAGTTCACCTTCAAAAGGTGTAATCGGGGTGTAAATCCGTTTGGCGAATCATCAAAATGCTGTATTTTCAAAGCTTTCTGCTTTACTGAAATCTCTTGCCCCAGTAGATGAACAATATTTTTATCATTTCGTATACTCTCTCTTTCAGTAAGCTATATAACCTCAGATCAAAAGGTGTAAACAAGGTGTAAATCAGATACTTCCTTGCCAAGAAATGGCTTGTTTAAGATATACTCAATTTGCGAAAAAATGTTGACACTATCGACCCTAAAGTCAGACCCTAAAAAACATTGGGAAACCCTAAAAAACTTTGATTACCCGAAATAAAACACGAGCGATTGAAGATACAAATATCTCCATCGCTCGTGCTAATTATTTGGTTAACCCCTTAATTGCTCAATGTTAACTTAATGACATTGAGCTACAAATCTCTAGACTTATAACTGCCCTAACGCTGTGCTACATTATTGATAATATCAGTAAATATACCAACATTCATTTGTTATATCCAATATGTTTTTAAAATCATCGAACTCTATTTTTTTATCCAATCCAATTTTATATGTTGCTGCAGTATCTAAACATATGTCTAGATGATTTAGCGGATGCATTCTCCCATTTTCATGTTCCGGGTCAATATCATATCGTATATATCCTAAATCATATTTTAATAAATGTGAAATAAGTAACCACATTTCTTTTGTGGTAAAGTCATCATCATTTACCTCCGGCTCCATAATTATCTCAAAAATTGTTTCAAAAACCATCTCTTTTCGATTCATCTTCTCGAATGCTTCTATAAGAAATGACAACACCATTGGATTAATTACGGTTCCCGTAATATTATGATAAATTATAGCATTATCTTGATTGCTGCTATCATCAATACAAAATGGAAACTGCATTGAAAACATTTTTCCTTCAAGTAAATAAAATATACGATTCATTTTATCAATTGAAATTTTTACCTTTTCGCTACGCTCATCTGTCAAAAAAATACTAACATCAAACATTCTAATAGTATACTATGAGAATACCAATAGCTATTGTATACAACGTATTTAACGCATTATGTGAAAGCACCTTATCGACAACGACCTGTGTCATAAGAGGTGTCAGTATGCCAAATATCTGTATTATGAATACTGCAACCAATACAGAAATAAATTGCCATTTGAATTTTAAGATAGTAGGTATAAACCATCTAAAGCCAAATTTCTTTATATGCCCCAATTTATCAGAATTCTTGTTTCCGAGTATGATCATTCTTTCAACATTTAGATCTTTGAACATAGAATCGCTGATCAGTTTCGGAGTCTTTTCTGAGGGTTCAAGTATCTTCCAGCCATCTTTCTCACGATTTAATATAATAAAAAATTCTCCTGACGACTTCTTTGCTATTACTGGCACAGTAATACCATCGATAACTCGTTTGGAGAATCTACCGACTCTATATTGCATGTTGTTAAGTTTAGCAAGCTTTAAAATGCTAAATTCAGCATCAAAAAGATCATACTCCTTCTCATACTGTTTATCTACATCTACTCCAAGAAATTTGGCTACTATCAAAAAGCAAACTAAACCACTATTATTCATATAGTCCCTCTTCACGTGCTCGTTCCCATTTTTAAATTCTACTATGGATTTATTACCGTGTAAAGGATAAACTATATCATCTTTAAGCTCAAATAATTCTGTTTCTCATGTTCCGTTCTATATATGCCTTTATTTATATCTAATTATGTATATAGTAAGTGTAGGTTGCAGTAAATATCTTTAAGTATGTGAACCTCCTGATTCCCATTTGGCTACGGCCTGTCTTGAGACTCCGAGCTTATCTGCAAGAGCTTCCTGCGTGTATCCTTTGTTCTTTCTGAGTATCTGAAGTTTTTCTGAAAAGATCATTTATCATCACCTCCGATATCAGTCTAGTAAACAAATGATATCGTCACAATAAATCATCAGTTGCATTTTTGCTACTTATGTTATACAAATCTAAGTATTTATTTTCCATCTATGGATTATTGCTTGTATAGTTTATTTCTTTATTACAACACCCATTATCTTATTATTGCAGTATCTGCAGATATAGTCGGCAGTTACCGCACCGGTTATCGATGCCCCGCAGCTCGGGCAGGTATCTTTAACTATCTTTTTCCCGAGTGTTATCTCAAGATCGCCGCTGTGCTTTTCTAAAGTACAGTTTTTGAGATATCCCATACGGATCGATCTTCTGACTAGATTAAGCTTGCGTCTGTCATTTACTCTGTTATAATCAGGAAGTTCAGACGCCTTAACAAACGGGGCTCTACATTTTGCAAAGAATTCAGAACAGATATGAGAGATCCTTGCACAGCCTATCCTTTTTATACCTGCTATTGAAGCAGGAATTAGACCGAGTATAAAAAAGCAATTCTGGATAATCGTTTCTATCAGATCATATGTAATGAGTTCATAGCTTTGCATATGTTTATCCACATCAAGGATTATTGACCTGTAATACTCTTTATCGCCAAATCTAAATATTGCAGTCTTGATACCCAGCAGCAAAAGTGCAATGAAAAACAAAGAAAAGCCTGCCAGGAGGTATGAACGGATCAGGCGTGTCTTCAGATTTTTGTATGTGTAATAATCGTAAGACTTTGCCTCTCCCTTTATCTCATTCGAGATGCTGTAGAATTTCTTGTCTGTCAAAACTCTTGCTCTTAAATCCGAACTTCCGCAATACTGACATATTCCGGTAAAGTATTCTCTCTTCTGTATATGAGCACCGCATTTTACGCATTCACATGTTACAGTCTTAGCCGCAAGCTCAACGCCTTCTTCTGTGATCGAATAGTTCTTCATATACAGTTTCAAAAAGAGTTTTAACTGTCTTCTTACCTTTGATTCCTTCTTTCCGGTAACATCGGCCAGCTCGGCTGCAGTAATAAATCCATCAAGATCCCCCTCAAAATAACTTGAATAAAAGCGTGCATCACCTATGTATACAGTTGATATTCCAGCTTCTATCAGCATGAGCGGACCAACAACGATCCAGAAGAAAAACGCCGGAGTATTGGCTGCGTGTGATAGTGTAAATGTATCACCCCAGTAACGTATCACCAGATAAAACTGCCAGTATACGCTAAATACCAGATTAAATATCGCTACAACAGCAAAAACTATATTCTTTATCTTTAATTTTTTAATCCTTTTCTCTAATAAATACATCTAATATTGGCTACCTTCCATTTTTATATTTATAAATTCATTGAATCACCGATGATCTCGACATTTCTTACAGATGCTGCCAGCCATCGCCTGATCAGTCATTCTATATAGCATTCCATATGAACAGAAATGCAAATACACATCCCCATGCGTTCCTTGTGTGTTTATAGATAATAAGCATTCCATATAATGCAATAAAGGTCGTGATAAGCTCTAATATGCCCAGCAAATCAAAACTCATAGGATGGAAAAGGATTCCCATAAGAGTGCATACGAGGGCACCCCATGAAAAGAACTTGCTGTTAACAGGATATCTCCTGTCTATGATATTGCATATCACAGCATAGTTAAATCCTTCGAAAAATCCCCAGAACAGCGCAATAATAAGAGTTCCTATTATTGTTGCGATAATGCCTGTCTTGTGAAGATCCGGAGTGACCATAATGCTTAGCGGTTCATATCCTTCAAACTGTCCTGATACAAAAATATAAATAATGTACGGGACAAAACACAGTATAGTTGCTCCTATCGCTTTAAGCAAATTTTCCTTTTTAAGGCCAAAGCTTGGAAACGTCTTTTTACGCAGAATACACACTATAGTTATCCCCAGTCCGGCTATTCCAAACTGCATTGATGCCGCAGCAAACAAGCGCGGCCATACAGAAATGCTGCTGTCCTTGCAAAAGGTCATCAGTCTGCTTCCTATCATCGCATAAACAACAAATACAGCCGTGGCTGTCAGTGCGATGATCCACAGATCGATATCCAGCTTCTTATGTTCATCTGTTAATATCTTTTTTGTTTTCATAACTCTTCTCTCTACATTTAAGTCAAATTGCAATATTGATCCTCATATTTATCTATCCGTCTGAATTCTCACACCTCTATCACTAGCCCCGTACGAAATTGCTCAATCTTATCGCCCAGTTCTTCCTTAAGTATCCCGTAAGCTCTGTTCTTCGTACAATGCCCGGTCGCTATGTATTCAATATTGGCATCCTTGAATTCACGTGCAATCGCACGAATATCGCTCTCTTTTCTATTCCACAGATGCAATCCGCCAAGGTACCCATAGATATGCTTATCAGGAAAAGCTTCACGCACTTCATCGATTATATTCTCCAGACCGGCATGAGAGCAGGAATTAAAGATCAAAAGACCTTTTTCTGACTCAATAACAAGGCTCTGCTCATGGCTTAGATCATCTATCTTCCACGAACCGGCACTCTTTCTTAACATATGACCCTTCTTTCCGATCTCTGAGTATCCGCCGTTTCTATGACACACTATATAAATCCCATCCGAGATTTCATAACACCCGGATGTTTTTACTATCCTGTCCTCATAATCATTCATCATAGTCTTCGGGATTCCGCAATAGAAAGTCACAAGAAGCAGTTTTCCGTAACAATCCGGCGCAGTATTCTCATTCACAAAGAACTTTGCTTTGCTGTTATGCTCAAAGAACACTGGAATTCCGTTCGCATGATCGCAATGAGCATGGCTAAGCACTCCGTAATCTACATCTCCTATATTTATGCCGAGCTTCTCATAATTCTTGATAAACAGGTCTGACCCGCCGGTATTATTCTGCCCAATTTATATAATTAAAGCATCCTCTAAAATCACTTCTTTCAACTGCTTCAAATATGAATATATCTGGCTGTTCTTCATCTATCTGACTACGCTTCATCGAGCCATGATGTATACTATACATCTCCGAAAAAGAAGCTGCTATATATGGCGTTATAGCTTCACCAAAAGAATCTCTAGAAAAGAACACTTTTCTATTATCTTGAGCACTTGAATATACTCTGCTTAATCCACTAAATGCATCTTGATTGTCTGGAACAAAACCATCATATGTTATAGTTTCTATAACATCATTTGAAATTTGATAATTTATATCACTGTCCAAAATGTTTGCTAACCCAAGCATTTTTGCTTCATCATATCCATTCCAAGAAAAATCAGGTTTATTAATTTGATAATAATTTAAATCATTAAATTCAATTGGTTCTACGCCTAACTCCCTAAGTAATGGCTTAGATGCCCAATAGCCTCCCATATAATTCCAATGTGTATCAAGTTTAAAATACTGTTTTAATTCTGGATGTTCCTCTTTTACGTCTTGTAATTCTTCAACAGGAAATATGATTTTTACATCTGTGTTTTCTTTCAAGTAATCTACCATTTGCTGAACACGACTTTGTTCTGAATTCATTTCAATGTATGAAGGCATGTATTCCCCATATATAGTATTCTTATTTGGACCTATAAATATGACAAATTCTATTCCTTTATCGTTAAAATATCCTTGGGTAGCTAAAACATCATTCTTTATACTCTCAAGCGTTTCTTCTGTATAAAGATTTGTTCCCTGATAATCTGATAGCGTTTCATTATAAAACAACCAGCCATCCTCGCCTTTAGTAACATCTTTGCTTGCTGATTGGTCAAATACAAAATAATCAACTAAACTATTCAATGTCACCAATTTATTTCTAAACTGTAAATTATCATTAAAATATGCTGTATATTCATTTGCAAAAGTACCATAATTATCAATTGTCAGCACTGGACGAGTAGCCAACTGTCGATTTTCATAATTAGCAGCATCAAAATATTTTTCTGTAAGAAACCATATTCCTTTTGACGAACATAATATTATTGCAAATGCAATAAGGATAATTGTACGTCCTATTTTTTTTTCTTTCATTTTTTCTCCTAAAACTGAAAATATATGAATGGATTATACGTATTGCTGGCAATCGAAGCCAAACATAAAACTAGAAGACATACACAGTAAATTGCTTCTACAATAGAATTATTCCATAACGATTTGATTCTTGTGGGCGTCAGTTTATTAATAAATCCAATTCCCAATACTGCGCATATGAAAATAAAAACGGTTTTAGTCCCCATATAATGCCATGTAGCTATTCGAGATAATTGCTGATATCTCCAAGGCAATATCATACGAGCAATGTACCTTATCCCGGTTATTGTATCATCAGCTCTAAATAATACCCATCCTATATTTACTACTAAAAACGTATAAGCAACTGATACAACTTTTGTTTTTTTAAGAAGGTGTCTAACTCCTAACCTTTCAAGGATAGAAAACACCCCATGATAAAACCCCCAAATAACAAACGATAAATCCGCTCCATGCCATAAACCAGTCAAAAAAAATACCAATATCAAGTTAACATATGTTCTTACATTGCCTTTACGATTACCACCTATCGGAATATATACGTATTCTCTAAACCATGATCCTAATGAAATATGCCATCTTCGCCAAAACTCAGAAATAGATTTTGAAAGATATGGATACTCAAAATTCTCTAATATTCTGAATCCAAACATTCTTCCAAGGCCTATAGCCATATCAGAATAACCAGAAAAATCATAGTATATTTGAAACGTATAAGCTAAAGCACCAATCCACGCAGTCCTACTATCTATTGTAAAAATGTCATATGAATAGATCGTATCCACACACATTCCGAGAGTATTTGCTATTAAAACCTTCTTACCAAGACCATATATAAAACGCTTAAATCCATCAGAAACATCTATCCAAGAAACAGAACGATTTTCTATTTGCTTGTTTATATCTCTATATTTTACAATTGGTCCAGCTATTAACTGTGGAAAAAAAGATATATATAATGCTACATTAACCAGATTATTTGATGCCTCTGTATCATGCATATAGACATCAACAATATATGATATTGCCTGAAATGTAAAAAATGAAATACCGATAGGCAATGCAATATCAAGAATGGGGACCAGTTCTCTTTTTGAAATATAGTTTAGAATTCTTGCAAAAAAACCTGCATACTTGTAATATCCAAGTATCCCCAAGTCACATATTATTCCAATCATTAGAAAAAGAGTACGCAGTCTACCTTCGGTTTTCTTTAGTGCTATACCAACAAGCCAGTTTAATACCACAGAGACTATCATCAGAAAAACTAAGTACGGTTCTCCCCATGCATAAAAAATTAGACTTGCTATCAACAACAAATAATTAGAAAACTCTTTTTTTATCAACACATTGCCTATAAATGCAACCGGCAAAAACAATAGCAAAAAAACTGCTGAACTGAATACCATGCGTATACACCTCACATATCTAAAAAAGGTGGATTATCTTTATTCTTTATATCTAAACCAATATTTTTCATTATAAGGCTTTTAATTTTTGGACGCCACTAATAATTTGCATTTCACAAATTATCATTTTACTTTGTTAATATCTTGCATCTGTTTCTGAATCTGTTTTCTGCTTTCCATAAGTACGATTTTCATACCACCCACAAACTACAATCATTACTCAAGACAATCCGCTCATAGCTTGTATTTCCGTTATTCTTTCTGAAAGCCCTCTTGGTCTACGATAGTGATTTTCAGCACCGAACAGAACAGAACGGAAAGGAAAGGATGGGATAGGATAGGATAAGATAAGATAAGATGAGATAAGATAGAATAGTTAATAGGCCGACTTTCATGATGTAGCCGATAAGAGCATTGTATAAAAGCTTCTCTGCATCTACCCAGAACTGTTCACCCTGCTGCTTGACAGTAGTCGTTCCTGATACAAATGCATCAACGACTTTCATTATGTCAGTCTCATTCCTTATATATGCAAACGGATTATAGTGCATCGACCTTTTGAAGTTGATCGTATTTAACACCATGATCTCATATCCGGCTTTCATGAGCAGCGTCCCAACTTCATAAATGACACTGCCTTTCGAATCAGTCACGATATATGAGCCAAAAGTCTGCATAAGGTTGGGCTTTACATGCCCTCTTGTCTTTCCGGATCCACTTCCGCCTACAAGTAAGATGTTTTTGTTCCTGTTGGCCGTAGGATCCTTCATCCTGTGATTCATAGACAATCTCTCTGTTGCAGAGAGGAGTATGTTATTGTAGAAGTTCTCCCAGTCGATGAACGGCTCTATGTCTTTAGCAGTACCAAAGCTTGCTGAACCGTACTCCTCGCCTTTACGGTAGTTCTTTTGATCCTGCATCTTTACATACAGTAATAATCTGATCACTACCGCTACAAGGATTCCAAAGATCATATCCTTACCATCAAGGCTCACCAAAGGAAAATCAAATATCTTACTCATCGAATCAGCTGCATGTGAGATCTTATCGATCGGATCTTCTATATCACTGCTGTTGTATATATATGAGAGCTTATTACCTATAAGTGCAAATATGAGACATAAGGAATTCAAAAGACCAAATAATTGAGCAAATAAAAAGCATTGCACAATCTCTAAAGGCTTGATTTTACTGCATTTGTAGCACAACACTTTATACAACATTTTGTACAACATTATGGTCATTTTGAGACAAAATCAGACAATCAAGAACAATCATGTATAACAAGTATGAATGTTCAATAAAGCGCGTATTTTCAAGGTTTTAGGCATCAAAAAAGGTCTGTCTCAATCAAAGACAAACCTCTAAAAAATATACTGCGGATAACAGGACTGCATCGATGGTTAATAAATAATCACACATTGCATAAATTTTGACTACAAAATTGACATCTTCGCGATACTTTTGCTATATTTTTTTATCCGCATCGGCTGAAATCCGCAATGTCATTCGCTCAATTTCTCATTTGTATAATGCGAAACCGCCCATTGTTTTCAGTCATTTTATGTAAACCTTTTTATGTTGCAAAATCATTATCAACAAATAGTGCAGCAAAGGAATCCTGCATTGTCTCAACAAGATCTCCAGGAATGAGCATTACCCCTTTGTAAGGCTCCATCGGCTTTTCCTGTCTTGTAAGGCTTACACTGCCTTCATACTCATCAAGTTTTACAGAACGGTAATGTGGTCTTGAAAGTATATATACAACAGCTATGATACCTACAAGCAAAATTGATATTAATATGATGATTCCTATTTTTTTCTTACTTTACATTTCTAGCTCCGTTATTTCACTAGTCAGATTTTATCAGTATGGGGCTATTTTTTCAAATATCATGATAAAACAGCTTGCCTCAAAAATAACGGTATTATAAAATTATACAAAGGGGCCGAAAACAGAAAGGGTTACACTTTATGATAAAAAACGTCGCCGCCGTTGTTTCCGGAATGGATGAAGAATATCCATATCACATCATAACCGGTATCAATGAATATGCGAGAGAACATGATATAAATGTTTCTTATTTTGCTGCATTCGGAGGCATAATCGACAGCAGAGATTTCGACCTTGGAGAATACAGCATCTACGGGCTCCCGGATTTTTCCGAATTTGACGGAGCACTTCTTCTTTCAAACACTTTCGCAAACAAAACAGTCAGAGGATTTATAATAGACAGGGTAAAAGCCGCCAATATACCTACGATCATATTTGAGTGCGAGGATTATGATGAATTCTACAATATCGGCATAGACAACTATTCCGTTATGAAAAAACTGGTTGATCATCTGATAACGGTCCACAAGGCAAAAACTTTTAACTTTATCTCCGGTCCTTCCACCAACCCCGAAGCAAATGAAAGACTGAGAGCCTTCAGGGATTCTCTTAAGGAACATGGTATAGAGTTTGATGAGAGACGATTCTTTGCCGGCCGCTTCAGAAGCTATGACGGCATCAAAGCGATCGAACAGTTTGTTGAATCGGGTCTTGATCTTCCCGATGCCTTTGTATGCGCAAATGACAGTATGGCTCTTACTGCGATGAGCAAGCTTCAGCGTATGGGCTATAAGATACCCGAAGATGTGATAATCACCGGATTTGACAATACATTCAATGCTCAGAATTCATATCCCACTCTGACAACGGTCAAACGACCTTTATATGCTTCCGGACAGAAAGCATGCCAGGTTCTTTATGATCTTATGAACGGCAAAGAATAGCCAAAAGATATAAAACTTGAGGCAGAGACTGTATTTGCCCAAAGCTGCGGATGCGACATCCATGATTATGAGGATGTAATGGAATTCAAAAGAAGCACCTATCAGCGCATTGAAAGGACCTACACCAGTGTGCATATGCTAAACAGACTTATTGCGGGGCTGGCCGGTGCCCAGAACATGACTGAATGTGTCGATGCCATAGAAAAGATGGTAAATACCCTTGAAATGAAAAGCTTCAGTCTGTGTCTTATAGAGGACTGGGAGAATACCTATCATACGCTCTCTCTGGCTGACAAGGATTCAGTCTATCCCGAATATATGACAGCACCGCTCATATGGGATAACGGAAAAAGAATGACTCTTGATCGGTTTAAGAGCAGTCAGCTGCATCCTATACCTTTTAAGACCGGAGGAAACGTAAGTTACTTCCTTCCTCTTCATTTTGATGAAAGGTGTCTCGGCTACTATATCGTAACCAACGATGATTTCCCGATCTACAGTATGCTCTGCCATACCATGACAATGAGCATAGGAAATGCGATAGAAGGCATATCAAAGCTTAATGTGCTGGATCCTCTCTGCAAGATATATAACAGGAACGGTTTCACAAGAACATCGGAGGAGCTGTTTAAAAGATGCGTGGCCCAAGGAAACACTCTTATGGTCAGTTTCATAGATATGGACGGATTAAAGTTCATTAATGATAATTTCGGTCACAAGGAAGGAGACTTTGCGATCCAGAAGGTTGCAGAAGCAATAACAAGCTGCTGCAGAGGCGGAACGGACATATGTGCAAGATTAGGCGGTGATGAGTTTGTTGTCATGTGCATAAATGTTCCCGAAACATTTGAATCACTTTTCGAAAGCAGACTTGAGAGTAAGCTGGATGGGATCAACCAGTCGGTGAACAAACCTTACACAATTAGCGCTTCTGCGGGAAGTGTATTAACGACACCCACAAGAAATGACAGACTGGCAGATATCATACAAAAGGCGGATTCCCTGATGTATGATATCAAGCGAAAAAAGAAGCAGTCAAAAGCACAGAATTTATTATCAGATCTTTTTAAGTGAAAAACCAAAATAATCTATACTGTTATTGTAACTGATATCCTTGACGATCCCGCCAAGGATATCGTAGTCTTCGGGGAATTCCCCGTTTTCCACGAGTTCACCGAACATGTTGCACAGAATTCTTCTGAAATACTCATGTCTTGTATATGACAGGAAAGATCTTGAATCAGTAAGCATGCCGACAAATCCTGACAGATTGCCCAAAGAAACCAACGAACTAAGCTGTTTAGTCATGCCGATCTTATGATCGTTAAACCACCATGCGGCCGGTTGATCCTTCGCGAAACTGCATGCGGATGAGCGCAGTGCCCCCGCTGACTACGGACAGGACCGCAAAGGTCCGTCCTTCCTTCTCCCTGTCTGCGCACCGGCTTATCTGGTATTCGCGCACAAAGGGGATAAATCCCCATAGGGGAAATACCCCGCATTTTATAAAGATCATGAAATAACCCAGCGAATTTACGAACCATCCGATCATCTGAGCAATATCGCCGGGTTCGATAACCAATTAATCCTTAAGAAGATTCAGTGTATTCTCCATATCACGCAACACACTCCTTAACACAGAATAAATACTCATTTCCCCTGGTTCCCGGTATCATCAGGATAAAGACTTCACACCTCTTGTACCCTTCCGGACTCATGATCCTGAAGACATCGCCTATGTAACCGCGGCCCGTACTCTCAACCCTTTCTTCAAGCGTTGCCGATTCAAGGAACTTAAGACACCGTCCCGCCTCAGACGGGTGGACCATCTTGTTTGCAAAGTATCTGATGCTCTTCTGAAGGTCATTCCCGTCAACAGCATCACGGTCCAGATATTTAAAGCCTCCCAGCAGGGGGAATATCGTGTTCTCACTTAAGTTAACCGTCTGCACGCTTGTGAACAGCAGATTTACCTGCTTAAGGACAGAATCAAGCTTCTCCTGCGCTTCCGACTTGGCGTCCTTAGACAGGTTCAGCAGCATGCCCGTAAGTATATGGTGGCCGTTATGTTCCGCGATCTCCTTTACGGTAATGCTTATAAAGCTGCCCCCCACCGTGTAGTAGAAGGTCTCCTCCTGCTTTGACATCTCGGCTATATTTGCAAATTCACGGTACTTCTTAATGAGGGGTGAGGACGTATGGTATATCAGCCGGTCGATCGTCTCCAGGTTATACTCCTCGGTAAATATCTGGTCTTTGTATGACTTGTTCATAAAGAGGGTCTTAAAGTCCGTTCCGTCGTCTTCTATCAGCTCAAGAGGTACATCCGTAGCCCTTGCGTTTAAGCTTGCCGCCTGATAGAAGTCCCTCCATTCCGACGGTTCAACGTCAATGCCCCTCTCCTCAAGGTGTCCGAAAACATCCTCAACAGGTTCCGGACGTCCGTAATAGTAACCCTGTATCAATCCGCAGCCTATCTCCCTCAGGAAATTAAGCTGTTCCTTGGTCTCAACCCCCTCGGCCAGGGTCTTCATCCCTATATCCTTGGCCATGGTAACTACCGATTTTATTATGCTCTTTGACTTATCCGTAAGCGGCGTAAGGAAACGCATGTCAAGCTTTAAGGTGTTAAAATCATAATCCTTGAGCAGGGTAAGGGACGAATAGCCCGAGCCAAAATCATCCATCCATATCTCGTAGCCCGCAACCCTGAAATCATCTATCACCTTCCGCATCAGCTCCTCGTCGGAAGAGATCATGCTCTCTGTTATTTCAATATGAAGGTACTCCCTGGGAACGCCGTGCTTCTTAACTGCCTCCTCAACAACGCCCAGCATGTCGCACATGATGAAATCAACCCTTGAAAAATTAACAGACGCAGGAACTATCGGCAGTCCTTCCTTAAGCCGCTCTCCTATAGTCCTGCATACCTTCTCGACCACATAGCAGTCAAGCTTATAGATACACCTCTCTTCCTCAAGGACACCGATGAACTTGTCAGGCGTAAGGAAACCGATCTCGGGATCTATCCAGCGGACAAGTGACTCCATGCTGCAGGCATTCCCGGTCAGTGACCTTACGACCGGTTGGTAATAGATCCTGATCCATTCATTTTTAATGGCTTCATCTATCTTACCGACGACATACTCAGTTGTTTTTACGCGTTCGGCCAGCTCGGACGAATATTCCGCGTAATCGGTCTTATCAGCCTTCTTAACCGTGTCACAAGCCATTTTTGCACGCGACAGAGCCGTCTCAACATAAAAATCGGGGCCGGGCTCAAACCTGTAGATGCCAAACTTGAGTATGACATTATACCTATTTCCGTAATCCTCAGCGAATGTCCTTATAGCCTGCTCGGTCCTGTCAATCGAGCTCTCGTATTCGGTAAACACGGCAAAATGGTCATCGGACAGCCTCGATACAAATGCATTCCCGTAAACACTTCCAAGGACCTTGGCGACCTTCCTTAAGCAGGCATTGCCTTCATTTACACCGCGTTCCAGGTTCAGCAGCTTAAAATTCACGATATTTACATATATTACGGCGAAGGTCATCTTATCGTTTTCTTCGATGAACTGCCGGTTGATCCCTGCCGCATACCTGTCAAACTTCCGCTTGCCTAAAAGTCCTGTGACTATATCGAAATCATTTGCCGCATTATCCAGCCTGTGAAGATATATCGTCGCATAAAAAACATCCCCCAGGTCATCATCATGGACCAGAGTCCAGTGATTGACAACGCGAAGGACGTCACCCTTTTTCGTTTTAATATTATAGAAAACATATCCGGAACCGTTCTTTGATTCCTCGACCTGTCTACTTATCTCATTAAGTATTATTGAAGGAACCGGGTCATGTATCATCCCCTCAAGCCTGCCGCCTACATGTGCAAGCAAATCATCCGCGTCCTTGCATTCGAAGAGGCGGATCAAATTATCGTTCACATATACAAGCTTCTGCTCATCATCCGCGCTGAAAGCGAAGGCCCCGCCTTCCATCCTGTCGACAAATGAGCTGCTGATCTTTCGACCAATATCCGGGGAATCTACCATAAGCACCTCCCTTATGTACTATTGGTGAGGTAAAAAATATTATATCACATCAGCCTATGTTTGTACACGGGTCTTGACAGTTAGTATAGCATATATTTATATGGATGTATTTATATGAAATAGAGTACGGATTTCTAACCGTACTCTTCATTTTATATATCAATCTTTAATCCATTCATGGCATTTATCTTAGTATCATTCAGGACATGTCCGTATAGGTCCATTGTCATGCTGAATGACTTATGCCCTAAAATTTCCTGTAATATCTAGGGTGCCATACCGGCCTCCAATGCCCTGGTCGCAAATGTCGCTCTAAAAGCATGCATCGTGATAGGTTCGATATTTACGCTCTGACAGATCTTTTTTATATCTCTGTCTATTGCTGTGACATTTAAGATCCCGCCTTCTGTTGCTGTAAACAGCAGACCATTGTCAGCTGTCTCACTTCCGAATAGCATTTTATTACAAGCTTTTTGTTCTTCCAATATGGCTTCTATCTGATCGTTAATAGGAATAACCCTCTTACCGGCCTTTGTTTTTGCATCTTTTCCTATGATATAAATCCCGTATTCGTTTCGGGTTATGGTCCTTTGAACATGGATAAGGCCATCATATATATCTGTGCTTTTCAGGGCTCCGATCTCTCCGGCTCGCATTCCGGTATTGATCGCGAACTTCATGATATTTGCATATGCGCTCTCTTTATATCTGCTGCAGGAGAAGAACTTCTTTTGCTCCTCTATTGATAGAGCCCTGTGAAATGTATCTCTTGCAGTTTCTTCCTGTCGCTTATAATTCTTTATGAGCACGCATGGATTATAATCAAGAAGTCTCTGCTTTGTTGCATCACTCATGATGTGCTTTACGAGTGCCATGTAATAGTTTACTGTCTCACACTGTCTATCTTTTTTGAGTTCCTTTTGTAGAGCACGAAGATCCTCAATCGTTATTTCCTTTAGTTTGAAATCTCCAAACTTTTTATTAAATGTCATTATCCGTATTTCTTTTACAATATTGATCAGTTTTTCTTGTGTTCTTATCGTTGCTCCGGACACCTGTCCTTGTCTAGCATCATTCCAACTCTCAAAGTATTCATAAAATGTAGGATTTACTCGTAATTCTATTCCTTTTTTTTACTCGTCCCGCTTTAGTTGCTCCGCTTTGAATAATTCCTCATAATCTTTTCCATATACATAGTATCTCTTGCCATTAAAACTAAAAGACTTTCTCAATCTACCGTCTTTTCTTTCATTCATAGATTCACCTCTCTTGTTTTAAACAATAATTTACAAGAGGCAAGCCCACATGATACTATTTGTCCATTTTGCTTATAATAAAATGCAAAACAGGACGAATATTTTGAGTGTCCGTCCTGTAATGATTTTGCATTATGCTATTGAATTTTGAATACGTTTATTTCTTTATTTCTTCGGATTCAATGATGAACTTAACTGAACAATCTTCATCCTGTGAGGTTCCTCCGAATGATTTATATGCCTTACCTGCATCGGATATTGCCTTGATACGATTGTTTATACTGTCCATATCGGTATCAAATACTGCTGTGAGCTTCTGGATACCATCACTATTGAATTTGATCATTCCCTCGTTTAATGCTGTTGAACCTATGAGCAACTGATCAATACCGTCTGTAAGTGTTACCGATCCGTCAGCAAGAGCTTTTGAACCGTCTACCAGCTGTGCAGAGTTTGAATTAAGCTCATTGGTTCCTTTGACAAGATCTCCGGTACCGTTCTTCAGTGTTGCAGTTCCTTCCTTTAGAGTAGATATTCCGTCATTAAGTGCGCTCGTACCGTTTTTGATCTTCTGAGATCCTTCTCCTAACTGTTTTGTTCCATCATAAAGAGCTGATGCTCCGTCTTTAAGTGAAGAAGTTCCCTGAGCAAGATCACCGGCACCGCTTGCAAGATTAGCTGCTCCGTTCTTGAGGGCGGCAAGCTGTGATGTTGTGGCTTCGGATGTCAATGAAGCATATGAATCATTAAGGCTTGATGAAAGCATTGCTGCTCCCTGCTGAAGACTGAGACCGTTCTCACCGGGAGTTGTGATTGCTGCATTTATCTGCTGTTTTACCGCATTTGCTCCGTTTGCACCGGCCTGCTTAGCGGCAGCCTGAGCAGCTCCTGTTGCAGCATTATCTACTACTGAAGGTATAACACCTGATGATACTGCAGAAACAATCGATTTAACACCTTCAATCTGTTCGGGAGTAAGACCCATAGCTTTCAGCTGATCTAAAGGAAGATTGTCAAGCATAATAGCTGATGCTGTATCACCGTCTACAAGTCCTGTTACAGAAATTGATGATGTATCGATATCTTCAGGTGAAGTATCTGTACCTGTTGCTGAAACTATTGCATCTATACCACCGCTGATACTTCCTGCGGCACTGGCTGCCTGGCCTACACCACCTGCAATATTGCCCATCTGACCTGTAAGTGCATCGACACCGGCACTAACGGCTTCAGCACCTGTTTTTAGCTGTAATGCACCGTTATTGACAGCCTCGGCGCCGTTCTTTAGAGTTCCTGCGCCTTCAGCTGTACGGCTGATACCGCTGTTTAATGATTCCATGCCGTTATCAAGTTCGGAGATACCGTTCTTTAGATCATTTGCTCCGTTATCGAGCTTTGATGCTCCGTCATCTAGTGCAACGGCTCCGTCTGCTACTTTACCAACACCGTCAGTATATGCTACAACTCCGTTATGAAGTCTGTTTGTTCCGTCTACCAAATCCTTGGTTCCGTCTGCTAGAGCCTGTGCTCCGTCTTTAAGCTTTCCTGTTCCGTCTGCGAGCTGCTGACCGGCATCAGAGAATTCCTTTATCGAATCCTGAATGTCGGAAGTATCGATAGAATCTATGCCATCAAGTCCAAGGGAATCGATTATATCGGAACTGATCATCGTAAGGATCATGCCTGATTCGAAATCCTCGACATCTGCTTCAATGGTAACTTCGCTAGGGATATTGATGTTGTCTTCTATCTTCTGCATCAAATCCTCATCTTCTATCTTTGCTCCGTTTAAACTGTCTACAAGACCGGGGAATGCCATTCCTACAACTATATCTCTCTTTCCGTCGCATATTACGGTACCGTTGGATACTTTGATATTGCTGAACTTTTCTTCATCGAGCATCATACCGCTGACTACCGCAAACGGTGTATAGATAGTCTCTTCCTTATCGTTTATCATAGCTGTGTTTTCACAGTTATTCTTATAGGTAAGATCTATCTCAACATGACCGCTCTTTCCTGCAAGGTCTTCGGCAGCTATTGAATTTCCGTTAAGCTTATATGATATATATACGTCAACAGGAAGCTTCTTATCGGTTGTTCCCTGATAGTATATATCATCTCCGTTTGTCTCCCAAACATAGTTACCGTCTTTGTCTATCTGATACTCTTCATCACCCTTTACATTTGTTATATCATTAAGATCCGATGAATCTATCAGTTCTTCGGTATTATCTACATTTTTTAGCCAGTTGCTGACTACTACAGAATCAACAACGCCGTTGGGATTGGTCTTTACATAAACCGTTTCTTGCTTTGCCGCACTTGAAGAACCTGCATTTGCGATATGCTTTACCACTGCTTCGAGTTCCTGGTCTTCAGCACTTTCATAAACCTTGTCATTGCTTTCGTTTATTGTTATATTTTCTGCGGTTTTTGCTTCATCACTGCCGCATCCGGTAAGTGATGCACATACCATTGATGCACACATTATACATGCAAGAGCTTTTTTGAATTTCATAATATTCATCTCCTTTAAACTGTTCTTAATCTTCCGAATCTTATATGTTTCTCTTTTTTATTGTTTCCGAGTGTTGTAAAACAGATCAGTTTATCAAATATGATAAGCATTGTCGGGAGCATGGTAAGTACAATGAACATACTTATAAGTGCTCCTCTTGCCATGAGCGAACACAGCGAACCTATCATATCAATATTGCTGACAAGACCTACACCGAATGTTGCAGCAAAAAAGCTTAATGCACTTACCACAATGGATTTCATGCTTATCTTATGAGCTGTAAGAACTGCGGATCTCTTATCTGCACCACTCTCACGTTCTTTTCTGTACCTTGTCGTCATCAGTATCGCATAGTCTACAGTTGAACCAAGCTGTATTGTTCCTATTACTATCGAAGCAACAAACGGTAATGTTGTTGAGGTATAGAAAGGAAGTCCCATATTGATGAATATCGCAAGTTCTATGACGCCTACCAGGATCACAGGTAGTGATATTGACTTAAATACAAATACAATTATCAAAAAGATAGCTCCGATGGATACTTCGTTTACTGTAGCGAAATCGTTGTCGGTTATCTCTATAAGATCCTTGGTACATGGCGCTTCGCCGACAAGCATTGCCTTACTGTCATAACTCTTAATTATCTTGCTAAGTTCATTACACTGTTTGTTTACTTCATCGCTTGCTACCTTGTATTCACTCATGACGAGCATGAGTTTGTATTCATTACTTTCAAGCTTTTCTTTTATTTCATCAGGAATCATTTCGCGAGGAATATTAGGACCTACGATAGAGTCGATACCGAGTACATTCTTTACACCGTCGACTGCTTTTATGTCAGCGATCATCCTCTGACTCTCTCCTATCGGCATATCGGCATCATATAAAACCATATGAGTACTGTTCATATTGAACAGTTCATTCTGCTTTGTGTTTGCCATTATGCTCGGAAGAGTCTTGGGAAGTGTTGAATCCAGGTTGTAATAAACCGAGGTATTCTTATATCCGTATATTGAAGGTATTAACAGTATCACAAACAATACAGCAAACAGCCATGTGTGTTTTACTATGAATTCTGATATCTTGGGCATATCGGGAAGCAGAGGTTTATGCTTGGTCTTTTGTATAGCCTTATCAAAAACAAGAAGCATTGAAGGAAGTATTGTTACACAAGAGATAACTCCGATGAAAACTCCCTTTGCCATTACTATTCCAAGATCCAGACCAAGAGTGAAGCTCATGAAACAAAGTGCGATGAAACCGGCTATCGTTGTTATTGAACTTCCGACAACAGAACTTATCGTATTGCTTATAGCCTGAGCCATAGCTCTTTCCTTGTCATCAGCAGTGTTTTCGAGGTTTTCTTCGTAGCTATGCCACAAGAAGATCGAGTAATCCATGGTGACACCCAGCTGAAGGACAGCTGTAAGAGCCTTTGTGATATAACTTATCTCTCCGAGTACTACATTGCTTCCGAGGTTGTAAAGTATTGCAATCCCTATACCTACAAGGAAGAATACAGGTGCAAGAAAAGAATCCATTGTAGCACCGAGTACTATTATTGCCAAAGCAACTGCTATCAGAACATATATGGGTGTTTCTTTTTCAGAAAGATTCTTTGTGTCTGTAACGACTGCGCTCATTCCGCTTAGGAAGCACTGCTCATTTGTTATGCTTCTTATCTTTTCTATTGCATTCATGGTTCCGTCTGCCGATGTCGTCTCGTCAAATATTACTGCCATCATCGTTGCATCTCCGCTATTAAATGCATCATAGAGCTCATTGGGAAGCATGTTCATCGGTATTGAAAGATCGGCCACCGAATCATACCAGATGACATCCGCTACGTGATCGACCTGTTCGACTTTCGCTTTTACCGCTGCGGCATCCTTTTCATTCATACCGTCTATGATAAGAAACGAAAAGGCTCCGGTACCGAACTGATCAACCAGTATGTCCTGTCCGACCATTGTTTCGATGTCCTTCGGAAGGTAATAGAGGATATCATAATTGACTCTTGTCTTGAAATATCCTATTACCGAAGGAACTAGAAGGATTATCGACAATATGATTATCGCAACCCTGTATTTAACTATCTTCTGTCCTAATCTGATCATGTTATGCACCTTGCTTTCGATTGAATAAATATGTTTACTTGTAAAAATGACCAACGTTCATTTTTTGTTCAACCATGTTATAACAAATTAATGACCAATAGTCAATAATTTCTTTCGAGTTTATTGATTTTTTATAAATTAGGTGTTTAAATAAGATAAGGAAAGGTTGAAAACATGGGAAAAGCAGAAGAAAACAAACTGAAAAAAAGAGAATCCTTGCTTGATACCGCATTTAAACTGTTCACGGAAAAAGGTATCCATAATACTTCCATATCGGATATCGTTGAACAGGCAGGTGTGGCAAAAGGTACGTTTTATCTGTATTTTAAGGATAAGTATGATATAAACAATAAACTTGTGATACACAGGGCAAGCAAACTGTTTGATGATGCTATGGAACATATGCATGAATGTGATGTAATAGGATACAGAGACAGGATACTCTTTGTGATTAATGACATTATAGATGCGCTTACAAAAGACAAGGTACTGTTAATGTTCATATCAAAGAACCTGGGGCTTGGATTTTCTAGATACGCCATGGAAAGTGCAGTTGTATCGGAAGAAACTACTATTAAAGAAGCATCAGAAAGTCTTTTGAAAGATATAGGCGATGAGATCAAAAATCCTCGTCTGATGATGTATATGATAATAGAACTTACAGGTTCGAGCATCTACTCTTCTATTCTTTATGATCAGCCTGTAAAGATAGATGCATTAAAACCATACCTGTATAATGCGATAAACAGTATAATAGATCAGTTTGCTGCTGAGTGATTTAATAAACTAGCCCGAGACAACAAACAGTATCTGCATCCATGCTCTTCTCTAAATGCTTTAAGAACCGCATTCATCTTAAATCCTCCTTCCGCCTGAAAATAAAAATGGACCAGATTGCTCCGGTCCGATTGCTTTTTTACATTCTTTCACACTACCATATTAAACCCTGAAAACAGCGTTGTAAAGGCTTTGAAATTAACACAATATTAACTTGAAATTTTTTTGTTGGAATTATTGGATAAAATACGTTCTATTTTATGTAGACCATTTTGGGTATTTTGACTACACCCCCTATTTTATCTGGCTTCAAAAAAGTATTGTATTCTCTGAGTTTCTGACCTCTTTTTTGACTACATTTTTGACTACACTTACATCAATTTTTTATAAAAAAAGGGGGTATTTTACGAACAAAGAAGAACAAAGAAAAAACTCGGAAATGTTATTCAAACCCGCATAAATACTGACAAAAATAACCCTCCGTGAACAAACACGAAGGGTTACATAACTTAAGTGCGGATAACAGGACTTGAACCTGCACGGTCTCCCACTAGAACCTAAATCTAGCGCGTCTGCCAATTCCGCCATATCCGCAAAAACAAACTAATTATACTAATTAACCGAATTGCTGTCAAACCTTACTGATAATATCTTTGTTTATCTTTATCAGAAAAAGCGTCGTTACCGTAAAGCTCATTAATTCAGCTATCGGGAAAGACCACCATACATTGTTGACCTCACCGGTAAGACTCAGTAAATACGCAACAGGGAGCAATACCACTACCTGTCTCATTATAGAGTTTATCATGCTGTAAACAGCTCTTCCGAGAGCCTGGAATACAGAACCTATTATTATACAGAATGCAGCGATAGGAAAATGGATACTTATTATGCGAAGCGCCGGGATTCCCATACTCATCATGTGATCCGATGCCGCAAAAAGAAGTAGCAGTTTATCAGTAAACAGCCAGAATGCCAGTGTGCCGGCTGTCATAATGATCAAAGCATAAATTACAGAATACTTAATGGTGTCTACCATTCTTTCACGTTTTTTTGCGCCATAGTTAAATGCCAGTATTGGAACCATTCCGTTATTAAGTCCAAATACAGGCATAAAGATAAAGCTCTGCAGTTTGAAATAAACGCCAAACACTGCCGTTGCGGTAGATGAAAATGCGATCAGTATCTTATTTAGTCCGTATACCATCACAGATCCTATTGACTGCATGATGATAGACGGCAAACCTATAGAGTAAATCTTTCCGATTATTTCCTTATCAGGTCTGAATCCTCTAAATCTTAGCTGTATCTCCTTGTTCACACGTATATTCAGAATAAATGCAAATATCGCTGCAACGATCTGACCGATTACAGTTGCAAGCGCCGCACCCTTAACTCCCATGACGGGCATGCCAAACATTCCGAAGATAAATATCGGATCGAGTATAAGATTGATGATCGCGCCTGTAGTCTGTGTGATCATCGTACATATGGTTCTGCCGGTTGATTGCAGAAGTCTCTCAAATATGAATTGAAAATATATGCCAAAAGACATACAACACACGATTGTCAGATAATCCACGCCATATGTGATGATCTCTGCATCCGAAGTCTGACTCACATAAAAAGATCTTACAACGAACAGTCCCACAAGTATGAAGATGACAAAGTTTATCAGCGAGAGAAATATGCCGTTCATTGCTGATTTGTTAACACTCTCATAATCCTTTTCGCCAAGAGCTTTAGAGAGTATGGCATTTACGCCAACGCCCATACCGCCGCCCAGAGCGATCATTATTGACTGAATAGGGAAGGCAAGCGATACGGCTGTAAGTGCATTTTCACTGATACGTGAGACAAATATTGAATCTACAACATTGTAAAGGGCCTGCACTAACATCGATGCCATGATCGGCAGTGACATGCCCAGCAAAAGCTTGTTTATGGGCTGTATGCCCATTTTATTCTCTTCGATCATATTTTCATCTGTCACTGACATAAAAGTTCCTCTGATAATACGTAAGTACTTATTGTATTATACATATTTTTCATTATAATTCAATCAAAAAAATTCTCGGTATAACGACAATCAGGATAGCTCGTGCAGCCTAAGAACGCTCCGAATTTCCCGTTTCTCTTCTTTAGGATATTTCCGCATCTTGGACATATCTTTAAAGAAACCGACAAGCCTTGAGTATTCTTGCTCTCGAGCTTCAGCTTCTCATAGATCTTCTGATTCATTGCACAGTCATTTAATGCTCTATGCGCACCGTAAGTGTCTATATCATAATGAAGTGCAATATCAGTCAGTGAATGATGCCTGATATCAGGCAGATAAGTTCTTGATAGGATAAGAGTATCGATATAGTCATTTCCCAGAGTCCTGCCGTAGAATCTTTTGCAGTAACGATATAGGAATTTCAGATCAAAAGCATGAATGTTGTGTCCTACCAGTACACTGTCTTTAATGAATTCCAAAAACTTTGGCAGAACATCTTCAAATACAGGGCTGTCAGCCACCATCTCGTCCGTGATCCCGTTTACACGGCTTGCATAATACGGTATAGGTCTGAGCGGATTGACAAGTGTGCTGAATTCATCAACCGGGATCGAATCCTTTACGCTTATAGCAGATATCTCAACTATATCGTCTGTGCCACATGATATTCCGGTAGTCTCCAGATCAAATACAACATAATCACTTACATATGATGTTAATAGCCTTCCTTGTTTGTCCGCTAGCATATCTTTACATTATTGAGCATCTTCATAGATCACAATGTTCTTTCCGTGCTGTTTTCCATAATACATACGCTCATCAGATTTTTTAATGATCTCTTCCGGCTCCTTGTAGGTTTCCTTATTTTCCTCAAGGCCTATCGTTATCGTCGAGGGAATATGCTTATTATAAAAAACAGTCGGGCTTGTCTCAATTACCTTTCTTAAATACTCCATCTTCTCCTTGGCTACGGTGAAGTCGTAATCTCTCATCAGTATTACGAATTCTTCTCCGCCCCATCTGCATATGCTGCATCCCTGCATTTCTCTTTTTATGAGTTTGGTTATATGTCTTAGCACCTCATCACCGCCATCATGGCCGTATGAATCATTAACTCTCTTAAAGTTATCGATGTCACAGAATGCTACACAGAAGTGCTTCGTGTTTTCACTCTTCATGCAGTTCTCTACGATAGGCAGAAATCCTCTACGGTTTAACAGACTAGTAAGAGTATCCTCCTGTGCGTCAACCGATAACTGTTTGTTTTTCTTCTCAAGGCTTACCATCTCATACTCGCTTGAATAGATATATATCGCATTATAAAAAATTATGGAAAATACCATTGCAAACGACGAAAATATGATCAGAACAGTCTTAAATACGGGTGAAAGGACATAAACAGGCTGCACTCCTGCATATCGTATAAATAAATATACATACATCGAGAAATTGAATATCAAAAGAAGGACTACGATCCATCTTTTGGATCCCTTAAAAAGAAAGCAGCCAAAATATATGATGATAGGGATAATGGAACACAAAAAGCAACACGAGCCGCAATCCCATCCTATGAAATGTATCGAGACGATAGCATATGTTGATACCTCTAAAAGGATACTCACATAAACCGGCATGATATATCCTGATTTACACAATAGGACACAGAACAGGTATACTATAACACTGAGAATATTAAACTGTATCAAAGGAGTTATATGGGCGCAGATCATTACAACTAACAGCGTGGCATGTACAAGCCCCATAACCGCTACTGTAAAGAGGAAACTGTTATGAACGAGGAAATGCATCGTCTTTTCAATCCAATTTCTTTCTTTCAACCTGTTTCATTCCTTTCTGTGATATCAACTCATGTTTCTGTGATCACTATTATACATCATTAGTGTAATACTTTTTCATCGATATCTTTGGCAAGTTTATTGTATTCTTCGACAAAAGCAGGGTGTTTTTCCCTGATCTTTATGATCTCGCCGCTATCTGCCGCATTCTCAAGTATCCTTGCTTCTTCGGAAAGCTTTAAAGCGCCTATCGAATGAAGATTGCTCTTAAGAGCATGTACATATATCCTATAGTCATTCCAGTCTTCCTTTTCAAAGCATTCGCACAGCGTTTTTATCTTGCTTTGATGCAAAGAAACAAAGTCGCTGATCATTTCCTTATAAAAAGGGATATCATTTGCACAGTATTTTAACCCATCATCAGTATTAAGCCCTATATCTTTTGCTCTTTCTATTACATCATTATCCTCAAAAGAGTCATTTTCATCGTTTTCTCCGCCAGGCATAAACTCTAATATTTCTTCATCTTCCTTCTTCTTTTCATCCGGCAGATACCTGTCAAACACATCGCAAAGCTGTTCTAGCTCAATGGGCTTTGTCAGATAATCATCAAATGTGGCATTCATATATATCTCTCTTGCACCGACTATAGCATTTGCCGTAAGAGCTATCATGATAGTATGCTCAGGAACCAGATTCTGTTCACGAAGTTTCTTAAGAGTCTCGATACCGTCCATCTCAGGCATCATATGGTCCATAAATACGATATCATAATCATTTTCCTTCATTTTAGAAACAGCACCAGCTCCCGATGATTCTAAATCCGGTGTTATCTTAAACAGGCCCAAAAGATTCTTTATAACCTTAAGATTCATCTCATTGTCATCAACCACAAGGATCTTGGCGTCCGGATAAATACTCTCTGATGTATTCTCTGTATCATTCAGTCTCCTTTTAGATGTAGCTGCCGTTTTTTCAATAGGCGTATCATCTACGATCGTCTGCGCAAGACTAAAATAAAATTTCGAGCCGACTCCATAGGTACTCTTTACCTCAAGCTTGCTGTCCATCATTTCTAACAGCTTTGTCGTAATAGACAGTCCCAGACCGCTTCCTTCGATAGTCCTGTTTTTATTCTCCTCAAGCCGTTCAAATGAAGTAAAGAGTCTTGGAAGATCCTCCTCGCGGATTCCGATCCCAGTGTCAGAAACCTGAATGAAAAGAGTGATCTTGTCATCAATACGCGATTCAGTCTTTATATCCAGAGTGACCGAACCCTTTTTTGTATACTTAACTGCATTTGTAAGAAGATTGATTATTACCTGACTGATACGAAGATCATCACCGTACAGTTCGTTTGGCAGATTCTTATCTGCGTTTATAACAAACTCGATGCCTTTTTCCTTTGCTCGCTGCTCGACTGAGATCCGAAGATTTTCGATCATGTCATTCATTTTGTATTTTACCGGCAAGAGTTCCATCTTTCCGTCTTCTATCTTAGAGAAATCCAGGATGCCGTTGACTAGAACAAGCAGATTTTTGCCGGCCTTCTTGATATTTGATGAATAATCAAGGATCTCAATGTCATCTGCCTTGTGCAAAATCATCTCATTCATGCCTAAAACTGCATTTATAGGTGTTCTGATCTCATGCGACATCTGAGCAAGGAATCTACTCTTTGCCTGATTAGCAAGTCTTTCGGTTTCAGCTATACGCAGACTTTCCTGTTCATGGAGTGTCTTTTCCTGAATGCTGTTTTTAATATAATTGAGTACTGATGTAAAGCCCACAAGCGCCATACATCTGGGGATTACATAGAACAGTACGAGACTGACAACATCAGAATTCATCTCATATGAGCCGCTTAAGAGTCTCTGACTTTCATTCGCAACAGTTGATGTGGTAAGTATCAGCATATTTGCGTCGCACAGGCCGATAGCAAATCCTCCTAGCACAGAACCTAAAAATCCAATACATGTCAGTATAAATGTGTATGTGATATATTTGTTGTGATTATACAGAATAGAACATACCATAGGAAACAGCATAAAAAGCGTCCCGTGATATGAAAGCTGTGAATTGGCGAATGTGATCATTCCGACCAGCAAAAAGAGCATCACATAATTTGATACGGTCTTTTCAAAACCAAGTGTAAATTTCACCAGATAGCCGCAAGATATAAATATGATCAGGCCTACCAAGGCATGATTCATTATGTTCTGATCAAGTATGAAAATGTTCAGTACATTAAGTATCCAGGCAATGACCATGACGATCATCGTCACCCGCATGCATTTTAACGAGTACTCGTTTGCCTTCTTAAAATCAACAGTATTATCCATAGTTTCACCCTCACTATATAATGATAACATATTTGATCATTTCATGAATACTGTAACTAGTTTATTGCTTTTATATAATAGGAAAAGACTCTATTTAACTCTTCAAATTGTTATCAAACAGCAAAAATTCAAAAAACTGTTGACATAGAAGAAACTGTTGAATATAATATATCTTGCGTCACAACACCGGGGTGTGGCTCAGCTTGGCTAGAGCGCCTGGTTTGGGACCAGGAGGTCGCAGGTTCGAATCCTGTCACCCCGATCAAAAGTATGTATATCGATTAATCTATTTGCAGGTGTAGTTCAATGGTAGAACACTAGCCTTCCAAGCTAGATACGTGGGTTCGATTCCCATCACCTGCTTTCAGTAATAAAAGCTGAAAATTATGCTATGTATGTGTTCGTAGCTCAGCTGGATAGAGCAACGGCCTTCTAAGCCGTGGGTCGGGGGTTCGAATCCCTTCGAGCACACTTTGTCACCGGTTTTCCTAGTAAGATCGATGGCAATAATATTTTTATGGTGGGTATGGCGCAGTTGGCTAGCGCGCCAGATTGTGGCTCTGGAGGCCGAGGGTTCGAGTCCCTCTACCCACCCTCTTTTGTCTTTAAGGCAAAAGGTCAATGGACGAGGGTCCTTTATGTTGGGCTATCGCCAAGCGGTAAGGCACAGCACTTTGACTGCTGCACTCGCTGGTTCGAATCCAGCTAGCCCAGTTAAAGTCTTGCTTGACTTTATTATGTGGGATATTAGCTCAGGTGGTAGAGCACTTGACTTTTAATCAAGTTGTCCGGGGTTCGAATCCCCGATGTCTCACTTCTTTTGAGAGGCTTCAAATCCAGTATTTATGCGGGTTTGAAGCTTTTTGATTTTCTGAGATTTGGGTCAGGTGACCCAATTTAGTGACCCAACGAGGGTTAAGAAACGGCCAATTTTGACTTTTCGATCGCATCTTCAACAAAGCTGTCTGTGGTAACTGTATATCTTTCAAGATTAATGGTAGTTGAGTGACCAAGTATCGCTGCTCGTTCAGCTACATTCAACCCTATCGAAACCATCCACATGTTGAAGGACTTTCTAAAAGCGTGGTTGTTTGTGACATTATATCCAAGTTTTTTACAGAGTTTGTACAGTGATCTTTCATATGATACGCTGTCTGTTTCAGGGAATACATATTCAGATTCTATATTAAGCTCTTCCTGGATACTTTTGATCTCACTTAAAAGCTTCGGAATGTGCTACACAATTATAGCATATTTTGATCTTATTTTTCATATAGAATCCTATGTGAAGAAGCACTTGCTCTATCATCCAGAGAGTTTGATTTCAACACAATTTAAAGAAGACTTTCATTACTACAACATATTCAATAACAACCAGTTCTTCTGTTGCTATCTGCTTGAATGTTTATATTCATCTTGATATTGTTCCAGCCTGTCATTTCGTTTAGCTCTGTTCACTTCATGATTATACTGATTTGCTCTGGCCTTAGCTTCTGCAAGTCTTTCCTTAATGGATAATCCGGAATATAATCAAATAGAGAGTTTTTACCGAGTTTTATAATTCACTAGTAACAATCGTTTACACTGTACTGACAATGTGTTAAAATGTTAGTACAAAGGAGGCGATGCTATGAGTAGTACAATAACTGTTCGTGTTGAAGATAAACTTAAAAAAGAGGCGGGAGATGTATTTCGAGAAGTAGGAATGGATATGTCTACAGCTATTACCATATATTTAAAGCAGGTTGTTAGGACTAACGGAATTCCGTTTCCCATTTCGGCTGAAATACCGAATGCATTGACTTTAAAAGCAATACAAGAAGCAGAAAAGGGAAAAATGGCTTCTTTTTCTTCAATTGATGAACTGATGGAGGACTTGAATGATTAAAGAAATCAAGCGTACTTCTCAGTTTAAGAAGGACTATAAAAAAGCCATTAAGAGTGGCTGTAAAGAGAAAGATTTTCGTGAAGTATTAAAATATCTTGTAGCACAAAAACCATTGCCTGAGAAGTATCGTGATCATCCGCTGTCAGATTCGAAAAACTATAAAAATGTGCGGGAATGTCATATTTATCCCGACTGGCTTCTTGTGTATAGGGTATACAAAACAGAGTTGATTCTGGAACTGATCAGAACAGGTACACACAGTGAGCTCTTTTGAAAACAATAAATTGTTTGTATTTCTTTGGGTCACCTGGCGGTTATCAATGCGGCAGAACCCAGTGTTTATGCGGGTTTGCAGCTTTTTATTTGTGAGAAAAATGTAGAATTTTGTACGGTCACCTAACGGTCACCTACTCGATTTTAGGCTGATCTTGCCTGTTTTATGGCATTTTCAACCCAATTGTCAGAAATAACCGTGTACTTTTTAAGGTTCACAGCAGTCGAAACCATTCAAAATCCCGATTATATTATAAACGATGATACTCATGAAAATACCGGATTGATAGTACGTAAAATATACATTTAAGAAACAGATGAACATACTTTTATCGTATTAAGAATCTGTACCGATTCGCAGAATGGCCATTTAGCAAATTCCATCATTTCTGGTTGGAAAACTTCAATCTACTTATGCATTTCTTTGATGCTCTTACAAAAAGCTTTCTGTTCTTCATCATTAACCGTCCATTGATCATACAATGTATTTCATCTATTCCGCATTCGACATCCTGTTACGGTACAGAACATCCAGATCCACATCACCTTTAACTCCTTCGATCTTTCCTATGCATGAATGCTGCCACATAAAATAATCTCCCGCGTAAGAAGTGGACTTGGTGTAATGAGCCAGCCATACCGGATACTGTTTCTTTCCGGTCCATACGGTTTCCAGATAATTCTTGCTTCCGTACAGGCATGCTTTATATCCGTATTTTGATACTTCTTCCTCAAATATCTGCAGACATTTGTTAAGATCGTGAATATTCATTCCATAGTTTTCGAAGTTCTTGAAATCCTCCCAATCATAGGTGATAGGGAAATCAAGCTGTTCATCGGCAAGGACTTCCATCATGTAACGTACACTCTCTCTGACCTCAGCCGGACTGCTCTCTTCGGCATGCCAGTATATACCAACCTGCATTCCCGCTGCTTTGGCCCCTGCCATATTGTTCAGATAATACCGGTCCGTATACAGTTCGCCGTCATCCAGTCCGCCAATCCTCATATATACGAATTCACAGCCTGCTGCCTTGACTTTTTCAAAATCAACCGCTTCCTGCCATCTTGAGATGTCGATCCCAACACTTGTTTCGTCTGTCTTGTACTGACTCCTGAAATCAGAGAAATTCTCATATTTCTTATCGCCTCCGTCAGGGTTCGGTGCCGGTGTAGCAATACGCACATTCATATCCCTGGATGTCGAATGTCCCGCATCGTCCGTGATGGTGATCTTTAAAGGATATGTTCCCTCTGTCGATGTGTCAACCGATCCGGATACCTCAAGAGTCACGTCACGATCCACATCATCCGCATAGCCGATGTATTTGTGAATGTCAAATTTCTCTCCCGGTTTAAGACTTGGTGAGCCGTTAAATACCAAAAACATCGGTGCATCAACGTCCTCCGCCTCTTCATTCATTTCCTTTAAAACCTTATCCACTTCTTCTGAATATGAGTTTGCCATATCCATCATAAGCTTACTTAAGCCGGAAACAGACGCGGATACGATCGATAAACACCATGACTGCGTTTCTTCCGTAACGGTTTGTGCTGCCGTTTCAGCCGGTTCGGTCGTCACATTTTCCGCACTTACAAATTTTGCTTCATTTGTCTGTAATGCGATTGTTATCGCAAGACCTGCTGTTATTAATTTTATTCCGATTCTGTTATTCTTCTTCATTTGATTGATTCGCTGCTAATACACTTATGGATCCGGCCATGTTTTCGAGACTTGCCCCATCGCATCATCCAAGACTCATTCTATCATTGAATTCATAATACAGACTGTCCATATATGTGTTATACTGCTTCTCGCTTATTTCCTCCGTTTTCCCCTTACGATAATTATAATAGGTATTCTTTTCCCCGTCATTATCCATCCATTTGTTGGATTATTTTCCCCCAATTCCAATATAACGTGCTAACATCTCTGCCCGTTAAATTAGAATTTGTCAGTCTGCAAGTTCCCCATCCATCTTAATCAAGAATTCTTCAAAGTTGTTAGAGATTTTATAATATGTATCTTCATCTGTATTACAGCTATCTATCTGACAATAGACTTTCTTTTCCGGATTGTATGCCCAAAGTACATCATCTATACCGCCTATGACCACATACCCCGGCCAACTGTTCTGAACATCATATTCTTCGTTGATTGCTTCCAATTCTTCTATCTTGTAAAAACGACCGTAATTGTTCTCTCCCAATGGACCCTCTCCTCCGTTATGCTTGCTTATGAACGCAAGATAGTCATCCGGAAGATTCAGCCCGTTTATTACTGAAATCACCTTTTTAGGCTTTTCATTGAAATCAAATTCTTTGAACATCTCTTTCATTTCCATATAACACCTCTTCAAATACATCCTCTTCATCACCCTCCTTAAAGGGACGAAGAATCAGTCTCTCTGTCTCAATTATCATTTTTCCTGTCCTTATTAAATACCAATTCTGAAATTTCTATCATCCCTATTTCAAATGCCACATTTCTCCATTTGGCATCTGCATCACATCACCGGAAAGAATCTCTATTACATTTCCGTTAAGATCCCTGACTATAGTCTCCTCCCAATACTTATAATCCGCGCCTTCACCTTCTTCAAACCATCTGTTAAAGAACAGCCTATCGCCATCCCGTAGAAAGAAGGAATCATGATTTTCTATTGAAAGGCTTATCTTCTGCGGCCAAACGATCTCAAATTCACTACCGCGCTGTCTCGAGAGTGTAAGCGGTCTGATATGCAGCTGCAGATTGTAGCAATCCGTCACCGCCGTGAGAGGAAGCTGTGTATGAATACTTACCTGATGATCATTGCAGTCAAACCTTACTATCTTGATCGATCCATTCGAAAAATCCACATCGAGCATATAAATACCGCCATCAAAGAATACCGGTTTTTCACTGTAATGCCCTTCTGTTTTCACAACCGGAAAGAAAACCTCTCCATCCGGATAGTGGACAAGGCAAAGCTTTCTTCCTTTTACGTTATTACCCTCGTTAAAAAGCTCTTCTGCCTCATAAAGATCGCCGTGTTCATAATCCATGCCAAAATACCACTCGCTTGTGGCTCCGTATACAGGCTCAATATATGTGATCCCGTTAGTTTCTATTATCTTCATATTCATAGATCGTCACTTCTCTATCTCTCCATCCCAGTCCTGGATACCGCCAAACTCATATATATTCGTATAGCCAAGTGCAGCAAGTTTTGCGGATGCCTCTTTACTCCTTCGTCCGCTTCTGCAGTATACATAGATTACCTGATCAAGATCAGATAGCTGTGCGGGCTGATCTGCCCCGATATCTTCGTTTGCCACATTGATCGCACCTGGGATATGCCCTTCAGCAAATTCATCTGCTCTGCGCACATCCAAGATGATGTAATTGCCAGGCGTCTCAAATGCTTCCTTTGCTTCTTCCATATTAATGGAGACGTACTTTGCTTGCTTGCTATTATCCGAAACCTTTCCCGCTAGGAACACAGAAGTCGGTCCATCCGCACCGCCAATGATCTGAACTGTGTGATTTTCTTTATCTGCATCTATAAAGCGCTTTCCTATCAGAACACCGGCAACTACGACTCCGATAGTCATCCCTGCAATAATTAGCTTCGTGCTTGTTTTCATATCTATTCAACTCCTGTCTCATCTTTTTGTACAGTCAACCATTTTCTTTATTAACCTGCTATATCTTAACCGATCATTTAGAGCATTTATATAATTTTATGATCTGATTATACCGTAATATAGCGCTGATTGTCTGTATGTTTCTTTCATAACTATATAGTTTCTAAATACATGTCATCAATCCTGTCAGATCACCCGATCACAAATTTCACACTACATATATCACTAGCAATTAAGAATTGATATAATAATGTAAGTAAAGCACTGCCTTGTGAGTCAAAAGATCGTTTTATCCTGTTTTGATGTACACAGGTAAATTGTTAATATATCCATGCTATCATCAGCAAAGTTTCTCATAAAAACGGATCAAAGGAAATGAAGCGAAAAAATGGAACTGGTAACTAAAAGCAAAAGAAAAGGAATGAACTGTTCTATAGATGTATTCTATGAACAGTCAGAAGGTTTTTCAAAACATCTCAACGACAAGACATGCTATAAGATCATCTTGATCAACTCCGGATCATTCGTTGTAGAGGATAACGGGAAATATCTGGCGATATCAACACCAGCTGCTATCCTAATAAACGAAAAGTCGGATTTTAATATCATATCCGAAGAGAATGTCAAATGCAGGACGCTCTTTTTCAGACCGACGATAATCCGTGAAGAATTCACTATCGAAGCCATCAACGCTCACATATACGATAAATTTCTGACCGCCTCAAAAGACACTGGACCTCTCGACCGCCAAAAGGTGGAACAGCTTATAACAGGTGACATACAGTTCGAAGACTGCTTTTCAAATCAGATGATATATCAGGATGCACTTTATTTTGTTGAACTCTTCTCGACCGGCAGGGATATTGTGTACTATTCACTTACAAAGCAGGAATATGATACCGTGCTGAGACACTTTTTAAGTATTGAATACGAGATAAATGAACAGCCTGATAATTTCTGGATCCTGAGAACGCGCTTTTTCATTCAATCCATACTTTTTATGGCTACAGCAGACTTCTATAGGAATTTCAGGCAATCTGATATATACAATGATCCTCTCGTTGCAAGAGTCACCAGATACTTCTGGGAGCATATCGATGAGGATATAACATTGGACAGTATCCTAAAACTGTTTTCCATTAATAAGAATTCTTTAAATGATGCCTTTAACAAAGAAGTCAACATGTCATGCATGGCTTATCTGGAGCAATTGAGGATCAATTTAGCAAAAAGCGAGCTTCAGTATGGAAAGCATACGATCAGTGAGATAAGTGTAGGTGTCGGATACAGTGATACCAATTATTTTTCAAAGGTATTTAAAAAGCATACAGGCATGACACCCTCGGAATATCTGAAACAGATGAGAGGTCTATGCTGATTTTTCTATTTTTCGTGCTCATATTTCTAACTGTAAAGGATATGGTCATATATGCTTATCTTTAGGAGGATGAAATATGAAAAAAAGATTAATTCTGATTGCTTTTACAATAATGGCTGTTTTGTTCACCGGATGTTCAAAAGAGAATGGACCGTCCGAAGGTGATGTTAAAACTGAGACTAAGACCGTAACTGTAGAAAAAGGAATGATCCCGCAGGTTATAGAAAAAAACGTAACCTATGTATACAAGGATGGAAACTGGCAGGAAACGGATTCAGCTATAACCTCCTGGAAATGGGCAGACGATTTCATTATCCAGGATACTGTATGGATAAGCGAAACAAATGATGCAGCCACACTGTATTCAGATATTGGCTTATCCTTTAAAGGAAGACCGGCAGTTGCATATCTCCACTTTAAAGCCGATCAGAGAGAAACCTCAGCCTCAATAGGTGAAACCGAAGACAAAACTCCGAAGATGGATATAACTATAAGTATCAGCTGTGATATCATTTTTGAGTGTAACGGCGAAAAGTTCTATCTGGAGGGTGTGAAGGTATTAGGCGGAGAATGCTTCATGGACGGAACATGCAATATGATGGTCGATACAGGAGACGGTCATATTGGTACCATTTATATTCCCGCCGATGTCAAGAAGGGACAGTGGAGCGATTTCAGGAATGCAATGCCATCAAGTGAAGATGCGCTCATGATGGAATCAAGCACGTTTATCAAAAAAACAGCATTTGATGACCAGATATTTTTAAGTGTAACATCGAAAGATGTAAAAGACGGTGTATGGAACGATAAGATAACCAATACAAACTACGGTGAAAACCTCTCTCCCGAACTTACATGGGATCCGGTTGAAGGAGCAACGAACTACGTTGTAGTAATGATAGACGGAGCATGGCTTCACATGGATGTATTCACAAGTGAAACTCACCTTGATGCAGGAGCGATAAAAAGAGGTTCCAGAGGCGATCAATATGTAGGGCCATATCCTCCAAACGGTACACATACATACTCTGTCTTTGTATTTGCACTCAAAAATGAGTCCGGAAAAGTAAAGCTTTCATTTGATGCGGGCGGAAACAGCATCGATCAGATATACACTTCTTTAAATGTTGATAAGAACGGTAATTCAGGAAATGTTATAGCTGTCGGCAGACTCGACGGAAACTATACTCATAAGGATTAGCACAAGGAGTTACATTATCCTATATATCATGATTATTAAGCAGCAAATTCTTTGTTTAAACGAGTTTGCTGCTTAATATTTTGTTATCCCATGTATTGCCATAGATGTTATAATGTTTATATCTTTGTCCGCAGTAGGTGATACTCATTATCCATAAACACGGACACTTTACTGCGATCAAATAGATTACCTGAAAGGCAAACCAGATACATTGTTTATTTCATTCTTTTTTGTTTTATTTCTGGCAGTATTATGGCTGCTGTTCATATTGGCACCCGCTAAATACCGCAAGACTGTTCTGTGCATATTCAGTCTTGGATTTTGCGGCTATATATCTGTAACTGCACTGGCTGCTCTTGTGCTCTCCACCGTTGTTACCTTTGTTGGTGCTATAGCTATTGAAAAAAACAGCGAGGACAATAAACGAGCGAAAGCCATAACTGTGTTCACAGTAGCATTATTTGCATTTGTTCTCATAGTAGTCAAAAATATACCTTACCTCATAAAGATGTTTGGCTTTGATACTCTGTCAAAAAACAGTATCCTTACATCTATAGTCTTGCCCGTCGGATTCTCATTCTATGCATTTCAAGCAATAGGCTATCTGTATGATGTCTATCAGGGCAAGGAAACTGCTGAGAAAGACATAGTCGACTTTGCTCTTTATATGGGATTTTTTGCAAAACTTGTGAGCGGCCCTATTGAAAGAAAAGGTAACTTTTCAGATCAGCTTAAAGGTCTTGCAGGTATTAATGTCATCGATAGGAATCGCATATCTTTGGCACTTACATATATGGTATGGGGATATTTCCTAAAGCTTGTTATAGCAGATAGACTGGCATTAGTCGTAAATCAGATACATGCAGCTCCTGAGTGCTTCGATATCATATGGCTTATGGGCGGAGCAGTATTTTACAGTTTCCAGGTATACACTGATTTTGCCGGATACACATGCATCGCCATTGGCTGTGCTATGCTGTTTGGAATAGAACTGACACAGAATTTCAATAGTCCGTACTGTTCAAAGAACATAACAGAATTCTGGCGCAGATGGCATATTTCCCTAAGCTCATGGCTAAAAGATTACATTTATATTCCCCTTGGCGGCAACAGAAAGGGTAATCTTAGAAAATGCTTTAATACCATGGTCGTGTTTGTTCTATGCGGCATATGGCACGGCAACGGTCTCTCCTTTTTAGTATGGGGAATACTCCATGGCCTGTTCTCGATTTTTGATTCTGTTATCGGAAAGAAGTTAAGTACAGAAGGAATTGTTAAATCATTCATCGCACGAACCGTTACATTTATCGCAGTCACGTTCGCATGGATCTTCTTCAGGGCAGATTCCTTAAGACTGTCCCTTAAATATATTAAACTCATGTTTACCAACGGGATCAATCCCAAAGGACCGATCTCATTTATTACAGGTAACGGTGTTGTAATGCTTCAGGTATATATAAGTGTCGCAATGATCATTTTGGTACAGATCATCGACAGCATCTGTTATAGAAAGAAAACCGAGTTGCCTCAGCTGATACAGGAAAACAGGATGATCAAGTACGGATTTGTCTATGTATGTCTGATGGCAATGTTTGTTATCGGAGTCTACGGCGGAGCGTTTAAGACCGAAACCTTTATCTATATGCAGTTTTAGTCTTTTGAGGAATCTATGAACATTAAAGGAAACAAATGGATCTTAAGAATATCAATGATCGCACTTATCTGTGTGTCATTGATAGTTATTCGAAACATATTGGAATATAAATCGCCTCACGGTATCAATCAGACCAGAGCGTTTTACGAACAGCCAAAGAACACCATCGATGTACTGGCAATAGGAAGCAGCCATGTGCATTGCGGAGTCAATACAGCAGAGCTGTGGAATAAATACGGCATCGCAGCATATGATTTCAGTGCCGCCGAGCAGCCCTTCTGGATCACATATCATTACCTTAAGGAAGCATACAAATATCAGTCGCCCAAGGTTGTTGTGCTGGATGTTTTCTCGGCTGCAAGATTCAAGGAGGATTTCCATTATAAATGGCTCGAGGAAAGTGTATACGGATTAAGATTCTCAAAAAATAAACTTGATATGATAAACGTGAGTATCGAGGATGAGTATCGTTCGGATTACTTCCCTTCATATCTAACCTATCACAACCGTTATATTGACCTCAACAAGGAGGATCTTTATAACATATTCGGCAATCATAAGGAAAAGATGATCTTCAAAGGATTTACACCCGGCTTCAATGTTGTGGATCAGAGTGAAGCATTTGGCGGATGGGATGAACTTGATGATTATCATCTTACACCCAAATACGAGGAATACCTGAAAAAGATCATAGATCTGACCAAGCAACATGGCAGCAAGCTCATGATCATTGTCGTACCGTACAATCTTGATAAGAGAGATGCTGTTACTTATGAAGAGATCGAAGGCATCGCTAAAGCCTCAGGCGTGACCTTCATAGATTTTAACAATCAGCTGGATGAAATCGGAATAGACAAGTCCGCGGATTTTAATGATCATACTCATCTTAATTACTATGGAAGCGTCAAATTCTCCGATCATCTTGGAAAGATTCTAAAGGATGAAGCAGATCTTCCGGACAGACGTGACAGTTCAGGCTATGAATCCTGGGATGAATTTGCCAATAGAATAACTAATGAAGCAAACAGTAAATAACAGTATACATTTTAAGGAAAAGTGATAGAATTATGCAAAGGAGCACCGAATATACATAAGTAATTAAATTCGGATGATTATGAAATGAAAAAAAATAAGATAATTAGTATCCTTACAATAATTTTATGCATATGTCTTATGGCAGGATGCGGAAATGCCGCTGTTCCTGCTAATGAACCACCTGAAGCTACAGAAAGTGATAAGACTACTGATGTCAGTGAGGCAGAAGTAAAGGAATCAGATGATACAGCAACTGTAACTGAAGCCGCTAAGGTAACTGAAGCAGTTAAAGAAGAAGCAAAGGAAGCTGAAAGCACAGATGAAGCAAAGGTTACAGATGCAGCTAAAGTTGCTGAAGCCGATGCACTTGAGATCAACTGGGATGATGTTAAGACATTAGATACTCCCATTACGATGTATGCTCAAAAACAGGTAAATATCAGAAAAGGACCTGATACACAGTATGACAGACTGGGCACTCTTTCATTAAATGATGAAGTCAGTGTTATCGGCGAATGCAAGAGCATTCCATGGAAAGAGATCAAATTCAATGATGATGTGGCATTTGTTCACGGTGATTTCCTGGGAACCGAAAAGATAGATCTAGAAGCTTTAAAGGCAGCTGAAGAAGCAGCTGCTGCCGCTGCTGCACAGGCAAATCAACAGCAGGCTCAAGCCGCACAACCGGCTCAACCTGCTCAGCCGGCACAGCCGGTCGCTTCAGCAGCGGGGACATTGTTTATCGGTGATTCAAGAACATGTCAGATGAGAGCTGCTACCGGCGGAGGAAAATGCGGCTGGATATGCGAATATGCAACCGGCTATGACTGGTTTGCCGATACCGCGATCCCGCAGGCCGACCCTCTTATAGGAAACGGCACAAAAGTAGTGATCTGTATGGGTGTAAATGATCCCGGAAGCCTTAATTCATATGCTAATAAAGTCAATGAAAAAGCTGCCGAGTGGGTTAACAGAGGTGCTAAAGTCTATTATGTATCCATAAATCCCGTAGATCATCCATATGAAGATAAAACACCTAATATAGACAGTTTCAACGCTCAGATGCCCGGTCTGCTTGCCAATGTCAAATGGATCGATACAGCCAGCGTAGTCAAGCAAGGCGGCTTTGTTTTAGAAGACGGAATCCATTATGACGCTGCAGGAAATGTAAGCATCTACAACATGATCATAAGAAGTCTGAAATAATCGATAAGGGACGTTTCTTTAATCAGGAAACGTCCCTTTATTCATCAAATATATTTATTCGGTTGAACTACAGACTGCAGACCATTATGTATTCTTCTTCATTTTCATCTACAGTTTTAAATCCCACTTTCTTATACATCCTGACCGCGTAATTTGCTTTCTGAACCGCCAGTGATGCCCTTTTATAGCCTTTCTCCTTTAACAGGTTAAGCATTTCCTGCATAAGTTTTGTCCCGATACCACGTCCACGATATTCTCTGTATAGCGATATTGCAAACGAAGGCGTTTTATCATCTATATGCCCGTAATCATTCATGATACGAGTCCAGACAGCTCCGATCACTTTGCCTTCATCTTCTGCCACCAGACAGTGATCTGCAGTATCTTTTCCAAAATCCTCATAATCGATCCTTAGTTCAGGTTTTTCAATGATATCCCTATCCGGAGCCTCTACTCCTTCAGGTATAAATATCGCCTCATATAAAAAATCCTTAAGCAATTCTTTTTCTTTATCTCTTAAAGCTCGTATATGCATCACTTGCCCTCTGTATCTGCGATAAGCTTTTCTACTTCTTTTGAAGATAGCGGGCGTCCCCAGATAAAGCCCTGAACAAAGTCGCAGCCAACGTCTTTTAATGCCTTGAGCTGCTCAGGATCCTCTACACCTTCAGATATAACATCAAATCCCATTATGTGGCCCATCGATATGATAGCGGCTACATACTGTCTGGAAGAATCACTCATGTTCATTTCATCAATGAAGGATTTATCTATCTTTAGCAGATTGGCCGGGAATCTGTTCAGATAACTTAATGAGGAATATCCGGTACCGAAATCATCGATAGCTATCTGGATACCCATGTTTTTAAGTTCATCGATACAGTGCAGTGCCTTGTCAACAGAATCGATCATTATCGATTCCGTGATCTCTATCTCCAGCTGACCAGCAGGGATTAAGCTGTCATCAAGAAGCTGTCTTATCTCATCAACAAAATCACTCTTCATCATATGACGCACGGATGCATTAAGGCTGAGGGTTAGCTTTGATCCTGTTTTATTTAGCAGTTTTCCAAAAAACATCGCTGCTTTTCTGGCAACGGTCGCATCTACCCTGTCAATGAGACCGACTTTTTCTGCAACAGGTATAAACTCGCCGGGGCTTATGACATTTCCCTCGTTATCTTTCATTCGTGCGAGTGCTTCGAATCCTCTCAGACTGTGATCCATGTCATACTGAGGTTGGAGATTGAAATATATCGTATCATTATCAAGAGCATTTCTTATGAGATTTTCAATCTCGAGTATGTGCTCATCCCTTAAGATATCAGGTGTGAATTTACATATGTGTTCGCTGCTGTTAACCCTTTTTATCTCATTCATAGCAGCATTAGCATGCGATATGAGGGCATTGGTAGAATCGGCATCATCAGGATATTTAGCATATCCAAAGCTGGCAGATATGTAGAGCTCACAGCCGTCTACCATCATGCTTTCGCTTAGAGCATCATTATAGCGGTTGACTATTTTTCTAAGTTCTTCTTCTGTCTCGTATCCGCTGATAACAAGGAAGAATTCATCTCCGCCAATGCATGTAAGATAAATATCTGTTTTATCAGATATGTTATTAGAAACCGTTTTCCATCTTCCAGTTACATCTATCAGAACCTTGTTGCCGGAATCAAATCCCAGTGTATTATTTACATGTTTGAAATCATTCAGATCTATTGAGACCACAGCGAACTTTTCTTTCTTTTCAATAAGCTCAGAGATATGCTCAGTCAGTGCAAACCTGTTTGGAAGACCCGTGAGCGCATCTGTATAACTCATGCGTTTAAGTCTTTGTACAACCTTATATCTTGCAATATGCGAAGAAATGAAAAATGTCGTCAGCTCCAGTGTTTCTTTAATATGTTGCGTATTTTCCGTATCAAAGTTTACTGCCCATATAAAACCGAGCAACTCATTTCCCTGACGAAGCGGAAACAGCACAACGCTTGTTACACCGGCTTCAACAAGGGTCTGATACCACGGATTGTTTATCCTGCTTATATTGTCCATTTCTTCCTGGTTTCTGACGATTATGCAGTCTCCTTCATCTCCGAGCATATCCTTCCAGGAATTTGCTATATTATAATAGCCTTCGAACTGAGTTACTCTCTTGATCTTGGAATTTGGCACGAAATTGGTCGCAAGAATTGAGAATTCTTCTTCCTCGTGATTCAAAAGCAGCACCGTGCATCCTTCTGCCTTGCAGATCTGACGTATCTCGGCAATGACGCTTTCCATAGCCTCCTTGAGATTATTGGCGGTGTGGAGCTTTATGCAGGTCTTTAAGACATCACTTGACGTGCTGGACGTATTGAACGTATCCAGCATTGTATCAGCATTATCATTTGGAATAGCCGAATAGAGACAATAGCATGTATTTCCTTCTTCATAAACCAAAGGTGTAGCATATATGTCAAACCAGATATCAACATTATAGATATATGCATATGTATGGATCTCCTGTTTTTGTACTGCAGACCGATAGCATACATCCTCAAAATTGATATTCTTCTGAAAATACTCCGAATATATTAATCCCGGTTTAAACGGTTCGTTTTTCTCATCACCATGCGGCTTCATTCGCAGATCCAAAAGATCTGCATACTTTTTATTTCCAGCCGCAAGACGTATATCACCGTATCCGCCGTCTTCTCTTTTATCAACCGATACTACTATTGTCGGTACATATACAGAATCAACAATGCTCTGAAAATCCACAGTGACTCCTTTCCAGATTCAATACCCTTCAATTAACGCACTTACAGTGCCGAAACGCATTGTATTTGCTCCATGCCTATCTTGATAATATAGCATGGCATACGTAACACAACTGATTATTTCTGCTATATTTTTTCAATGATCATTTCAGATGAGCCATCTTCTAGTGAGTTATACTCATCGTAATGAATATGTGTTCCGCTTTCTTCCTTTGCCAGTGATATCAGCTGATCCGCCAAAGTTAGCAGCCCCTCCTTATTGGCTGAAATAGTCACATTTCCATCGTTCTTAACTGAGATAATAAATCCTTCTATCCACTTTAAATCCATACTCTACCTCATCTTTATGCAATCTGTATCTGTTTACAGATCAAGGCTCTCAAATATAGTTTTTGCTATCAGCATAGACCCCGCATCAGATGCATGTCTTCTATCATCAGCAAACAGATCGATTTCAGGATATTTATGGATTTGTTCCCACCATCTATCCCCCACCGCAGCGAGCAGACATCCGTATTTATCCGCAAGATATCTGTATCTGTCAGACATTTCCTTCTGTGAAGCTTCATCACCTTCCATAGTCCACGTCATGAATAAGCAAGGCTTGGATTCAGTCTGTCTTACCCATTCCATTATCTTTCCAAGTGCTTCATCCATAACTGAAAATTCTCCCATAGGATGAGCTACATGTTGCAAAATTATGTAATCATACTCTCCATATAGGATATTGAATCTTGTCTGTTCATTATCAGCATGATAATCAAGACCCATACCACCTTTTGTCAGCATAGTCACATGCATATCTATCCCGTTCTTTTTACATACATCCTTAAACATTGAGGGCATGTCGTTATAGTAAGTGTGACTGTTTCCAATGAATAGAGTTTTCATTTTAAATCCTCATTTATATCCTTTAATATAACTTGATCTTATATATCTCACATAAGATCATCCATAAAGAAGAACGGCTATCATAATAGTTATGACAGCCGCCGTTATTTCATAATCCTATTCTAAAAACCGGATTCAGCAAGTCCCCACTGGTCAACGGTTTCGCTCTGATCGATCAGGCCCATGTAATAAGCAGTTATATCCGTGATAGTAGCATTTTCATTTCCATCATCGGCCATGATGTCGTTTGTCCCGGATTGAGCCAGATAATCAACAAGTTCCTGCGTAATTCCTCTTTGACCTGGAGCATACAGATCCGGAGCGCCCAGTGTGTGAATCCATTCATGAGCGATAGTTAGATACCATAAAGTATTCTCTCTCATTAACAGAATGATGTATTCGTATGGAGGTTCTTCCCTGCCTTCCATATAGTAGTAGTAATCCTTCTGAGATTCCTCAATACCTGTACCCACACAGAATGTACATGGCATGCATGTTGAGTTTGGATCAGTTTTTACTGCAAATATATATGTAATGCCATCTGCATTCAGTGACTTCATTATCGCTTCACTGTCAATGGTATTAGCAATTATCTCATCTGCTTCGAATACACCCTCTCCGTGGCTGTTTATAGTATTTCCAAGATCTGTCTTAAATGAAGCTTCATACAGGAATTCTTCATGTTCTTCCCAGTCCCAGATATAATTTATATCTTTTCCGTACTCTTTGATATGCTTTTCCAGCCATGACATGGCATTGCCCAATTCTTCATGATATGAAGAAAGCATCTGGGCTCCGTTACCTGATTCAAAATCCCACGCTGAAGTACCGTCATCTGCAATTATAGTAACTACAGCTATAGTGCCAGATGCCTCTTTAACGGTTCCCTTAGGATAGTTGTATATAGTAAAATCCCCTGACGATGCTGAAGAACTGTCACTATATACCTCAGTGTCAACGTACTCATCATATGAATCGCTCTCTTCCGGGTATTCATATTCCTGAGAGGAACTGTAATCATCTGAATACTCATAATCCTCATCAAGGCATCCACCAAGCAAAGTCACTACCGTCAACAATATAACAAGCGTTATTGCCATTTTCTTTCCAGTTTTCATCTTCATCTCTCCAGATCTTAACTATCAACGATCTAAGATCAGTCAATTTATTAAGCATACAATATTAATAGCGCATTGATACGCCATTCTTAATTGAACACGAACTTTCAATACGTTCGCATTATTTCTATGGTAATTTTGATAATTCTGCTTGAAGAGCTGCTATATTGTTTGGATCATTAACATCAGAACTATATGTTTCAGAAGCACCATTTGCGCGCGTTAATACATAGTATTTCACGCCCTGGCCTGGATCACTTATTGTCACCTTATTTCCTTTAGTATCACTTATTGAAACAGGTACAGTATCTCCGCTCGTTGAGCAGGCATCCCAATCAATTTTGTCCCATCCAATGTTTACAGTTCCTCCATTCGTATTATTGGGATCAGATATAGTCATAGGCACAACTAAGGCTACTGAACTAGCAGGAGAAGTTCCTGTCGGATCTGTAAAAAGCATACCAGTCGTACTGCTGTAACTAGCTACTTGTTCATTATTGACATAAACTCGTCCACCTACAGCAGAAAACTGTGCCTGTGTTCCAGCGACAGTTGTAGTGTTTGTTTTAATTTCAGCAGATTCCTCTTCTTTCTCAGGCTCTTCTCCCTCAACTTCATTTGATGCAGCTAATTCCTTTGTAAATGCAATCCATTCATTCAGTTTTTCCTGTTCAGCTTTTTCAGAAGGTGCTCTGTCCTCGTTTTTACCAAATATCAGGTAATGAGCAAGTAGATCTTCATCGTCACTTCCGAACTTCTCAACTACATCAGGATTGGCATTAGCATAATAATCAGGATCAAAGAGTGTTCCGTCTTTTAGATTGATCGTTCCGTCATCATTTCTTGATGCTATTGCTGCTTCTGCAAGTTTCTGAAGAAGAGTTTTGTTATCTTCATCTTCTTCTGTATCATCTTCATCAGTTTCTTCTTCAGTTGTATCTTCTTCTACTTCTTCCTTTTTCTCAGGTTCTTCTTTCTTTACTTCTTCTTTCTTTGTATCTTTTACTTCCTCTTTTGTTTCAGGCTCTTCATCACTCTCTATAAGATTGCCGCCTTCAAGCAAAGCTATGAGTCTTTCCATTCCGTCCTCTGGAAGACTTCCGTAAGCTAATTCAAGCGCATCATCATCGCCTGTATTTTCTATATCATTTGCATCAAGAAGGCCGCTTGATACAAATTCAGAGAATTCGCTGTTACCTCTGATAAGAGCGCTCTGTCCGGGTGTAAACAGTTTTTCAACTCCGTTGTATGAACCGTCAGTAGTCTTAAGACGTACCAGTACTTCTCCGGTTGTTATTTCGGTAAGGGTGTATATAAGACCGTCAGACGCCTTATAAACAGTAACTCTGAAGCTTGTTCCTCTTACTGACATAGTAGAGTTTGGAGTATCAACCTCATAAGTCTCACCAGATTCAAGCTTGCTCTGAAGTTCATTGAGTTCAGAACCCGCATCAAGATATATCTTTATACGTGAATCTTCAGATTTGTCACTTGCTTCCAGTTTGAAGTGTGTATTTGCATCAGCATAAACGAACTTGTCGTTATCCATACACATGACAAGCTCAGATGCATCCATAACAGTAACATCATCACCGCTGTAGAGATGTTCACCCTTATATGCCTGGCCGTTATTCATCTCACCGACTACGTTGACAGTACCTGCTACCTGTTCAACTGCTATGCTTCGATAGCCGCCTCCCTGCAGAAGAACAGCTACACCAATTCCTACCGCAACGACTGTACCTCCAGCGCCGGCTAGGATCTTACCCTTGGTTGTCTTAAGTAAAGCTCCAACATTCATATTAATATACCCTTCCTGTAGTTCCCTGTAGTGTTTTAACGCACTATTTTATTGTATCACATTTATTGTTTTTTATGATAATTTTGCACGAAATGCTAAAATTCGAGCACGAAATGCAGAAATCAACTGTTATGTAAACCAAATTGATAGATTTTCACTTCTTTTGTAAAGCGAATTTCCAGTTCCTGATCTGTGAGATATAACCATCTTTATTCATACAAAAAAGCTCCGGTCATCTTATAGATGGCCGGAAGCTTATATTTTTCATATATATCTCAGTTCAAATTCTGCTTCACCTGAGTCATTGATCTTCATTAAAACATATGAAGGCTGTCTTCCTTCCTGTCTGGGATAGGTAAGACTGCCGGGATTGATCGCGATTATATCCCCGTCACGTTCTATTACAGGTCTGTGAGTATGACCATACATCACTATATCTATACCGCGGCTTCTTGCCTCGTCCTTTAGTATCTCGTTTCCCATTGATACATAGTAATGATGTCCGTGAGTGACCCATATCTTATATTTTCCGATGCTGAATTCCTCTTCGCTTTTGATATCTGAGAAAAAGTCGTTGTTTCCCGCGACCATCTTTACAGGACATCTGGCTGCTTCATTGATGATGTACTCGCTGCCCTCTATATCGCCGCAGTGAATCACCATATCAAGCGGAGCAAGCTGCTTGCACAGTTCAACATACAGATCATTCTTTCTGTGAGTATCACTCACGATCAAAATCTTCATACTCATATTCCCTATCCCCGCATGCAGTACGATTATGCTTCATGTTTTACCAGGATCTCTTTTATTCCCTCTAAAGCCTTTCCTCTGTGACTTATCCTGTTCTTCTCATCAGGATCGAGCTCAGCCGAATAGACTCCTCTGTCGGGAAGATAGAATATCGGATCATATCCGAATCCGTTAGGACCTTTTTCCTCATAGCCTATCCTTCCCTCGTAAGTTGCTTCATAGCAATCTTCACTTCCGTCAGGAAAGACTACAGCCATGGCACAGACAAATCTCGCTGTTCTCTTTTCATCTTCTACGCCTTCAAGACGCTCGATTATCTTTGCGTTCTTGATCTTATAAGGAGTATCCTCTCCCAGGTATCTTGCCGAGTATATTCCCGGCTCTCCGCCAAGTGCATCAACAACAAGTCCAGAATCATCGGCAACTACGGCTGCTGTTATACCCTTTTGCTTTACCAGTTTAGCTACTGCTCTTGCCTTGATAAAGGCATTTTCCATAAATGTGCTTCCGTCTTCCACGACATCTGTATATACGTCAGCCTCTTTCATGGATAGAACTTCGGCATCAGTATCTGACATGATCGCGCGTATCTCGCGCATCTTGCCCATATTCCCTGTAGCAAATATGACTTTCATTATGACTTACCCTTTCTGTCTGATCTCCTGTCTGGGCGGCTTAGGACCCATGAACTGATAAAAGTATGTCTTCATCATACCATTATATATCTTTCTGTTCTTATCAGCCTTTCTCCCGATATATTTCTCCGCCTCTTCATATGCCGTGATCATATATAGTGACCAGCTGTCGAGATTTTTAAATCTTTCCCCGATAACGGTATATAGACCTGCCATATCCTCCTTTTCCATGATACGTTCTCCGTACGGAGGATTGGTAATGATAAATCCGTATTTCTTAGGATGCGAAAGATCTGCGACATCTCTTCTCTGGAAATGGATCAAACCCTCAACACCTGCAAGTCTTGCATTCTGTCTTGCGATCGTTACCATCTCATCATCTATATCATATCCCTGGATATCACAGACTATATCTTTATTTACTTCATCTGATGCCTCTTCAAATGCATCCTTCCATGTATTTTGAGAGATCAGATTCTTCCATCCCTCAGCAGTGAAATGCCTGTTCATTCCGGGAGCGATATTGGCTGCCATAAGTGCTGCTTCTATCGCAAATGTTCCTGATCCGCAGAATGGATCTACTAATATCCTGTCCTTGTTCCATGGTGTGAGCATTATAAGAGCAGCTGCCAGATTTTCCGCAAGAGGTGCCTTTGCAGTAAGCTTTCTGTATCCTCTCTTATGCAAAGACTCACCCGTAGTATCAAGTCCGATGGTAACAGTATCCTTCATAATAAATACTCTTAAAGGATATGCGTCTCCGTCTTCGGGAAACTGGGTCATGTTATAACATTGACCGAGGTGGTCGACGATAGCTTTTTTCATTATGGACTGTATATCAGAGGGGCTAAAAAGCGCACTCTTTATACTGGCTGCCTTGGCAACCCAGAACCTGGCATTCTTTGGCAGATACTCTTCCCATTCTACCGCCTTTGTTCCCTGATATAGTTCTTCGAATGTCTCGGCATGAAAAGAAGCGACCTTTATAAGTACCCTTTCCGCAGTCCTTAAGCCGATATTAGCCCGACAGACAGCCTCATCATCACCTATAAACGTCACCCTTCCGTCTTCTACGAGACTGACATCATACCCGAGATCTATTATCTCTTTTTTCAGTACAGATTCCAGCCCGAAGTGGCATGGTGCCATTAGCTCTATTCTTTGCATGTTTCCGAATATGCCTTTCTGACTGCCTTTGCTAACTGATCAGCACAGCTCGTTCCTCTAAAGCCGCACTGATTGCCGAGAAGCTTACCCTCTATCTGCTCTACACTGAATCCGTCAACGAGCTTGCTGACTGCCTTGAGGTTACCGTTGCAGCCTCCAGTAAAGCTGACATTGGTTATGACATCTCCGTCAATATCAAAATCTATCTTGGAAGAGCACACTCCTGAAGTCTTATATGAATATCTCATCTACTTACCTCCAATTCTACAAATCCCGCACCGTTATCGTTAGCGTTGCATTTATTGAGTCCGTTAAGGCTTATTGTTACATTAGCCTTATCGGCATCTATCATTCGTATTCCTTCGTCATTAACGACTGTCCACGCCCTTGCAGGTATATCGATATCAAACGCCTTTGTCTCACCGCCTTTGATATGTACTCTCTTATATGCTGCAAGCTTTCCGTTTTCTGTTTCAAATCTGCTGTCACTTTTAACATATATCTGTATCACTTCATCGGTATCAACATCTGATGAGTTTGTAAGTTCTACTCTGGCAACAGCAGAAACATCTGCTAATTCCTTGTATGTTTCGATAGCATCCGCTTTGCTCAATGCCGTACTTATCTTGTCGGCAATGCTTGCATAATCTTTTAAGATAGAAGCCTTATCTATCTTTACGTCCCCATAGGTCATGCCGTAACCGAAAGGATACAGAGGCTCTCCCTTAAAATATCTGTAGGTTCTTCCTTTCATTGAATAATCTTCAAATGAAGGCATTTTTTCTATATCGCTGTTATGATAGAAAGTAAGGGGCAGCTTGCCTGAAGGAGAGACTTCTCCAAACAGTATGTCAGCTACTGTCTTGCCTCCCTGTGCTCCGGGATACCAGCACTGAAGGATCGCAGCTGCTTTTTCTTTCGCGACAGTCATATCTATCGAACTGCCTGCCATCATGCATACTATTACAGGCTTGCCTGTCTTTAATACGGCATCGAGCAGTCTTACCTGGCATGGAGGAAGCATAAGATCCTTCTTGTCTCCTGATGCATATGAATTACCCGTGTCTCCTTCTTCACCTTCAAGTGTCTCATCAAGGCCAAGACAGAGTATAACTACATCCGAATGCTTTGCTACTATTACAGCTTCAGCCAGTCTGTCATCTTCCTTGGCAAGGAATTCCTCTTTATCAAGGAACAGATGAGAGCCGAGAGAATACAGAACTCTTACATCCTCTCCCACATAGTCCTGGATCCCTTCAAGGACTGTCGTATATCTTGAAGCAGTACCATGATAATTGCCCATCAGTGCTCTTCTTGAATCTGCATTGGGTCCTATCACACCGATAGTGCCAATCTTAGACTTATCAAGCGGCAGTATTCTATTTTCGTTTTTAAGCAGGACTATTGTCTCTTCCGCTGCTTTTCTTGCAAGTTTTAAATGTTCACTGCATTCAACAGTTTTATAATCTATTCCGCTAAACTCATTGTCTTCGAATTCACCTAAAAGATATCTTGTTGTGAACAGATTTATAGCTGCCTTTCTGATATCCTCCTTGTCGATAAGTCCTTTATCATATGCCGAAAGGATCGATCTGTATGTGCATCCGCAGTTAAGATCACAGCCTTTCTTAAGTGCAAGGGCAGCACTTTCTTCCGGTGTCGATGTGACCTTGTGATTCTCATGGAAGTCTCTTACAGCCCAGCAGTCTGAAACATAATGACCTTCAAACTTCCACATGCCCCTTAAAACATCTTCCATAAGATATGTGTTCGCACAGCAGGGTTCACCGTTTGTCCTGTTATATGCGCCCATGACAGATTCAACATCGCCTTCGATAACAAGCGTTTCAAATGCTGGAAGATATGTTTCCCACATATCCTTTTTATTGGCCGTTGCATCGAATGAATGCCTGATAGCTTCAGGTCCAGAATGCACAGCAAAGTGTTTTGCACAGGCTCCGATCTTTCTATGATCAGAGTTTCCCTGCAGTCCTTTTACAAAAGCAACACCGAGCCTGCTGGTAAGATAAGGATCCTCTCCAAGTGTCTCGTGTCCTCTTCCCCATCTGGGATCTCTGAATATATTTACATTCGGAGACCACAATGTAAGTCCTTTATATATATCTCTGTCACCTTCAGCTGTATAGGCATTATACTTTGCTCTGGCTTCTGTTGAGATCACTTCAGCTTCCTTTTCTATAAGGTCATCATCCCATGAAGCAGCCATGCCTATCGCCTGCGGAAATACAGTAGCAGAGCCTGCTCTTGCTACGCCGTGGAGTCCTTCACTCCACCAGTTATATTCATTAACACCTAGCCTTTCGATAGCCGGTGCATCATATCTTAGCTGCTCGGCCATCTCCTCAAGAGTCATCTTGTCGACAAGCTGTGTTGCCAGATCTCTTGCCTGTTTTCTATCCATTTAATATCTCCTTTGTCATGCTACTGATATTGCTTTTTGTTTTACAGATATTGCTACTTTGTCAAATATGAAATATAATCCATATATGGACACATTATTACACAGTTTAAAATTTCAGGAATTTGTACAGCCGACCTCAGTCCCCTATACCAGAGTTCTTGAAGGGCCTGAAGAGATCATCCAGTACCTTCCCGGCTCGCATGTGCGCATCTGGTACAATACTGAACCTGTCACTTACGACAATCATTTTCATAACTGCGCGGAGCTGATATATATGTATGAAAACGAATGCTCTGTTGCTGTTCCTAACGGGGTTTATACACTGAATTCAGGTGATATGATACTGATCCCGCCTTATATGATGCATCAGATTTCATACACCAAACCCGGAAAACAGTTCGTGATCCTGATCGATGTGGAGCCTCTGTTTAACTTCGGTATCTATACCTCGCCAAATTCGACCATCAATGATATTTTACTATGTAATAAAGAGAATTGTCCACACATATATATTGATGTTTGCAACAATATAACCGACATGATCAATTCATATTTTTCCAATTCCGCGCTATGGGAGATCGAGACATATTCGCATTTTTTAAAGTTTTTAGCTTTGATAGGGCGAAACAGTGCAACCCATGAAGCAGATAACGGAATGCTGCGTATGGCAAACTCAAAAGAGCACTATGACAAGTTCTTCGAACTGCTCCAGTATATAGAAAGAAGCTATGGCGAACCTCTCACACTCGATGATATGGCAAGTCATGTTGGATTTTCAAAATTTCATTTCATAAGACTGTTTAAGGAATATACCGGTACAACATTTTACGATTATCTTACAAACAAGCGTATCCAGCATGCCAAGCAGCTTTTAGCTTCAAATATGGGTATCACGGATGTTGCATTCTCATGCGGATTTAACAACCAGACATCTTTTTGCAGGACCTTTAAGAAAGTATGCGGATGTCCGCCGACAGAATACAGACAGAACCTTAAAAGAAAGCAATAAAAAAACGTCTTCCGTTTTGGAAGACGTTTTTTATGTAATGGTTTATTAACCCTTTACTGAACCTAATGCAACACCGGCAACGATGTACTTAGCAAGGAACAGATATACGATGATAAGAGGAAGTACTGTAAGTGTAAGTCCCATATAAACTGCACCATACTCTGTCTTGTAGATATCACCCTTTAACAGTGATACCATGATAGGCATCGTGTACTTCTCCTGCTTTGTTAGAAGTACCATAGGTGTGAACAGGTTGTTCCATGAGCTAACAAATGAGAAGATAGCCTGTGTAGCTATAGCGGGCTTCATGATAGGAAGAGCTATAATGTTGAATGTATAGAACTCTTTAGCGCCGTCGATTCTCGCAGCCTGAACTATTTCAAGCGGAAGCGAAGGAATCATGTACTGTCTCATGAAGAATACCATTGAAGGTGCTGCTACAGAGGGAAGGATAAGCATGAGCAGACTGTTTGTCAAGCCGAGCTTATATGCCATCTGATAGAAACCGATCATGGTAACCTGTGCAGGTATCATCATAACTGCCATAACGAAACTAAAGAATGCATTCTTTAATTTCCAGTCATAAACTACAACTGCATAAGCAGTAAGTGTTGAGAAATAAGTAGCACACAGTGTTGCGAATGTAGATACGATAAGTGAGTTCTTAAAACCAACCATAGGATTGAAACTCTTACCTGTCAGTATCTTGAAGTTGTTCATCATGTATGTTGACGGAATGAACGCTACAGCGTGCTGCTGAATCTGTGTTGTGCTTCTTGTTGCGTTAACTATCATGATCCAGAAAGGAAGGATACTAAGCACTGTAAGAATAACACACACTATGTAGATAAATACTTTAATAATTTTGGTTTCTTTATTGTCTAGCATGTATTACATCCCCTTTCCGTTCAATAATTCCTGAGCCTTGATCTCGGCCAGACGAAGCTTTTCCTGCTGTTTCTTCATCTTCTTAAGAGCAGCCTCATCCTTATCTCTCATGATGTAGAACAGGATCGCTGAAAGGATAACGATGATAAGGAACATGATCATACTTGCGGCACCGGCCTTGTTATACAGATAACTTCCGGCAAATGCCTGGTCATATATGAATACGCTTGTTGTCTTGGTAGCGTTATCAGGACCTGAGTTTGTAACCAACAGCTTAGGTATATCGAACATATTCAGACCACCGATAAGTGATGTAACAAGAATGAACAGCATGATCGTCTTGATATTCGGTAAAGTGATCTGGAAGAATGTCTGTGTACGGCTCGCACCGTCAACCTCTGCTGATTCAAAGATCTCAGGGCTGATACCGTTAACACCGGCAATAATATTAACTGTTGTATAGCCATACCACATCCATGTCTGGATGAAGATTACAACGCCTTGAGCAACATTCTTACTTAAGAAGAAGTGTACAGGCTCATCTATAAATCCAAATCTTGCAAGGAGGTCATTCATGGGACCCATCGGATATCCGAAGAGTGCGCCGAACAGGATAGCAACTGTAGCAGCTGTTATGATGTTGGGAAGGTAGAATATTACCTTGAATATGCCTTCGCCCTGAACTTTGGATCTCTTATCCGTAAACCACGATGTGAGCAACAAAGCCAGTAAAATCTGTGGGATAAAGTTTAATACCCACATCTTTACGGTATTTTTCATAGATTGCTGGAACGTACCATTAGCGATAACGTCCTTGAAGTTCTTAAAGATATTCTCTTTAAGAAGTCCCATTCCGGGAGTAGATATAGTATTTCCTAATCCTTTAAGTCCTGTAAAACCGATAAATGCGGTGTAGAAAATCGGATAAAGCATGAAAAACAGGAATGCAATAGTAAAAGGAATAACGAAGATATATCCGAATTTTGAATATTTAGCATTAATGTTGTTCTTATTCTTCATAATTACTAATCCCCGTAAGATGATAGATAATAGAATTTGAGGCGGACGGGATAACCATCCGCCTCAAAAGGATTATTTTGATGTAGTATTATTCTACTGTAACATCAAGGTTGTCAGCAACATTCTGCTTGAAATCTGCGATAGCAGCTTCTCTTGTCTTGTTGCCAGCTGTGTACTCACGTACCTGCTCTCTCCAGTAACCGTTGATTGTCTCATCGTACTGAGTAAGGTTCTTACCATTTGCATACTGGTTAGCGGGAACGAATGCTTCGAACATATCCTGTCCGCCGAGGAAGTCAAGTGTACCATTTGACATGCTCATAACTGTACCAGAAGCTACACAGTCCTTTGTGCCGCCTTCGCCATTGAATGTGCCGTTAGCCCACATATACTGAAGACCGTTCTCTGTGCAATCAAGTGTGATCCAATCGATGATCTGCTTAACAGCATCTGTCTTTGTTGTAGCCTTGTTAGCAAGTACCCATGTACCACCCCAGAAGAATCCGATCGGAGGTTCGCAACATGCCCAATCACCGTATGTGCCTTCGCCAACCTTCTCACCACCACAGTTAGGAGCGAGTGTGTAGTTGATCAACCATGCAGGACCGAAGAAACCAAGGATACCCTGAGCGCCTTCACCCTTCATGTCTGCGAACCAAGCATCAGACCAGTCCTGAGTATCATTGTGATACTTGTTGTCTTTGAGCTGCTTAGAAAGATCAAGGAAAGCTTCTCTCTTAGGATCGATTGTAAGCTTACCATCAACGATCCAACCCTTATCAGAGCTGTTCTCAACTGCGTGCCAGATATCACCATCACCTGAAACGATACCATAGCCCTTAGCCTTTAACTCAGCTGCTGCGTTGAAGAATGTATCCCATGAGTTTGTGCCAGCACCGATCTTCTCAGCAACTGTCTTAGGATCATCTGTTCCCCAAACGTCTTTAGCGATAGAACGACGGTAGATGAATACACCACCTGTTGCCTGATAACCAAGTCCTACGAGCTTGCCATCAGAAGGTCTTGTACCTATATCTACTGTATACTGAGCGATGTCTGCTGCCTTAACTTCTGCTGCTACGTCGATACCAAGATCTTCGTAAGGCATAGCGTACTGAGAAGCATCACCCTGTGTGTACTTAAGAACGAATGCTGACTCTGCTGCGTAAATATCAGGAGCGTCTGCACCGCCTGCTGCAAGTGCCTGGTCAAGAGCGGGCTGGTAAGCACCGTCTGTTGTAGCGATGATTGTAGATGTGAAGTTGAATCCACAATCCGGATGTGTGTCGATGTACTTCTGAACCATGTTAGGAACTTCATCTGTGAAAGCCCAAACATTAAGTGTTACATCACCAGCGGGAGCATCTGCAGGTGTATCTGCTGTTGTTGTGTCGTCTGCAGGTGTATCTGCTGTTGTGTCCGCAGGCTGATCTGCGGGTGTGTCTGTTGCAGGCTGAGCTGTGTCGCCACATCCAGCGAGCATTCCTGTCATCATGCATACGCATAATGCAGAAGCAACTAACTTCTTCATTTTTTTTCCTCCTATTAATAATGATTATGAAGTTGCGCCAACTCGCATAATGCAAGCTGACAACTATAATTATATTGTATTTATATTAATTTGCTTTACAAATATTGCTTTTGACTATACAGAAATTGCGACTGTTGCAAAAATGTTTAAGATTTTCTTAATTCGTTGTGCAATTTGTATAAATGAAGAAGCGGCATTTTAATTAAAATGCCGCTTCGCTGGTCTTACTTTTTAAAAACTGTCTCTCTCATTGCTTCTTAAGCGAAAGGATTCTCTGTCGGATAAGGCAAAGATGCAGGCTGGTTGTAGTTGATATCCTCGATCGGAACTCCGATGTACTTGAATACTTCGTAGAGTGCCTTTCCGTGATGTCCGAATGTAACTGCACCATGGTGAGGATAATTCTTCTCAATGAGAACGTGACGGTAGAAACGTCCCATCTCCTTGATAGCGAATACACCGATACCGCCGAATGATCTTGTTGCTACAGGAAGTACTTCGCCTTCTGCAAGGTAAGCTCTGATCTTAGCATCAGCTGTAGACTGAAGTCTGAAGAATGTGATATCACCAGGAACGATGTCACCTTCAAGAGTTCCGTTTGTTACTTCAATAGGAAGAGCTCTTGCCATGATCATCTGATACTTCATCTCATGGAATGCAAGCTTCTTAGAGCATGTATTTCCGCAGTGGAAGCCCATGAATGTATCTGTATGCTTGTAATCGAATTTGCCTTCGATTGATTCCTTATACATATCCTTCGGAACTGAATTGTTGATATCAAGGAGTGTAACAACATCTTCTGATACGCATGTTCCGATGAACTCACTCAAGCAGCCGTAGATATCAACTTCACAAGAAACCGGGATTCCGCGTCCTGTGAGACGGCTGTTTACGTAGCAGGGAACGAATCCGAACTGTGTCTGGAATGCAGGCCAGCACTTTCCAGCTATAGCAACATACTCTCTGTAGCCCTTGTGCTCCTCGATCCAGTCAAGAAGTGTGAGCTCATACTGAGCAAGCTTTGCAAGTACTTCGGGCTTCTTGTTTCCTGCACCGAGTTCTTCTTCCATATCCTTAACAACTTCAGGGATACGTGCATCGCCTTCATGCTTGTTGAATGCTTCGAAAAGATCAAGTTCAGAGTTCTCTTCGATCTCAACACCGAGATTGTAAAGCTGCTTGATAGGAGCGTTGCAGGCAAGGAAGTTAAGAGGTCTGGGACCGAATGATATGATCTTTAAGTTGCTGAGTCCAACGAGTGCTCTTGCAACAGGTATGAAATCATTGATCATCTTAGCGCAATCCTCAGCATCGCCTACAGGATACTCAGGGATGTATGCGCCAACGTTACGAAGCTTTAAGTTGTAGCTTGCATTGAGCATACCGCAGTAAGCATCGCCTCTGCCGCCGCAAAGATCATTCTGTGTCTCTTCTGCTGCTGCACAGAACATCTTGGGTCCGTCAAAGTGCTTAGCAAGAAGTGTCTCTGAGATCTCAGGACCAAAGTTGCCAAGATATACACAAAGAGCGTTACAGCCAGCCTTCTTGATATCTTCAAGAGCCTGAACCATATGTATCTCGCTTTCAACGATACATACAGGGCACTCATAGATATCAGCTGCATCGTATTTAGCCTTGTAAGCATCAACGAGAGCCTTACGTCTGTTTACAGACAGTGACTCAGGGAAGCAGTCACGGCTAACCGCAACGATACCTAATTTAATCTTTGGAATGTTTTTCATGTGTGAATTCCTCCTATAATGTAATTTCTTTATTCAATGGTATGAGCCATTTATTCTTAGCTGTGATGAGATCGTCTTCTCCGCCTGCATGCTTGTTATCAAGCTCGAAGTTTGTGAATCTCGGGAGTACGATACCTACCTTGAAGCCTGCACCGTCTACTCCGCATGGTGCATAGTGAAGAGTTGTGGCATAAACCTCAACAGCTGTTCCTGCAGGAACAAAGAACGCCTCGAGCTTATCCGCATCAACCTTTCTTCCCCCTTCGATAAGGTCCTGCTGACTTCCGATGATAAGGATCGCATCGGTTGCCGCTACATTGATCTCGGAATCTCTGTGGTATTCTGCAAGGCTCATAGAACTGTTATGTCCGTTGCAGTAACCGATCTGGATAGGCATCTCACCGTAGGTCTTAACCTTGAGTTCCTCGAATACGCTTGTTGCTTCCAAAACCTCTACGCTGGGTTCGTATGCAACATCGTCGGGAAGCGGTGTGCTCTCATTGATCGCTGCCACAAGAGGAGCAAAATCAACATTTGTTACGACCTTTCCGTATTTTGAAAAAGCCGCATCGTTTACATTTTGAATCTTCATGCTGTCCTCCTTGTTAAAATAAATTATGCATTGAATACAGGCTTAAGTGCCGGATATATTCTCTTGAATTCCTGATATCTTGCTTCGTACTTAGCTACAAGCTCGGGATCGGGCTCAACTGTATCTACTATTTTAACTATAGCATCAGCTGCTGCCTGAACACTTGCATACTCTCCGTTTGCAACCGCTGCGAGCATTGCGCCTCCGAGTGCGGGTCCTTCCTCGCTCTCGATGACATCTATCTTTATATTAAGTACATTTGCAACTATCTTCTTCCACAGAGGGCTCTTTGCTCCGCCTCCGCAGATCTTGCTTCTCTTGATATCAACGCCAAGGCTTCTTGCTACCTCGAATGAATCCCTCAAAGCAAATGCTACGCCTTCAAGAACCGCCTGAGTCATATCCGCTCTTGTCGTATCCATTGTTATTCCGGTAAATGTTGCTCTGGCCATGGGATCGTTGATAGGAGAACGCTCGCCCATAAGATAAGGAAGGAAGAATACGTGATTCTCTCCAAGCTTTTCTATCTTCTTCTGCTCTGCTGCGTAATCCTTTGTTCCGATGATCTCATCCATCCACCACTTGTTGCAGCTTGCGGCGCTTAGCATGCATCCCATGAGATGATATGTTCCGTCAGCGTGTGCAAATGAGTGGAGGGCGTTGTTGCTGTCAACTCCGAAATTCTTTGAAGATATAAAGATCGTTCCGCTGGTTCCCAGAGAGATGTTGCAGGCACCGTCACCGACAGTTCCTGTTCCTACTGCAGCTGCTGCATTGTCGCCTGCACCGGCAACGATCTTGCAGTTTTCGGAAATACCGAGCTTCTTTGCTACATCGGGAAGAATGTTTCCTACTGTCTCGTAGCTCTCAAAGATCTTCGCAAGCTGCTCTTCCTTAACCGAGCATATCTCGCACATTTCCTTAGACCATGTTCTGTTCTTTACATCAAACAGAAGCATTCCTGATGCATCTGAAACATCCGTGCAGTGTACGCCGGATAATCTGTATGCTATATAATCCTTGGGCAACATGATCTTTGCTATTTTTGCAAAGTTCTCAGGCTCATTCTCCTTTACCCACAGGATCTTGGGAGCTGTAAATCCTGCAAATGCGATATTTGCTGTATATTCAGAGAGTTTGTCTTTTCCGATCGTGTTATTGAGGTAATCGCATTCCTTTGTAGTACGTCCGTCATTCCACAGAATTGCGGGACGAATAACATTGTCATCCTTATCGAGGATAACGAGTCCGTGCATCTGTCCGCCGAAGCTTATGCCAGCTACTTCGTTTCCGTCTATATCTGCTATGAGCTCCTTGATGCCTGCCATCACCTGCTCATCCCAGTCTTCAGGATTCTGTTCAGACCAGCCGGGCTTGGGAAAGCTTAACGGATACTCCTTTGATACGATATTCTTAATCGCTCCTTTTCCATCCATGAGAAGCAATTTTACTGCCGATGTTCCGAGATCTACACCAATATAATACATATTGTCCTCCTTAAAAGCGGTGTTAAAAAATCGTTGCGCGCACTGGTGTGCGTGCACCTTTTAATAATAAATCCTAGCGTTTGAACTTGCAAGTATACTTATGATTAATGATTTCGATTTGTCGTTTTTGACAAATATCAGATTTTAGTCTTGTGCATATATCACATGGTCTGACATATTGCCAATTTGAAAAAGATTATTGTATGATAGATGTTGCGAAATGCCCGATGATATCGGGCACGAAATCACAGGAGATAAAAACATGCCTACAATCAAAGAAATCGCCGCTCTGGCAGGTGTATCCAGAGGTACGGTAGACAGAGTCCTCAATAAAAGAGGCGGAGTTCATCCCGACACCAAAGCAAGAATACTGGAGATCGCAAAAGCACTGGACTACCGTCCCAACAAAGCCGGCATAGTCCTTTCAGCTCAGCGAAAGAATCTCAAGCTCGGAGTTGTCATGTTCGGAACAAACAACCCGTTCTTTGACGATGTAAAAGCAGGTCTTAAGCAGATAGAGAGCGAACTCAGCTGCTACAACTGCACGATCTATATAAAAGCCACACCCAGCTTCAGAGAACAGGATCAGATAGATGCGATCGACGAACTGGTAGAAAAGGGAATACATGCGCTCGCAATCGCTCCTCAGAATCAGGAGGGTGTCGTAAAAAAGGTCGATGAACTGGCAGCCAAGGGCATACCTACCATCACTTTCAACTCCGACCTTCCCTCAAGCAAGAGGATCGCGTATGTCGGCAGCAATTACAGGAAGAGCGGCCAGACAGTCGCAGGACTCATGAAGCTCTTTAACCAGGGCAGCAAATTGAACATCGGGATCATCGGAGGCGCAAAGAGTGTTTTATGTCACACCGAAAGGATCGAGGGCTTTAAGGATATCGCCTCATCTCAGGCCGCAAAAAATATCCTGAATATTGTAGATGTTGTATGGAATAATGATGATGACGTGACCTGTTACCAGGTAGTCGATGAAATGTTAAAGGCCCATCCCGAGATCAATGCGCTTTACTTTACAGCAGGCGCCATTTCAGGCGGGTGCAGAGCAGTCATTGAGCAGGGACGCAACAAGGGCATGCTGATCATAACTCATGACAGCGTACCCTCTACCGTGGAACTGGTAAAGAAGGGCATCATCCAGGCCACTGTCTGCCAGCAGCCTTACATCCAGGGTATAAAGCCCCTTCAGATGCTCTTTGATTATCTGACTACCGGTGAAGTTGTCGAAGAGATCAACTATACCGATATAGAGATATTCATAAAAGAAAATATCTGATCTACGACATGACCCTGTCGTAGTCATATCCTCTGTCAGCTTTAAGATATAGCGGTCTGAGTTCGAAATAGATCAGTCCGAACTCCTTCACTATAAAGCTGGCAGATATTTTTTTGTCATCAGGAGCAAGAATGTCCGATCCGGTCAACGGATTGTCACTCTCCCTCAAGAGTTTTATCTGCTCTTGGCTTAGAGATGAAGGCTCTCCCATTGCATGCCATAGTTTTAAGGGATTGCATGTATCCTCATCAACTATCCTTTGTATCAGAGAATATCTTTCTTCATCCCCTTCAAACTCCAGTGTTATCTCAAGATCATTGCCTGTCCTTTGAGTATTGCTGTTAAAGAGGACTCCCCTGTATACATCATCTTCTTTACATATGACGCAGTTGTCATTTTTCATGACACATCTGCCTTTTAACTGCTTGAAGAATTTAAATGCATAATATGTAGGCTTTTTTATGCCTCTGTTGGCCATCATGCCAAAGCCGCCGTGAAAAGGAGCAAACGGCACTCCCATCTCCTCAAAGACATCGCCGAATGTCCAGTAGGAATAAGATTCGGATGTTTCGCCAAGCCTTGCAAGGAGCGATGCCGTATATGCAGCATTCTGATTCGTATCATGTATCGGAGCATTCGGTATATAAGAAGTATTAAACTCCGTTATGTGCATCTGTATTCCCTTGTAATCCGGATAGCTGTCGATTATCCTTCTTGAGTCGTTGAGCGTTTCAAGGCTCTCATTCAGTTCAACCAGCTTGATATATCCATAATGACCGTTAAAGTCAGGGACCTCGGATGTGTAATGATGTCTTGTGATAAAATCAACCGGGATCTTCTTCTTTGATATGAAGTCCATGAACATGGTCATATACTTCACATCCTCTACTCCGCAGATCGCAGGTCCCCCCACCTTGAATCTTTTATCCAGTTTCTTTATCGCGTTAAAAGTGTTCTCAAAGAGCACAAAATACTCATCCATATCCGCATCTTTCCAAAAGCCCGGAAGATTCGGCTCGTTCCATACCTCGATCGGCCAGGTAACGACCTCTTCTTTTCCGTATCTTTCCATTAGATGCTTTAGGGTAGCGACCACAAGATCGCACCAGTTCTTATAATCCTTTGGAGGAGTTACGTTCCCCTTCCAGTAAAAGATGGTCTGTTCACCGCTTGCCATCTTCTCTGGCATAAATCCCAGTTCAAGGAAAGGCTTTATCCCTACTTCCTTATATGAGTCCATAACAAGATCAAGATATGTGAAGTTGTATTCTATTATCACCTCTCCATCCTTGCCTTTAAATTCCTGGTAGATAGCCATATCATCAGAAAAAATGCCGTGACCTCTGATATGCTTAAATCCGATATCCTCCTGAACGGCCCTTAGCTGATCCATGTATTCCTTCTGCAGTGCAAGTCCCATCCTGCCTGTGCCTACGCAGAAATCCACGTTATTGTTAAAATCTACGGTGTTTTTATCATCAACCTTATATGTAAGCTGCATAAACATACCCTCTCTTAAGATCATGTTATTTAATATCATATCATAATCTCTTCATATTATAATATTCATTCTGGACATGATATTTCTTTTTTTACGCCATTTTATGGTACTTTAGGGCAGTATCTTGTCTGTTTTGTACGCTTTAGCATGGTAGAGTGTGAAAAAATTTGTAGTTTTGGTCATTTTTTATTTACAAACACTATTATATGATGTAATTGCAAGGATGTGTCTGGGCACATGCCCACGACTCAAAGGATTGAGGAAAAAGATATGTTTATCAAGACAGATTATACTACCAACTCAATACCGGGTACTTTTTTTAGGCCAAAGGATTACATGGCTCACGTTCCTACCGAAAGGATAACAGGAGCAGACCGTGTTACTTTTTCTGAAGAAGGAATGAGACTTTCAGGTCAGATCGATACGAGCAAGTATGTAAAATCAGCACAGACTTCTGTTGCGAACATTACAGACAGCTCTTCAAAAGAAGCGAACAACCTTCGCAGATATATATACAGCAGCGCTGACGGTCAGGTAAGTCTGATCAACATGGCAGTATAAAAAAAGAACATCATAAGATGTTCTTTTTTTGTTGCATTTTTTATTCAACCGTAACGCTCTTTGCAAGATTCCTTGGCTTATCTACATCATTTCCTCTTGCTACAGAGAAGTAATATCCCAGAAGCTGAAGCGGTATCACCGCCAGACATGCCGAGAAATGCTCGTCTATCTTAGGAACATATACCGTAAAGTTTGCGGTATCCTCCGTTTCATAATGTCCGTAGCTTGTAAGTCCCATCAGATATGCTCCGCGGCTCTTCACCTCTAGCATGTTGCTGATAGTCTTTTCATACAAATCAGGCTGAGTGATAACACCGATGACTAACGTTCCTTCCTCTATAAGGCTTATCGTTCCATGCTTTAATTCACCGGCTGCATAAGCCTCGCTGTGAACATATGATATCTCTTTGAGCTTTAAGCTTCCCTCGAGACATATCGCATAATCGATTCCTCTTCCTATAAAGAATACATCCTTGGCATTGGCAAACTTTGCCGAGAACCACTGAATCCTGTCCTTATCATCAATAATCTTGTTGATCTTTTCCGGAAGAGTCTTGAGTTCGCTTATGAAATAATCATACTGCTTGTCATCGATCTTTCCTCTTACCTTTGCAAACTGGATCGCGATAAGGTAGCTTGCAACAAGCTGAGTCGTATATCCCTTTGTAGTCGCAACGCTTATCTCCGGTCCGGCAAGCGTATAGAATACGTTGTCAGCCTCTCTTGCGATAGAACTGCCTACAACATTGACAATGGCAAGAGTCCTGATACCCATTTCCTTTGCTTCTCTGAGCGCTGCAAGTGTATCAGCGGTCTCTCCCGACTGAGAAATGACCACTACCATGCCCTTTTCGTTAAGTATGGGCTTTCTGTATCTGAACTCGCTGGCAAGCTCAACCCTTACAGGTATCCTTGCTAAGTCCTCAAACACATACTGTGCAGCTACACCTACATGATAAGCCGAACCGCAGGCTACGATAGTGATATCAGAGATATCCTTTATGATATCATCCTTAAGTCCCATTGCTTCAAGATCTATCTTTCCGTCATTTAACGCTGATGTGATAGTATCTTCTATAGCTCTGGGCTGTTCATATATCTCTTTCATCATGAAATGCTCAAAGCCGCCCTTTTCTGCAGCCTTCGCATCCCAGTCGATATGAGATGTCTCCTTGGGCACTACATCACCATCGAGGTTGTAGAATACAGCTCCGTCACTGGAAAGTCTTGCCATTTCAAGGTTGTCGATATATATGACATCTCTTGTATAATTTAAGATAGCCGGTACATCACTGGCTACAAAGCATTCCTTGTCCTTTACGCCTATTATCATGGGCGAATCTTTTCTTGCTACATATATCTCGCCCGGATAATCTGCAAACATTACGACCAATGCATACGAACCTCTTACACGCACCATTGTCTTTGCGAGTGCATCGATGGGGCCGACCTGATATTTCTTATAGTAGTAATCGATAAGTTTTACAACAACTTCCGTATCAGTCTGCGAATAGAAATTATAATCATGACGCTGCAGCTTTTCCTTAAGTTCCTGATAGTTCTCTATTATACCGTTATGAACAGCCGTGACTGTTCCGTCATCAGCAACATGAGGATGAGCATTTGTCTCGGAAGGCTCTCCATGAGTAGCCCACCTTGTATGACCGATACCGCAGTTACCCTTAAGGGATTTGCCGTCGTTTGTCTTTTCCGCAAGACCAGAAAGCCTGCCTTTTGATTTAACGACCTTGACTTTCTTATCGCCGTCTCTTACAGCCAGTCCCGCCGAATCGTATCCTCTGTATTCAAGTTTTGACAGCCCCTCGAGCAATATCGGCGCTGCCTGTTTATCTCCAATATATCCGACTATTCCACACACTATGTGAATCCTCCGATCTTTTTTTACAGACTATATTATATAATAATCATGTAATATACGAAAGTGTTTTTTCCCTTCGTCAGTTAAAGCATATTCATGATCATAGCGATCAGCACCAGATCCTCGCTGCCGTTGTTTCTTGTACTGTGGCCCTCTCCGTCTTTACATATGGCCATATCTCCCGCTTTTATGACTTCCTGCTTGCCGTTATCATCTATGGTTGCTTCTCCGGATATAACGTAAAAAGCCTCAAATTCTCCGCTGTGCTCATGATAACCTATTGATGCTCCCGGCGGGATCACCAGTTTGCTGAAAAGTCTTCCGTGTCCTTTTGCATCTTCAGGCTTCATCCAGTCATAAAAGATAACCTCATTGTCTCCGCCACGTGCATTCTGTACACGTCTTTCCTTGATCTCATCGCTTCTTCTTATCATGTCGTTTCTCCTTTTTATCTGCAACATATCCCTTTGCAACACGCTCCTTTATTATACCATATATGTATCCTAAGTTGAATTTCCCAAATTACACTTGACTTTTCCCGTAAATATGATAACATTAATGCGTTGCAAAACTGTGTGCTTAGCTCAGCTGGATAGAGCGTTTGGCTACGGACCAAAAGGTCGGGGGTTCGAATCCTCTAGCACACGCGCGTTGAAGGCTTGAAACCCTTGTATTTACAGGGCTTCGAGCTTTTTATTTTGTCCAAAATCGTGTGGACCTCGTGTGGACCTGGGGATAAAGGGAGATATATTGGACTTTTGAGATGAGCCTAAAAGCTCATACTCCCCCTGTTTCTTAGACTTTTACTATATCAATGATATTATCCCCGTACGTAATCCCGTTTCTTTCTAAAAATTCTGAGAATCCCTCGATATGCTCAGGCTGACGAACTATTTTGGGCGTATGAGCATCACATCCGATCACGAATCTGGGATTATATCCCGCAGCCATTTTAAAAAATCTGTCACATGGATACCACCGTCTATCTACAAAGCCGTAAATATTTATCTCAAGGGGGATATTTAAATCTATGGCTGCTTCAACAAGTCTTTTCATATGGCGATAATAAATATCATCCGCTCCCGTAAAATTGATAAGATCAGGATGCGCGAGATATGTAAAAAGTCCCGTCTTCATGCCTTCGATCGTAAAATCAACATAAGCTTTAAGCTTCTCTTCACTGTCTGTCTCAGACCCCACATAGAAGCCTTCAACCTCATCCTCGACATAGTGCTGTCCCTGAATAATGAAGTCCAGCGGGTATTTTTTTAATTCTTCTAAAAGCGGTTCAAAATATTTTCTTGTATATTCAACCTCGTATCCTATCAGGATCTGTATCTGATCCTTGTATTCATCACGCAGTTTCACAAGAGTATCGGTATAGTCCTTAAGCTGCGTCATGTCCATTCTGATACCTGATATAAACCCTTCAGGATAAGGCTGAGGTGTATGATCCGAGAATCCAAGGATCTTAAATCCTTCCGAGATAGCCGCTTCTATGTATTCGCGCTCCAGTCCCACTGCATGCTTGCATCTGACTGTATGTGTATGATAATTAGCTGATATCATTTTTGATGTCCTTCATATAAACTGATAAATATCTACTTAAATATCCGGTAGACACAGACATATATTAGCATGAAACATCCGGATTGTCCGCATTTTTCACTTATAATTAAAAAAGAATGCGCAGATTATCTATGAAAAACGTACAATGTGTAATATTCACATATGCGACACATGTGTCATATGCTGTGATTGGCTATATTACGGCCGTTATGGCATTTATATTGATTGAATAAAATATAAGATATTCTTATAATATAACTCCAGACCGCTTTTTGACCTCCTTGGTCATTCTGTGCATCACGCTTGTTATGTAAACCTGTTTTGACATATTTTAAAAAGCCTGAAGCTTTTTTCACAGCTCCAAGCTTTTAATAATCTGCTTCATATATTATCCTGCTGTTTAACCGGTAACTCAGATCAGACCACCCATTGAATAAGCTTCTTCCAGTGCCTTTGATCCTTTGATCTCTTCACGCTCATTGACGCCGCCAGCAAAGATCTTTCCTTTAAACTCTGCCTTTTCAAAGCAGTCTACCCAGCCCTTGACACCACTTACAGCCTTTTCATCCGTATATGTCTCGTCTTCTGCAGCCGTCGAGAGCAGATAAACCTCTCTGAATCTGTAATCTCTGGGATAAAGAGAATTTGCCCTGTCTATCATAGTTTTCATCTGTCCGCTCATCTCGTAGTAATATATAGGAGTAGCCCATACGACAACCTCTGCTTCAAGTATCTTTTCCGTTATATCGTTAGCATCATCTTCTATAATGCATTTTCCCAGCTTCTGGCATGCAAAACATCCGCTGCAGAAGTTGATCTTCTTGCCCTTTAGCGAAACAACTTCCACATCGTTTCCTGCATCTTTTGCTCCCTTTGCAAAGCTCTCTGCCAGAATATCTGAATTGCTCCCTGATCTGAGACTCGTTTCAATGATCAATACCTTCTTTGCCATAATAGCCTCCTATTCAATACTTAATGTGATCGTTACATCACCGTTACCAAGCAGCTGTTCCAATTCATTTTGTGACATATTTATCTTTCCAAGCCTTGTATATGACCAGGAATTGGATCCGTAGAATACAACGATCTTATCTGACGAATAAAGAACAATATCTCCGGGTTTTGTCACAGTCTGCTTATCATCTGAAACAATGCTTTTTCCTATAGGACCCACCTGCTCAAATCCGCCGTACATGGACATCGATATTGTAAGCCCCGTTTGCGCCAGTCCTTTAAGTTCTTCAACAGAAGCATTCTCTTCCCAGGTAACATCCACTGCTTCATCATTTATTTTCATTATCATGCTTTCCTTCTCCTCAACCTTATCTTCATCAGACTCAGTAAGATCCGTATCCCGTCTGACATTATCATTTTCAGATGTCTGCATCTTATCCTTTTGTGGCAGATCCTGTATGCTTTGTGTTGACGATGCGCCTGCTATACTGTCATTATCATATTTAGCACATGCTGTTGTCAGCATAACACATGATAATACAAAAAGAGAGATCCTTATCCTTTTTTTCATATATGTTTCCTTATGAACTCTTCGATATGATCAAACGGGATCACATTAATATTATCATACAGATCCGTATGAACCGCATCCGGAATGATCATAAGTTCCTTGTTATCTGTATACTTGCTCTTATTTGTCATATTGGCGTAGGCATCCTTAGAAAAATAGCATGAGTGTGCCTTCTCTCCGTGAATGATCAAAACCGCGTTCATGATCTCATCAGAATATTTGAGTATAGGCTGATTCATAAATGACTGACAGCCTATCACATTCCAGCCCTCATTGGAATTAAGGGATCTTTCATGGTAAGCTCTTCCCTTATAGTATTCGCTGTAATCCTTAACAAAGAAGGGTGCATCAGGGGAAACCGGAAGCGGCAGGCATCCTCCCGCTCGCTTATATGTACCGTTTCTTAAGTCTTCCAGGCGCTGTTTTGCCATTGCCTTTTTCTTTTCGTAGCGCGCTTCTTCTGAATCCTCCGAATCAAAATATCCGTTGGCATTTACTCTGGTCATGTCATACATTGTTGAAGCCACAGTAACTTTGATCCGCGGATCTAATGCAGCGCTATTAAGAGCCATCCCGCCGAAACCGCAGATCCCTATGATAGAAATACGCTCAGGATCGACCTTGTCATTTAGGCTCAAAAAATCTACTGCAGCCATGAAATCTTCAGTATTGATATCAGGGGATGCCATGTATCTGGGTTCTCCGCCGCTCTCTCCTGTATAAGAAGGATCAAATGCGATCGTTAGAAATCCTCTCTCTGCCATAGTCTGAGCATAAAGCCCTGAGCACTGCTCCTTTACTGCTCCGAATGGCCCGCTTACAGCGATAGCTGGCAGTTTCTCTGCGGCATTCTTCGGCACGTACATATCTGCAGCAAGAGTGATACCGTAACGGTTTACAAATGTCACCTTGCTATGATCTACCTTATCGCTCTTTTTAAAAGTCTTATCCCACTCAGTTACAAGTTTCAGTTCCTGTGTTTTGATCATTACCATAATCCTTCTGTATTTATGCTTCCTTTTCTACTTTTCTGATAAGATAATCCATCCGATCTACTTTTCTCTGGCTTTCATGCATTTCATCCATCAGGATACACAGGTATTTTTTCAGATATCTGATAAGTTCCGACTTTGGTCCCGTTTCAGAAATGATCTTTAGCGCTTTCTTCTGTTCTTCACTGAATCCGAAATCGGATAAGTTCTCGATCATCGCATTAAGTTCCATAGTGTTCCCCGATCAATGCTTTATTTATCTTTATGAGTTCAGTATAAGGAATTGACAGAAGATGCGCTAATGAATAAAATGAATATCGTGATATTCCATTTTCGAATATCATTAGAAAGGATATTCTATGGAGATGAAGAACCTTCGCTACTTTCTTGCAGCAGCCCGAGAAGAGAATATGTCACATGCAGCACAGATACTGCACGTAACACAGCCAACCTTATCTAAAGCGTTAAAAGCTCTGGAAGATGAACTGGGCAAGAAGCTCTTTACCCGCCACAGCTTCTCCATCAAGCTGACTGATGAAGGACTTCTTTTGCGCGACCGCGCAGAGGATCTGATCACGATGGCTGACAAGATCGAGCAGGAATTTCTTTCTCTCGATGATATAACCGGAGGCGATATATATTTTGGCCTGGGTGAGTCGTATCAGATCGCACTGCTTGCCCGTGAGATCAAAAAGCTGAAAGAAAGATACCCTTCATTTACCTATCACATAACAAGCGGTGATACGGAACAGGTGACAGAAAAACTTGATAAAGGTCTCCTTGATTTTGGTGTGATATGCGAAATTCCAAACAAAGAAAAGTATGAATTTCTCCCATTCCCCAGATTGGATTGCTGGGGAGCTGTCATGTTGAAGAGCCATCCTTTGGCAAAGAAAAAGAGCATAAAGGTTGCTGACTCATCGGACAGCCTCTTTTTTGCTCTGAACTAAGCTGGAATATTGAAATACCGCAGTGGGCGGGGAATCGTTTTAGTGAGCTTCACTTGGAAGGCTCATTCCGTCTGTCCTATAATGCATCAATGTTTGCCAAGGAAGGGCTTGGAATACTCTTGACTTTTGAACATCTCGTAAACTGCTCCGAGAGCAGTGATCTGATATTTATTCCTCTCTCTCCGATGCAGGAAACAAAGCTCTATCTTATCTGGAATAAGTACCAGACTTTTACACCGATAGCAGAAAAGTTTATCAACCAGGTAAAAGAGTCGTTTTAGCTTTTTTGACTGCATCTATCTTTTGGTATAGTCAATCATCTATTTGCATTGTATTTTTACGGATGATCCAAGTGTCTTTTGCACTTTAAAAATTCTATAAATTTGATAAAATATATATATGTTCTTTTATTGAAGGAGTGCTTATGGATAAAAAATCAGTTGCGGACAGCATCGATAACGGAATAGGCCAGTTTGCTGCTGAAGCCAGTATTGTTATCGATGATGTGACGCCTTTATTTGACATCTCTGCATACCCTGAAGAAATGCACGGTCTTGTAAAAGAATGCAACCAAAGGATCGAAGAAGCAAACACCAAATATCGTATAGCCAGATACAGAGAGGATATGTTCGCCAAAGGACTGAAAGCAGGTATGTATTTCTGTACTTTTGACAGGAATGAGAATCTGACCGGTTTTGAGTTCAACGATGAGACCAGACAGATGCTTGGCTATGACGGACTTAACGATCTGCCAAATGAGTTTGACAGCTGGGTAAAGACTCTTGTACCTGAAGAACGTGATGCCATAGTTAAGCTGTTCTGGGATTCGGTCCGTATTCACCGCGATCTGCCAGACATCACTCATGCAACCTATCGCATGCAGAAAAAGGATGGAAGCATCATCTGGGTTACGGGAGCCGGAAGATTCATCAGACGTCCGGACGACGGTTCTTTAGAGATCTACATGGGATGCTATCGTGATATTACTGCACAGCAGGAGCTTGAAGAGTATCTAAAGATCATAGAGGCTATCGGTAAGGTCTTCAACTTCTCCATGTTCATTGATGTAAGTGATATGAGTTACCGCATGATCAGTACCAATGAATATGTGGAGATGGTCCCAAAGGATCCGGATGCTATAAAGTTTCTCAAAAATAACGTTGCTTCATCGGTTGCCGAAAGCTTCAGGCAAGGCCTGTATGAATGGCTTGATAAAGATAAAATCATTGCCGCCGTCAATGAGCACGCAACGACCAGTATGGAGTTTTACAGCGAAAGCGCTCATAGATGGTTCGAGGGAATCTTCATGGTCGGTGACAGGAATGAGGACGGAAGTCTCGCACACATCGTATACGGCTGTCAGGATACCACGGATGCCAAGCTGCAGAGTCTCGCACAGCAGAAAAAGATCTCAGAATTTGAAACGGAGATCTATATAGATTCGCTTTCACAGATCCGCAACAGAAAATTCCTTGATGAAAAACTCATCTTTAAACCTTGCAAAGCCGTAGTCATGTCTGACATTGACAGATTTAAGGAGATCAATGACACTGCCGGCCACCAGTGCGGTGATGAAGTGATCAAGAACGTCGCTCAGATCCTGGAGCAGTCTGTAAGAAAAGATGATGTTGTGATCCGATACGGCGGAGACGAATTCTTAATGGTATTCTTTGATATTACCAAGGAGGATCTGGAGAATAAGCTTTCTTTCCTTAAATCTCAATTAAAGAAGATCAAGATCGATAACTTTGAACAGATCAGTATATCTATGAGCTTTGGAGGTGCATTCGGAACAGAGCTTGTAAGCAATATGATTGGGACCGCGGATAATGCTCTGTACGAATCCAAAAAGAACCGCGATACATATACGGTGATTGAAATATAGATACCTCTCATATGATCACTGATTTTTATTCATATCGATTAACAGTGATCAAGATAAAGATCGATAAAAAGGAGCTTTAAGTATAAAGACTAAAGCTCCTTTCTTTTATCCTTGATCATTCAGGCCATGTTCATAAGCCTTGCTGCTTCGCTTAGAGTATCACGGATCTTGATATGCTGAGGACATGCCGCTTCACACGCTCCGCAGCCTATGCACTCGTTTGCCCGTTTCTTTCCGGGATTTATCACGCAGAACACTTCCTCATTAAGAGCTCTTTGAACATTGCCATAGAGCTTTATGAGATTTAAGCACTTAAAAGTACCGGAAATCCCTATGTTCATAGGACATACCTTTGCGCAGTAGTCGCAGCTTGTACACGGCACGATAGGGATCGCCTCGATAGCTTCCCTTGCCTTTTCTATCACAGCCTGTTCCGCTTCATTAAGCGGCTTGAAATCCTTCATGTATGAAAGGTTATCCTTCATCTGATCCACGTTGCTCATACCTGAGAGTACAGCCATAACTCCGTCAAGGCTGGCTGCAAAACGGATCGCCCATGATGCATATGAAGAATCAGGATCAGCTTCCTTTAAAAGCTCTTTGACGCTGCCTGGCGGATCAGCCAAAAGACCGCCCTTTACAGGTTCCATTATGACTACTTTCTTACCGTGAGCTCTTGCAACTTCATACACCTTGCGTGACTGAACATCATTGTTTTCCCAGTCGGCATAGTTTATCTGCAGCTGAACAAATTCAGCCTCCGGATGTTTGCTTAAGATCTCTTCAAGTTCTTCAGCAGTTGAGTGGAATGAGAATCCCACGTGGCGGATCTTTCCCTGCTTCTTCATTTCAAATGCAAATTTCCATAGATCAAATTCATCAAAAACATTCGTCCTGTTCTGTCCTAAGTTATGAAGAAGATAATAATCAAAATATCCCGCGTTCGTGCGTCGAAGTGAGGTTTCAAACTGTTCTATGGCATCTTCTCGACTCTTGCATCCTGCCCATGCCGCATTCTTTGTTGCGATAGTATAGCTTTCTCTCGGATATCTCTCGACAAGAGCCTGACGCATTGCCTCCTCGCTACCGGGATATATCCAGGCAGTGTCAAAATATGTACACCCCGCTTTCATGAACAGATCTACCATCTGCTTGGTCTGTTCCACGTCGATCACATCGCTGCCCTCAATACGCGGAAGTCTCATCAGACCAAATCCCAGTTTCTTGTTTTCACCCAAGTTAGTTTCTGCCATTTTTACCTCCTATAATCCTTGTCTTTTGCTACCCCGATCTAATACCCTTGTTTGTCGCTTGCTAAATCACTATATTAAATATCTTTCTTTAACAGATATCTGTTTTCATCATCTAAAAATATCTGATATCCCAGTCTCTCATAAAGCCTCATTGCATCCGTGTTTGTCTTTTCTACATGAAACAGTATTGCAGGGATCTTTATATCTTTTGCATAAGACTCCGCTTTCTTTATCAGTTTAGTCCCGATCCCCATATTTCTGCATTCTCGCGTAACAGAAAGATCATCAAGATATATATAATCCTTATCCTCATGATGGACTTCTATTGAAAGAAAGGCGATCACCCTGCCGTCATCAGCAACATATATCCTGTCGTCGCTATCATTAAAGTATCTGTCAAGATAACCCTTATCGTATCCTTTGACATCATCGGTATCATATATCGTCTTTAGCATTTCAATGAACAGTGATCGTATGCTGTCTTCATCTGCTTTTATTCCAATTCTGATCAAATGATCCATCTTTGAGCCCTCGCTTTTACCTGTATGATCTTATTCTAACATGAAGCTCAGATCGTAAAAAGAAAAATCAAAAAATCATATATAAATCAAAAAATTACCGGCTGATCGCTCAACCGGTAATGCTTTTTATCATATGCTTTGATCTGAAGGGATTATTGTTCTTCGTCATCCTCTTCCTTGATCTTGTAGTACTCGTCCTCTACTACTATCGCTCCGATCTCCTCTAAGTGCCTTAACGCTTCAATTACTTCGTTCTGAGACATATTTCTCGGGATCAGTCGGCTTATGCCGGCTATATCTATAGACTCATTCCTGTAGATGGTCTTAAACAGGCTTCTCTCAGTAGAAGAAAGCTCTTCGGTTATTCCGAAAGATGCGAAGAACTCATCATCCTTGCGCTGCTTTTCTGCTCTTCTCTGCTCGCTCAGCATACGCTGTTCCTCAACCTTTCTGAGGCGCTCGTTTCGCTTTTCCTCTTCCTCGATCATTCTTTGATTATTCTCGATAGTCTCGGGATTGTAATCAGCAAGTCTCTCTATCTTAACAGCCGTTCCCGTCATGGAAACCATTAATAATTCACCGAGTCTGCTGCTTTCAAAGCTGATACCGATGATCGCATTTGCTCCCAGGTTGTCCGCTTTTCTTATTACACGATGCTTCAGAGCAGCCTTGATCATGTTGAGTCGCTCGATCATCTCGGTTGCCTCTGTTCCTGTGAAGGAGGAAATAACATTATCGATCGTCGATGTTAATCCTTTTTTGAATCCGATTCCGACTAATAACTCATCAAAGATCACATCGATATACTCGGTTATTACATATCCTTCCAAATCATGTCCAGTCGTAAGTATCATAGTTCCATCTCCTTTAGATTCAAAATGATTATTTCATAAACATTATAGCACTCATTTTGTTATTTGCGCAGTTAAATTCCAAATATCTCTTCGGCTAGTTTTACCGTTTCATCTTCACTTCTGTTTTCGTCTCTGTATATGACTTTAAAACCGCTGTTTTCAAGCTTATAGTAGTTTTCCTTTGAGTTTATCCTAGTCAGTATCTTTCTGTAATTATCAAGAGCAGCCTGCGGATCGGGCTCTTCAAGCATGAGCTTATACAGAAACTGCTTTTCGGGGTCTGGACGGTCGAAGAAACGGCTTACGGATATCTGAGGATCTGACAGCATAACGATCACATGATCTTCATCTGTTAAACTGTGCAGCTTTTCTATGCTTATATTTGTATCCACAAATATCTTTTTATCCTTAGCTTTGGGATCGTTAAGAAGGTCTTTAAGGATATCAAGTTCGACTATCTCGCATTCCTTCTTAACATCATTTATCCATGTGACATACTCATCCTCTGTTCTGCGGATAAAGTCATGCCAGTCCTTAAGATCCCTGGTATATGTAAGATTTGGGAACTCTTTGCTGTCAAGCTCGGATAGCCTTTCGTTATGATAATTCTCATTAAGCTCTATGCCTTCATGCTTCTTTGCAAGATTTGAAACAAGGGTTGATTTACCGGCATAAGCACTTCCTATAACAAAATACACATTACTTAGATCCATATCTTTTCCTCGTAAAATCATTCAAGTTTTATAAGAAACTCTTCTGCATACTTACCGTTATGACTCTCATCATCATATCTTAAAATGAACTCATCCTCCGACTGCCATATCACATCAAAGAATGCTTCTTCATTAAATCCTCTTCCCGGATACTCCCATATCTTTTTTCCGTTATATATCACCGATGGTCTGCTTACAAAATCGTAGCTTATCGTTACTTGGTTTGTCTTATTCGGTGAACTGTAACTGTTTTTTCTGTTACCTGAAAAAAATACAGCGATCACTATTACCCAAAATACCAGGATCACTATTACCCAAATTAACAGAACAGCGGTTTTCTTTTTCATTCTCTTATCCTTTTTGATCAGATCTGTCAGTTCCTGCTAGTCAAAGACCGGCAGTGTGGCCTCTCCCGTAAGCACATCTTCCACATTAAAATGCTCATCAAAAAAAGTACTTACATCGCCCGTATATGGATTTATCGTGTACCATTCAACAGTCGCTGTATGCTGCTCGTCACCGTTATCTACGGCTTCATACAGATGAAAGACATAGTTTCCGTCTTCATCTATGTGATCCAGAACACAGTAAAACGGCGGCTCATATCTTTCAGCAAAGATCTTCTCAAGCTCATCCAGATCATACATGACCTCTTCATCATTTATATCATCTCTGGGTGCAGGCGGATTATCCAGGTTTCTGTATTTTTCAATATATTCATCCCTAATACTGTTTATCTTTTCTGTGGGTATATTATCGATGACTGCGCTGTACATCTCCCAGAATTTTTTATTCCTGGGTTCGTATCCGCCGCATGCCTTAAGAACATTTTCATTCTTATCATAAAGCAGCAGATAAGTGGAAGAACCGTCACACACATCTCTTTCGGGTATGATCTTGAGCCTATAAAGCTTTTTTCTGTTTACCCCTTTTTCAATATTCTCATACTGCTCATCAGAAAGTGTCAGGGTATCTACTAATTCAAGTTCCGGTGAATTTGTATGAATGCTGTCATATGCAGGCATATAGATCAAAACATCTTTATTTGTACATATGATGACTCTGGCACTTATGCATTCATAGAATTCTCCCCAGCTGCTTCCTCCGTAATCAAATCCGACCAGATATTCATCAGAAAACCTGATATCTTCCTTCTCCTTTATAACTTCCTTTTCATCATCATCTTCTTCGATGGGTTCTTTTACTGTACATGCCATTAGCATCATCATAATAAAGAACATAAATATGAGTCTTATCTTTTTCATTGTTTTTTCCTTTTATCTTTAAGCTGAACTCTTGCAAAAATTTAGGCCTTGAATCATAGCCGTTCTCCTCTTAGGTTTAATGCTAAGAATTTGCTACTATCAACGCCTTTATACGGCTGTTGCCGTTTTTTAAGCTAAACTCACCTGAAAGCATCACTTATTTCATAAAATTGTCTCTGATAAACTTATAGAATATATAAGCTATGCCTCCTACAAGGATGACAGGAAAAAGCCAGTTTATCAGTGCTATGGAAAGGATGACCACACCTGCTATCGCCAATCCTCCTGTAGCTTTTCTTAACCATACAGGAAGATTTAAAAACTTGTTAAGTATCGTTAAGCCTGTGTTAGTTGCAGCCCTATCATTAACATCATCCTGATTTTCAAACTGCTCTTTAAAAGAAGTCTGACTGCGATTTCCTGCTTTGCTCGCACGTATCGATTTTGCGATAAGTCTCGCATCTCCAAGGTCTGCCAGAACATCTTCTTCGCTGTTTCCTTTTCTTATCTCGCTCTCAATATAGTTTTCGTAATAGCTTACCGTGTCATTTATATATTCATAATCCGATATTCCGGACAGTTCGCGTCTGAGTGTTGCGATAAACTCCTGTTTGTTCATAATAAACCCAAATACCCTAAAAAGCCTGATGCTTTACTACCTGATATTCATCTCCGTTCTGATAATATGGACAGTTTTCATTACTGTTGCTTAAAAATCTCTGCATCTCATCTTCATCCAGATCTATATCGCAGACATAATATTCATAATCCTCATCATATGCATAGTTTGCACATGTATCACATACAGACATATATCAATTCTCCTTAGGCTCACTTGTCTCAGCAGCCTTTTTTGCTCCCTTTACAAATCTGAAATAGTATAATACTCCACATGCTGCTACGACCAGAAGGCCGATAAACTGTGATGTGGAAAGAACGCCTACAGCGCCTCTGTAATCGTTTCTGAAAAACTCGATAATAAATCTGCCGATACTGTAAAAAGAAAGGTATGCAAGACCTACCCTGCCTTCTGTCGAATGAGGGTACTCATCCGTGTTTCTTTCGCTCATGAGATTTTTCTCAAAATGAACAGCCAGATAAAACAGCAATGCGGCATTGATGAAATCGCCTACAGACATCATTATCTGAGTAGGCATCAGACATACTCCGTTTGGAGCATAGTCGGAATGTGTGAATACTATTCCTATCGGAGATGTCGTCTCTCTTCCGTAGCAGCATCCTGCAAGCAAACAGCCTATCCTTCCAAATCCCTGAGCAAGGGCTACTTCGGGAACGACCAGATCGAACATATCAATAAAGCTCACTTTATTGATCCTGCAGTATCCCCATATGGTCGCAACACCGCCTATTATGCCTCCGAACACGACAAATCCGTTCCCTTTGATAAATGACATCGGGGATGCTAAAAAGTCCTTAAAGTAAGTGATGATAAAGAGCACCTTCGCACTTAAAAAGCCAAGTACGATAGTCCATACCGTAAGCCCGTATATGAGCTCTCCGTTTAAGCCTCTCTTTGCTGCTCTCTTGTCTGCGACAAACATGGCTACGACCACACCTATCGCTATCATCAGTCCGTATCCGTGGACCGTAAATGGCCCTATTGAAAACAAGTTGTTATACATATCTACTCCCCGAATCCTCTATTCTTCAAACAGCACCTTTGTAGAGCTGCACCCTATACGGCTCACGCCCTCTTTGATATATGCTATCATATCTTCTTTTGTTCTGATGCCGCCTGCTGCCTTTATCTTTACATTCTCTCCTATATACTCCTTAAAGAGCTTTACATCCTCAAGCGTTGCACCGGCTGTGCCAAAACCTGTCGATGTCTTGATATAGTCGGCACCGGCCTCTGTAACGATCTTACACATGTTGATCTTTTCTTCTTTTGTAAGATAGCAAGTCTCAACAATGACCTTGAGTATCTTGTCTGCACATATTGCCTTTAAGGATGCTATCTCTTCCCTAACAAGATCATAGTCAGAGTTTTTAACATCAGTGATATTTATTACCATATCGATCTCATCGGCACCGTCATCAAGTGCTGTTGCGGTCTCTTCAGCCTTTGCTGCCGTTGTCTCGTATCCAAGAGGAAAACCTATGACTGTAGCGATCTTAAGATCATCACCGTACTTTTCCTTGACTCTTGCTATATAGTTTGGCGGTATGCACACGCTTGCAGTCTTATATCTTATCGCTTCGTCACATAATGCTTCTATCTGCTGCCATGTTGCTGTGGGCTTTAGCAGAGTATGATCAATATAAGCAGCTATTTCATAATTTGTCATCTATATGTCCCCTTTAAAAATATTTTATTCCGTCTCTGCTCACTTTTGCATAGAGCAGCGGATTTCTCTTTACGGCTTCATCGCTCATAATTAGCGACTCTTTGTATTTTTGCACAGCCTTGTCAAACAGCTTTTCATCATCTGCATAAAGGGTAGCAAGAAGATCTCCTTTTTCTACGCGATCACCGGTCTTTTTCTCGATGATGATGCCTGCTGCCATATCTATCTTGCTGTCAAGAGTCTCTCTCCCGGCACCTAACATCATGGATGCGATACCGCATCCTTCCGTATCCATATGCGCTATATAGCCTGCCCTGTCAGCCTTGACCTCATACGAGTATTTAGCTTTTATAAAGTTATCGGTATCCTCTATCACAGATACATCGCCAGGCTGAGCCTTTACCATCTCTTTAAGGCAGTTTAGTGCAGACAGATCATCGATCACTGACTGAGCAAGCTTCATGCATGTATCCTCATCTCCCTTGCCTGCCAGTTCGAGCATATTTGCTGCAAGATATAACGCCTCGTGTGTAAGATCCTCTGGGCCCTTGCCCTTGAGTGTATCAACAGCTTCTATTACCTCTAGACTGTTACCGATATTCTTGCCAAGCGGTACATCCATATCGGTTATAAGAGCACATGTCCTTCTTCCCGCATTTTCTCCCAGCTTTACCATAGTCTCGGCAAGCTTTACGCTACTCTCAACCGTCTTCATGAAAGCGCCACTTCCTGTCTTTACATCAAGGACTATGCAGTCAGATCCGGCAGCCAACTTCTTGCTCATTATTGATGAAGCGATCAAAGGGATACTCTCGACTGTGGCTGTCACATCTCTTAAGGCATAGAGCTTCTTATCGGCAGGTGTGAGATTTCCGGACTGGCCGATGACGCTTATCCCTGTCTTTCTTACAACATCAAAAAACTCTTCCTCGTTAAGGTCAGTCCTAAATCCCGGAATAGATTCCAGCTTGTCTACGGTTCCTCCGGTATGGCCGAGTCCTCTTCCGCTCATCTTTGCGACCTTGACTCCGCATGCTGCGACTATCGGAGCAACGATGAGAGAAGTCTTGTCGCCTACTCCTCCCGTAGAATGCTTGTCTACCTTTATACCCTCGATAGGTGACAGATCGACCTGATCTCCGGATTTCATCATGGCTGTCGTAAGATCGAGAATCTCTCTCTCATTCATGCCGTTGAAGAATATCGCCATGAGCAGAGCGCTCGCCTGATAATCGGGAATACTGCCGTCAACATATCCTTCGATGAATCCGTATATCTCCTCGCTTGTCAGTTCATGTCCGTCACGTTTTTTTGCTATAACATCATACATTCTCATAGATCATACCCCGTCCAGATCAAATGCAAGAGGGAGAAGCTCTCCCAGTGTATATGATCTTATCTCTTTACCGTCATAAAGATGTATCATAAATGTATCTTTTCTGCAGAACTCGCTCATGACCTGTCTGCATACGCCGCATGGAGCACAGAATCTGCTTATGCTCTCGCCCCTTGGTGCACCTACTATGGCTATCTGGGAAAAATCCCCGCAGCCTTCGCTCACCGCCTTGAAGATCGCTGTCCTTTCGGCACACACCGATGGTCCGTATGCGGCATTTTCTATGTTGCATCCTAAAAACACTTCGCCTTCTTCAGTCTCAAGGGCTGCTCCGACGCAAAATCCTGAATACGGTGAATAGGACATCTTTCGAGCCTCAATCGCTCTTTCAACGAGTTCTTCCTTCTCCATAAGCTACCTCATTATCTCATTTAAAAAGCTGGTTCCCTCTGTTGCTTGCTTAACACCGAATATCTCCTGGATCGTAGCTGCGATATCGGCAAAAGTGCTTCTTGTCTTAATGTTTGCTCCTTCCTTTATATCTTTTCCGTATGCAAGGAAGGGAACACACTCTCTGGTATGATCGGTGCCTCTGTATCCCGGATCGCAGCCGTGATCGGCAGTGATCATCACGATGTCCTCATCTTTCATGCCTTTTACAAATTCATTTAACTGCTCATCAAATACCGTTGCAGCCTTTGCATATCCTTCAATATCTCTCCTGTGGCCGTATATCATATCCATGTCCACGAGATTTACAAAGCACAGTCCGTTAAAGTCTGTGTCTAACATCTTGATAGTCTTTATCATGCCGTCGGTATTGTTCTCGATCCTCTGTGTATGCTCGATGCTCTTTCCTGCAAAGATATCATATATCTTTCCTATGCCGTAGACATCGAATCCGTTTTCCACAAGCACATCCATCATGGTGTTCTTTGGCGGAACAAGTGAAAAGTCATGTCTTTTAGGTGTTCTTGTAAAGTTAGGGAATTCTCCTATAAATGGTCTTGCTATGACTCTTCCCACGCCATGCTCGCCCTGTAAGATCTCTCTTGCGATCTTGCAGTATTCATAAAGCGTATCAACATCTACTATGGACTCATGAGCCGCAATCTGAAATACGCTGTCTGCAGAGGTATATACGATAAGATCACCTGTCTCCATGTGTTCAACACCGTAATCCTTTATTACCTCTGTTCCGGAATATGGCTTGTTGCATAATACTCCTCTTCCCGTCCTTTTAACGAACTCATCAAGTACTTCGTTTGGAAATCCCTCAGGATAAGTAGGAAACGGCCTTTTAGAAATGATGCCTGCCATCTCCCAGTGGCCTATGGTCGTATCCTTGCCCATAGAACTTTCTGCAAGTCTTCCGAATGCTCCTATCGGTTTATCGATCTTATCTGCCCATTTTTCTACTCCGTCGATGTTGAACAATCCGATCTTTTTCATAAGCGGAGTATCAAAGGCCTTGTTTGCTGCTATCGTCTTGAGCGTATTGCTGCCTGCATCGCCGAAAGCCTCCGCATCAGGTGCTTCTCCTATACCCATGCTGTCCAGCACAATAAGAAATACTCTTCTTCTACTCATGTTCACCCCCTGAAATGCTTTAATCAAAGTATCTTGGATCTATGTCTATCAAAAAATCATCACTGCTCTTTGGCTTTTGTCTGTTTTGCGCTTTCTGAGTCCTTGGACGCTTTACAACGACATACTCGTACTCGTCATCATCTTCTTCATCGTCTTCTTCGTTCTCTTCCTCGTAGTCGTCTTCATAATAATCATCTTCATCATCATCTTCTTCATCATCGTCATCATCATAATCATCCGTTGCCTTGATGCTCTTGATGGTTATAAGAATCATGATAAGGATCACGATTATCGCGCCTATAAGACCAAACAGGAATTTATAGTCAAAGGAAGGCTCATCCTCAGTCTCCGCAGTCTCATCGGGCGTCTGTGCCTCTTCTTTGATCTGTTCTTCTTCCTCCTCTAACGCAAGCTCCTCGTCAGGCTCATATTCGACATAGTCTATGCTTATATATCCGTCTGAACTGTTATAGTCGATCTTAAGCCAGTCACCCTCAACAGCCTTGACATCTACCACGTTTCCAGAATAGAGCTTGCCCATGGCATCATATTCTTTTCCGGGGCCGCTCCTTACATTTAGGGAATCCGCAGTGACTCTGGCCGTTCCAATGATATTGGATGCATGGCTGTAAAAGGAAGCCAGATACACGGTAAATAACACTATTGAAAACATTATGAAATTGATAAGAATTTTTTTAGCCTTAACACGAAGTAACATCATTTCATCTCCATAAATCTTATATTGGGATCAACCCTTCCCGTAAGAGCGTAGTCAGCGCTCGATACATAGAATACCAGATCCTCATAGTCTTCAGGTACCTGCACGGAAAGAGTTCCGTATGATACGCAGACATCATCCTCCCAGTCGTATTTATAGCTTTCCGTTGCGACTACGGGCATTCTTGTCCCGTCCGAATATGTTATATAGTTGGTGACCGCATATTCTTCCATTCCGGTATATTTATCAGTATATCCGAGCATTACCTTGCATCCTGTCGGCATCTTAAACTCAACGGTGGCTTCTCTCCATTCATAGCCGTCTCTTCCCGCATGAGCTCCGTCGGAATAATAGTTTCTGGTATCAATGACGGTAGCTTTTCCCGTTACGTTTGAATTATCGGCATTGGCTATCGTCGTATAATCCCATGTGGTCCCCTTTTTGAGCGTAAACTCGTATTTTCTCTTTTCAAATGCAGGTATTAACGAATCGCCTTCGACTACACCGCATACGGAGCAGTACTTTGATGAATCATAGTTTGCTCTCACCCATGTATGAGGAAGTGTTCCTCCCTCGGTGATACCGCAGACTGAACATTTTCTCGGATGCAAACATGTAGCTTCGATCCAGTCATGATCTGCATTGCCCCCTTCGGTTGCACCGCAGACTCTGCAGGTCTTTGGATGCTCGCAGGTCGCAGCCATCCAATCATGTCCCAAAGGTTCGCCTTCGGTTGCGCCGCATACCGAACATGTCTTAGCAAGAGTGCATGTCGCATCAAGCCATTCATGACCGAGCGGCTCGCCCTGAGTCTCACCGCATATCTTGCAGGTCATCGGCTTGTCACAGGTAGCTTCCTGCCAGTCATGCTTTAAACAGCAGCCATTTATCATCATTATGCAAAGTATCAATAAAATGCATGTAAGCAATCTTTTCATATAACAAAAGACCTCCTTTTACATTCTACCACATAACACCGTATTATTAAACCAGCCCAATAAAAAGGGAATAGGCCATTCACTGAGTGAATGGCCTCTAAAGGGGGAGTATATTTTGTTTCGTCAATTGAGACGTTTCACACCTTTCGGTGTAGGAATCAAGTTTTATCTGTCTTGATGCGTATACTATATCAGATGCAGTGTAATAAAAGTGTAATAGTGAAAAAAAGTTTTTTTCCTGTGTTTTCATCTGTCGATCAGCATCCTTACCCTGTTGTAGTAGTTTAGCTTGGAACTGCTCGCATCCGTCTCGAGTACTGCTATAGATGCCCCGGGAAATTCTCTCTGAAGATAAGGATACATCCCTCTTCCGGCACATACATTTGCCATGCAGCCAAACGGTGCAATGCATAAAACCTTCTTGATGTCGTTATGTATATAGTCGATCACCTCTGATCCCATGAGCCAGCCGTCTCCTATGGTAAACGTACGCGATACGAGGTCTCTCGATCCGTTATCCATGGCCTCATAATTGCTAAGGCAGTGGAATCCGTATTCCTTTAGCGCATCGATCATCGCATTCTGCAGATGGACAACCAGTTTCTTTACTGCTTCAAATCCCATGCGCTCTATGTTATATCTGTCAGGCTTATGAGAATCTATGTAGTAAAGAGCATACCACGAAGCTCCGTTGACATGAGCTTCACAGCCGTTATCCTCTAGAAACTTAACGATATCCCAGTTTCCGAGAGCGCAGTATTTAACATAGAACTCGGCTACGACTCCTATGATCTGTCTTTTCTTCTTGTCACGCTCTATCTTGCTGAAAGACTCCGCTATCTTTCTAAAATTGTCCTTCAACCTGCCTATAGTAAGGTTTTTAGCGAGTTTGAGATCCTCTGACAATACATCTATCCAGTGCTTTGAGAGCTTATCCGTATCACCTTTGTTTATCTCATAAGGTCTTATCTGGTTAGATAAAAGCATTATGATATCACCGTAGAAAAGGCCGAACACTCCGCGTATAGCAAGATCATAGTTTATCTTAAGAGATATATCATCCCTAACATGTCTGACGTTTATTGTAAGGACTCTTACATCCCCAAAATGCGACATCTCAAGGGATCTTTTCATCAATCCTATGTAGCAGGCTCCTCTGCACGCATCACCGGCGGTAGGCATCAAAATAAAAGTCTTCTTGGGATCATAAAGACCGCTCTTTAGCGCTCTTACAACCTGGCCTGTCATGAGCACATACGGATAGCATATATCATGATTGGAATATTTAAGTCCCTCACTCCTTACTTCAAACTCATCACTCTCTTCAAGAGGCACAACGCAATAGCCCCTGCTCCAGAACATGTATTTGAGCAAAGGAAAATGGCTGTCGAGAGTGGCAGGCAGCAATATCGTATTCTCTTCTTTCTCACTAAGGATCTTGTACATAGATTCATTATATAGGATTTTTTAAGATAAAAAAACGCTTACATAAAAAGAACCCGAAATGATTTCGGGTTCATGGTTTGTTTTATATTAATCATAAGACACGATCAGACTCTTGCTTTTGCTCCGATAACGGTCTTTCCGAATACAGCATAAGAGCCACACTTCTTATCGGATAATTCTTTTCATCCATCTTTTTCTTTGGCGTGATATAAAAGACTACCGCTACTCTTCCCTTGTTATATATCACTTCCTGGTATGATGAGGATATTGAGACGGTTTTTAAATAGTTAAATCCGTGTTCTTCAAGCTTTGCAGTCGCATCGCCGTATGTGTCATCATTTCTTACCCCCAGGATGTCTGATTCTCTGTCGTTATTGTTTATCTCAACTCTGCTTAGATAAATGCCGTCAAGTCCATAAACGGGGTATCCTTTACCGGTTACCAGACCTTTAGCAGAATTCTCAGCATACGATGTATCATGACTGGGATTATCATCAAGTTCTATATCTCCTAAAGATTTCATGAATTCTACGCCGATATTGCTGTTTTCATTGACGTATTTAATCGTTTCGAAATCCTCATCTGTGACCTCAAACAGCCGCTTTGGCAGTTCAACATCATCAACTACATTCCAAAACAAAACCCTTGCCTGAGTTCCTTCCATATATCCGAAGCCATAGTATAAGCTATGCACCTTCTTAATCGAATAAAAGACAGCTTTGTATTCCACAGTCCCTCCGTCTTTATATCCTCTTTTAATAGGAATGCAACACAGTATGATCAGTATTATGATAATGACCGGTATTATCTTCTTTTTATTCATTCTATTATCTTTCTTTATATATCATCTAATGTACGAAGCATTCTATTTAACAGAATCGGGTGATCTCAGATAATCGGTAAGATGGAAACCTTCCTCGATATCATCGGTACCCAAAAGTATGACATCCTCTCCGTCATAATCAGCGATATGAAAATCATCGCTTTTTGTGATCCTTGCAAGTCTCTCGAAGAATGCATTGAGGTCCTTTGCAAGAACAGCCTTATTTCCCTCGTCTCTGCCGAAATTTATGATCTGCCCGGCTTTTCCGTTAGGTCCAGGAGCAAGATCTATGCCTATAAAATTACCTGAGCCGTCTGTACAAAACGGGATCCATTTGGCATCGGCATAGCATCTTTTGATACTCGCCATGGGAGTTGAAGAAAAGCTTCCGTTATTGTTTATCTTTGGATCATCTGCTATCTTCTTTAACCCCATCCATTCATTTAAGAGCGAATCGAGGCTTAAGAAATGAAGTCCCATTATCATGCCGCAGATTGCCTCATTGTCATCACCGTTATTGGTAAGATAGAGTTCCTTAAGGTACTCGGGGAAATTCAATCCCATCTTTGCTTGTGCCGCTTTTATATCCTTATTCAATACTCCTTCGTTTAGAGTTTCGCTTAATTGCGGCATCTTCTCAAAGAGTGCTTCCTTATAAGCATTCCAGTTAAATGTCGCTGTTCTGTTTTTCTTTATCAGACGAACCCCTGCATAAAAGCTTAATGCTCCAAGTATTACAGCTATGATCACAATGATGATCGCCTGCAGGATATTTTCTATGGAAAACAGTCCTATCTCGAGTACTATCTGTGCAAAGCCGATAAGTATAATACCGATCTTTTCAAGGAATACTCCGCCAACATGCTGATCCTTTCTGAGTCCCGTTATCGACAGGATAAGACAGCCGATCGCTATGATGCTGACAAGTAAAGCCCCCAAGGCTGTCGATTTTTCCTCAAGTGCTGACAATGCCAGTACATCAAAAAGAAGTATCACAAAAACCGCAAATATGATCGTTGATATATAATAGACTTTTTTCATGGATTTCTCACCTTATCTGTATCTGTTATTTTAATACCGATATGGCATCGCCTATCGTCTTTTCAAGGGCCTGTTTTCCGTACTTATCGACCTCGGCTTTATCCTTGATCCCGTGGGTCAGACAGCCCGCACCTCCTATACAGCCTCCTACGCATGCCATTCCTTCAATAAAGTTGGCATCCAGTACACCCTTTTTCTTCTTCAAAAGCGCGATGACGCACTCTTCGATACCGTCACATACACACGGCTTAAGATCAAAGTCAGTATCACCATGCTCCTTAATGGCCTGATTAACGGCATCAGTAAGTCCTCCTGATCGAGCAAAGATGCGTCCGAAGAAGGATGCATTGTCAAGTGCAGTATCATCTAAAGTTGTGATATCTATGTTTCTTGAATCAAAAAGTGCCTGCAGTTCCTCAAAAGTCATGACTACATCGATATACTCTTTTACGCCTTCCTTCTGAGCCTCGGCCTTTTTGGCAGTACACGGACCGATAAAGACAACCCTGCAGTTTTCATCATGCTCCTTCAGATATTTTCCAAGAGTTGCCATGGGTGAAAGATTGTGTGAAATATACTGTACAAGATCGGGATGATTCTTTTCTATAAAACTTACGAATGCCGGGCAGCATGAGCTGGTCAAAAAGCCTTTCTCTACAAGTTCCCTGCTCTCAGCATCTGCGACCATATCGGCTCCGAGCGCGACCTCGATAACAGTATGAAATCCCAGTTCTTTTAGTCCTGTTATGACCTGTCCGAGTCTTGCATATGAGAACTGGCTGGATATAGAAGGAGCCACTATCGCATATACCTTGTAGTTTTCGTTGCCGTTGCTCTTTTTGATGATATCTATCACATCAAGCAGATATGATTTGTCCATGATGGCACCGAAAGGACACTGATAAACACAGGCTCCGCAGGAGATGCATGTATCATTATCGATAGTTGCGACTCTTTCATCGTTCATGCTGATCGCTTTTATCTTGCAGGCATTCTGACAAGGCCTTTTTAATGATATGATGGCCGAGTAGGGACATCCCTTTGCACAGGCTCCGCATTCCTTGCACAGTGTCTTGTCTATATGCGCCACATGATTCTTATCCAGTGACAGGGCTCCGAATTTGCAGGCATCCACGCAGCGATGAGCAAGGCAGCCTCTGCATGCATTTGTTACCTCATATCCGCCCATCGGGCATTCGTCACAGGCAGTCTCGATGACCTCGATCACGTTGGGGTTGTCCTTGTTTCCTCCAACGGCTATCCTGACTCTATCCGCAAGTATCGCCCTCTCCTTATATACACAGCATCTCATGGTAGGCACCTTTCCCGGTGCTATCTTTGCCGGAATATCCATTACATTCTCCAACAATGTGTCTTCCCATGCGTAGCGTGCCACTTCCCGTAAAACTTTGTACTTCAGATGCTGAACTTTGGTGTCAAACTTATACATTTGTCTTCCTCTTAGAAATAACTTACTTTTATCCTCTTGCCCATCTGCTTCAGGCACTCGGACAATTCTTCAACTAATCTCATTTTGATATTGAAATTGATCGGCAGATCAGGATTCTGATGTGCCGGATTAACAGCTCTCCCGACATAGAAATTTATATCGGTAGCTTCCTCAAATAACATCCTGGAAATAAGCGATGCCCCGTCACGCTTAAAGTTCCACTCCTCATATAGCGCATTATCGACAAGAGCATCCTTGGCATATTCGATCACTTTATTGATCGTTATCACTCCCTCAGTGACCAGATCCACTCCTTCTATCTGCGCGATGGGAGGTATATCGCTCCTCTCAAAGCTTAAACTCACTTTCAGCGGCTTTCCAAGATAATCCGCAGCGATCGATGACGTAGTACCGCCGCAGACGATATGCTTTCCATCTTTTGAAAAGAACAGTGCCATCATACGGTTGCAGTCATCGCGGTTTTTTGGAGGTCCGAATAATATATTCATCGGCTCGCGTTTTCTTATCTTTACCACACACGCAGACGCATCATCACCGGGGCGATACCCGTATTCCTTGTTGCATTCGTCGATAAGCATGGTCGCAAGAGTCTTTGCAGTATATCCCGCAACCGACATGCCTACCATGAAATCGGCTATGTCTTCCCATTTCCAGCCGAAATTATATTCAAGACCGATCCCGGCATGCGGACATCCGTCACTCATTGCGATCATGATATCGCCTTCTTTAAGCCTTATGACAGATTTTAAGACATTCTTGCCGCATATATTCAGTTCATGCTTTTCATAATCATAAACTTGCGCATCCCGTATGAATATCACTTCGGGATTGTCATATTGTATGAGCTCGACCGTTTCATTATCTATCAGATGAATGATGGTAAATGTGGAATAAGCCACACCGCGAACAGAACAGATCGGCAGTGTCGCAGCTATCGTCGAGACGCATTCCTCCAGCTTTATCCCCTCTGCGAGCATTGTAGAAATGATCTTGGATGTCAGTGTTGATAATATGCTTGCCTTGACACCGCTGCCAAGTCCGTCTGCAAGAACGATAACGGAGGAATTCTCATCCTGATCCACAATGTCTATATGATCGCCGCAGAGCTGTTCGCCCTCATGATTGATGCTTTTCCAACCGATATCAGCACACAGGTTATTCATCGCTTATCGACTCCTTCAGTTTTGTCAGTGCAATCTTTGTTTCGGCTGCAGTTTCTCCAAGCAGTGAAGCTATCTCCTGAACGATCCTCATCTGCTTGTCCACTACCTTATCAGCGATCTCAACAGTCTGACGACTGATGTTCTCCTTCCTTTCTTTCTGCATCTCCTCATCGGTCACATCCCTTAGGATACCAAGCAGAGTCTTGAAATCCTTATCATATACGATCGTCTTTTCCACGTACTTTCCGTATTCGGCAAGGTATTCTCTCTTATCATGTATAGCAACGCCCGATGTCAGGACTTTTGCAAAGTCTTCGGGTTCCATGATCCTTACTACCTGATCACCCAGGATATCCTGTGAAGAGCGCAGGTTAAGTATCCTGCGTGCCGCCGGATTTATCTGCTGAACCTCAAGCTTTTCATTTAATACGATAAGGCCGTTTGGCGAGTTTCTCGAAATGGTATCGGAAATATTCTCAGCCTTGTCTTTTAAGAAAGGCAGACACATAGAGATCTCGGCTTTTCCCTGAAGGATGGCGATGGCTTTTTCTCTGCATGTGTTATATCCGCATGATCCGCAGTTTAATTCATCCTCTTTCTTTATCTTGCCCATCTGGCGAAGAGTATCTAATATCTCATCCTCTCTTGGCATCAGGCACTTCTGATCTATCGCTTCAAATTCCTTTGAGAGTTCACTCTTTGGCGGCTGAGGTACTTCAAAGTCGTTTTTACCGGCATAGCCTGCTACCGAAACATATCCCTTTATCGGCAGGCGATGCTGTTTTTCCATGACGGGACCGCCTATACAGCTTCCCGCACAGGCTGACATCTCGATAAAGCATTTATGAACATTTCCGGCTTCAATATCTTTTAAAGCCGCGATGCAGTTTTGGATCCCGTCTATCACCATATAGTTATAGTTCGGATTATTTAGCGACATCGTCTTTAATATGCCACCCGAAGTAGGAAAGAATCTCGCCCTGCTGTTTTCATCCCTGTCAATCTTTTGCTCGGGTGTGATCCCTTCTGCTTTAAACCATGCATTCAATTCATCAAACGTAAGAGTTGCATCCACTATCCCTTCATAGTGCTGTGCTTCGTCTTTTTTAGCGATACACGGTCCTATGAATACTGTTTTGGCATCGGGCATGCGTCTCTTTATATCCTTGCAGTGGGCCTGCATAGGTGAGACAACATCGGCAAGATACGGGATAAGTCCTTTAAAATGCTTCTGTATCAAAAGATTAACAGAATGACAGCATGAAGTGATGATAACATCCCTGTCCTCTTCGTTTATCATCCTCTCATACTCTCTCTTGACCATGGTCGCGCCTTGTGCAGTTTCCTCGACGTCATAAAACCCGAGCTTTTTTAGCGCTTCCCTCATGGCTTCTATTCCCACGCCGTCATAATTGGCAATAAACGAGGGTGCCAAACTTGCCACAACGGGAGCCTGTGTCTGCATCAGAACCTTTACCTTTTCGGTCTCGTCTACTATCTGTTTTGCATCCTGCGGGCACACCACAAAACAGTGTCCGCATAAAATACACTCATTACCGATGATGTATGCCTGATTGCCGGAAAAACGTATAGACTTCACCGGACAGTTGCGGATGCATTTATAGCAGTTTTTGCAATTTGATTTTTTTAGCGTCAGACACTCCATAATCCGTTTCCTTATATCATGCTTAATACATTTGTTTCAAAGAAATCTTTAACACTGTCAGGCGATACCGAAAAGAAACTGTCATCTACACTGACACATACGCCCTGCTGGCATTTGCCCATGCAGAAAGTTCCTGCTAGTTCAACCTTATCGCCTATGTCGGCTTCCTTGATCAGATCCTGCAGTTTTTCAACCACCTGTCTGGAACCTTTTATATGACACGAAGAGCCAATACATACTGTAACTTTCATAGTTTTTCTCCTGTTTAAACCCCAAACACTGCTTAATCAAAATCGGCAAAATCCATCCATGAATTCAGCAGTTTACGTTCCTGTTCATTTCCCTTTACCGTGTGTGATGCTGTAATGATCGGCATCCATTTCTTTATATACTGCTTATCGGTTGCGCTCTGTTCACAAAACAGATCAAGATACTTCTTAGCACTTTCTGCGTCATTGTCCAGATAAAACAGAAGGAATGTCCTTGCTGCATCTGCGGATGCATTACCCTGTGTGGCATGAGACCAGTCCAGGATATACGGAGTACCGTCATCTGTGATGATTATATTTGACGGGTTATAATCTCCATGACATACCTTGTTATGATTCGGCATTGACTCGATCCTTATGTGAAGGTCATATCGGACAGTTGCCTTAAGATCGGTCTGATCTATCTTAATGTTTAGCTTGTCCTTTAACTTGTTTAATCCGGGACATGTCTTGGAATGCATTATAAGCTGAAGTGAAACAAACTGTTTAAGATATTCATCCTTTTTATCTGGATTTTCAGCCATCAGCTGAGCAAGCGTTTTCCCTTTGATAAACTCGGTGATTATAGTCCATTTTCCCTCGGTCATGGTAACACCGAGGATTTTGGGAATGTTAAGTCCGGTCTCCTCGATCCTTGCCTGGTTCAAAGCTTCATTGAGAACATCCGCTTTGGAATAGGATCTGTCAAAAACCTTATACACCTTGTCGCCGTCCCTATATACCGTCTTGCTGTTTCTTACCGCAATAATCCTGTCCAGGTTCATATATCGTCCTCCCGGTTTTTAAAAAAGTATAAAACCAAAATAGCCCATATTTATACATTTTAATCATACCATAAATTGTCTTATATGTACCCAACACTTTTGTATTGTTTAGCATTAAAAAAGATGACAGTACCTGCCATCTTTTTTCGCGATCTTTATCATTTGCTCTACATAGAACATGTTCCAAAGACACGCATCTTTTCCTCTACCGTCTTTTTCATCTCATCTATCTCGTAAGGTATCATTCCCGTTACCGTATCTATACCTTTAGATGCTGCGATCTGTATTCCGCGCATACCCGCTCTGTCAAGATCCGTAAAGATGTTTACCTTGCACACTCCCTTGCTTATCGCGATCTTAAAATCATCGTCGGACAGTCCGCTGCCGCCGTGAAGAACAAGAGGCAGTCCGGTCTTTTTTGCTATGGTATCTATTCTGTCAAAATCAAGTTTGGGAGGAAACTTATATGCTCCGTGTGCATTTCCCACCGCAACTGCGAGTGCATCCACTTTCGTTCTCTCAACATAGTCATAAGCCATATCAGGATCCGTATAGAAATCCTGCGGTCTGCTGAGCTTTCCTTTTCCGGCATTATCACCCACATGTCCCAGTTCTCCCTCGACAGTAGCATTCCTCTCATGACAGATATTGACCATCTCTGATACTCGTTTGACATTCTCCTCATAAGGAAGTGTCGAACAGTCATACATGATAGAAGTAAATCCAAGGTCAAGAGCTTCTATACAGCGATCATATGTAAGTCCGTGATCATAGTGGACACATACATCGACTTTGGCATTTTCTGCCATAGGTATCAGATAGTCTGCGACATATTTGAGCTCTGTGACGGGAAGGAGTACCTGAGCCGTTCCTATGATCACAGGACAGTTTAACTTTTCAGCCGTCTCGATGACAGCACGTGCCATCTCAATATTTACAGCATTAAAAAACGCTACGGCATATTTCTCTTTTGCTGCCTTAGCTAGCATCTGTTTCATATTTACTAACATATCATTTCTCCCATGTTTCCCAGCCGTCATTTATGGCTTGTTCCAATTCATCTAATGTTTTAAGTCCGCTTAATGCATCGTATCCGGTCACACAGCATGCACCCTCGGCAGCTGCAAGTCTTACACACTCACTGACGCTTCTTCCATTTATCAAGGCTGCCAGAAACGCTGCTATCGAAGTATCTCCGGCACCGGTTGCGGATCTTACGATCTTTGCCATAAAGCATGGCTGTATGCCTGATCTGTCTGCCCAGTCATCACGGTTAATCTTAAGCCTTTGTCCTATATCCTTAATAGCCTTGCTATCACCTGTCATATAAAACAGGCCGCGCATCCCGCATTTGATGACTACAGTCTTACATCCCATATCTATGCACTTCTTTGCAAGGGGTGAGACATCCTTATTCATATCGATGATATCTGTCATATCTGACCCTGAAGCTATCATTTTTTCATATTTTTCCCGATCCAGCATAAAGCACAGTTCTTCAAAGCTTGGAAGAAAGAAGTCTACATAGGCAAGGGTATCATCAAGTATCTTTTTCCAGTCTGCCTTTGCTGCATCAGATTCCGGATCTATAGCGGCCATATCCATGCTAGTGGCAATACCCTTACTCTTTACTTTCTCAAACAGTCTTACTAGATCCTTTGCGTCATTTTCATACATGTTTTTCATGAGTGTGGGATAGCCGAAGTGAAACAGCACAGCGTCAGATAAAACCTCGTCACTTATATCATCGCTTGAAAATGTATCATTGGCACCGGGGTTATGCAGAAATACCCTGTCTATACCCGGAACCGCAAGTACCACGGAATATGATGTGGAACTGTTATCATCACTGATAAGTCCGCCTGCGCCGTATGAGCTTACTATGGATTTGATCAGATCGCCGAAATGATCGTTTCCTACCTTTCCAAGAAGCGTGACATCACAGCCGAGCTTTTTAAGAGCAAGCCCGGTATTGGCAACACTTCCCCCGGTACTCACATCGGCCTTATCCATATTTATGAGTTTTCCGGGTATGAGTATAGATGCTATGTCCTTGTATGATCTGTTATCAGGAAATATTGGTGTTATATCGAGACATATATGTCCTGCCGATATGATCTTTTTTGAATCTTTTGTCATATGATCTTCCTTATGATTTTCTCATAACCATTACAACATTTTTCACATTCGCACATATATCATTTAAAGAAAGCACCGATCGCCTGATCGATGCTTAATCTTATCAATTTTGCTTGAATGACAGTATCCTATTCCCTGAGCAAAAGCTCGAATTTCTTAGGATCATGCATTCCGTTTACGACTGAGGAAATGTCCTGTACCAGAGATTCTATTTTTGCATTTGCAATAGAACTGTTCTCGGAGATCTTTCCGACCTCCATGGCAACAACCGAAAAGCCCTTTCCGTGTTCACCAGCTCTGGCAGCTTCTATATTTGCATTTAAAGACAGTATCTTCTGCCTGTTCTGCAGACTCTTGAGTTCCTGAGTACATTTCGTGATCTCTTCTACGATCCTGGATGTTTTTTCCACTCCGCTCTTTAGATCGACTACGATAGACTTAACATATTTTTTCTCGTACTCGGAATTAATGAAATTATTAAGCACCTGTCCAAGAAGATTTGCAGAAGCATTTATAGATTCTTCAGTTCTGACGTTTACCTTATGAAGCGCTCTTATATACTCTTCTTCATTAACGCCTATCTCTCTCGCAACCTGCCTGAACTTATCTTCATCGGGATCCTGCGGCAGCACCTGTCCGCCTATTACCGCGCCTACTTTTTCTCCTTTGGCAACAAGATCTATACTAAAATCCACCAGACCCGCATGGCAATGGTATACTCCATGTCCTTCCTGATCGCACTTGACACATCTTCTGCATCCTTCCTTGCTGCCTCTTGTAAGCTTAATACAGAAATCTGTGAAGTTATAGCACTCAGATATGTAATTGCCTTCAGGATCTACAGCTACTGTAGCAAGTCCTGTGGCCATGGCCCAGTTGCGCATAATGGCTTCGAATTCATTCATGTCTACAAAATCAACTATCTTCATAAAGAATACCTCCTTAAACTCACCCTTTACGATTATTCTATCACATATAAATACATATTTTCATAAGAATTTTATGGGAATGCTATCATTGAATATGACCTTCCTGCCTCCTTGAAAGAATCTGTATAAATTATTGCTCTAACCTTTAATTATTGATCTGATACCAGGTATTTCCTTATTGAAAAAACGTCGGGATGATCCCGGCGTTTTATGCTCTGTAGCTACAAAAGAACTGATCATTTTATGAACATTATTTGTTCTTTGTCCGTTACTATCAATCCATCTTCACTCTCATATATCAAGCTTACGTGGTAATCCCCTTCATGTGGAGTTTGTTCTGATGCAGATATTAAGTGTGGGCAGTCACTGATGTCCAATTTTTTAATTGCTCTTGAACGTAGAAAAGCTTCTTCAATATTCGGGGAGTTGCTGATATTCAGGTTTATTTCAACTTTTTCATTATAATCATATATAGCGAATGAACGAAGCTTATTGCAATTGCTGAGGTCAGCAGAAGTAAGTACCTGATCATTTGAAATAGTTACAATATCCAGATTATCGCATCCTGACAGATCTATGCTGCAGCTTTTTTCCTGCTCGGATTTGAAATATGCTCTGAAAATATTAAGTGCATCACAATCCGCGAAAACAAAATCACCGCTCGCCTCACATTCGCGAAATCCCGAGGTACCAAATTCTATATTTTCTACAGAATCATTATTTAAGAAAAACCCATTTTCAAAAACACAATTGCGAAATATCAGATTGGTAACTGAAGCTTCATTATCAAAAACAAATGTGTCGCTGAATACACAATCCTCTATACTGATCTCTTCCAAGTTAGTCAGATTCTCAACGGCTGACAGATCAGGACATGTATTACTTAAACCAAGGCTTTTCAAATTGGTCAGCTTCTCAATGCCCGATAGATCAGAACATTCACGAAAACTGATTCTCTCCAGATTTTTCAGCTTCTCAACACCCGATAGATCAGAACACTCGCCCCAAACAGGAAGGATCTTTGCTTCTTCCAGTTCCTCCTTGTTCAAAAAACCATTTTTGTTTTTATCAACGTAACCGATGATTGCACCTCTTAATCCACGATCAGGAAAGTGTTTCTCATTGATCCGAATGCCATGCAATGAGATTAAAAGAACAAACGCAGCGATCGGCAACGTTATCAACAAGATGTTTTTTATCAAATTGGCTTTTTCATAATGTTTTCTCCAAAAACTCATAATTCACCTAAAACAGTCTTCTACTATTGATCGCACTTTAGTAATGTCCGGTATCTGATCATTTTTCAAAAACAAACTCTTTACCAAATTTCTTTTTGTACAATTCCTTCCAGTATGTATCAAATCCGGGATAATTGAGTTCATCACCGCTGTTTCCTCTATAGCCTTTTACATTATACTCATTATCTTTCATTCTTATCACAAAGGTATAATCAAGATTGTATTCGTAATCTTTGTTCATTTGCTGAGAGATATGCTTAGGCAGCTCATCTCTGATGCTTTGTACATCCTCGTCTGTAAGATCTGCACACTCCTCCGCATCCGTGTAATCAGAGAACTGTTTTGTTGCATAATATATCTTATTATTCTTAAGATCAAGTGTTATCCTTCCCGGATAAGCCAGCTCGCCTCCATAATACATATCAAACTCAATCATGATCACATCCGCTTCTTTTATAAAATCTTCAAGCGGAAGCTCACTCGGCGTTCCCTGAAAAATCCTGCCGGTATCCGTTCCATATTTTACACCATTATGATAATCAGCTGAAACCATGGCCCAGTAATCTCTCGTGGCTAATGTATCCTCCCTGAATCTGTATTGCATGATAAAATCCAGGATATATTCTCTAGGGATATCTGTCTCTGTAACACCGTAGTATTCCATGAATCTATCAACACTGACAATCTCATCATCCAGTTCTTTATCAGCCGGATCAATATTGAAATTTATGTCACATCCAACAAGAAGCATTGCCATCACAAGAACTGACAATAATATAATATTTCTTTTGCTCATTTGTTATCTTTCTCTTTGACGCCGGAAAATCGAAGTTTTAATCACTACCATTGTTATTCTACCTGCCATTTATATTATAAGTTAAGATTTTTCCTCATGTAAATAACATCATCCATGGGTCATGTAAACTTATTATAGGAATATAACAGACAGAGTATATCTAGGTCTTAGCTCCCTTTTCCTCAAGTCTTTTTCGAACCCTGAGCTCTTTTTGCTGAAGTGCTGCCACTAGTCCTGCGACAGCCATCGGTGTTTCTATAAACTTTACACCTATAAGAGTCTTGTTTTCATCGAAGTCCTCTACGAAACGTACCAGATGACCGGTTACTTTATACATTCTCTCATTATAATCATAGATGGACGCTGATACCTCTGCTCCAATGGAAAGGTTTGTGAAATCCTCTTTTGAAAATACCATTCCAAGGCCTGAAAAGGATATATCATGCAAAAACCCTTTTACTGTCTTTCGGTTGTTTCCGATTTGAGCCACAGTTTCATAGCTGCAGGAAACACGATAAGATTCCCTATGGTTTACAGCAGTAGCATCATCCGGACTGAATAACAAAAGATGTGATTTATCCTTGCTCATGCCGTTAAAGGCAATCGTATATATGTATTCCCTGTTATCTGCCAGATTGATCACAGATGCCGATATCCTGTGCCTTCCAAGAGACACTATCTTTCCGTCTTTCATGATCGGTTCTGCAGCAATACTGAATGCTTTCTTATACGGTTCATTAAAGCCCTGAATGACACTAGTCTCAAAGATAATATCTTCACTTCCCAGATTGACTGTAAGTGTAACGCTTGAGCCTTCCTGCATTTCGTTAATCGTCATTTCTCTGTTTGTTCTCCCTCTCCCGTTTCTTTTGCTTCTAGAATAACAGAGCCATCGTAACAGATATACAGCCCTCATATCGATAATACCTGAGATGAACAAAAAAATACACCATAACAAAGTTCGACTTGCTGTGGTATAATAACAAAAAATCTATCGTAAGAAGGATTTGAGTATGAAAATAAAAGCGTTGTTTATCTTACTGGCTGTCATGACATGTGTGGGATGCGGCAATCAAAGCACCGATGCAAATTATACAGATCAGCCGGATACAGAAACGATTGAGGATACAAATGACGAAGAAGCGACTGCCTCACAAGCAGTGACTGAAGGAACCGTATCAGAAGAAGAAACCGGGTCAGCACAAGCTGATGAGGATATCTCTGTGATACCGCCTTTTCTTGATGATGTGGAGACATTTGAAATCTCATCCAAAAACTTGAATGACGGAGTCTGGGATGATATATGTGCTTTTGAGAGTACAAATGGCGGAGCATCGCCGCAGGTTTCATGGGAACCTGTGGAAGGAGCATCATGCTATGTCATTTATATGGTCGATTCGTCTCATATAGGAAACTTCCCGTCAAGTTATGTTGTCCATTGGAAAAGTCTCAATGTTACCGAGACAAGCTATGAAACAGGTGGCACACTGACCAAGGACTACACTGGTTTCCTTCCGCCTCAGGGTGATACTCGTACATATGATCTGTATGTATTTGCGTTAAAAGAGCCGATTGAAAAGATGAAGGGTGTAAAGGGAAGTCCCAATCCTGATTTTGCAAACAGCATTCCGCCTATCGATCAGACATCTTCGGGAGAAGGCGGAAATCTTATTTCCTATGGATTCTTAACCGGTACATATACCAACGACTGATATATTTGTGTGGAGGAACACGTATGTAGATTGCTTCCTCCTCTCATTCGTATACATGCTTACGCAAATGCTATGTTTGCTATTACCTATCCTTCCCAATCATCTGAATCACTCGGTGTTCTTCTGTTGCAACCGTTTCTATGATTTCCTGCCACTGATCCTTATAATTCCTATACCAATTCACTCATCAATCCTCCGTCATATATATTTCTGTAGACTTTATCAGGATATAATGGCAGATATTCCTTTACCACTGAAAAATCCAATTTAACGTTAGATACATACTTTTTAAGCTTAACCGCCAATTCCTTTCCTGATATCTCGCTGTATTTATCGATTACAGACATAAGATCCAAGAAAGACTCGCATTAAAAAAGATGGCAGTATCATCCTGTCACCTTGTGAATAATTATATGGAAATTCCATGTCTGAATAAGATATTATAGTTGCAATTTGTATAGTCGGATTAATAAGGCAGTTAGTGAGACGGTTGCGCTGTCTCTCTGAGCAATCAGGATGTGGTGCTTATGAATTATGTTTCATACAGTGATTTGATACAATTTGTTATCATGATCATGGCTATAAGCACATTCATATTTCTTATTTCTAAAAAGAAATAACCGTCTTCACCCTTGGCCGAATAAGACGGTTATTTAATCGATATCAATAAGCCAGAGTGGGCAGGGTCGGCTACTCACAAACTGTCTTACTAACTTGATTATACATAGTTTTACTGGATGGACGCAAGGGGATTTGACACAGAATTACACTATGGAACACGATGGAATCGTAAATGTTTTCATAGACAGTCACAAATATTATGTCGTAATAACCGATTTAAGCGGTTCTGAAACCCAGATTTATACGCCAACCGTTCATGAAGGCTCGGCAAGCTCCATGAGTTTATTCTTGAAAAAGGGATATAAAATCAGATTTTCGACGAACTCATATTCTGGATTGTCGGTTCAGTATTATTTAAACCGTGATTAAAAACTCCCTTACCACACAGGAAGATAAGAATGATTGGCTCTGGGAATTAGTGTTGGTTGACTGTTGATGCGTATAAGTGTTTAGATTCAAGTAGGAGCGAGGATGACGCTTAGAATATCATCCAACAGTTAGTTTTATTATCTCCGTGAATGACGGGATGTAAATGTAGAATATCATTCAAGAGTGTTGTTCAAAAGGAAGTAAGAATTATTCTTGCTTCCTTTTTTTACCGCTACTATTGTAGCAAAAATATTTATTGCCCACATATTTTGTGGGTAAATCAGCTATTTTTACCACATATTTTTCGGGTTGATAAATAAAAAAGAGAGTATTTTTACTCTCTTTTTATTATGGAAGAGTACAATTCAAGTGCTCCTCCTTTCTGTTTGCTTACCTTTTTGCTTACCTTTTGAAGCATCGAGTCTGCAAAACCGCATAAATACGGCATTTTTAAATGCCTCAGACCGGAATCGAATTTCACAGGAGGCCCGAAAAAGCCCGTATTTACGCGGTTTTTAATTTTCCAAATGCTTACGTAAAACGCGATTTTGCTTACGTAAAATTTAAAGAACGATTGCTCTTTTAACTTGTTCAATTTTTTCGGCTTGGCTCTTATTTGAGAAATAGTAGAACTTTCTTGTTGTCGTTATGTCCGAATGCCCCATCTGTTCCATGACCGTACTGTCATCAGCACCGGAGTCGATCAGCATAGTCCCGTATGTCTTTCTTATCTTATGCATGCTCCTTCTTTCGATCCCGAGAGCATCACATGCTTTGTACAGATAATCATTAAACGAGATCTTATGGATCTTTTTTCCATCCTGCATCATCATGTATTCACCGAACGGATTAAGCCTGCGGATCTTCTTTATCGTCTCGAGTGCATTATCGGTTAAGATAACTCCTCTTTCTCCCGCTTCGGTCTTTGCATAGGGAACAACCTCATTGATCATCACTCCGTTTTCATCTTTATAACGGACTTCCTGTCTTCTCACATTGAGGATACATCCATCCACATCCTCATACTTGAGTGCTGCGAGTTCTCCTTCTCTTAAACCTGTCTGGAACACCAGCAGTACCCCGTAGTTGGCAACGCTGGGATGTTCTTTCAACCATTCGATCACCATCTCTGCCTCTTCTTCCGTAAACACCTGCTTTTTCTTTTCAGGCCTTCTGAATGCCTTCTTTGATATCTGCAGATCACCGAAAAAAGCTGACACACTGAAGTATGTATACTTCTTTCTCTTTGCATACTTCATGATACCGATCAATATAGTCTTCATGTTGCTGTATCCTTTGGAAGTAAGTTGCTTTTGAACTATATTGTTCTTGATCAGTGATTCAAGATAGTCCTCGGTGACTATATCGATCTTCAGATTCGGGAAACTGGTATCACCGAAGAATCTTTCAAAGTCACCTTTGTATCTGTCTACGGTTGTTTGGTTAATCTCTTCCCATTGTTTCTTTTCTGTGATCCATTCTTCGAATATCGTGCGGATCGTAGGATTCTTTATCTTACCTCTGTAATGATCTACTATTACCTCCTCCAGATCTTCTTTGTTAAGTCTGCGCACCATCTTTCTTCCATGCTCTTGTGTTGCAGGAATTGTGGTGTACCAGTAACCATTTTTGCCTTGCCAAATGCTATTCGTGTGCATCTCGAGGTATTTCTTTTTTTCATACATATCGATCTGCACCTGAATGTCATCTAAATCAATTATACCTAGCGCTTCAGCTGAACGCAATATATCATAATCATTCATATCTCATCCTTTCTCCATGAAATATGGTTAAATTATCAAAACAATATTGCTTCACTTGGATCTCACAGACTGAAACGCCTGTGATGTCTGTTACGAATCAAACAATAAAATCCACATGTCTATATTTCCTCCCAATGAAATATCTATCTTTAACCGACGAGACGGGAACTCTTTTAACTCATCGTTCGTAATCTCTTTTTTGTGATATGACCTTAGTCTCATATTTTTTGTTTTCAGCTTCTCTTTCTTGACATATTCTGAGTCGTTCTGCTATTCCGACTACCTTCTTTTTCTGTTCTGAAACCAAAGAAGCTCTGTCAGTACTGTCGCCTTCGAGTAAAGTATCAAGATGATACTCAACGCTATCGATCTCCTGCAGAGCTTCTACAAAGTGTGGATGAAATTCTTCATCCGGTGACCTCGGTTCATATTCTTTTTTCCATTTCTTTAACATGCCATGGAAGTCACTCAATACTTTAAAGATGTATTTTTGTGCCTCCGCAAATATCTGTGCCTCAGACTTTTGTGGCTGGATCGGTTTGCTTACCGGTTTTGTTTTTTGTGTTGTCTTATCATATTCAAGTGATAAGTCTTCACATATTTTTATGGCAGCTTCTCTTAATCCGATACCAAATAATTTTGAAACATAGTCGATGGCATCTCCCGTTTCATGACATCCGAAACAATAAAACCTGTCATCGATCTTCATGCTCGGTGTCTTATCATTATGGAACGGACACTGACACATACCGTTCTTGTTAACCTTTGCTCCATAGAATTCTGCCACTTGTCGGGCACTCGTATTTTGTTTTACAGCTTCAAAAGGATTCATATCTATCTCACCTCCTCTTTATCATAGATTCTTAATCAATTAGCCAAACACAGTTTGGCTAATCTTAATTGACGGGCACTCATATTCTGTTTACGGACCCCAAAATGGGCATAAAAAAGGATCGGTTTTTACTCCGATCCTTTCCTAACAAAATGATCATTTTATAATTTTCCAAACGGTGTTCTGCTTTGCACCTTCGCGCTCTATATACCCTTTATCTCTTAACGAATTCAGGTTTCTCTGTACAGTTCTTACTGTTTTTGAAGCTTTTTCAGCAAGTTCATCTCTTGAAGCATTCGGTTTTGTCTCCAAAATTGCCAATATAGTCTTCTCAGTACGATTCAATTCTTTGATAGAAGTGACATCTGTAGTGACATCAGAAGTGACATTTACGGTGTCACTTATAATAGGCTTTCTCTTGATAATAAACTTAAATCCATTCTGCCCATTCTCATATAAATACTCAATGCCTGCGTCTTTGCAGAGGCTGTCAATTCTCTTAAATCCACTTCCAAACTTTTCTATGGATTTGTTCAAAAACAATATCTTTGATATCTGTTTTATCTTTTGTAAATAAAAACATCCATATCAGAAACTAGTTCTATACCATTTTGGATTGCTTCATCATATGAAACATCCTCATAAAGGAGTTTTTTCGTAATGCTGTTATAATCCGACTCATAGAACCGACTGCTAATGATTTCTTTAAGCATGTCTGGGATATTATACTTAAGCTGAGCGGACGGATTGTTCTTTGACTGCATCCTGTCCTCTCGTACTGTATCAATAAGCTCATCCAGTTTTGGCGTGATTTCAACCTCAGGAAGCAATTTTGCTATGTCATACAGATGCCTTGAATCCCTATCCTGCATATCTTGGATTCTGTAATCGCATATCGCAAAAACCTTATCTATAAATGTCCTCTCCAACGACTGGACCTGTATATCGACAAATGCCGCATCAAAAGGGATTGGAAGTTTTATATCTCTGTCTTTACAAAATTCCCCCACGAAACTTTTTACCGTATGAAGCTCTACAGGATAAACCCCTTGATAAAAACTCGTCTCTATTATCAACTCAAGCGGTATATCACTGAAAAGTGATTCATACTCAAAAACATACTTATTGTAATTGTGCCTAGATTGTATGTCGTCAGGATTTGCAAGAACAAGTCCCATCCTTTCTGCAATCTCCATTATAACGATCTTTGACTTCCTCTTTTCTGATTCCGTCGGCCTCCGATTCATGGACAGATCTATATCTTCAGAAAACCTCTCAATCAAACCATATGCTTTTGATAATGAAGTTCCGCCTTTAAACACAAAAGGCAAATCACTTTTTGATATTTCAAGAAGGAGCATCGATTGGATTGTATCCTTCTCAATCATCTGAATCGCGCGGTGTTCTTCAGCTGCAACCGTTTCTATGATTTCCTTCCACTGTTCCTTATAATTCCTATACCAATTCACTCATCAATCCTCCGTCATATATATTTCTGTAGACCTTATCAGGATATAATGGCAGATATTCCTTTACAACTGAAAAATCCAATCTAACGTTAGATACATACTTTTTAAGCTTAACTGCAAATTCCTTTCCTGATATCTCACTGTATTTATCGATTACAGACATAAGATCCAAGAACTGAAGTGCATATATGTTTGTTTCTGTAACATCCGCTACAGGCTTATATACCACTATGGTATTACCATCAATCTCCTGCTTTCTCTGTTTCGTAGTTGCCTCATTACTGCAGATCTCATAGCAGGAAGGATTCTGCGTAGTAAACCCATATTTGTTTGCTAACTGTAATCCAGTTATATACCCAACAGTTTTTCCATCTATCTCAAGATACTTTTTTTCAATGTATTTATCTATAGATATCTTTCCTTTTGTTCCCAGGATTGTGATATAGGAAAGATAATATACACCATTATATAAGCGTTCCAATCTTCCCTCATCTACAAGTTTCTTCATCTCCTGCCTGAGATAGTCCTTGGATTCTCCCGGCAAATCATTTAAGAAGATTGGTTCGCCATTTTTGTAATTCTCCATTATATAATCATATATCATTTAGGCAACCTCACATTCTTGAAATTTTCTATTTCTCTTTTATGATATACCCTATCTTTTAATTTTTCAATAGGAAAAACTTGCATCTATCTCACCTCCCCCCTATCATGATGACTCCTTTGTGATGTGTTATTTTCTCTTGCCATCTCATTATAGTGAGCAAGTTTTTTCCTGATACCTTCCCTTGCATTGTCTTTTATTATATCCGTATTTTTCTTTTTGGCCTCTTTATTTGAAAGCGTTTTCTTGATCGAAGCCAGCATTTCATCTCTTGCACTTTTGAACTTCTGTCTTATCTTTGTGAACACTTCCGTGACGATACTCTTTGATGTAGGTAACAGAAATTTATCTGACATCTTCTTCTCAACGTCTTTCAAAAGATTAAGATCAGCCTTCTGTGTCTCATCTTTTACGACTGCAGTCACCACTTCACATGCCTTATCGTAAGTTTGATCAGTGATGTCATCTATGAGTTTTTCTACATCAGATATCTTCATCACAAGCTCATCATTTTTTATCTGTAACTGTTCATTCTCCTGTGTGAGCCTTTCATTTTCCGTTCGTAATTTCTG